>Ga0315298_1000494_pt1 | contig 76246 bp, 59 predicted proteins | sample WHS_1_MG_FD_203077 | JGI IMG/M metagenome (GOLD analysis project Ga0315298, IMG submission 203077) | Extremophilic microbial mat communities from Washburn Hot Springs, YNP, Wyoming, USA - WHS_1_MG | ecosystem: Environmental > Aquatic > Thermal springs > Hot (42-90C) | place: USA: Wyoming... | reverse complement strand
CAGCGAGTCACTCATGCCAGCCACGGTCAGGTTGGGCTGGTTGCGCCAGACCGTGAGCCCCAGCCCCGCCACGATCCAGCCGATGGTCCCAAACACCCGAATCCCACCGAAGTCCTTCTCCGCGTTGCGCAGGTGGTGGAAGGCCAGGCTGTTGGTCAGGGGCAGGGTGGGCGCATAGAGCAGGGCATAGACCAGCATCCACGCGCCAAACGGCAAGAAGGTCTGTTGCCTCGCCAGCAGGAAGAGCGAGACTCCGCCCAGGATGTGCGCCAGCGACAGGAAACGCTGGGTAGGCATGTACCGGTCGGCGATCTGGCCACCTACGAAGGGGGAGATGATGCAGGCGAGGGGGAGCAGGGCCATGATCATCCCCAGTTGGATGCCGGTGAAATGTAGGCTCTCCTGCAGGTAGCCGGTGAGCACCGGCGCCCACGCTCCCCAGATCACGTACTGCAGGAACATCATCAGGCTCAGGCGCAGCCTCAGGCTTAGCGACATCGACTCCTCCTTCGCTGGTGCGTTGCGGCCTGCCGCCGGATTGCGCCGCCTTGCGGCACAGCCTTCTTCGCTGCCTGCTCCCCAGCACCTTCAGCCTGGTATCATGCTCATGCCGGGCGGGCGGGGGGAATGCGGGCGAGTGGCAGGCACAGGAGTGTCCCGCGTCCGCGCCTCCCCCTCTCGCCCCTGGCACGGCCCTTGCCCCCGGTTGGCCACGGATCGCATCACAGGAGGAGGTATCGAAGCATGACCAGACGTGCAATCTGGGGGGGGCTGGTGCTCATGGCGCTGGCCATAGCAGTGATGCTGACCGCGGTGCCCGCAGCGGCGACGGTTGACGAGGGGTGCCTGTGCATCGTCAAATTCAACGATCTGGATCGCGATGGCTACTGGGACCGCTCCTGCGGCGAGCCGGAAATCACCGGCTGGCCGGTGCGCTGGATCGGCCCGGTCTCCGACTACGGCTGCACCAGGGTCTGCATTTCCGTCCCGGTCGGCTGCTACGAGGTGCGGGAAAGCAGCCGGGAGGGCTGGGAGCCCACCACTCCCACCAGAGTCCTCGTAAACGTGTGCGCCGGCCAGACCACGGTGGTGAAGTTCGGGAACGCCAGGGAAGAAGTCAAGTGCTGCCCGCGCACCATGGGCTACTGGAAGACGCACCCCGAGGCCATTACCCCGGCCATGTATGACGTGCTCAAGACCTTGCCCGCTTTCTCCGGGGTGGATACCTTCGGCGAGGTCTATCGCATCTTCTACTATGCGAACGCCGCCGACATGCGCTGCATGCTGCGCGCCCAACTGCTGGCGATGACGCTGAACGTGCTCAGTGGGAGGGTGTCGGAGTGCTGCTGCGTGAAGGTGTACTGCATCCCCTGCGGTCCCACCCTGTTCGGGGGAAGCATCGTGCCTATCGGGGACGTGCTCGACTGCATCGAAGACAACTTCCCCTGGTCCTGCTGGACGCGCTACGAGCAGGAGAAGGTCAAGAACCTGCTCGACTGGGCGAACAACGGCTGGATCTTCACCTGCCCCGTGGACGGCATCGGCTAATCGGGCTCACCAGTCGCGCGCTCGCTTTGCGGCCGGCTGCTGCCGGCCGCAAAGCGTGTCTGTCGGCCCCTCCCCGCAGGATTTCCCCCGGCAAGCGGCAATCTTGATGGCGACCGAATGCCGTCCCGGGGAGGTGGACCATGCGGTTGCTGTGGCTGGCGGGGGTGTTGCTGGCGCTGAGCGCCACCGCGGCTTGCGCCCAGGTCATGCTCGAGTACTCCGTGCCCTTGCGCAACGCGCCCCGCCCGCGGGTGCTCTTCCCTGAGGTGAGCGCGCGTGCCCCTGGCAGTGCCCCCACCGTGCGCTATGCGCCGCGGGGCGGCACCGCCGATCGGGTGGAGCGGGTATACGCCCGCATGCACCAGTGGAAGGTGGAGCGGGATGCCGCCTGCCGCAAGGCCTGGAACGGGCTCACCCCGCAGGCCAAGGCCGCCTTCGCCGCGCTCTGCGCGCAGGGCCCTGATGCCCAGAGGCGAGCCCGCACCATGACACGCGACCAGGCACTGGCATATCTGGCGAAACTCAAGACCGAGGGCTCGATTGGATCTGTCGTGACTAATTGTTCGCTACTGTCGCCAAAGGAGCGGGCTGCCTTCGACCGCCGGGAGCAAGTGCTGGTGGGAGACATGGTGACCATCGGTGCACCGGCGGTACCCTATCTCATGGCCGAACTGGAGGTGGGTATCACTTCTCCCCGCCTGGCCGCCACGCGTGGTCCCCAGCGGGTCTGGGCGGTGAAGTGCCTGGGCCGCATGGGCCGGCCGGCGGCCGACGCTCTGGCCGCCTTCCTGGAGCGCGAGATCGCAGCCGGACAACGGCCTGCCCCCGCCGCACAGGATGAAGCCATGGGGGCCGCCCTGACCGCGCTGTCGGATGCTGGGCCTCCGCCCGGCGGCCGGCTGGCCGGCATCGCTCGCTCCCTCTTGACGTGGCCCCAGCCCTGGCTGCGGGTTGCTGCCGTCCGCCTGCTCGCCCGCGAGCAGCCCGCGGAGGCCACCCCTGTGCTGGTGCAAGCACTCGCTGACGCCGACCCGAACGTCCAGGCCGTCGCCTGCGGCCTGCTGGAGGAGAAGGGGGACGCTTCCGCCCTCCCCGCCTTGCAGGCCCTCGCCAACCAGCAGTTGACCGAGCGGAACCACCAGGCGCTGCGGACGCGGGCCCGGGCGGCGATCTCAGCCATCTCCAGACGCCTGGGCGCTCCCGGGTAGGGCTCACGGCCGCCCCCCGGCCGCCTGGCATGATATTTGCTGCACCGGCACGAAGGACAAGTAGCCTCCCTTGTCTGAGCGAGGCCGCGCGGCCGCCCAAGGCCGGCGCAGGCTGGGGACTGCTTGTGCGCAGCGAATCCGAGCTGACGATCCTGGTGGTGCAGCAAGGCCGGGGCCGGCTCTCCCGCTACCGGCTCACCCTGGAGCGCGAGGCCGAGGCTCCGGCGGATGCCAAGCGGCTGGCCGATCTGATATCCCATTGGGCCCCCGACCTGCTCGCCATCCCCGCCGCCGATTTCGAGCGGGTTTCGGCGGAAACGCTGGCCGGTCCCCATCCCCTGCCGCTGATACCTGCCCCCAGCCCCAGCCGTAAGGCAGGCTGGCCCCTCGCTACGGTCTGCCTGGTGATCCCCCCGGGCGCCGACCCCACCGACCCCCGGGTGCTGGTGGAGCGCCTGGCTCATGCCCTGCTGGTCAGCCCTACCACCGGCCTGCTGGGCACCTGGGCCCTGCGCCAGGAGGTGGAGCGCCGCCTCAGCCTGAGCGACAAGTTCTGCTTCCTATACGCCGACCTGGATAACTTCAAGGGATACAACGACCGCTACGGCTTCGACCGGGGCGACCGTATGATCCGCCACCTGGCCGATTCCTGCCTGGCCGCCTTGGCCCAGGCCGGGCACGACAGCGACCTGGCCGCCCATATGGGCGGGGACGACTTCGCTCTGCTCACCACCCTCGAGACCGCCCGGCCGGTGGGGGAGCGGCTGATCGCCGAGTTCGACCGCGCCGTGCCCGCCCTCTACGACCCCGAGGATCGCGAGCGGGGGTGCATCGAGGTCAAGGACCGCCGGGGCAACCCCGTGCGCTACCCCCTGGCGAGCGTCTCCATTGCCGCGGTGAGCACCGAATCGCGCACCATCGCCGGCTTCCCGCAACTTACCGCCATCGCCGCCGACCTGAAGGCGTATGCCAAGTCCCAGCCTGGTAGCGTCTACGTGGCCGACCGCCGGCGCGACGAAGGAGAAGGCTGATTCCCCTCCTTCCCTGTGGGGTGAGGGATCAGCGGTTTCCGGGCCGCTCCCCGGGCTCTCGCCTTGCCCCCTCCTACTCAGCAGCCTGCGCGCCGTGGTAGAATGTGCTGCCCCTGCACTACGCACACGGAGCCACCATACATGAGCCTGACCGACAAGCCCGAGCGCCCGGAGTTGCCGGAGCGCACCACCCCCACCGATTTTATCCGGGAGGCGGTGGCGGAGGACCTGCGCAGCGGCCGCTTCGATCGTGTCCACACCCGCTTCCCCCCCGAGCCAAATGCCTACCTGCATATCGGGCACGCCAAGGCGATATGGATCAATTACGCCATTGCCCAGGAGTTTGGCGGACTCTTCAACCTGCGTTTTGACGATACCAATCCCACCCGCGAGGAGCAGGAGTACGTAGACGCCATTATTGAGGACGTGCGCTGGCTGGGAGTGGATTGGGACGACCGGCTGTTCTTTGGCTCTGACTACTTCACCCAGCAGTACGAGTGGGCGCTGGACCTGATCCGCATGGGCAAGGCCTACGTCTGCGACCTGTCGCAGGAGGAGGTGATCGCTACCCGAGGCACCCCCACCGAGCCGGGGATCAACAGCCCCTACCGCAACCGGAGCGTGGAGGAGAATCTGGACCTCTTCCAACGGATGCGGGCCGGCGAGTTCCCCGACGGCGCGCGCACGCTGCGCGCCAAGATTGACATGAGTTCGCCCAACCTCCTGATGCGCGACCCCGTGATGTACCGCATCCGCCACGCGGAGCACCATCGCCAGGGCAACCAGTGGTGCATTTACCCCATGTACGACTGGGCACACCCGCTGCAGGACTCGATCGAAGGCATCACCCATTCCCTGTGCTCGTTGGAGTACGAAAACCACCGCCCGCTATACGATTGGTTTCTGGATCAACTGGGCGTGTACCACCCCCGCCAGATCGAGTTCGCACGCATGAACATGACCTACACGGTGATGAGCAAGCGCCGTTTCATCGAACTGGTGGAGGGAGGGTATGTAAGGGGCTTTGACGACCCCCGCCTGGTCACCCTGGCCGGCTTGCGCCGGCGGGGATACACCCCGGAGGCCATCCGCGAGTTCTGCCGGCGCATCGGTGTGGCCAAGATCCCCAACGTTATTGATTTTGCGGTCCTGGAGGACTGCATACGAGACGATCTGAACCGGCGGGCGCCAAGGGTGATGGCGGTGCTCAAGCCGCTCAGGGTCGTGCTTACCAATTACCCCCAGGGGCAGTCCGAGGAGCTGGACGTGATCAACAACCCGGAGGACCCAACGGCCGGCACGCGCAAGGTTCCCTTCAGCCGGGAGATTTACATCGAGCGCGACGATTTCCGCGAGGAGCCTCCGCCCAAGTTCTACCGGCTGGCTCCCGGCCGGGAGGTGCGCCTGCGCAACGCCTACCTGATCACCTGCACCGGCGTGGTGAAGGACGAGCGGGGCGAGGTCACCACCCTGCACTGCACCTACGACCCGGCCACCCGGGGCGGGGACGCCCCTGATGGGCGCAAGGTGAAGGCCACCCTGCACTGGGTGTCGGCCGCCCACGCCCTCCGGGCGGAGGCCCGGCTCTACGACCACCTCTTCGTGAAGCCCGACCCCGACGACGTCCCCGCAGGGCAGGACTGGAGAGCCAACCTCAACCCTAACTCGCTGGAAATCGTCTCCTGCTTCGTCGAACCCAGCGTGGCCGGTTCCCCGGTCGGCGCGCGCTATCAGTTCGAGCGGCTGGGATATTTCTGCGTTGATCCCGATTCCACACCGGACATGCTCAGGTTCAACCGCACCGCAACCCTGAGGGATACCTGGGCCAAAATCGAAAGGGCGATGAAGAGGTAGGGCCTCGATACGGGCATGGGGTATGGGAGGGGGAGGCAGGGCCGGTCTGAATGCGTTACAGCCCACTTGCCCGGCCCTTCCCCACCAGGGCCGGGGGTGTTACTCGCGCGCCAGGCGCGTTGACATAGAGCGCCCAATCATGGTAATCTGTGCGTTGGTACTGCCGGATAGCTCAGTTGGTAGAGCGACTGACTCTGGATCAGTAGGCCCTAGGTTCGAGTCCTAGTCCGGCAGCCATCCCCCCTAGGCGTACCCCCCACCCGGCGCGGCAAGTTCGAGCGATCACACCCTACAGGGGTGAGGCGTAGACCTCCCTCACGTGGAACACGGCCGCAGGGACCTTGTCGTCGGCGCCGGGCAGCGGATCGTGGGGCTCCTGGTTCTCGGTCTGGCGGGTGGGCTGGTCGCGATGGGGGCCGGCGCGCAGGCACAGCCGCTCCACGGAGCATACCGGCTCGGCCAGGAGCGCCTCCTGCAATGCCGGCCGGCGGTCGATGGTGACGGAGTAGTGGCCAACCGGCTTGGTGTCCACCGTGATCTCAAGCCGATACCAGGTGTCTGGCCGGTAGGCCTGCAGATCGACCTGGCGATCGCCACCCGCGGCCGAGATGCGGCCGTCCTCACCGAAGCGCAGGCGCACGGGGCGATAGCCAAAGCGGTCCTGAAGTTCGATTTCCAGACAGCCGTTGTCTGCCTGCCGAGGCTGCACCAGCAGGCTCACGCGGGCGGCAATGCTCTCCGGGAAGACGCGCACCGCCTGGGCGTAGTCATACGGGTCCTCGTCCCGCAACTCCAGGGCCTTGCCGCCCGTGGGCAGGTCCACGACATTCACGGGCGCCCACAGCGGCGAATGGACGTTCCAGTCGGGAATGTGCCCCCCGGTCTCCATGCGGTCGAAGTCGTCTGCCACCGGCTCCTCCACCCGCCAGCGCACAGGAACTGGAATGCGGCTGACCCACATGTCCTCCTTGTTCATGCTGTAGGTGACCCAGAGCGCCCGGTCAGGGGGCGCGCCGTTGCCCTCCACAATTCCCCGCACGTACTGCTGGCCGAAGTCCTTGTAGCGCCCGTAAAAGCGCCGGGGCGGCACCTCCCCATGCACCAGCAGCAGGTTGTCGAAGATGATGCCGTCTTCCCCCGTGATGATTCCGAGCGGATAGCGGTGCTCGCTGTGGGTGGTGGGGTTGTAGACCAGGGCATAGCGGCCGTCCGAGGTGCGCTGCCCCCACATCTTGGCCCCGTCAACCACAATGGTGGGCGCCTTGACCGGCTTGGAGAAAAGGGCGCGGTCATCCTCCGCGATCGCGCACATGCCCCTCTTCCAGAGCGCCACCACCTTGCCGTCCCGGCGGTGGTAGAACGAGAGCGCAGAGCCGGCCTCAGCGATGGGATAGAAACCGTCCAGCCCCCGATCCTCGTCCCACCATTGCAGGGTAACCAGGCGATTTGCAAGCAGGGAGTCGCAGGCGGCGACGAAGCCCGCATCGGGCGAGCGCCGGTAGAGGGGATAGCCGGTGTTGCCCTCATTCCAGTCGGCATGGCTGCTGTAGCGGATGAAGTAGATGGGGCCGAAAGTGCCGTCGGGATATACCTCGCGCACCACCCGCCCGATGCCGCCCTTGCCAAACGGGTCCTCGGCATGGCCGTAGAAGCCCAGCACCAGCAGGCGGCCGTCCGGGGCCACGTAGAACCCCATGCGCTGGTGCATCATGTAGCCGGAATAGCCCTCGGGCACCTGCACGCCAGGCGGCGGTTGGTACGGCGGGAAGACCACCTGGGGCCGGGTCCAGGTACGGCCGTCGGGAGATGAATGCAGCAGGGTCTGCCCGGGAGCAATGTGCTCGTCCACCGGGTTGCTCAGGTACTCCTGGTAAAAGGCGCCATTCCAGTAGCAGAGCATGGGCGCATGGTTGTAGGTCCAGCCGCACCCCTCTGCCCACTCGGGGTGAGTGCGGTTGGCGCGGAAGGTTTGGTAACTGGCGACTCCCACCGCGGGGCGCAGCCGCCCGTCGTGGGTGCTGGGGTCAATGGCCACCCCGCCTACGTAGCGGATGGGCTCCTGGGGGGTGCCGGCAGCGTCGAGCATGGCTTGTCACTCCTCCGGCAGGGCTGGGCGCAGCATACCAGACATCCGCTCGCCTGTCACCCGAGACGACCCGCAAAGGTGGGGAGGGAGGGCACGGCGAACTGAGGGCACATGACCCAGGTCCAGTGTGCAAAGGAAGAACGGGCAAGGCCGCGCCTCAGGCGTTCGGCCGGCTGGGGCCTGACCGTTCTGCTTATCGCCTGGTTGTTGCTGGTGGGAGTGAAGGCCTACCAGAAGGGGCTGGACATCTGGCTGCCAGGCTACCTCTCCTGGGCCTGGTCCGAGCGGGGCACGGCGGCCAGGGGTCCCACGCACATCATGTTCCTGGTGGCCGACCACTTTGAGCCGGCCGGCAACCGGGAGGTAATGGCGCGCTGGGTCAGGGAGTATCCCCGGCTGGCGGCCCGGCACCGCGATCACGATGGCCGTCCCCCCCGGCACACCTGGTTCTACCCCGTAGAGCAGATGCGCCCCGGGGAGGTGGGCCAACTGGCCGGGCTGTGCGCCCAGGACCTGGGCGACATCGGCATTCACCTGCACCACCGCCGCTCCACCGACAGCCAGGTGCGGGCGGCGCTGCGCAAGGGCGGCCGGGACATCAGCCGCTGGGCCGGGCTGCACGGGACGGGGGCCTTCCGCTACCCCTTCGTGCACGGCAACTGGGGCCTGGACAGCTCCCGCGGGGCCCTCTACTGCGGCGCCCGGCACGAACTGGATGATCTGCAAGCGACCGGCTGCTTTGGGGACTTCACTTTCCCCACCCTGGCCCGCGGCAGCCAGCCCCGGCTGGTCAACACCATCTTCTATGCGAAGGACAGCTCGCGGCCCAAGTCCTACGCCCGCGGCGAGCCGGTGCAGGTGGGCAAGCAGGGCCGGGGGCTGCTCATCTTCCAGGGGCCGCTGCTGCTGCGCTGGGGGGACTGGCGGCACCTACTCTACCCGGCGATAGACCACGGGGACCTGCACGAGGCCAACCCCCCGACGCCACGGCGGGTGGACGCCTGGGTGGGGGCCGGAATCCACGTGGCCGGGCGGCCGGAGTGGGTCTTCGTCAAGGCCTATACCCATGGCGCACAGCCGGGCAGCGTGGACATGACCCTGGGCCAGCCGGCCGACCGCATGTACTCGCACCTGGAGCGTCGCTACAACGACGGCCGGCGCTACGTGCTGCACTACGTGACGGCGCGCGAGGCCTACAACATCGTGCGAGCGGCGGAGGACGGCAAGCGGGGGGACCCGGGCAAGTACCGCAACTACGAGATTCCGGCCTACGCTTGGGGCCAGGGCAACCCCTGATCCCGGACCGGCCTCAGCGACAGATGGGCATGCCGCGCAGCGCGACGCGGGCCCGGCCGGCCACTACCGGCATGGGCAGCCCCCGGGCCGCCCCCAGGTCTGCGGCTGTCTCCCGGGCGCTGTAAGTCTCCAGCCAGAGCACGGTGCGCCCACGGTGGGACAGCCCTGGGAAGCCCCGTCTCCCGTCGCGGCCCGGGTGCAGGAACGAGCACTTCCTCCCTCGCACGCTTTGGTAGAGCAGGTACTCTGCATAGTCCTGCCAGGTGCCGGCCAGGATCACTGTGGAGGGCGCCTCCGCATCGAACCGTTGCCAGCGCTCCTGCCAGTGCCGCCAATGCCGCAGGTCACGCACCTGGCCCTCCATCACACTTGCCGTCAGAGGGTCATATGGGGGCAGTGCTTCCACCACCCTGCCCAGCAGACGGTAGGGGCCCGGCAACACCAGTGAAACCACGACGGCCGCAGCCAGGAGCCCTGCAAGCGGCCTTACGGGCAGCCAGTCGCGTAGCAGCAGCACGCTCCATACTACGGCGCCCGCGGCGGACAAGAAGAAGTGCCGCGCGGGCAGTGGATTTGCCAGCCAGAAGACGGCCGTGGGCAGCAGCCATAGCAGAGCGGCGCAGACTGCCCGGCGCCGGCCCGATGTCCAGGCGGCTACCAGGGCGGTGAGCAGCAGCAGAGACATTCCGACGCCGGTGGCAACCACCCAGGCGACGGCGCCTCGCAGCGGCGAGGTGGGCTCGCAGTAAGTGCGCATGAAGCCCGCGATTTCACTCAGCGGCTCGACCGGAAGGCCGTCGGTCGCCGGCAATAGCAGGCGGCCCAACAGGGTGAAGCCGAGCAGGGCAACAGTGGCCACCAGGCCCAGAGCCGCCACCCGGCGCCAGGTCAGTCCCTCCCGCCACACCAACAGGCTGGCGTATGCAGGCAGGATCAGCGCGACGTCGGCCCGCAGTCCCATGGCCACAGCCAGGATGGCAATCGCCCCCAGGCCGTATAGCGTCCGGCGCGCGCGTGAGTTGCGCCGGGCGGCATCGAGCAGAAGCATCGCGGCCAGGGCAGCCGGCAGTGCCAGAGTGAACGGGTGAGCGTAGGTCCACACCGGCCAGGTGGCCGGGGTGGCAAAGAAGCCGAGCGCGGCCGCGGCAGCCCACGGCAAAGCCACGAACCGCCTCAGCAATGCCACCGCCAGCAGTGCCGACGCCAGCCCGCCGGCCAGGCTGATAAGGTTGGCCGTAAGCACGAAAGCCGAGGGATCGAGACGCCCGGCCAACGGCAGCATGGCCGCGCAGTAGAGGAAGGAGAAGTGCACGCCATAGAGCCCGGCCCAGCCCAGCCCCTCCCCGGTGAGCCGGCCCTGGATCAGCCCTGCCAGCAAGGCCACGCTGTCTGACTCGCCGGCGCCCGTTGTGTGTGCGAAGGGAACGACCAGCAGCAGGTAGAGTCCCCCGGCCAGCAAGTACCAGCGGAGGCCCCCCACACGTCCGGGGAGCATGACGGCGCCAGTGCCGGGTGCTGCAGTGGCGCTCTCGGTCACCTCAGGCCCCTTCATGCTGCCCCAGGTATCCGCAGAACCGCTCCCGGTTCCCGGGCGTGACCAGGTCGCCCACGCGCTCCCGCGGTTCGCCCCGATCGAGCATCTCCTTGGTGCGTTGCGCCGCGGTGACAAAGGCCCGCACCTTGTCGGCGTTCTCCTGGCCATGCATGCCGGCCTCCGGCAGGGTGAACACGGCGCTGGCCCCCTCGGCGGCCGCCTGGTACACGAAATCCTCCACGTCCCGGCAGGTGAGGTCACGGTAGAGGAAGCCGGGCAGGCGCCAGGCGAACGGCACCCGGCAGCCCTGGCATACCAGGCGGGGGTTGAGCCGGGGGGAGATGGAGGGATCGTAGAAGTCGAGCCCGATCTCTTCGAGATATCGCAGTTGCCCCGGGCGCAAGTCTTCCACGTGGGCGGAACGGCGGCCGGTGGTCAGGCCCTGGTAGAACGCCTCCCAGTACGGCACAACAAACTCGCCCATAAGCCGGGGCGGGATCATGGCCGCGATGTCGTCGCACATCCCGGCCTCGGTGGGGGAAACCGGGGGCCGGCCGTTGATCCCCCCCTGCCACCGGGCGTAGGCAACCACGAACCGGGTGACCAGGCGCAGGTACTCGTGCACCAGGTCGGGCGCGTCGTACAGATCGGTAAAGAAGCCGTGCCCCCGCAACTCCCAGGCCGAGGTGAGGGGCCCGCCATAGCCAAAGGAGAAGCCCACCTTCTCGTCGGGGAACGCCGCCTGCATCTCCTCCCGGAAGTCCAGGTAGAAGGGCGCCATGCCGGCCGTCGCGAAATCTACCGGCTGCTCCAGGCGGGCGATCCCCTCCTGCAGGGAGGCGAAGGGCGGCCGGAAGTTCACCTCCCCGTCTTCCGGGAACAGCAACTCGCCCCCCAGCACGCTCACGTGGCCGTAACTGATGGGCGGCGTCGCCGGGCCGGCGTAGGACACCTCGTCGCCGAACAACTTGCGGGCCAGCGGGCGGCCACGGCGGTAAACCTCAATGCAGGCGGCGGGGGAGAGGTTGAAGTCCCGTAGCCCCACCCCGGCCAGGGTGCGGTAGGCGCTGACCCCCACTGTCACCCACCACCTGAACCCCTCCCGGGCGCGGGCGGTCTCATAGTCGGGACGATGTGGCATGTCGCCTTCTTCTGCCCGGCAGGAGCAGGCCCCTCCTGTGACTCCCGCAATGGGCTTCGTGGCAGCCTCCCGGCGGCCTCGCCGCCCTACTTGCGGCGCAGCACCACGTCCTGCACCACCTCCGTGGTGATAGCATCGCCCTTCTTGATGTTCACCGCTTTGCCATGGACGAAGTAGCCGCCGATCAGCCCGACCGGCCCAAGTACGATGGCGCCCCCCGCGGTGGCCGCAGCCGCCTGGCCGGTCTTCTTACCTCCCACCTGCTGGCCCTTGCCCTGGGGCTCCAGGGGGATCAACTTGCCGGTGACCGACTTCACGGGCTCGATCACCAGGCGAATCTCCGCGTTGATGCCGTAGCGCTTGCGCTTCTGCACTTTGGAGATGACCGCCTGCGCGGCCGTGCCCTGGCGAATGACTACTTCCTTCCCCACCGACACTTGGTCCTTGACGTGCATAGGGATGACGTCGCCCACCTTGGCGGTCTTACTGCTGACGGCCTGATCGAAGACGAGCACCACCGGTGTCCCTTCCGGGACCACGAGTTGCTCGGCACAGGCCGTGGCAGCGAGCGCGAGCAGCAACAAGAGGCTCAGGCCTACGCTCTGCGAAACGGATCTCATGTTTTCCTCCCGCGAGTGTCGTGGCCGGGGGTGGCTCTGGCCCGGCTACCAGGGTAGGGGCCTGCCGGGGCCAGGTCAACATCCTCGGGCCCGCTTTGGGCGACGGGGCGCCCAGGGATGCAGGCCGGCGCGACTACAGGTGCTCGGCCACGAAGGCCAGCGCATCCTTGACATATTCTACCGGCAGGCGGCGGCCGGAGTCGTAGACGATCAGCCGGGTCTGGGGGCTCTCCACCAGGCGATAGAGGGCACGGCCCTGCTCCTCGCTGCATAACTCGTCCTTTGACCCCACCAGCATCAGGAATGGGCGCTTGCCGATGCCCCGGGCGTAGTTGGCGGGATCAAGGTAGGCGTCCTGGCTCCATGACTTCGGGGCCACGCGCCATGCACGAGCAGCATGCAGGGGTACGGAGGCTTGCCCGCGGTGGGCAACTCCAGGTAGCCAGACACCAGGAACCCACGTGCCCCCCGGAAGACCACCTTGCGCTGGATGCCGTCGTCGTGGTCCTTGCGCTCTACCACCCGGGCCTCGAGCGGGATGCCGGGGTCATAGTCATAGGCCGAGACCAGCAGGCGATAGGCCTCCTCACCGAGGGGGGAGGTAGGCCGAGACCAGCAGGCGATAGGCCTCCTCACCGAGGGGGGAGGGCGGGTCGGCCGCAGTAGCGGCAGGCACCAGCCCCCCCGCCGTCAGCAGGAGGGCCGGGATGATCCAGGGCAAGCGCAGTGCTCTCACGTGATACTCCTTGTCATGCCATCGCCCAGTCTGGCTCGGGGATGTCCTCCGGGATGGCGATGGGGTAGGTGCCGCGGGTACGGTTGGTTTCCAGCATGGTCAGGTAGTTTTCCAGGCGGGTGCCGATGGTGATGGAGTGGCTGCTGCCCAGGATGAAGCCGCCCCCGGGCGCGCAGTGCTTGAGCGAGAAGAGGGTCTCCTGTCGGATCTGCTCGGGGGTGGCGGAGGCGAGCGAGGAGGTGGCCACCCCTCCCCACAGCGTCAGCCGGTCACCATACAGGGCCTTGATCTCCTCGATGTGCTCCACCGGCTGAATCGCCTGGTAGCAATCCATGCCTGCCTCCACCATCATCTCCAACAGCAGCCGGTTGTTGCCGCAGGAGTGGTAGAGCACCGGCAGGCCGGCCTGGTGGATGATCTCGCACTGTCGGCGCATGGCCGGGAAGTAGATTTGCCGGAAATGGCGAGGGGACATGAAGGGTCCGGTGTTGTGGCCAAAGTCGTGGCCAATGGCGATGCCGTCCACTCCCAGTTCGACAAAGGGCTTGATGGCCTCCGCCATGTGCTCCGCGCCTGCCAGCAGGTCGTGGGCCAGGCCCTCCGGGTCGTCGGCAATGCGCAGGTATTCGCGCTCGATCCCCAGCCCGCTGGGGAACCCCACCCCCGTGCCTGCCCGGCCCGGGCGGGCGAAAATGAAGTGGGTCTTGCCCAGGCGCTCCACCACGTAGCGCGCCACCTCCATCTCCGACTCATGGAAGGGCTGCTCTACCGTCCGGGACGGCTTGCCCCCGTCTCCCAGGCGCACGATGCCGATGTCCTCGGTAAGCGGCGAGTATGCCAGCAGGTTGCCGGCCTCGTCCTCCCAGGTGTTCTCGTCCACCTGGCGGGGCACGGGCGGCCGCACGCCAGCCGCAGGGACGCAGTTCACCGCCACCATATCCAGCCCTGCCGCCAGGGCGAAGTCCACCGCGTCCCGCTTCTGGGAAGCCACCACCTCGTCCCGGCGGCCCTCCCACAGCGCCTTGGTCAGTTTGGCCTTGGCGCGCCAGAAGGTGGGCCGGCCCAACACCGCCTCGATGATCTTGTAGTCCACGGCAAACTCGCCCGTGGGCACCCGGTCGGGCTCGCGGTGCGCGAGCGCCGCTTGCACCCGCTCCTTGGGGGCCATCCGATTGTCCTCCTCATGGTCGCCAGCAAAAGGTCGCGATCGCCTGCGCGGGCACGGTGGCCGCGAACATGCGCTTGCCCACCGCCACCTGGCAGTTGGCCGGCTGGTCGGCCTGGTTTGCCGCCACCAGCACGATCTCGCCGTCGGGGTTGCGGAAGGCCACGTTGGGTGGGACCGCCTCCCCGCCACTGGAGTCAATGCGCACCGCCCCGCGCTTGATGAACTTCATGAACTGGCCATACGTATAGTACTCGACCGTGTAGTCGAGGCCCGAGCCGTCGCGCCTGGGCTGGATAGCGCTGCGGGTGGTCTTGAAGGGGCCGTTGTTGGGCTTGCCGTCATGGTCAATCATGGTCACCCAGGCGTTGTAGGAAGAGCACCAGTTGCGCAGGAGGGCGATGATGCGCACTGCCCCCCGCACCCCCGGTGCCGAGCCCTCGGTGAAGTAGATGGGCTTGTCGGGGAACTCCTGGTGAAAGCCGGTGAGGGTGGCGGGGTCGCCCGCATAGCCGTGGAAGCCCGTGCCCGCCACGAACTGCGCGGCTGCCGGGTCCTTGAGGATGTTGCGGGGGTACCAGAGGTTGTTGATATTGTGGTCGTAGCACCAGATGCGGGTGGTCAGGCCGTGCTGCCTTAGTGTTGGGCCCAGGTACTTGGCGATGAACTCCCGCTCGTTGGCCCCCATGGCCGCATGGTCCACCGGCCAGGGGTTGTCCTCGTCCTCCACCAGTGACCAGCGGCAGGAGGGGTACCAGTCGCTCACCGGATAGTCGCGGGTGTCTACCCCCGGCTCGTTCTGCACGGTGACCGCGTAGATGGGGATACCCTCGGCCGCATAGGCCTCCAGGAAACGAGCAAAGTACTCGGCGTAGGCGGGATACCACTGGGGCAGCAGGTGCCCGCCGATCATGTCCTGGGTGCTCTTCATCCAGCCTGGCGGGCTCCAGGGCGAGGCATAGAGCAGCAGGTCGGGGTTGGCGGCCAGCGCCCGCTTGATCATGGGGATGACGTATGCCCGGTCCTTGGCGATGGAGAAATGCTCCAGTTTGGGGTCGGTCTCGCCCGGCGGCATGTCGTCATAGGAGTACCAGGGGTCGCCCGTGAAGTCGGAGGTGCCGATGCAGATGCGCATCAGGTTCATGCCGATGCCGCGCGCGGGGTCGCAGAGGCGGGCCATGGCCTCGTCCAACTGAGCGGCAGGCAGGCGCGAAAGGTTGTAGCAGGTGGTGTGCTCGAGGGAGGCGCCCATCCCCAGCATCGTCTGGTAGGCGCGGCCAGGATCCACCGTGATGACCGACCGGCCGGCGGGGGCGGGCGCCGCCACGAGCGGCAGCGGCTCCCCGGGCGTCAGGGCCTGGCCCAGGTCCTGCGTGGTAACCCAGACCCGGACTGCGTCGGCATGGGCGGCGGTGGCGAGGCCCAGGGCGGCCAGGATTACGACGAGCAGAGTGATTGCGTTCATGGCTACTCCCAGGGCTTCAGGATGATCTTCGCGGCCTGCTTGGAGGCCGAGATCTCAAACGCCTCCTGCACCCGGCTCATGGGGAGGACGTGGCTGATCAGGCGCGGGACCAGCGGGTTCTCCTGAATCATGCGCATGATGGCCGGGAAGTCGCCCAGGTTGTAGTGCCACGACCCGATAACCGTGAGCCCGCTGCGCAGCAGGTCGGGGCTGACGCTTAGGGGCAGGGGGTCATAGCACTCCCCCACAAAGGCGACACGGCCCCGGCGGCGGGTGGCCTCCAGGCAAAGGCGCTCGGCCGCGGGGGTGCCGGAGCAGTCCAGGGCGCAGTCGGCGCCGCCCCCGGTGAGGTCGCGGATGCGGGCAGCGAGGTCGGGCTCGGCCGGGTCGAGCACCTGCCAGGCGCCGAAATCCTGTGCCCGCTCGCGCCGGGCCGCCACCCCCTCCACCCCGATCACCCGGGCGCCCCGGTACAGGGCATTCACCACCGCCCCCAGGCCCACCGGTCCCAGACCGGTGATGAGCACCGTCTCCCCGGCGGCCAAGGCCATGCGCTGGAACGCGCCGAACGAGGGCCCGAAGCCACAGCAGGCCAGCGCCGCGTGCTCGTAGGAGACGCCGTCGGGGATGCGGGGCAGCAGCCACGCCGGCTTGAGCAGGTACTGGGCCATGGTGGCCTGCCCCTCCGGGCTGCCGGTGTGCTTGGCAAAATCGAAGGTGTGCTCGCAGTAGATGTAATCGCCCGCCTGGCAAAGCGCACACTTGCCGCAGGGATATTGGGGCATGACCACCACCCGGTCGCCTACCTTCACCGGTCCCGGCTCGGCTACTGCCGCCACCCGGCCGGCCGCCTCGTGCCCCAGGAACTCGGCGCGGTCGCCGGCCGCAAAGGCCTTGTACTCGGTGCACATGGGTGCGGCGCGCACCTCCACCAGCACCCAATCGCCCACGGGCCGGGGATCCGGCACCTCCACTAGCCCGGCTTTGCGCTCGCCCGTGATGACCACCTTCTTCATCGGCGACCTCCCGAGGCACGAGCGGCCACGGAGGGCCGCGCCTACTGGCCTGTACGACGCCAGGTGGCCGGTTGCCTTCCCCCGGCGGCCGCTCGGTGGTACAGTAGCAGGCATGCCCAGCAGAGCAGGTCCGGCTTGACCCCCAAAGAGCGGATGATGCGTGCCCTGCGCCGCGAGCAGCCTGACCGCCTGCCCTGCACTGTCCACCAGTGGCAGGGGTACCACCTGCACCACTGCCTGGGCGGGATGGACGCCCTGTCGGCCTTTCGCAAGTTCGGCCTGGACGCCGCCCTGCAGTACTTCGAGAGCATGGGCCAGTTCTGGCTGCCTACTGGGATGGCGCCTCCGCCTGTTTCCCGCCCACCCGCTCCAGCCCGAGGCTGAGCACCAGGGACGCGAGCCCGGTAACCACCCCGATGACGAAGACCGGCGGATACCCCGCATGCGCCACCAGCCACCCCCCAAGCAGCGGCGCAAGCAGGCCGGGGGCGTTCAGGGTATTGCCCATCCCTACGTACAGCGGGCGCTCGGCGGTCGGCGCCATTTCCAGCAGATAGTTGGGGAAGGCGATGGAGTAGCCGCCCGCGATGAGTCCGGTGAAGAAGAAGATCACAGCGTACGCATACTGGGCACTACCGGGGTGGGTGAGCACCGGCCAGGCGGGCGCAAGCAGGGGTGTAATCAGGGCGAGCAGGGGAGGGGCCGCACGAACCATGGAGACGCCCACCACCACCGCCCGCGGCCCACGCCAGTCGTTCACCCAGCCCCAGGCCAGGCTGCCCGACATACTCCCGGCCGCGCTGGCCCAGATGAAAACCGCGCCCGCCGCGGGCGACAGGCCGAGTGCCCTGATGCCGTACAGGGCGTAGAAAGGCCACGCGAGGGAGGCCAGATTGCCCAGCCAGGTGATGTACAGCAGCCGGCGCAGGGAAGGAGCCGCCGCCCACACCACCGGCGCCTGGGCGAGCACCCGCAGCAGGGGTTGCGCCTGCTCGTGGCTGACCGGTCCGGCGGGTTCGCGGATGCTTGCCAGGAATGCATAGGAGAGCCCCAGCCCGGCACACAGGCAGGCAAAGAGCACCCCGTACTGCTGTGGATATACCAGGTGCGTGTTGGCCAGCACCACCCGCACCAGCCAGCCCACAGCCAGGGCAGCCACTGCCCCCAGGATATTCCAGGTCGCAAAGAGCCTCCCCCGTAGTCCGCCCGGGATGACCTTGGCGATCATGTCATACCAGGCGGCGCCGAGAAGCCCGTCTGTGATGTAGAGCAGGGCGAAGCAGCCCACCAGCACCCCTAACATCAACTGCTTGCTCGGGTGGGCGAAAAGCAGCAGGGCGGGGATGAGCAGCATGGGAGCACGCCCCAGCGCGGCGACCTTGAGCAGGTAGGGCAGTTTGCGCGGGCGGTGTAGGACCTGGCAGACGCCCACCAGTTGCAGCCCGGTCCAGCATACCCCGGGCAGGATGGTAAGGGTGGCGACCACCAACGTCGAGCGGGTGAGGGTGCTCACAAAGACGGGCAGCACCGCGCCCGGATCCACGCAGGTGGCGCCCGCGGTCCAACAGGTGACGTCCAGGCTGATGGCCGCGAAGTTCCACCACACCCAGCGCCGGATCAGCGCCGAGGACTGCCTCGCCGCTGCGGCGGCGAGGGCCGAGGCGGGGGTTTCGGAGGCCTCAGACATGCCGCAGAGGTTCGGGGCCGTGCCCCTGCGCACCTGTGCGGCGGCCCCCGGTTGTCATTCCCAGCGGGTCCTATGGCTGGTAGAGCACCTTCAGCGCCTGCTGGGCCGCCAGCAGGGCGGTGCCCTCGGCGAAGCGGGAGAGCGGTAGGGTGGCCGTGTTCAGGGGCGCCAGGCGCACCGCACCCGATTCCAGCCGGGCCAGTGCGTAGCGGGCGGCCTCCAGGGTGTGGCCCTGGTAGCCATAGAGGGTGAGCCCGAAGTGCCGGGGCTCGAAGCGGTAGGCCTCGTGAGGCACGCCAAACAGGGCTACGCCCCGGCGTACCAGGTCCAGTTGGAACTGCACCGAGGCCGCACTGCCCGAGCAATCCACCGCATAGTCGGCCGCGCCCTTGCCCGCCAAGGCGGCGCCCGCCTCGCTGCGGGGGTCATAGGTCTCGTCCGCGCCCAGGGTGCGGGCGAAGGCCAGGCGCTCGGGGTTCAGGTCGAAGCCGATCACCCGCGCCGCTCCCGCCGCCCGCGCCATCTGCACCGCGATCATCCCCGCCGGCCCCAGCCCGCCTACCGACACCGTGGTTCCGGTGAGGTCCGGCAGCGCCAGGAAGGAGGCCGCCACGCACATCGCCATCTCCAGGCCGGCTGCCTCCGCGGGCGAGAGCGAGGCGGGGCGGGGCAGCAGGTCGGCCGCCGGCACGCACGCCTTCTCGGCGTAGTAGCCCGGCTTCACTTCCCCCATGGTACGCCAGGCGACTACCGCGTCACCGGGGCCAAACTCGGTCACTCCCGGTCCCACTGCCTCCACGGTCCCCGTCATCTCGTGCCCCGGCTGGCCAGGGGCCGCCGGGTACCGCGGAAAGCCCGGGCGGTCGAAAATGTCCCGCCCGCCCATCATGCAGATGTCCCAGTGCGGGCAACTGGCTACCGCCTCCACCCGCACCAGCACCTCGCCCGGCCCGGGCACAGGCTCAGGAATATCCACAATAGGTGCGAGGCCGGGGGCCTGGATCTGCAGCGCCTTCATGTGCGGCTCCTGAGGCAAGGGTCTCGCGTCTTCAGGCTCGGGTCTCGGATGAGGAGGCTGGCACCCGGCACTTGGCACCGCCTGCTCCTCACCAGTCTATCACCATGCCCAGGAAAGGGCGGTCCCGGCGCACCAGCAGGTCAAAGGCCTCGGGGGCCCGGGCTACCGGCCAACGGTGGGTGATCTTGTCAAGCACTCGCAATTGGCCCTTGGCCACCCATTCCAGGGTCCGCTCGAGGCGGGGGCGGGTCCAACCCCCCGGCGCGTACAGTGTCGCCTCGCGGGCCGTCAACTGCATGTAATCGAGCAAGTGGTGGCCCTGAATGTAGTAGCCGCCGGCCACGATGTGCCCGTCGTGCGCCAGGAAGCGCAGCGAGCGGTGCAGGGCCTCGGCGTTGGTCAGTGTGTCAATGACCACCGGGGCGCCCCCGGGGGAGAACCCAGCGGCCGCGCGGTCGGCATCCTCCCGCCTCTCGTTCACGATCCGGCTGTCGCCGCGGGGGGCAAAAGTGGCCAGCCGCTCGTCATGCCGGCCGATGAGCATCACCGCGGCTCCCCTCGCTTGCAGGGTCTCCGCCGACCACAGTCCCACCAGGCCATCGCCCACCACGATGGCCCTGGTCCCCGGTTCCACCGGCGGCCGGCAGCCGTGGTTGTTGCCCACCTGCGTGGTGACCAGCCCACTGGCCGCCACTGGGTCCAGGCCCGCCGGCAACTTGAGCACGTCCCGGTGGTGGGTGATGCTGACCGCCACGTGCCCGGCCATGGGAAACTCGCGCAGGGCCGTGCGCCCCAGGGTGGCGAAGACCCACTCCCCCTCGGCAATCCCCCGCACCTCCCGCCCCACGCTCTCGACGATCCCCACCTTCTGGTAACCACCCACCTGGGGGAAGGGAGGATCCTGGGGGTCCCCCTCCGCCCGCCCGTACCCCCGCTCGCCTGCCAGCACCGAGCGCTCGGTGCCGTTGGAGATCATGGAGTGGCGGGTGAGCACCACCACCTCCGCAGGGCCGGGTTCCGGCAGGGGCACCTGCTGCAACTCCACCCGGTTGGGGGCAACATTGACCACGGCCAGCGCGGTGCGGCTCATGGGCGGGACCTCTGGGCAGCGATGTCGGAGACTTCGCCCCCGGAGAGGGCCTCACCTGCGCCCTCGCGGCAGGGGCATCCCACTCCCGGACTCCAATGCCGGAGAACGAGGGACGAAGAGGGCCGGGAGCGGCAGCCCTTCATCCCTCCCCTCTCCCGGGGGGAGAGGGGGCAGGGGGCGTGGGGCGGCCGACGCGCTGCACGATGGCGGCGGCCACTCCTCGCTCCTCCACCTCTACCACGGTGAAGCGGAAGCCGTTATGCACCACCTGGTCGCCTACCCGCGCCGGGCGCCCCAGGAGGTCGAGCACCAGTCCGCTGACGGTGGTGACATCCTCCTGACGCACGTCGCTGTCCAGGGCGTCGGAGAGTTCCTCCAGGCGGGCGGTGCCCTGCACTCGCCAGCGCCCGCCCCGCAGGCGCTGGATCTCCGGCACCTCGGGCGCGCCGGCGGCAGTGGGCACCGGGCCCACCACCTCCTCGAAGAGGTCCTCGATAGTGGCGATGCCCGCGGTGCCCCCAAACTCGTCCATCACCACCACCATCTGCACCGCCTCGTCGCGCATGGTTTCCAGCACCTCGTCCAGCGTGGCGCTGCTGGGGACGAAGGGGATGGGCGCGGCATAATCGATCGGGGAGAGCGGCCGCCCCTCCAGGAGGCGGGCGAAAAGCGTCTTCACGTGCACCTGGCCCACGATGTGGTCGAGGTCGTCCTCGTACACCGGGTACCGGGAATGGCGCTCGGCCAGCATGATATCAATGATCTCCTGCTGGGGCGTGCTGACCTCAAAGCCCCTCACCGCCACCCGGGGGACCATCACCGACTCCACAGTCAGTTCCCCGAACTCGAACAGTTCGAGCATGATCTCGCCGGCCTCTTCCCGCAGCGACCCGGTGGCCTGGCTCTCCTCGATGATGTACTGTAACTCCTCGGGGGTGTAGGAGTAGCCGGAGGGGAGGCTCCGGCGCACCCCGAACACGCGCAGGATGGCGGTAGCCAGGACGCTGAGCGCCACCACGATCGGGTAGAGCACGATCTCCAGGGCGGCGACCGCGGGAATCAGGTAGAGCGCCATGCGCTCGGCTCGCTGCAGGGCCACCGTCTTGGGCGCCATCTCGCCGATCACGATGTGAAAATAGGTAAGCACCGTGACGGCCAACACGCTGGCCAGAGCATGGGCGGCGAGCCAGCGGTAGATGCCCAGGGCGAAGAACAGGCCGCCCAGCCACCCCGCGATGACCTGCTCACCGTACATGCCCAGCCCCAGGCTGGCGGCGGTGATGCCAAGTTGCACGGTGGCCAGATACCGGTCCTGCTCGCGCGGGCGCTGCAAGATGCGGAGCACGATGCGGGCGGTGGCCTCCCCCTGCCGGGCGCGGCGTTGGATGGCCGCCCGCGGCGCCCCCACCAGGGCGAACTCCCCGGCCACGAAGAAGCCGTTCAGCAGCACCAACCCCAGCACCACCAGGATGGGGACCAGCACCGTCACGCGGGCTCCTCCTCCGGCGCCACCGGCTGGGGCACCACAAGTACCGAGACTACGGCGTGATGGGCCACCGCCTCCACCTCTACCGGCACCCCCTGGATTTCGACGCGCTCCCCGGCCGCCGGCTCGTGCCCCAGCGCGTCCAACACCAGCCCGCCCACGGTGTCGGCCTCGGCCTCCCAATGCACGCCCACCCAGGGCTCGGCCTCGTCTACCCGCATCAGCCCAGGCAGGCGCACCCGCCCATCGGGCAGGCGCTCCGGGCGGGGCTGCCGGCGCTTGAACTCGTCCGGCGCCTCGCCGATTACCTCCGCCAGCACGTCCTCCAGGGTGACCAGCCCCGCTACCCCGCCGTACTCGTCGGTGACGATAGCCTGGTGCGTGCGCCGGTTCTGGAAGGTGGCGATTAGCCGGTCCGCCGTCGCCACCTCGGGCACCGCGGGCAGCGGACGCAGCAGGTCACGCAGGTTGATATCGGCACCCCGGCGTACGTAGGCCTGGAGCACGTCTTTCACGTGCAGCAGGCCGATCGGATGGTCAATGTCGCCCTCGTACACCGGCAGCCGGGTGTAGGAGGAGCCGGCCATGATACGCAGCACCTCGGGGGCGGGGGTGTCAACGGGGATCGCCTGTACGTAGGGGCGGGGCACCATCAACTGGTGTACGCGGCGGGAGCCCAGCCGGATCGCCCGATGCAGGCGCTGCTCCTCCTCGGGCTCCAGCATGCCGCCCCGGCGGCTGTCGGCAATGAGCAGGTCAATCTCCTCGGGGGAGTGGATGTGGCGATGCCCCACCGGCCGGATGCCGAAGAGGCGCAGGAACAGGTTGGCGCTACCGTTCAGGAACCTGATGGCGCGCCCGAAGACAAACAGCGAGGCCCGCATGAAAACGTGCGTGTAGAGCGCCGCCTGCACCGGGAACTGCAGCGCCGCCGACTTGGGCACCAACTCCCCCAGCACTACCTGCAGCGCCGCCAGCCCCACCAGCACGATCGCCGCGGCCAGGGGAAGCGCCGTGACGGGAGGGGCCGGGCCCGCCAGGGCGCGGGCCAGCGCCGGCGTGAGGGCGGCCTGGCCGTAGGCCCCCAGGGCCAGGCTGGAGAGTGTGATCCCGATCTGGCAGGCGGCAACGTAGCGGTCGAGGAGATGGGCATCCTCCACCGCCGGCAGCAGGGCGATCGCCAGCCGGTTGCCCTGCTCCGCCAACTGCCGGATGCGGCTCCGGCGCACCCCCACCGCGCCGAACTCCGCGGACACATACAGCGCGTTGAGGGCAATCAGACCGAAGATCACCAGCCAGGTGCCAGAGGTCATGACGCCTTTCGCTTGCCCCCCGGACGCTCCCGGGAGGTGCCATATCCTACCATGCGCGGGGCCGCCTGGGGAGGGTGGGGGAGGCCGCGACCTCACCCATGCCCCTGGCCCATGAGCGTCAAGCGGCAACGCTTGCTGGGAAAGCCGCCCAATCGCGCACGCCTGAGACGCGCATCCCGCCTGCCGCATGGCGTATAATGGGCATGAGGGGGTGCGCATGCCCGAAGCCGCAACCCGGCGCGAAGTGATGTTCTACCAGCGGGAGGGAGAGCGCCTGCATTGCCTGGTGTGCCCCCAGTCCTGCCGCATCCCGGAGGGGGCCACCGGCTTCTGCCGCCAGCGCCGGCACGAGGACGGCAAACTCTGGGCGCTCAACTACGGCCGGGTCTCCGCCATGCACATGGACCCCATCGAGAAGAAGCCGCTCTACCATTTCTACCCCGGCTCGTGGATCCTCTCCCTGGGCACCCTCGGCTGCAACCTCGCCTGCGCCTTCTGCCAGAACTGGCAGATCTCCCAGGGCGAGGTTCCCACCCGGTGGCTGGCCCCCGCGGAGGCAGTGGCGGCGGCCCGACGCGAGCCCGACAACCTGGGTATTGCCTACACCTACAACGAGCCGCTAATGTGGTACGAGTGGGTCTATGACACCGCCCCCCTGGTGCGCGAAGCGGGCATGAAGAACGTGCTGGTGACAAACGGCTTCATCAACCGGGAGCCGCTGGCCCGGTTATTGCCCTTCATTGATGCCATGAATATCGACCTGAAGGCGATGAACCCGGCCTTCTACCGCGAGGTATGCCGGGGTCGCATGGAGCCCGTGCTGGCGGCCATCAAGCAGTCAGTGGCGGCCGGGGTGCTGGTGGAACTCACCAACCTGGTGATTCCGGGCTACAACGACAGCGACGACGACCTGCGCCGGCTGGTGGACTGGATCGCCGCCCTGAGCCCCGATATCCCGCTCCACCTGAGCCGCTACCACCCGGATTACCGGTTCAGCGCGCCGGCAACCCCGATGGAGACGCTGCAGCGGGCCTACCAACTGGCGCGGGAGCGACTGCATTTCGTGTACCTGGGCAACGTAATGGGCGCCGGCGGGGAGGATACCCAGTGCCCGGCATGCGGGGCGACCCTGATCAGCCGGCGGGGGATGGCCGTGCTCGCCAACCGCATCCGGGAAGGGCGCTGCCCGCAGTGTGGGGCCCACACGCCGTTTGTGAGAATGTGAGGAGGCTGGCAATGGCAACGCAAGAACGCACGGGGCTGGGCGATCTGATCTACCGACTGGTGGACCTCGGCCTGGGCGCAGCGGTGATGACCCGGGACGCCGTCGAGCGCGCGGTGGACGAACTGGTGAAGCGCGGCGAGATGAGCCGGGATGACGCCCGCCGCTTTGCCGACGAGTTGATGGACAAGGGCGAGCAGCAGCGGGCGCGTACCCAGCAGATGGTGGACAACGCGGTCAGCCGCATGCTCGAGCGCATGGACCTGGCCCGCCATTCGGAACTCACCGCCCTGCAAACCCGCATCAACCAACTGGAATCCCGCCTGGCCCGGCTGGAGATGGAGGAGCCGGGCGTGGTGGGCGCCGCCGGGGTCGAAGAGGGACTGTAGGCGGCCGGGCCCGGCAGCGTGTCATTCTCAACGGTGATCGCGAGCGGCAGCGAGCAGTCACCGTTCAGAATCTCGCTGTCCCTCCCCTGGCGTCCGTCCGCGCGCGTGCCCTCACTCCATAGGGGAGGCCGTCCCCTCGCCCGTCGCCTTGCGCGAAGGGGGATGGCCTCCACCCCTCGCACTTGTGGGCCTTCGCCGTTCCCGGCCCTGGCGTTATCCCCGCCCCTCCCACACCAACCGCACCGCATCCGCCAGCACGTGGCCGTCCGCGTCGTTCGTGAAGGTGACGCTGCCCGAGCGACCGGCCTTGAAGGGATACACCCCCAGGTCTACCCACTCGCCCTTCATCGGGCGCAGGTCCACGCGCCTGGTGACGGTGCCCGCGGCAGAGGCGATCGTTACCGGGGCGTTGCTCGCGTGGTCCCCGGCCGGGTCAGGGCCGAAGAAGGCCAGCACCCGGTAGCGGCCGGCGGCTTTCACCTCCGGGCGGAAGGTCGCCTTGATCTCCCCCCTTCCCTCCTCTGCCCAGCGCGTGCCCAGGTACCAGTTGTCACCCTCGGGGGCGAAGTCCCAGTGGCCCTCGAAGGTCACCGCGGGCGAGCCGTCACCGTCATCCACCACCAACCCCGTCTCCCGGGGGCGCTGCGGCGGCTTGGTGAAGACATTCAGCCCCACCTGCAGATCGGCCTGGGCGGCGTTGGTGATCCCCAGCGGGCCCCCCATCCGGTTGCCCACTACCACCGCCGACTTGGCCTTCCCCACGAGCCCGATCTGGGGCGAGGAACGCATGAAGTTGCAGCCATTCACGATCAGGTTGCCGCCCTCCAGGGTGATCGCGGGCGTGCCCTGGCGCTCCTTGTCCCATTCCACGAAGTTGCACCCGGTGAAAGACACCGTGCCCGTGCCCGCAATGCGGGCGATCTGGGAGGCCGGCCCCCAGTAGGAGCAGTTGGAGAACTGCACCACCCCCGCATGCTCCGGCTGCACGACCACCTCGGTGGGCCGGTCGCCGGCAAAGGAGACGAACTCACCGTTGGTGATGAGCAGGCCGGGCGGCTGGGTGGCCTCTACCAGCACCGCGATGTCGCAGGCGTCGGCCCCCGTCCCCAGCAGGTTGCCGTTCATCGCCCCAGCCTTGGTCTGGATGAAGCGGTAGCCGATCTTGTAGCCAAAGGTGAAGGTGTTGAAGACGTACTCCCAGTCCGTGCGCCCGAAGATAAAGGCCTCGCCGTTCTTCCATAGCCAATCGCGAATGCCGCTCTTCTCGTCCCAGGTCCAGAAGGGCCAGAAGTGCACGTTCTCAATGCGCCCGATGTCATAGCACTTGTCTACAAAGATGCCCCGCCGCAGCGGTTGCCCATAGAGGTTGCGGATGTAGTGCCGGCCGGAGTTGCGGGTGCCGAAATCCACCCCCTGGTAGGGATTGACCAGCAGGCAGTCTATAATGGAGGCGTTGTCGCCCCCGGTGCAGGCCACGCACCAGGGGTAGGGCTTGATGGCGTTCGCCTGCTGGTTGGGATAGAAGACGGTGATCCCCTTCAGTGTCGCATTGGCAGCCAGACTGATGAAGGGCGGCCCCTCCTCTGACCCCTCGCCCTCCACCGCAAGCAGGGTGCTGCCGTGATGCTGGGTCCAGGCGGTGGGAATGCGCCATACCCCCTCCAGGGTGACCATCGCGGGCACCGCCAGGTGGGTCTTGATCAGGTAGTTGCCCACCGGCACCTGCACCACCCCGCCCCGTTCGGCGACTGCCGCCATGGCCTCCGTGAAGGCGGCGGTGTCGTCGCTCACCCCATCGCCCTTGGCCCCATAATCGAGCACGTTCACCACGGTCGGTTGGGCCGCCAGGGGCAGGGCGAGTGCAAGCGCAAGCAGCGAGGTGGCGAGCATGCGGCAGCGTGACATGGGCACCTCCAGGCCAATGCGATTGCCGCAGGTATTCGTCGGCGCCTGCCTTGCCCCTCCCGCTCGCTCCATTGTCGCGATGCAAACCCCCAGGGGCCGCCCCTCCCCGCTATCATGCCCCCAGCAACCCACGGAGGTGAATCATGGCCGAGGTAGAGATCGAAACCACAGTGAACCGGGAGCAGTTCGTGACCGCATTGCGCCGCTGTGCCGATGCCATTGAGGGCAACCGGGACCTGCAACTCACGCTGGACGGACATACCCTGAACTTGCGCCCGCAGGGCAAGATGGAGATCAAGTACGAGCACGAGCACGGTGAGCACGAACTGGAGTTTGAGGTGAAGTGGCGGGAAATGGGCTAAGTGGCGCCAGCCTGCGCGCTTCCTGCGTGCATTTGGCTACACACGCGACCTGCCGCGCGCGAGGCAGGGGGGTACCCTTTTCTTGTGCCCGGACACCCTGCCGGGCGTATGTGCAAGGAAAGGAGACGCAAGCATGCGCAGCATGAGATGGGTCTGGCTGGGCATATTGGCCCTGGCGGCACTGCTGCCGGCCACCAGCCAGGCTGCTATGACTTCACACCGGCAGATCCGCGGCCGAGTGGTAAGCGTGCGACCGAGCATCACGCCCAACACTATCGTCGTCGCGACCCCGTCGGGTCAGCGCACCGTGCACCTGTTACCGAGCACGGTGGTAATGGACAATGGCCAGCACGTGTCCCCCGGCTTCATCACTGCCACCAACCGGGTCACCGCAAACGTGCGGATGTCCGGCCGGCAATTGGTCGCGAGCAAGGTGTGGATCGCCGCGCCCCAGGTGGCGATGGTCCCGCCCGCACCCAGCACGACCCGCGTGGCCGGGGAGCAGAATGTGCAGTTACAGGGGCAGATCAGCGCCTGGGATCCCGAAACCGGACAACTGATGCTGTCCACCTCCAGTGAGCCCATCGTCGTGCCCATGCACGCGGCAGTGATGTCCCAGGGCCAGGCCATGCGGCTCTCGGACCTGCAGCCCGGGGCCAACGTGACCGTGATGGCGCACCGCGACGCAAACGGGCACCTCGTGGCCACCCGGGTGGACCTGACACCGGCCGGGATGGCCGCGGGCACCTGCCCGGCCCTGACCACGCCGGCCCGGCCCGAGCCGGCGCTGCAGCCAGGGATGCCGGCTCCGCCGGAGGCCGAGGCCATGCCGGCACAACCGGAGCAGCCCACGCCGGAGGCCACTCCTGCCCAGCCCGCGCAGCCAGAGGCGATGGCCCAGCCGCCGGCTCCCTCCGGTCAGGAGAAGGTGGCCGGGATGGCCCAGACCGAGGTCTGCCCGGTCTGTCCCTGCCCGCCCGCCGGACCTGGCGAGCAGCCCGGCATGCCCCAGAACCGCGCCCAGCAGTTCGAGCGCGAGCAGCAGTGGTTCTGAGCAGGTGAACTACCGGGGGAGTCCTCCGGGGCTCCCCCGTTGTCTTCTGCAGGCCGGTGCCGGCCACCCGCTTGCCCCAGCCGTTCTTCCAGCCAGCACAGGCCGTCAAACTTCGCGCTGGTGGGTAACCGGTCAACGGGGGGCAGGCTCTCTCCCATGGAAATAACCGCGGCCAGCGCAGGGGGGCCGCGTCATGTCCAGACATGAGCACCTCCGTGCCAGGTGATAGCAGCGTACTCCCGCAGCGGCCTATGCGGGTGGGTGCAGGACCTGACAATGACCTGCCGGGAATGCAACAGCCCGCCCGCGACCCACGGCAGGGGGGCCGCTCGGTGCCCGACGACGTTCTCATTTCCCCGCGCCGGGCGGAAGGGAAGACGGTTCCCGGCGGGAAAACATATCCCCAACCCTCGGTCGGCCCACGTCCGCACCTTCTCTGCAGTCCGCCCCGAGGCCCGCTTGCCCCCCTCCTGTCTGGCGGGAGCGCGCGTGCCCGGCAGCCGACCGGGAGTCACCCGTGGGAGCGCGCATTGGCAGATAACTGGCCCCTGGTCCTGGCCTCCGCCTCCCCCCGCCGGGAGGCCCTGCTGCGCCAGATCGGGCTCGAGTTTACGGTGCGCCCGAGCGACGTGGAGGAAGCCGGAGCCCTGCTCGCCGCGGGGGGTGACCCGGTGGAGTTCGTGCGCCAGGCCGCCTACCAGAAGGCCCTGGACGTAGCCACACACTGCAAGCGGGCACTGGTGCTGGGGGCAGACACGGTGGTGCTGCTGGGTGACCGATTGTTGGGAAAGCCTGAGAGCGAAGAGCGGGCCCGGGAGATGTTGGCGGCGCTCTCCGGGAACACCCACCGGGTGCTGACCGGGATGGCCCTGGTGCGCACCGGCGGGCCGGCAATCAACCCGCAGGTGGACCATGTGGCCACCCAGGTCACCTTCCGGACGCTCTCGGAAGAGGAAATCGCCGACTACGTGGCCACGGGGGAGCCGATGGACAAGGCCGGGGCCTACGGCATCCAGGGCAAGGGAGCGGTGCTGGTATCGGGCATCTACGGGGACTACTACAACGTGGTCGGCCTGCCGCTGTCCCGATTGGCCGAGATGCTGGGGCACTTCGGCGTGCGGCTCTGGCCCCGGAGGAAACGCTGATGAGCATCTGGAGGGCGCTGTTCTCGCGCTTCTCTCGCGATATGGGCATCGACCTGGGCACCGCCAACACCCTGGTGCATGTGGCCGGGAAGGGCATCCTGCTCAGGGAGCCCTCGGTGGTGGCGATCGAGAAGGAAAGCAGGCGGGTGCTGGCAGTGGGGGAGGAGGCCAAGCGCATGCTGGGCCGCACCCCGGACAGCATCGTGGCCATCCGCCCGCTCAAGGACGGGGTCATTGCCGATTTCGACGTCACTGAGCACATGCTCAAGTACTTCATCACCAAGGTCCATCGGCGGCGCACCCTCGTGCACCCCAGCGTGATGATCGGCATCCCCTCGGGGGTCACCGAGGTGGAACGGCGGGCGGTGAAGGATGCCACCCTGCGCGCCGGCGCCAAGGAGGCGCTACTTATCGAGGAGCCCATGGCCGCGGCGATCGGCGCCGGGCTGCCCGTCTCCGAGCCCACCGGGAGCATGGTGGTGGACATCGGCGGGGGAACCACGGAGGTGGCGGTGATCTCGCTGGGCGGGATCGTCACCTCCCGTTCCATCCGGGTGGCCGGCGACGAAGTGGACGAGGCGATCGTCGCCTACATGCGCCACGAGCACGCGCTGCTCATCGGCGAGCGCACCGCAGAGGAGATCAAGATCGAAATCGGCTCCGCCCACCCTCTCGAGCGGGAGGAGGAATACCAGGCCCGCGGCCGCGACCTGGTGACCGGGCTCCCGAAGATGGTAAAGATATCCTCGGAGCAGATTCGCGCCGCCATCCAGGAGCCGGTGCGGGCCATCGCCGACGCGGTCAAGGTATCGCTGGAGGAGACCCCGCCCGAACTCAGTGCCGACATCATGGACCGGGGCATTGCCCTGGCCGGCGGCGGCGCCCTGCTACGCGGGCTCGACCGCATGCTGGCCGCGGAAACCGGAATGCCGGTCTATGTGGTCAAAGACCCGCTGCTCTCGGTGGTGCTCGGCACCGGGCGGGCGCTGGAGGAGTTGGATACCCTCCGCAAGGTGATTGACTCAACCAGGCATTGAGGCACCGGATGCGCATCCACCCGGAGACCGGATATCGGGGCCGCGTGCGGCCCATCAGGCGGCGTCCCGGCCGCATCCTGCTGGTCCTGCTGGCTGCCTCCCTACTCCTCGGATGGTGGCAGGGGCGCGCCAACCGCATGGGCCGGCGCACCATGGCCGAGCAGGCCCTGGCCTCCGTCCTGCTGCCGGCTCAGCAGGCAGCCGAGGAAACCGTCGCCGGGCTGATCGCAGCCGTCACTTACCTGCCCCGCTCTCGCCATTTTCAGGACGAGAATGTCCGCCTTCGCGACAAGGTCGCCCGCCTCCAGGCCGAGAACACACGCCTGCGCGAGGCGCGCCTGGAAAATCACCGGCTGCGCAACCTGGTGCGCCTCGAGCACGCTTTGCCGGGACCTGCGGTGGCCGCAGGTGTGGTTTCCGGCGGGCTCGCAGGCTGGTCCCCCCTGCTTACCATCGGCGCCGGCGAACTGCAGGGGGTGCGGCGGGGGATGCCCGTGGTGACCAACGCCGGGGTAGTGGGGCAGGTCTACAGCGTGTCGGGCAAGAGCAGCGTGGTCGTGCCTATCTGGGACCGCACCAGCGGCATTGCCTGCTTGGTGCAGCGCTCGCGCCAGCAGGCAGTGGCCAGAGGTGACGGCCGGGGTGGGCTCCTCCTGCGCTACCTGCCCACCGATGCCGACCTGCGCCCGGGAGACCTGGTGATCTCCTCCGGCCTGGGGGGCGTCTACCCCAAGGGGCTGATGGTCGGGCGGGTGACCGCAGTGGGGCGCAAGTCAGGCGGGGTGACCCGCTCGGCCCAGGTGCGGCCGGCGGTAGACTGGCGCCGGCTGGAGGAAGTGCTCGTGCTCACCGCGGAGAGGTGACCCGCCGTGCACATTGCCACCGAGTCCGACATTCGGGCGGGCCGCACCGCCGACGTCTATTTCCCGCGCACTGCCACCGTGCTGCGCCACTTCGGCATTGATAAGCGCGTCACCATGGAGGTGCGCACTACCACGCTTCCGGGCGGCTGGGAGTGGGCAGTGCTGGCCGGGGTGGGGGAGGTGGCGGAACTGCTGGCCGGGGTCGGGTGTTCGGTCGAGTGTATGCCCGAGGGCACCATCTTCTTCCCGGGCGAGCCGGTGCTCACCATTAGCGGCCCCTACCTGGGCTTTGGCGTGTACGAGACTGCCCTGCTGGGTTTGCTCTGCCAGGCCTCCGGCATCGCCACCAAGGCCGCCCGCATCCGCCTCGCCGCGGGCGGGCGCACGGTGGTCAGTTTCGGCGCCCGGCGCATGCACCCGGCACTCGCGCCCATGATCGAGCGCAGCGCCTACCTGGGCGGGTGTGACGGGGTGGCCACCATCCTGGCAGCCGAGCAGATCGGCATCCCCCCCTCCGGCACCATGCCCCACGCCCTGGTGCTGGTAGTCGGCGACTCCGTGCAGGCCTTTCGCATGTTCGACCAGGCGACGCCCGCCGAGGTCCCCCGTATCTGCCTGGTGGACACCCTGCAGGATGAGAAGTTCGAAGCCCTGGCCGCCGCCGAGGCGCTCGGCGACCGCCTCTTTGGCGTCCGCCTGGATACCCCGGGCTCCCGGCGGGGGGACATGCGCGCTCTCCTCCGGGAGGTGCGCTGGGAACTCGACTTGCGGGGCTTTGGCCACGTGCTCCTGATGGTCAGCGGCGGGCTGGACGAGGACAGCATCCCGCCCTTGAACGCCTACGCGCAGGCTTACGGGGTGGGCACGGCCATCAGCAATGCCCCCACGATCAACTTTGCCGCCGACATCGTGGAGGTAGAAGGGCGGCCCTTCGCCAAGCGGGGTAAGGAGTCCGGGCATAAGAACGTGCTGCGCTGTCAGGCTTGTGACCGCCGGGAAATCGTGCCCTCCGCGACCTCCCCTGCCTGCTCCTGCGGCGGTACTGGTGAGATGCTACTGCAGCCGCTGCTCATAGATGGCCAGCGGGTGGTCCCCGAAGCCTCCGCCGCGGATATCCGCCAGCGGGTACTGCGGCAGATTTCCACGCTGGGGCTCACCCGGTAGCCGGGCTATCGGCGCCCGCTTTGCAGGATTTCTCCCGCCCGCCCACGGAATACAGCCCCCATGTCACCCGGGGAGCATCCGCATGGCTGATTGGTACTACCTCGCCGCTGGGAAGACGTTTGCCGTTGCCGCGCCGCCCGGCAGCCACGCGCTCGTGCGCACCGCCGCCAAGGTACTGGCCGAGGAACTGCAGGAGGCGGGACTTACTGCCAGCCGCGCCCGCACCAGGGCCGACCTGGTGGTTTCGCTGTCCGTGCTCACGGATGACGACCAGCGGCGCGCTTTCCGCGCCGAATATGGCCTCACCTTGCCCCTGCAGCCGGAAGCCTACGGCGTGGCCGTGCGCCAACGTGGCCGGCAGACCGCAGTGGAGATCGCAGGCAGCGACCCCGCGGGAGTGCTCTACGCGGTCGGGCGCCTGTTGCGCTCCTGCGACCTGGTGCAAAGCGCCGGCGTGGCGGTGCCCCCGGGGCTCAACCTGACCGCCCACCCCTGGCACCCCCCCCTCGCCGGTGAGCCGGCCATGCGTGGCCAGCAACTCACCAGCGACTTCTGCCGCCAGACCGTCAGTGACGCGCGCCTGGAGCGCTACCTCCGCGAGTTGGCGCTGTGGGGGAACAACTGGCTATGGGTAAGCATGGGTGCCAACCTGGCCCACGCCGGCAGCACAGCCGAGGCCCAGGCCCAGGCCGAGCAGTACGCAGCGGTGCTGAACGCGGTATCGGCGATTGCCGCCCGCTACGGGATGAAGTTCGGCCTGCACGTCTGCGGGCAGCGCATCGAGCCCACGGACGTGCGCCCGGGGATGGTGCGGCAAGGGAACCTGTGCCCCTCTGTGCCAGCCGCCCGCAAGGCCGTGCTGCAGGCCCTCGACGCCGCCTATGCCCGCCTGAAGCGGCTGGACGCAGTCTTCACCGCCTCCGGTGACCCGGGTGGCTGCCGCTGTGATGACTGCCGGCCCTGGCCGACCACCTACCTGGCGATGGCCGCCGAGCAGGCGGCCGTGCTGCGTCGCCACCACCCGCAGGCCCGCTATTACCTCTCCAACCAGCAGATGCGGGCCGAAGAAAACGACCTCTTCCTTGGCCTGCTGGTCCGCGAGCAGCCCGATTGGCTGACCGGCGTGCTGTGGGGGCCGCAGAGCCGCAGCCTGCCCGAGATGCGCGAGCGCATCCCGCAGTGCTACCAGGTCATCCTCTACCCGGACATCACCCACGCCGCAGTGTGCCAGCACCCGGTGGAGGGATGGGAGAAGGAGCGTGCACTCTTCTTCGAACGCCGCTCCCCCACCTACCGCCCCCTGGCTACCCGGGCACTCTGGGAGGCGACCAAGCGCTATGCTGACGGCAGTAAGCCCTACTCCGAAGGGGTATACGACGACCTGAACAAGGCGGTATGGACCGGCTCCCAGTGGTGTGTAACCACGCCCCATGCCACTATGCCCGTGGCCGGCCCGGAGCCGCTCGGGGAGATCGTGCACCAGTATGCCCGGCGCCACTTCGGGCGGGCGGCCGAGGAGCTGCTGTCCGAGGTCATCTTCACGCTCGAGGAGAACTGGAGCACGCCACTGGTAGGCAATGCCATGGTGTTGGCGACGCTCGACGCCCTGCGTAGCCAGGAGGCGCTACTACCCGCCGACCGCCGGGATTCCTGGCGGTGGCAAGTGCTCATGATTCGGGCGGAAATGGACCGCTGGCTGCAACTGAAGGTCATGACCGACCGTGAGGCCGACGCCCGTGCGCTGCGCGCTCTGGCACAACCGGGGGAGGTGATCGCCCGCGTGCACGCCGCCCGCCGTCGCCTGGTGGTGGGGCATGGCGGGCGGGAATTGCGGGCGCTGCAGGCGGCCATCCGGGCTCGCCAGGGGCGCATCCGCGAATTGATTGGCCTCGACCTCAAGGCGCCGGGGCGCATGGACCGTAACTATGCTAACCGGGAGTGGCTGCTCGCCCGCCTCGCCGAGATCGAGCAGGCGTCGGCGCGACGCCGGGAGGCCCTGGTGCGCAGTGTGCTGGGCTACGAGGACCCGGGCCCGGGCGGCGCCTATGACGACTGCGGCAACGTGACGGCCGAGCAGCATCTGATCTCGGGCGAGGACTACATGCACGACGATTTTGCAGCCGGGCATCGGCTCTCTTGCGACGTAATGTCCTACGGCCGCAGCGAGTGGGACGCGGATGTGGTCTACGCCTACACCGGCCTGGACCCAAACACCCGTTACCGGCTGGAAGTGACCTGCCTCACCAGCGGACGCATGCCCTCGACTCAGGTGCTCTACGCCAGCGGCATACCCGTGCTGGGGCCATTCACGCTGTCGCAGGAGGGCCCGGAGCGCCTTTGCTGCGACCTGCCGCCCGCGGCGTACGCGGCCGGTAATCTCGAGTTGCGCTTCCGACGGGTCGAGGGGAGAGGGCCCCTGGTAAGCGAAATCAGGCTGGTGAGGGTGAAGTAGAGAACAAAGCCCGGCCAAGTGGGCACTCTTGCTATGGGCTGCGGCAGGCAAAGCGCCTGCCTGGCCGAATGCTTCGCATATCCGGTCTACCAAGGGAGGGCAGGATGAGCAGGATTGCGTTGGCAGTAGTGCTGCTGCTGGCGGTGGGCGCGGCGGCGTATGCCGCGGACCAGCCCCCGGCAGCCGTCCCCAACCCGTTTGCCGGCACGTACAGCGGCGCGTTTGCGGGTGACATCTCGGGGGACTGGACACTCCAGGTGGCGGCTGACGGTACGGCCACCGGCACCGCTACCAGCAGCGGGCAGAGCGTGACCCTCAAAGGCCAGGCGGCTGCCACCGGCGAGGTGTGGATGTCCGGTAGCGAGGGCGCCCAGATGGGCCTGGCCGCCGGCCTGCTGCGCAAGGTCGACGGCCAGGTAGTTGGCAACGGGGCCTGGATCGTAAGCCAGGGCATGAAGGGTACCTGGACGCTGGGTAAGCCCCCGGCTGCAGTCGCTCCGGTCCAAGTGGCCGCCCTGTATGAGGGCACTTTTACCGGTATCGTCTCCGGCACCGTCGCCATGAAGGTGGCCCCCGAGGGCGCGGTCGAGGCGATCTTCACCAGTTCCGAGGCAGGGCCGGTGACCGTCAAGGGCGCACTCGCCAACGGGCAAGTCAGCCTTACCGGCAATGTCGAGGGCACTGAGGTCACGGCCAAGGGTACCCTCAACAAGGACGGCGGGTCGGGCACCTGGGAAGCCTCCGGCTACAACGGCGAGTGGACGGTGAAGCCCGCGGCTCCTGCCCCCGCGGCCGCGCCCCAGGCCGCGCCTGTTGCCCCGGCCGGCAACGCCTTCGCCGGCAGTTACACGGGGACGTTCGATGGCGCGGGTGAGGGCACGGTCAGCCTGAAGGTCGCCGCGGACGGCACGGCCGAGGGCACGTTCACCCATCCCCAGGTGGGCGGCATCGCCGTCAAGGGCACCGTGGGCGCCGACGGTAAGACCTCGCTGACGGGCACCGTCATGGGGCAGGAGTTCACGGCTACCGGCGCCTTCAACTGCGAGAACGGCGTGAACAGCGCCACCGGCGACTGGTCCGCGGCCTCCTACAGCGGCACCTGGAAGGTCAGCCCCGCCAAGTAGCACTCGCCCGGAGAGGATGTGGCTTGCATGCGTCAGTTGTTGCTGACGGCGGCGCTATTGTGCCTGGCCGTCCCTCACCCCGCTTGCGCGGAGTCGGCGATGAAGCCCTCGCCTGAGGAACGCACTTGCTTTCAGACCTACGACGGGTATGACCCCCGCATTGACCTGCGCTCCGACGTGGCTATCGTCTACGGCGTGGACGACTCCCTCCCCGCCCGCATTCAGGGCTGGCGGGAGCATGATTACACCATCCACGTGATGAGCGGGGTCGCCTGGGGCACCTACCAGGACTACCTGTACGGCAAGGTGGACGGGCGGCAACACCTGGACGAGGCCCAGGTCAACCGCGCCGGCCACAAGATCAGTCACGGCGGCGACGTATATTACATGGTGCCGACCGAGTCCTTCGCCGAAATGCTCAAGGGCCGCCTGCGCACGGTGGTGGACCTGGGGGCGGAGGCCATCCACCTCGAGGAGCCCGAGTTCTGGGTAGCCGGGGGCTACAGCGAGGCCTTCAAACGGGAGTGGCAGGCCTATTACCACGAACCCTGGATAGCGCCGCACAGCAGCCCCGAGGCACAGTACAAGGCCAGCAAACTGAAATACTACCTGTACCGGCGCTGCCTGGACTCTGTCTTTACCTACGCCAAGCAGTATGCCGCCGCCAAGGGGCGCGCCTTCCGCTGCTACGTGCCCACCCACAGCATGATCAACTACATGCAGTGGGGGATCGTAAGCCCGGAGGCCAGCCTGGCGCAAATCGCCTCCTGTGACGGCTACATCGGCCAGGTGTGGACGGGCACCGCACGCAGCCCCAACCGCTATCGGGGCAAGGTGCGCGAGCGCACCTTCGAGACCGCCTTCCTGGAATACGGCTCCCTCCATAGCCTGGTGTCGGCTACCGGCAAACGCATGTGGATGCTCCACGACCCCGTGGAGGACAACCCGGAGCACGATTGGGAGGACTATCGCACCAACTACGAGTGCACGCTGGTGGCCAGCCTGCTCGTGCCCGACCTGTGGCGCTACGAGGTATCCCCTTGGCCGGGCCGGGTGTTCTGGGGGACCTACCCCAAGAAGGGCAAGCCCGAGGAGCAGGAGGGCATCCCGGGACCTTACGCGACCGAACTGCTGATCACCATGAACGCCCTCAACGACATGAAGCAGCCCAGGGTGAAGTGGGACGCGGGCACTCCGGGGGTGGGAGTACTGGTGGCCGACACCATGATGTTCCAGCGCGGGGAGCCCACTCCCACCGACCCTAACAATTTCTTTGGTCTGGCCATGCCCCTGGTCAAGGCGGGCATCCCGGTGCAGGCGGTGCAGATGGAGCACATGCCCCGCCCCGGCTGCCTGAAGCCCTTCCGGCTGATCGTGGGAAGTTACGACTACCTGAAGCCGCCCAGCGCAGAATCGGAGGCGGCGCTGGTGAGTTGGGTGCGAGGCGGCGGGGTGCTCGTCTTCCTATCCGGTGGCGACGACCCCTACCGCAACGTGCCCGACTGGTGGAGCGAATCGGGGCTGACCGCCGAACAGCACCTGATGCAGGCCCTGGGCCTCGAGCACCGCGGTTCGGGCATGTACAAGGTTGGCAAGGGGGTGGTTTCGTTCGTCAGCCGCAGCCCCGCCGGCATTTCCACCGACCCTGCTGGCCCTGAGTTCTTGCTGCAGCAGTGCCGCGTGGCCTGGGGGCAAGCAGGGCACTACGGCTGGCGCCAGCAAAACTACCTGGCCCTGCGGCGTGGCAAGTACCTGGCCGCCGCCTGCCTCGACGAGACCGGCGACGACCGGCCCCTACTGCTTGAGGGTTCATTCGTGGACCTGCTTGACCCTGGGCTGCCAGTCGTCAAGCAGAAGTTGATCCGCCCCGGCCAGCGTGCACTGCTCGTGGACCTCGGGCAACAGGATAAAGCGCCCTCACTGGTCGCCGCGGCCGCCCGCTGCTACCAGCCACGCTCCGGCCCGCACGCCTACTCCTGCACCCTGGCCGGCCCACAGGGGGTGCAGTGTGCCGCCCGCCTGCTACTACCCACCAAGCCCACCTCTGTCACTGCGGACAGCGGGGGCAGGCCGGTGGATATCGCGCAGCAGTGGGACGCCGCCAGCAACACGCTCCTGGTCACCTTCGCCAACCGACCCAGCGGAGTGAGGTTGCGGGTGGGGTGGTGAAGTCAGGCGGGCGGCGCCCCCGCCCTACCGGGTGGCGGCAACCCGCTTGAGAATCTCCCGCAAATACTGTCCGGTGTAGGAATCGGGTACGGTCGCCACGTGCTCGGGCGAGCCTTCGGCCACGATGTAGCCCCCGGCCTCGCCGCCCTCCGGACCCAGGTCAATCAGCCAGTCGGCGGTCTTCACCACGTCCAGGTTGTGCTCGATCACGATCACCGTGTTGCCCCCCTCCACCAGCCGGTTGAGCACCTCCAGCAGTTTCTGGATGTCCGCGAAGTGCAGTCCGGTGGTGGGCTCGTCCAGCAGGTACACCGTGCGCCCGGTGCTGCGCCGCGAGAGTTCTGCCGCCAGTTTCATGCGCTGCGCCTCGCCCCCGGAGAGGGTGGTGGCAGGCTGCCCCAGGCGGATATAGTCCAACCCCACGTCCGCGATGGTCTGCAGTTTGCGGCTGATCTGGGGAATGTTCTTGAAGAACTCCAGCGCCTCCCCCACGGTCATATCCAGCACCTCGGCGATGGTCTTGCCCTTGTAGCGCACGGCCAGGGTCTCCCGGTTATACCGGGCGCCTTTGCACACCTCGCAGGGCACGTAAACGTCGGGCAGGAAGACCATCTCGATCTTCAGGATGCCGTCCCCATGGCAGGCCTCACAGCGCCCGCCCTTCACGTTGAAGGAGAAGCGGCCGGGACGGAATCCTCGCACCCGCGCTTCCGGCGTCTGCGCAAAGAGGATGCGGATGGGGTCAAAAACACCGGTGTAGGTGGCCGGGTTGGAGCGCGGGGTGCGGCCGATGGGCGACTGGTCGATCGCGATCACCTTGTCCACCTGGTCAATGCCGGTGATGGCATCATGCCGGCCCCAGGTGGTGCGGGCCCCATGCAGTTTGTGCACCAGCCGCCGGTAGAGGATATCCTCCATCAAGGTGGACTTGCCCGAGCCGCTCACCCCGGTGAGGCAGACAAACAGGCCCAGCGGGATACGCACGTCCAGATTCTTCAGATTGTGTTCACGAGCGTTCTTTATTTCAAGCCAGCGCCCGCTGGGCTCACGGCGGCGGCGGGGGATGGGGATGGAGCGCCGCCCGGAGAGATACTGCCCGGTGATGCTGGCAGGCTCAGCCAGCAGGTCCTGCAGCGTGCCGCTCACCACCACCCGCCCGCCGTGCTCGCCGGCGCCAGGGCCAATATCAATGATCCAATCGGCCTGCCGGATTGTGGCCTCGTCGTGCTCCACCACCAGAATGGTGTTGCCCAGGTCGCGCAGTGCCACCAGCGTGTCCAGCAACTTGCGGTTGTCCCGCTGGTGGAGGCCGATCGAGGGCTCGTCCAGGATATACAGCACGCCCATCAGCCCAGACCCGATTTGGGTAGCCAGGCGGATGCGCTGGGCCTCGCCCCCGGCCAGGGTGGAGGCCGCCCGATCCAGGGTCAGATAGCCCAGGCCCACGTTGAGCAGGAAGCCCAGGCGGGTGCGGATTTCCTTGAGCACCTGGTGGGCGATCATCTGCTCGCGCTCGCTCAGAGTCAGATCCTGGAAGAAGCGGTAGCATTCTGCCACCGACAGCGCAGTCACCTGGGAGATGCTGCGCCCGGCCAGGGTGACGGCCAGCGCCTCGGGTTTCAGCCGGGCGCCCCCGCAGACCGGACAGGGGCGCACCGCCATGTAGCGCTGCAATTCGTCACGCCGGGCCTCGGAATCCGTCTCCTGGAAGTCCTCTTGCATGTGGTGCAGGACCCCGCGAAAGGTGATGTCATAGACGTGCAGCCGCCCGCCCCGGCCCCGGTAGCGCACCCGCACCCGCTCGTTCGTGCCGTGCAGCAGCAGGTCGAGTTTCTTCTTGGGCAGCCGGGCCAGCGGGACGTCGGTGGGGATGTCATAGCGCTCGGCCACCGCGCGCAGCATGCCGGCGTGGAAGCCATTCCCCCGCCAGGGTAGCACCGCCCCCTCGTCCAGGGTCAGGGAGAGGTCAGGGATGACCAGCGCCTCGTCCAACTCGCTGCGGGTGCCCAGGCCCGCGCAGGCCGGGCAGGCGCCATAGGGGCTGTTGAAGGAGAACATGCGCGGCGCGATCTCCTCGAACGAGCGCTGGCAGCGTAGGCATGAGGCCTTCTGACTGAAGACCAACTCCTCGCCGTCAATGATTTGCACCGAGGCTACGCCGTCCCCCACCTTGAGCGCGGTTTCCATGGAGTCGGCCAGACGCTGGCGGATCCCCTCCTTGGCCACCAGCCGGTCCACCACCACCTCGATGGTGTGCTGCTTGTAACGCTCCAGGGTGATGTCCTCCGAAAGGTCGCGCACCTCCCCGTCCACCCGCACCCGGGCAAAGCCCTGCTTGCGGATGTCCTCCAGAATCTGCCGGTACTCCCCCTTGCGCCCGCGCACCACCGGGCCCAGGATCAGCAGCCGGGTGCCCTCGGGCAGGCCCAGCACCTGGTCCACAATCTGCTCGGGGCTCTGGCCGGCGATGGACAGGCCGCATTCCGGGCAGTGGGGCTTGCCGATGCGCGCAAAAAGCAGGCGCAGGTGATCGTAAATCTCGGTCACCGTCCCCACCGTGGACCGGGGGTTGCGGGTGGTGGATTTCTGGTCAATGGAAACCGCCGGCGACAGCCCGTCAATGCTCTCCACCTCCGGCTTGTCCATCAGCCCCAGGAACTGGCGGGCGTAGGCCGACAGCGACTCCACGTAGCGGCGCTGGCCCTCGGCATAGATGGTGTCGAAGGCGAGCGAAGACTTCCCCGAGCCGGAAAGCCCGGTGATCACCACCAGCCGGTCGCGCGGTATCTCGACGGTGACGTCTTTCAGATTGTGCTGGTTGGCACCCCGGACGATGATCTTATCGGTGGGCATGGCTCACTGGTTACGGCGGCTCCCCGCCCGGCGCCGCACCTGGCCCCGGCGCGGAGCCTCGCTGGGAGTGGTGCGTCCTGAGAGGGCCATGATCTGGTCGCGCAGCGCGGCGGCTTCCTCAAACCGTAACTCCTGCGCGGCCTTGCGCATCTGCTCCTCCAGGTTGGCAATCAGCGTCGGCAGTTCCTCCCGCGCTCGGTCGGCATCCACGTAGACGGGCTCCGGCTCGGCGCTGGGGGCTACCAGGAGATCACGAATCTCCTTGTGCACGCTCTCGGGGACAATGCCGTGTTCCTTGTTGTAGGCCAACTGGCGCTCGCGCCGGCGCGAGGTCTCCTGGATGGCCCGCTGCATGGAATCGGTCACGCTGTCGGCGTACATAATCACCTGCCCGGAGACGTGCCGGGCGGCCCGGCCGATGGTCTGCACCAGGCTGGTCTCAGAACGCAGGAACCCCTCCTTGTCCGCGTCCAGGATGGCCACCAGCGACACCTCCGGCAGGTCCAGCCCCTCCCGCAGCAGGTTGATCCCCACCACCACGTCATACACCCCCAGCCGCAGGTCGCGCAGAATCTCGGTACGCACCAGCGTCTGGATCTCCGAGTGCAGGTAATGCACCCGCACCCCCAACTCGGCCAGGTACTCGGTCAGGTCCTCCGCCATCTTCTTGGTGAGCGTGGTCACCAGCACCCGCTGCCCGTTGTCCACCCGGCGTCGGATCTCCGCAATCAGGTCGTCAATCTGGCCCCGGGTGGGGCGCACGATCACCTCGGGGTCCACCAGGCCGGTGGGGCGAATGATCTGCTCCACCACCTGTGTGCTGTGCTCCAACTCGAAGGGGCCCGGCGTGGCCGAGGTGAAGATGGTCTGCCCAATCAGGCTCTCGAACTCAGCGAAGGTGAGCGGGCGATTATCCGCAGCAGAGGGCAGGCGAAAGCCAAACTCGATCAGCACGTCCTTGCGCGACTTGTCGCCTGCGTACATCCCCCGCAGTTGCGGCACCGTCTGGTGCGATTCGTCAATGATGAGCAGAAAGTCCTCGGGCATGTAGTGCAGCAGGGTCGAAGGCGGGCTGCCCGCCGGACGGCCGTCCAGGTGCCGGGAGTAGTTCTCGATGCCGTTGCAGTAGCCGATCTCGCGAATCATCTCCAGGTCGTAGCGGGTGCGCTGCTCCAGGCGCTGCGCCTCCAGCAGTTTGCCGTGGCGGCGGAAGTAGTCAAGACGCTCGGCTAACTCCTCCTCGATGGCGGCTATGGCCCGCTCCAGTTTCTCATAGGGCGACACGAAATGGGTGGCAGGGAAGATCACCGCCTGCTCTTTCTCCTCCTCCACCTCGCCGGTGAGCGGATTCAGCACCGCAATGCGCTCGACCTCGTCGCCAAATAACTCCACCCGGGTAATCAGTTCCGCATCCACCGCATGCACCTCCAGCACGTCGCCGCGCACCCGAAACTTGCCCCGGGTCAGATTGAGGTCGTTGCGCTGGAACTGCATGTCCACCAGCCGACGCAGAATCTCATCACGGTTGACCGTGGCCCCCCGCTCCAGCCGTAGCGTGATACGCTCGTAATCCTCGGGCGAGCCCAGGCCGTAGATGCACGAGACACTGGCCACGATCACCACGTCCCGCCGCTCGAAAAGCGACTGGGTGGTGGAGTGGCGCAGGCGGTCTATCTCGTCGTTGATGGACGAGTCCTTTTCAATATAGGTGTCGGTCTGCGGGATGTATGCCTCGGGCTGGTAGTAGTCGTAGTACGAGACAAAGTACTCAACCGCATTCTCGGGGAAGAACTCCCGGAACTCCGAGCACAGTTGCGCCGCCAGGGTCTTGTTGTGGGCGATCACCAGGGTCGGCCGGTTCAGGCGCGCAATAACGTTCGCCATGGTGAAGGTCTTGCCGGAGCCCGTCACGCCCAGCAGGGATTGGAAGCGATCGCCCCGCTGCACCCCGGCCACCAGCTGCTCCACCGCAGACCCTTGATCGCCAGCCAGGCCAAAATCGGAGTGAAGTCGGAACTCTTTGGGCACGAGAGGAACCTCGCCCAGATTATAGCAGAATCGGGGCAGGGCCGCGGGGGAGAGGGGGAGGGGGTGCTCAGAATCCGGCCGCACCCAGTTCCAACCAGATCTTCTGGCCGGACCCGCCAGAGCCAAAAAGCCCGTAGGCGTTGTATCCGGCCCCGGTGGGGGAGTAGCACAGCCGCAATTCGTACTTGCCGATGTCCCGGCCCAGCGCAAAGCGGATGTCGTTGGTGGACCAGCCCGCATACCTGCTGTAGCCAGCCTGGGTCTCAAAGCGCCAGCGGGCGCTACCGTCCTTGGCCCGGTCCCAGGGCAAGTCATAGTCACCGGCGATCGTGGCAAACACGCCGCCGTCGTCCAGGGCGTAGGAGCCAAAGGCCGCAAACGACCACTTGCGCAGCGTGCCCATATACAGCGAGGCGTCAAGCCGCTGCCGCCCCATGGAGTAGAATGCCGGACCGCTGGCCAGGCTGTAGTTGTAGTCCAGCGAGGCCGAGCCAATGCGCCCCAGGGTATGGCGCAGGCCCAGGCTAAGGTCGGCCGAACTGCGGGCGGGGACCCCGCCGGTGAACATCCGCGTCTCCGCGCCGATACCCGAGGTGAAGGTAGTGCGGGAACCCAGCTGCACCGTGGGAAAGTTGAGCATGCCCTGCACGCCGTAGGTCCCCACGCTCTTGGGCGCGGTGGTCATGCCCCAGTAGCCCACCAGGTTGTTGCCATAGCCCAGGTTGGCTGACAGGTTGTAAGTGATCCCCTGCTTGCCCAGGGCGCGGCCGGCATAGCGGGCGGTGGATTCCACCGCCCAGTCATTGCGCCCCGAGTAACTGGTGCCTCGCAAGACGGTGTTCAGGTCCACGCCCTTCAGGGGCAGGTAGTGCGTGATCTGGCCCATCAGCGTGCCAGGACGGTCCTTGCTGTAGCGGTAGTAGCCCATGCGCACGTCTGCCCGGGAGTCACCCGGCAGTTCCTGGGTATGCTGCCAGCGGAAGCCGCGGGCTTCGCTGGTCACGTTGTCCAGATCCAACTCACCCCGACCCGTCCCGAACTGATACTGCTCCTGCAGCCCGAGCGACCAGCCGTTGCTCCCGGCGCCGTAGACGAAGCCGTTCGCGGAGGTGCGCCGGATATGCAGCGACCCCACCCGGTTCTCGCTCGCCGCATAGTAAAGCGGGAGGTCCAGGTTCAGTCCGCCGTCAGAGGAGAAGTTGAACATCTGGTTGAGCAACTCGCCGCTGCTATTCAGGCTGGCGATGTAGTAGGGCATGGAGAAAAGGTGCTTGTCATCCATGTACACGGAAGCATGGCTGAACTGCAGCCGCTCGTTGGGGATGACCGTAACCTGCCGGGCCACCACCCAGGTGCGGGTGCCCACCGTGCTGGCGGGGTTGAAGACATTGGGGACCGTCGCCTGCGGGGTGCTCTGTTCGGTCAGGCTGTCTCCCTGGAAGAAGATGGGCTCGGTGCGGTCACGTACGCTCAGAATGACCCCGCGCCCCTGGTTCACCCAATAGCATAGGCGCTCCCCATGCAGTTCACGCTTGCCGCATTTGATGGTCACCTCGCGCTGCGCGAACAGCGTAGCGGAGCGGACCTCCAACTGCAGGTCCTGCGCGCTCACCGTGACCCGGCGGTAGCGAAAGCGGGCCCCATCGGCGGCGGCCACCAACTGGCGCTCAACGCTGTATGCCACCCATCCCCCCTCCACCCGCATGGCCCGGGAGGCGGCCGAGGCCGGGCCCGCATCGGAGGTGAACTCCACCAGCACTCCCGCCTGGCTTCCCCCCACCATCACCGTGACCTCAGCCGTGCCTGGCGAGGAGCAGGAGAGCACTGCCCGGGCCATGCCACCGCTGGTGAAGGCAGTGGGGGGGATAGTGCCCAGGGTGCTCAGGAAGCGCACCTCGGTGTGGTCGGGCACGGGCAGGCCCTGGTCATCGAGGGCTTCCACGGTAATGGCGCTGGTGGCGTGCTCGCCCGCCTGCACCCGTTGCGGGTCCGCCCGCACCCGTAGTTGGTAACCCAGGGCGCCGCCTGCCTGCAGCAAAACCAGGCAGGAAGCCAGCAGGAGAACTATCGCCATGCGCCTGGGCATAGATACTGCTCCCGGCAACCCCCGATAGCGTCCGGCCAGGGGAGGCTTGCCCCTGGCCGGCAGTTTCCGCATCGCTCAGTTACCCGGGGGCCCGCCGGCCAAAACGGGCAGGCCTTCGTATCGCGCTTCTCACTTGCGCACCGGTGCCGCCGCCGGCGGCGCAATGTTGTACGTCATCTCGGCGTACACCGTTTCGTTCCAGTAGGCGCGAATAGTGAAATTGCCACCCTGGGTCGGGTCGATCAGGTGGGCCTCCACGGTGTTGGTAGCGGTGCCTCCCTGGGTCGGCGTGACTACGCCGTCGGGGAAGGTCACGACGGTGTTGGTGGGTGGGCCTGATACCCGCCAGTTGATCAGGTTGTAGTCCTGCACGCGATTATCAAAGCGGTCGCGCACGTTCACGGTCACCGACTCCCGGCCCTGCCCGCGATCCGCAGAGCCCAGGAAGGCGACGGTGGCTGGCCGGTCGGCGCCGATCCACTGCGTGGTCCCAAAGGTGAGCGTTGTGCCGGCGATGATCCCCTGCACGCTCACGCTGACCGTAGCCGGGTAGGCGGAGTCCTTGTTGCCGATTTGGCTGATGTCGAACTCATAGTCGGCCACGGTGTCCCCGCCCCTCATGTACGCACGCTGGGTGGGGCTGTCGGCCCTGGTGCTGTTGCCCGGATTGTAGTGGAAGACCACCGGAGTACCGTAGGGCAGCGGGTTATCGTTGGAGTCGTGCAGGACCGCATAAACATGAAGTTTGCTGCCGGCGACCGGGACCACGTTAGGCTGCTGGGTGAAGTTGCCCCCCGGCTGGTCGAAGGTGGCGCCCTGCGGGGTGTAGATGTCGGTGCCGTTGCGCATGCCATCCCAGCGGTAGAGATCACATTCGCCGGCAAAGACGTAGTTCACCGGGTTGGGCCATACCGCCTCGCCCGCACTCACCTGGACGCTGGCAATACCCCGCCCGGCATGCGCCCGGGAGGGGTCCGAGGCGGTGAGAAAGTCGCACGCGGTGAGGGTGGCAAAGGCCTCGCCATCCCCATCCGTGGTCACGTTGGGCGTGATCACCCCGATGTCGGTACTGAAGTGCACGTCCACGTTGGGCACCGGGTAGCCGCTCTCGTCGGTGACCACCGCCTTGATCGTGGTGCGGACAGGGACATCTACCGGGCTGGGCTGGCCGTTGGTCGCCGCAATGATGCTGGGCAGGAGTGGGCTGACGTAGATGTTCTTCGGCACGCCCGTGCGGATGGGCACGAGCACGTTGTTGTCCACCCCTTCTGCCCTCGCGGTCACGCAGGCGGTGCCCGCGGTGAGGCCGGCCGTGAGGGTCACGCTGGCGCGTCCGGTGGCGTCGGTCACCGCGGAGCCGGCATTGAGCGTCCCCAGGTTCGTGGTGAAGGTCACCGTCTTGCCGACCATGGCCACCCCGGAACCATCGCGCAGACTGGCAGTGATGACCGCCGAACTGGTCCCATTGGCACTCAGCACCGAGGGGATGGCAGCCAATTCGAGCGTGGGCCCGCTCGCCGCCGGGTAGAAGGTAACGCTCACCGACTGGCTACACGTGCAGGCAGTGGCAGTCACCACGGTAGTGGTCTCTGTAGCCACTTGGGCTGAGACCAGTAGCGCCTGCACGGTGCCCGACACGGTGCGCACGGTGCACGTGTTGGTATCCGTCTCCGCGAAGGTGCCCTGGCCGGTGGTGAGCACTACTGGCACCCCGTCCCCCACCGGGATGAAGCGTCCGGGATCGTTCGGGTTGGGGATGTCGGTATAGACGGCAGCCGTGATCAGCGAGGTGGCCGCGCCGTTGCCCGGGAGGCGGGTGGGCGAGGCCGCAATGGTCACGCTCGCCGGCGGCGCAGTGTAGTTCACGCGTACCCGCGCCACTGGCTCACCGGAAGTGTAGGCCCCATCCTCGTTCTTGTCGATCCAGGCCACCACTATGTCGTAGTCGCCATTAGCAAGGGTGGGCGCGCTGATGACGTAGTTGTAGGCCAGCCCGTTGGCGTCCGTGGTGCTGGCGGTGGTCACCTTGATCGCCGCCCCGGTAGGCGAGGTGGCGACAAAGCCGCCCGGCGACTCAAAGCCAAACATCACCTTGGCGCCCGGTACCGGCAGATTGGTCACGTACCGGCAGGTGGCCGTGATCAGGGCCTCGATATTGGTGCCGCCGGCAGGCAGCACCGCGGGGTTGATCGCCACGCTGATCATCTGCGGCGGGCTGAACTGCACCGTGGTCGTTCCTTGCTTGCCCTCGCTGGTAGCGGTGATGATCACCGTGCCGTACGAGTTGTCCGCCGCGCTGGTCAGGGTAGCGACCACCTGGCCCTGGGCATTGGTGACGCCCGAGGCCGGGCTGATGGTGGCCACGCCGGGCTGGTCCACGCTGAAGGTTACCGTCTTGCCGGCCATGGGCTGCCCGTCGCGGTCCCGCACAGTGGCGGTGACCGGAGTGCTGGAAACCCCATCGCCAGGGAGCGAAGTGCGCTCGGCCACCACGGTCACTCCCTCCACCGTGGGCACCGTGAAGGTGACCGCATCAGTGGCGGTGTGGGTGCCGCTTGGGCCCACTACCGAGACCGTCACGGTGGCGGTTTCCTGGGCGGATACCACCGGGGCTACCAGGTCGCACGTGGCAAGGCCGCCGGCGCCACTGGTGACGATCAGGTTGCCTCCCTCCAGGCGGCCGTCAGTGCCTGCCTTCACCCGCAGGGTGCCGTCGGTGGTGCTGATGGTCACCACGGCCCCCGGTAGCGGCTGACTATCCAGGTCGCGCACGATGGCATTGACGCTGGCCGTACTGGTGCCGTTCCCCGGGATGCTGTCGGGAACAACGGTCACGGAGATGGAGCCCGGCTTGGGCACGAGCAGGCTGACAGTTACGTTGGCACGCAGGGTGGTGCACGTGGCAGTTACGGTAGTCTGGGTGTCGGCCGTCACCGCAGTGTCTGAGCGCACGCGGGCGGTCGCGATCCCCGAACTGTTGGTGCTGACCAGGAGGTTACCGGTCACCGGATTGCCGGAGGCGTCAACCAGCCTCCCGGGCGCGGTGGCCGAGAAGGTCACGCCAGTGTCTGGCACGGGCGTCCCGCCGGAGTCGGTAACGCGCGCGGTCAACGTGCTGGTAGTGACGCCGTCGCCATTTATGGAGATCGGTGCCGCACTCAGGGTGATGTTGGCCGGCGGCGGCCGCAGGCTGGTAGTCACGCTGTTGGTGGGGGCGCTCTCCTGGCCCGCCGCGTTGTGGGCGGTCACCTTGTAGGTGTAGGACACGCCGGAGACAGCCGTGGTGTCGTCCGCAGTGGTCTGCAGGTAGTCTCCGCCCAGGCGGGCGTTGTTGCGGTACACGTAGTAGCCGGTGGCGGCCGGGTCGGGGCTCGCCTGCCAGGCCAGGGTGATCTTGGTGGCCGAGGGGTAAACCACCAGGTTGCTGGGTGGCGAGAGCACGCCCGCCCGCATCTGGTAGGCTACCGGCTCGCTGCTGGCCTCGGACCGGCCGGCTGCCGTAGAAGCAACCACCTTGTACCAGTAGGTGTTACCGGCAACCAGGCCCTGGCTATCCAGGAAGCGCAGGGTATTGCCGGCGACTTGGCCGAGCACCTGGTAGGGGCCCGCCTGGACCCCCGCACGGTAAATCCGGTAATTCTCAACATAGGGCTGCGGAGGGGCCACCCAACTTACGTAGGTGCTGAGTTGGGTGGGGCCGGCCGCGAACTGCAAGTTGGTGGGGGGGCTCAGCTGGCCGGGAGCAACCGTGAGGGCGTTGTTGTAGCGGTTGCGGGCCACTGCGCCGCCGCTCTCCTCCGACCCCAGCACGGCCCTGATCTCGTACTGATAGAGCGTGTTGAATCTGGGCCCATTCGGTGAGTTGGCGCTATCGGTATAGGTGAGGGTGCCGGGGCCAACCTGGGCGAGTTTCGTCCAGGTTGCCGTGCTGGCGCTCATGCGCCGCGGAGCCTGCAGCAGGGGCCTGGGGGTCTTGGGGTTCTTGCCCCCGACTTCCCGGGGAACGAGCACGCCGCGGAAGCGGCTCACCGCGGGACTGGCAGCCAAGCCTGCTGGTGCCCGGTAGATGTTGAAGCCGGTCACCCCCCCTCGCGTGCATTCCCAGGTGAGGACAACGGCATCGGCCGTGGGCTCGGCTACCGGATTGATGATATCGGCGGAAGGGGTGGTACCTCCCCCGCCCCCGCCCCCGCCGCCCCCACCGGCGGCAGCCGCGATGGCCCCGGCCAGCAGCAGGGCGAGCAACAGGTTCTGGCTCTTCTTACTGCTCTTCTTGCCGTTGGTGCTGGCCGCGCTGGCCCCCGGACCGTAGGGGCGGGTGGCGGCTGCGGAGAGAGCCCGCTCGCCCACCACCGCCTTGGCCAGCAGATAGGCCGCCTCGTTGGTGGCGGCGGGGATGGCGCTGATCTCCTTCATCTTGGTCGGCGACTTGGCGGAGAAGACCACCACCCGCGGGGTCTTGCTGGCCACGTCAATGACGGTTGCATTCACATCAATCGTCAACTGGCCGGTCTTCTCATCCCAGCTGTACTTGTCCACCGTTCCCACGACCGCCAGGTCAGCCCCCAGCCTCTCGGCGATGAGCAGGGCCCGGTCCTTGTCCATGGGTAGGGCAAGGTCTTCCTTGGTGAGCGTGCCCTCGGCGATCGCCCGCTGTAACGCGGGGGAGTGCGGGTCATAGTACATCAGGGCGGCGCCCGCCCCGTGTAACTTGGCCTTCAACTCCAGGGTGATGCGGTCGGCGATCTCCGTGCCCCCGGCGCCTGCAGTGTTGGTCAAGTCAAAGACGAGTACGTTCGGTCCCGAAGGTGGAGCCGCCGCGCCCAGCAGCGGAACCGCGCCTACCTGGAGCAGCAGCAACAGTGCCACCAGGTAGCACGTCTTCCTGGTCAGACCGCTCTTCACCAACCTGCGCATCTACGTACCCCCTTGCTGCTGTGGCTGCAGTTCAACCCGTGCCAAACAAATGGATGCTCAGCACAACACTTGGTGTTACAGAATGATGGATAAGGAATAGTGCGCCGGGCTCGCGTGCGGGCGCACGTACGCTCAAGGTTCTTCACCGGAAGGCCATCTACCTCTTTGCCGCAAGACTGGCAAGGGGGCTCCGGCTGGCCGGAACCCCCTCCCAACCTTCCTCACTTACTTGCCACTCAAAGGCTTAGTCTTCAGGCCGGGCGACTGCTCGTTTCCCTGCTGGGACCGGATGCCGGGCTCAATCAGCGGCTTGCTGGGACCGGACCGGCTGCGCGGTGGCGCAGCGGAGGTGGCCCCGAGGGTGAAGGAAGACCAGGGCTGTGAGACAAAACTATCGGTCCCCTGTTGCACCCCACCCCACACCCACCCGCTATCCTGCGGGCGAACTGCAGCCTTGCCGGGCACCTGGCGCGGGGGCACCGGATCGGCCCGGTTCTTGGCCCCTACCCGCCAGTAGAGCGTCTGGGGGGTGCTGGAGGGGAAGGCCGCGGCCACGTCCACCGTCATGGCAAGCGTGGCCGGCGGGATGGCGCTGCCGCTCAGAGTGTACTCCTGGGTGTTTGCGGGGGTGAAATCCGAGGTGCGGCTGATCTGCAGCACATACTGGTCGGCACCGGCCGCGGCGACCCAGGAGAATAGCACCGCATTGGGGTTGGTGACGATGGCGCCATTGATTGGGTCGGCCAGCAGAGGCGGGGTGACCATAGTTGCGGGCCCTCCCACCTCGCCCACTGGAGTCTCCTCCAGCGCCCAGATCGCAGCCTGGCCTACCCGCCGGGGAGCGGCGGCGGTGGTCCCGCCGGTCCCCGTCTCCGTCCCGGTGTGCTCAAAGGTGCGGTAGCGCACCAGTTTGGTTACCCGATAGGTATAACTGATGCCGTTGACCGGCAGTGTGTAGCGCCAGATGAGGGTCCAGGAGTTGGTGCCCGGACCGCCCTCCGGAGTGGTGGTGGTTGCTTCTTCAAGGTCGCGCGTGGTCAGCGCGCCCGTTGTCTCATCAATAGTGAATTCCGCCATCAGGGATACGCCCGCTACGGGATCTACTACGGGCACGGGGCTGGAACGTAGCGGGTCCACGTAGAAACGGCCTAACTCGGGGAATTGCACCCACACCAGCTGGCCGTTCCGGTATATCAGCCAGGCGAGCACGTCCTGCTCGTTGGAACCTCCTGGCCAGGTGGTCAAAGTGCCCCCAGACAACTGGCTTTGGTCCAGGTTGATCTGCGTCAGCTCGGTAATCGCATCTGCCAGCGAACTGGAAACCACACCTGTCACCGGCTTGGTGCCGCTGCTCCTCCCCCCCACCAGGGCTACCAGGCCCCCCAGGGCCAAAGCCCCCAGCAGGGCACTGGACAACTTGCTTCGCCGCTCCGACTTCTTGACCACCGTTTCGAAGGACTTCGCGGTATCCATGCCGCTGGGAAGGGTGAACACCGGGAATGCCTTGTCACCGGTGGCGACCCCTCCGTGGTTCTCCGTGATGGTGCCGGTCGAGGAAGTGTTGCGCACCTCGGTCAAGCGCACGGTACCCACGTTGGTGCCATAGCGCATCACCACCAGGGTCATGCCGGCCAGGTAGCCGTCATTGGTGCCGCCGTTCAACTGCACCGAGTTGTTGAACACGGTCAGAACCGTGGCGACCCCGATGTTGTTGGACAGCAAGCGCTGGGTCGCCTGGAAGGCAGCCAGGTTGATGGCCTCGTTCACCAGGACCTGGTCATCACCCGAAAACCCGGGCTTAGGGGTGCCGCTGACGCGCACCAGCGCACCATTGATGGGCGCCTGGGCCTGCACGTCGATCAGCAACACCGCCAGCACCACCTCGGCCCGCCGGCCCTCGCGGCTCTGCAAAATACGAATCTGGCGGATCTCACCGGTGACCACCCCCGCCACCTGGAGTTCCTTGCCCAGAAGGGACGCCGCGACGTTGGAGAGCGGGGGGGTGAGCCGCAAGTCCTGCAGCGCGGTGTCCACCAGGGTGCGGCCGATCGCGTCGTAGCGCTGCGTCTGGTTAAGGGCCAGGGCCATGGCGTCCGCGGCATTGCGTCCGACGCCAGGAGCGGGATAGTCGGTCCTGTTCTGGAAGTCAACCACCGCCACCGACACCGGCACCTGCGTGGTCGCGGTTACCGGGGCGGGGGTGGCGGTCCCAACCGCAGGGGCGGTCTCCTGGGCGCGCACCTCCCGCAGCAGGGGCCCCGCAAAGAGCATGACCACGAGGAGGGCTGCCAAAGCGAGGGCAGCCAGATGGGGGGAAGAACTGTGAATCAGCGTGCGCATGCGAGGATTTTCCCTCCTGCCGTTGGGAATATCGCGCGGCCGGACATGCCTGGCGCTCGGCTACATGGCGGGTGGGCGGAGGACTCGACGGCGGCAGTGCGGCGGCAAAGTGGTCGGTCGGTCCGTTCCCCAGCCAGGCCATATTACCACAGGGCACTGGCGCTGTAAACCAAGGGAATCCACATATTTTGCCCGCTTACCCACCCGGCCCCCAGGCTGCAAGCGCCCCCGGGCACGCCCGACAGGCGCCCACGGCCCCCGCGTCCGGCTGCCACGCCATCGAGGCAGCAGCCGACCGTCGCCTACCCCGTCCCCACCTCCTCTGCCATTCGCTGCAGGCGAGGCCATACCTGCTCCGCGAACCTGCGCTCCAGGTCGCCAAGACTGCCGGTATTGTCCAGGACCAGGTCGGCCAGCGCGCGCTTGCTCTCGATGGGCAACTGCGCCCTCAGACGAGCGTGGGCGTGCCCCGGGTCCATCCCCCCGGCCTGCAGGCGGGCGAGTTGCTGCTCAGCCGGCGCATACACCAACAGGGTGGCATCGAGGGGGAATGGGATGCTCGCCTCGAAGAGCAGGGGGATCTCGATCACGACCAGCGGGGGCGGGGGAGTCGCGGCGCGTAGCGCCTCCAACTGCTGCTGCAGCCGGCGCAGTACCTGGGGGTGCAGGATGGCCTCCAGGTCCCGGCGGGCGGCCTCATCAGCAAATACCACCTGGGCCAGGGCAGCCCGGTCAAGGGCGCCTTCAGGGGTGAACACGGCGTCGCCGAAGCGCTGGCGCAGGGCCCCCAGGACAGGTGAGCCCGGGAGGGTCAACTCCCGGGCCACCGCATCGGCGTCCAGCACCGGGACTCCCCGACGGCGGAACAACTCCGCCACCGTGCTCTTGCCGGTGGCGATGCCGCCGGTGAGGCCGACTACCAGCATACGCGCCCCCGCAGGGGGTTATTCCTCGTCCTCTTCCTCGTCGCCACGGCCAAAGACGTCGCCTACCAGGTCACCCAGGGTGACCCGGCTGGAGTCGTTACTCCCGGACACGTAGTCCTCGTATTCGCGCTCCTCGACGTCCTGCTGCACCTGGCGCAGGCTCAGTGACATGCGTCGTTCGCCCGGCTTGATGGAGAGGATCTTGACGGCCACCTTGTCCCCGACCGCCAGAATGTCTTCCGGCTTGGAAACCCGGTGCTCGGCCAGTTCGGAGTTCGGGATGATACCCTCGATGTTCCCCTCCAACTGAACGAAGGCGCCGAAGGGCACCAGGCGGGTGACCAGGGCATGCACCACGTCACCGATCTGGTAACGCTCGGTCACGTGCTGCCAGGGGTCGGGCAGAATCTGCTTCAGGCCCAGCGATATCTTCTCGTTCTCGCGATCGTACTTGAGCACCATCACCTCGATGCGGTCGCCTACCTTGACCACGTCCGAGGGGTGGTTGACGCGGGTCCAGGACATCTCGGTCACGTGCAGCAGGCCGTCCACCCCACCCAGGTCCACGAAGGCCCCGTAGTCGGTGACCCGGCGCACAATCCCCTTGCGCACCTGGTTCTCCTCGAGGGTGGCCAGAGTCTGCGCCCGCTTCTTGGTGCGCTCCTCCTCGACCGCCAGTTTCTGGGATACCACCACCCGCTTGCGGTTGCGGTCCACCTCGATGATCTTCAGGCGTAGCGACTGGCCCACGAAGCGGTCGAGCACATGCACGTTCTTGGTGGCCACGTGGGACGCAGGCAAGAAGCCGCGCAGCCCCAGATCTACCACCAGCCCGCCCTTCACCCGGTCGGTAACCATGGCGGACATGATCTCCCCCTTCTCATAGGCCTCAGTGATCTCGCGCCAGACACGCTCGTAGTCGGCCTTCTTCTTGGAGAGAAGGAGATTGCCGTTCTCAGCCTCCGTCCGGAGCACGTAGACGTCTATGCGGTCGCCCACGCTCAGCGCGCCGTTCTCGCCCTGGTCCTTGTGGCTCAGTTCCTCGTTGGGGATCATCCCCTCCGACTTGGTGCCCACGTCCACCAGCACGCCGTGCTCGTCAATGTGCACCACCAGCCCATTCACAATGTCGCCGGTGGAAAGCTCACGGAAGGTGGCGTCGTACTCGTCGCGTTTCTCGGAGGTAGCGGAGGGTGGGGTTGCCGCCTCCGCGCCGGCCCCTGGCTGTTGGGTGAAATCGCTTTCCTGGGTCGAATCCATGCTTGCCCCCTGTACTGTCCGTTGGCACCGGACCCCCGGCGCCCCACCCCCCGGCGCTTCCGCCAGGGGCGCAAAGGCGAGACCAATGCCATGCCAAAGATAAATCTTTTCTGCCCGCTGCGCGGCTTTCCTCTTGCCACGCCCAAAAAACGCGTGGACCCGCTCACCGGCAGCAATCAGCCCCATTGTTACCCAGGAGCAGGCGGCGCCACACCCGCCCCGGGTACTTCCTGGTCACAATCCACAGAATCTCCGCCGCCAGATCCCGCGGGCCACCCTTAACCAGGCGTTCGACCACCTGGGGCGCAGGCATTGCACCCGCTCCGCTGTCGTTCACGCACCCTCGGGCAGGGCGCCCAGGTCCGCCCAGGTGGGACCGGCTTTGGCCTCCACCTTCAGCGGGACGGACAGCGGGTAGGCCCCGGCCATGCCCTCGACCACAATGCCGGCTACCTGGCGCAACTCGCGCTCGGGAACCTCGAGCACCAACTCGTCGTGCACTTGCAGCAGCATCCGGCTCTCCAGCCCTGCCTCCGCGAGGCCACGCTGCACCCGCAGCATGGCCAGTTTCATGATGTCGGCCGCGCTGCCCTGGATGGGCGTATTGATGGCCGTGCGCTCGGCGAACTCCCGGAGTTGCCGGCTGCCGGTGTGGATGTCCGGCACCGCCCGCCTCCGTCCCAGGATGGTGACCACAAACCCGTCCCGGCGAGCCTGCGCCACCACCTCGTCCATGTAGGCGCGCACGCCCGGGAAGCGGCGGAAATAGCGCGCCATGTAGTCGGCCGCCTCCCGGGGAGTGACCCCCAGGTCCCGGGCCAGGCCCTGGGCGCTGATCCCATAGGGGATCCCGAAGTTGACCACCTTTGCCAGCCGGCGCATATGCGGCTCCACCGCCCCCGCGGGCACGTCGAAGATCTCCATGGCGGTGGCGGTGTGCAGGTCCTCGTCCCGCTCGAAGATCTCGGTGAGCGCCTCGTCGCCCGAAATATGGGCAAGCACCCGCAGTTCGATCTGGGAGTAGTCCGCCGAGAGCAGTGCCCGCCCGGGAGGGGCCACGAAGGCCCTCCGGATCTGCATCCCCACCTCGCTGCGGATGGGAATGTTCTGCAGGTTGGGGTCGCTACTGGATAGGCGCCCGGTGGCCGTAACCGTCTGGTTGAAAGAGGTGTGCACCCGCCCGGTGCGGGGGTCCACCAGCCGGGGCAGGGCGTCCACGTACGTGGACTTGAGTTTGGCATACTCCCGGTACTGCAGGATGTGAGCGACGATGTCGTGCTCCACCGCCAGCGCGGCCAGCGTCTCGGCGTCGGTGGAGTAGCCCGTCTTCGTCTTCTTGCCGGGGCGCAGGCCCAGTTTCTCAAAGAGGATGCGCTGCAGCTGCTTGGGGGAGTTGATCACGAACTCCTCGCCCGCCAGGGCGAAAACCTTTTGCTGCTCCTCCTGCACCCGCTGCTCCAGCCACTGGGAGATGGTGGCCAGGTGCTCGCAGTCCAGCAGGATGCCGCAAGCCTCCATCTGCGCCAGCACCGGCACCAGCGGCAGTTCCACCCGCCAGTAGAGCTCATCCAGCCCCTGTTCGGTCAGTCGCTGCCGCAGGATGGGGCACAGCCGCCGAACGTAGTCAAGGCTCAGCCCCACGTGCTGCGCCACGCCATGCACGTTGCCATCCAGCCACGCCTGGGCCACGTCGAAGGGCTCCGGCGGGGGAATCCCCAGCTGGTCAAACACCACGTCCGCCAGCCCATGCCGCTGGCGCAGCGGGTTGATCAGGTACGAGGCCAGCATGGTGTCGAAGAAGTCGCCGGAATAGCGCAGGCCGGCCTCTCCGAGCATCAACAGCGCCTCTTTCAGGTTATGGCAGCACTTGCGCCCGGGCGCGGCCCACACCTCCGCCAGGTCGCCCAGGGCTACCCCGGAGGCGGTGAACAACTCACCCTGCGCCCCGCTGGGCGCGAGCGGCACGAAATGCGCCGGCCCCTCCGCCAGGGCAAAGGCCACCCCCAGCAGGCCGCCGGCCTCCCGCTTTGCCAGGTGGAAGTGGAAGGTGTCGGCCGCGGCCAGCCGCGCCATCAGCGAGCGCACCTCCTCCGGCCGCTCCACCATCACCACCTCGGCGGCAGCCGGCTCCTCCACCTGCACGATCTCCCCCAGGCGGGTGAGCAGCGTCTTGAACTCAAACCGCCGCAGCAGCGCGGTCAGCCGTTCGGTATCCGGCGCCTGCAGGTGGCAGGCATGGAGATCGATTTCCAGGGGGACCTCGGTGATGATGCCCGCCAGCACCTTGGCGCTACGCACCTGCTCCTGGAACACGCGCAGGGCGTCCTGCAATCTGGGCGGGGTCACCTCCTCCAGGTGGTCATAGAGATTCTCGATATTGCCCCACTGCTTGAGCAGGGCAATGGCCGTCTTCTCGCCCACGCCGGGCACGCCGGGGATGTTGTCGGTGGCATCGCCCTTCAGCGCCCGCAGGTCCACCAACTGCGCCGGCTCCAACCCGTAGCGCTCGAGCACTCGCGCCCGGTCGTAAAGCACGGTGTCGGTGATCCCCCGCTTGGTGGTAAGCACGCTGGTGGTGTCGTTGATCAACTGCAGCGCGTCCAGGTCCCCGGTCACGATCAGCACCCGGTGCCCCTCGTCAGCCGCGCGCGCGGCCAGCACCCCGATCAGGTCGTCAGCCTCATATCCCTCGGCCTCGAAGACGGGGATGCGCAAGGCCTCCAGAATCTCCCGGGCCATGGGCATCTGCACCCCCAGTTCATCCGGGGTGCGGGCGCGGGTGGCCTTGTACTCGGCATACTGGGCATGGCGAAAGGTGGGGCCGGCCAGGTCAAAGCAGACCGCCAGCATCTCCGGCGAGTAGTCGTCCAGCACCTTGAAGAGCATGGTGGTGAAGCCGTAGACCGCGTTCGTGGGCTCGCCGGCGGTGGTCTTGAGCATGGGCAGCGCGAAAAAAGCCCGGTACAGCAGGCTGTTGCCATCAATGACGGCCAGGGTTTCGGGTTCGGCCATGCGTACTCCGCGGTGGATATGGTGACTGCTATCTTACAGCAACGGTGCCGAATTCACCACGGCGAACCCCCGCCCGGTGGTCTTAACTGGCCCTGCGGGCCGTGGCCCGCCGGCAGGAGGTGCCTGCCCCCGCGCCCAAGAGGCTCCCCATCCCAGGGGCAAGGAGGCAGGTATGGGCGCGAAGGAAATCCCCGCACAGACACTGGACGCGCAGGCGTTCATCGCCGAGCAGACCGCCGCGATCGCGCGCGAGGTGGGCAGCGGTCTGGCGATCAACGCCCTCTCGGGCGGCGTGGACTCGGCCGCCGTCACCATGCTCGGCCACAAGGCTATCGGCGACCGCCTCCGGACCTACTTCATTGACAACGGCCTGATGCGCGAGGGCGAGCCCCAGCAGGTGGTGGGCCTCTTCGCCAAACTGGGAGTCAAGGTCGAGCTGGTGGACGCCCGCAGCCGCTTCTTCGCCGCGCTGCGGGGGGTGACCGACCCCGAGCAGAAGCGCGAGGCCATCACCCGGACCTTCTACAAGGATGTTTTCGGCGAGTTGGTCCGCGCCAGCGACGCCAGGTGCCTGTTGCAGGGGACCATCCTCACGGACGTGGACGAGACGGTCGCCGGTATCAAGCGCCAGCACAATGTCTTCATGCAACTGGGCATCGACCCCCAGCAGGCCTTCGGCTACCAGATCCTGGAGCCACTGGTCCAGTTGCGCAAGGATGGCGTGCGCAAGGTAGCGGCCGCCCTGGGCCTGCCCGAATCCACCTGGAACCGCATGCCCTTCCCCGGCCCCGCCCTTTCCGCCCGCGTGATCGGCGAGGCCACCCCCGAGCGCATCGCTCTCGTGCGCAAGGCTACCGCCATCGTGGAACAGGAACTGGCGGGGGTGAAGTGCTTCCAGTACCTGGCCATCCTGCACGAGGATCGGGTCACTGGCATGCGGGACGGGCAGCGGGACTTTGGCCACCAGATCGAGATCCGCTGCTGGGATAGCGTGGACGCCCGCGTCGCCTCGCCCACCCGCCTGCCCTGGGAAACCCTGGAGCGCCTGGCCGCCCGCATCACTACCGAAGTGCCCGGGGTGGTCAGCGTGACCTATAACCTGGCGACCAAGCCACCGTCAACCATCGAGGCGGTGTAGCAGGACGACGGTACCGCCACTGCTCGACCACTCACTCCGCATACAGCGGCGCCGGCCCCAGTTCCATCTTCTCACTGGGCAGGGGGACAGGCTTCCCTTCGGCGTTGGTGAGTTTGGTACCCCGGTAGCGGGTGACGTCTATGGTGCGGGGAGTGCTGGCCCAGAGCACCGAGATGCGACTGGAAGGCATGGTGAAGCGCACAAAGGTGACTTCCGGCAGCGGCTTGCTCGCACGGACCTCGATGAAGCCGGCGAGTTTGGTACGGGCGGTGCGATAGGCGGTGCAGGCCGCCCGGCGGGGGCCCCCGGCGGTGAAGAGCGCGGCCTCCCGATAGGCTTCGGCGCTGCCTGCCTCGGCCGCCGCATCCCAGGCCCCCCGCTGCACACCCGCGGCCGCCAGCATGACATACCACTTGAGCACGTAGCCTGGCAGGTCAGGGTCCTCTGCGCTGCCATCAAAACGGGCAACCGGGCCGCCGCCCTGCAGGCACCACTTGGGCTTGGCCCTCACCCCAGGACGGGAGTTGACCCATTCCACCACCTGGGGGATGGCCTCACAGTTACCAAACAGGTGCAGGTCCACCACGTCATAGTACCCGGCACCCGGCCCCAGCAGGGCATCCACCACCTCGCGCTGCTCCCGGTAGGTCTTGTTGGCCTCCAGGTTGGCGCGGTCCAGGGGGCGGCTGTCCACCGTCAACGCGGGCAGAGCCCTGTCCACGAAGGCGCACGCATAGAGGATGTTGGCGGCCAGGCCCCCCGCCACCACCGTCGCCCCCGGGTCCGCCGCCTTTACCAGGGGATACGTCAGCCGCAGGAAGCGCACCAGGTCCGCCCCGCTCCCCGCCCACCCCCGGGGCAACTCACGCTCAAGTTGCCAGCACTTGATCGGCTGGCGCAGGCCAGGCATGTCACCATTGCCGTCGCCGTCATACCGTTCCACCAGGGCCGAGACGAAACCCCGCCACGCCTTCTCATCGGCCGGATAGCCGCTTCTCTGCAGCGACCGGTTAGCGGCGTTTGACTTGACCAGGGCAGGCGCGCTCCCCCAGGAGGAGAAGCAACACAAGGTGGGTACTAACTCCACCCCCGCCACGCCCGCCGAGCGTACCACGGCATCCAGGCGCGACCAGTTGAGGCTGCCGCGCCGGGGCGCGATCACCCCCCAGGTGATCGTGGGCCCGGCACACCAGCCAGCGCCCAGTTCCACGGCCTGCTCCAGGCTGGCGCTGCGCAGGCCAAAGAGCAAGTCGCTTTTCTGTGTGGGTCGCGCATGCGCCGGGGTCACAGCCAGCCACGTCCCGAGCAGACATACGGCCATCAGACGGTAGCGCATACCCGCACTCCAGACAATACTGCTATCTTGTACCATAAAAGCGGTTGCCAAAACCTCTGGCGTTCCCTACCCGGCCAGGCGGGATTTCACCTCCTCCGGCACCTCCAGCAGGTATACCTGGGGCACCCCGGTGCGGGTGGACTGGAATACCACCCAGCGCCCGTCAGGGCTGAAACTGGGGTGGGGGTGGTCCAGGTTGGAGGCCCCACCCGTGCTGTCGGACATGCACAGCGTCTCATAACGCGCGCTGGGCAGGTGGATAAGTTGAATGCCCCTGTCCGGCCAGTTGGTATCTGAGACCGCCCACACCCCGTCCCGGCTGGTAGCCGCATGCCACAGGTATTCGGGCGTCTCGATGACGGTGGTGGGCTCGGCGTCGCCCATGCCGATGGTCGCCAGCGCCCCCCGCGGGTGATAGAAGGTGGAGATCACCCGCTTGCTCTCACCCACCCACATCCAGTGGCCGGTCCCCCGCTCCAGGCGGAAGGGCTGCACCTCGCCCCCGTCCACCGGCAGGTACCAATAGGTGTAGGGGTAGTCCGGCACGCTCATCTGGTAGGCGATGAACTCGCCGGCGCTGGGCTCGACCTGGCAGTGGCTGATCGAGCCCTCCCGCAGGTGCACCAGGTCCACTTGGCCGCGCTCCAGGTAGACCCGGGCGATGCCCGACTTGCCCTCCGGGTAGGTGCCCTGCACCGCGTAGACCCGCCCATCCCAGGTAATGGAGGCGCCGCCCCAGGCAGTCGCCTCCTGCGGCAGGTCCACCACTTTATCGGCCGTACCCGTCTCCAGGTCGGCCCGCCACAGCGCCTTGTCGGAATTGTAGTAGAAATGCTGCCCGTCGGCACCCATCGCCACCCCTGACCAGGCCAGGTTGTCCGTTAACTGCACCAGGTCGTGGCCGCGGGTGTTCACCCGGTAGATATCCGCACGGCTGCCGCGGGGCCCGGGGATGCTGTAGAAGAGCAGGGTCCTGCTGTCGGGGGTCCAGAACTCGTCATGGAAGTAGAACTTCAGATTCACGCACGGCCACATGGTCAGTTGGGCAATGCGCACCCCCGTCACCCGGTCGTTATACCAGGACACCTCGGGGGTCCTCGCTTGGGCCATCGCTCACGTCCTCCAACGGGAATCTGCCGGGCGCGTGCCCCCGGCCGCTGGGGCCGCTTTCGGCAGGTTACCGGCGAATCCCTTTCTCCCGGCGAGGGGGAGAACCGGTGCAAAGGGTAGTATAGGTAGGCCAGCGGATAAAGAGGACGTGGCTCGGCCCTCCCTGATCAACCCGAAATCCGAGCCCCGCGCCCCCACTCCCACTCCATGAGGGAGACATTATGAGCAAGATCGGCATTGCCGTGCTCGGCTACGCGCACGGGCACCTGCAAACCTACACCGCGGCGATCAAGGGCTTTGATGACGCCCAGGTGCTGATGTGCTGGGACCACGACCGCGACTTTGGCCAGGCCGTGGCTGCCAACTTCGGCATCGAGTTCCGCCCGGACCTCGACCGCGTGCTCTCCGATCCGGCAGTGGACCTGGTGATGATCGGCAGCGAAACCCGCTACCACCCGGAGTTGGTCGAGGCTGCCGCCCGCGCAGGCAAGGACATCATAGTGCAAAAGCCCATGGCCCTCTCCCTGGCCGACTGCGACCGGATGATCGCCGCCGTGGAGCGCGCCCGGGTCTGGTTCTCGCTGGCCTACCAGATGCGCTATGACCCGGCCAACCGCAAGATGAAGGAACTCATGGATTCCGGCGCGGTGGGGCGCGTGGGCTTCGTGCGCCGGCGGCACTGTATCCCTGTGCTGCTCGACCAGGGCTTTGTCACTGGCCACACCCGCTGGCACTTCGACCCTGAGATGAACATGGGCATGTGGATGGACGACGCCAGCCACCCCGCCGACCTCTTCTACTGGTGGTTTGGCATGCCCGAGAGCGTCATGGCCGAGATCGGCAACACCCTCACCGATTTCTCCCCCGACGACACCGGCGTTGCCATCTACCGCTGGCCCGGCGGCATGATGGGCACCATCTTCAACTCCTCCGTGGTCCTGGTGGGTGAGAACACTACCGAGATCTATGGTGACCAGGGGGTGATCGTGCAGAATCACGGCGACGGCCCCTCCTGCGCTGTGGTGCCCCCGGGCGCAGTCGCCGTGAAACTCTACCAGCGGGACAAGCACGCCGCCGGCTGGCAGGACATGGGCGTGCCCATCCCCCCCGGGGGCCAGGGTGAGCGTATCACGGCGGTGGCCCGCAACATCCTGGATGAATATAAGCGCGGCGAAGTGCAGGTCTCGGCCCGCGACGGCAAGGCCAGCCTGCAGATGGTGCTGGGGGCCTACGAGTCCGCCAGGCAGGGGCGGCGGGTGAGCCTGCCGCTGGCGTGAGCGGGCGCGGCCAAACACAAGAGCGGGCGCCCCTTATGGGCGCCCGCTCTGGGGAAACTGGCGGAGCCGACGGGATTTGAACCCGCGATCTCCTGCGTGACAGGCAGGTGTGTTAAACCAGGCTACACCACGGCTCCGTATGGCTCTGGCGGTAGGACTCGAACCTACAACCCCCTGGTTAACAGCCAGGTGCTCTACCGGTTGAGCTACACCAGAATGCTCGCAAAAGGCTGGTAGGGCGTACGGGATTCGAACCCGTCACCTCCGGCTTGAAAGGCCGGCGTCCTAACCGACTAGACCAACGCCCCCCGGCAACACCAAAAAGGCAGGCGGCATGCGCCTGTCTCCGGGGTCATTCCGCATTCTCGCCGTATTCTAACAGGCCGCATTGCCAAAGTCAAGCCGGGCGCACCGGCGGTGGACCAACCACGCGGCCCAGGATCGGCCTGGCGTCGCCGGCCGGGAGCCCGGCACGAGGCTTACCTGGCGGGCGCAGGCTCCTCAACCGCTCTTATCTTCTCCACCAGGTTTGACATCGCCTCCGCCAGGCGCTCCAGCACCTGCCGCCACTCCTCCAGGTGTTTCTCCCCCTCGGTCGTCAGCCGGTAGAGATGCCGGGCAGGCCCACTGCCGCTGGTATCCCACTCCGAGGCCACATAGCCGTTCTGCTCCAGGCGCTGCAGGGTGCGATACAGGGCCGCCAGCTCCACCTCCGCGTCGGTCAGGGCGTAGTCGGCCAGTTCCCGGGCCAGCTCGTAACCATACGAGCGCCCGTTCTTCTTGAGCAGGTAGAGCACCACCGGCTCCGTAAACCGATAGACATTGCCCATGGCACAGGTGCAAGGCCGGCTCTGGCCGTGGCGGCGACAGTAGCCCCTGGGCATAGGTGAAATCACCTCCTAAGCATAACAAGTATAGCAGGATACGCCGATGGATGCAGTAAGCGTGCAGGTGCTGGTGGATGAGCAGGCGCAGGCCCCCGGGCTGGCGGCCGAGCACGGGCTCAGCATCCGGGTGCGGGCCGCCCACCTCGACCTCCTCTTTGACGCCGGGCAGAGCGACTTGCTGCTGGCTAATGCCGCGGCGCTCGGTGCGGACCTGGGCGCTCTCGCCTGGCTGGTGCTCTCACATGGCCACTACGACCACACCGGCGGCGTGCCCGCCCTGCTGGCGGCGGGAGCCCGGCCCCACGTGCTGTGGGGGCGAGGCGCCTGGGCCAGGCGGCGCGCGGCGACGCCCGGCGGCCCGGCGCGGGAGATCGGGATTCCCTGGCCGCGCGCCCTGCTCCAGGAGCAGGGCGTGGTGGGCCGGGAGATCCGGGCCCCCCACCCCCTGCACCCCGGGGTCTGGCTCACCGGTCCTGCCCGCCCCACCCCCGACCTGACGGCTCCCACACTGCGGCGGGCACGGGGCAGGCGCTGGCCGCTGGACCGCTTCCCGGAGGAACTTGCGCTCTCCCTGCTCACTGTGCGCGGGCTGGTGTTGGTCACCGGCTGCAGCCACACGGGCATCGCCAACCTGGTAGCAGGGGCACAGCAGGCCACCGGCGTGGACCGGCTCTATGCGGTGCTGGGCGGGCTCCACCTGCACCAGGCCTCGGCCGCGCAATGCGGCGCGGTCGCGGCTTTCCTGCGTGCGGCCGGGGTGGAGCACCTCTGGGTGAACCACTGCACCGGGCGGAAGGCCTGCGAGCTGCTGGCAGCGACTTTGCCAGGCCGCGTGGAATGGGCCGGCGCGGGGTTCACCCCCGCACTGCCGCCGCTGCGGCTTCAGTGATCGCAGACGTTCTCGCCGGTCAGCAGCGTGCCGCCCAGATACCCCTGCACCAGGGCCTCCGGACGCTCCGGAGCCGCGCCCGTCACCACCTCGATGCCGGCATGGGCAAACAGCTGCTGGGCCCGGGCCCCCATGCCGCCGGCGATAACCACATTCACCCCTTCACCGGCCAGCCATTCCGGGAGTACGCCGGGTGCGTGTGCCGGCGGGGTCGCCAGCCGGCTGGCGATGATGCTCCCTGCCAGCGGGTCCACCTCGGCGAGGTAAAAGGCTTCACAATGGCCAAAATGCAGGCACAGCCTGCCTGCGGCCAGGGGGATGGCGATCTTCACTGCTTTCTCCTTTCGCTGTTGCGGCCGCCCAACAGGGCCAGGGCGGCGTGCCAGATGCAGATGATGGCCTGGGCGGCAACCCCCCGGCCATTCTCCACCACTGCCAGGCCCCGCATCTGGGCCTGGTTGAACGCAGGATGATAGGGAACGCTCCCCAGCATGGGGATCTGCCGGGCGGCTGCCCATTGCGTGACCTCGGCCGCCAGCTCGGGCACCAGGTCCGCCTTGTTGAGCACGATGCCGGCGCGCACCCCAAAGCCGGCACACAGCTGCGCCGCCCGCTCCAGGTCGTGCAGCCCGGCCGCACTGGGTTCGGTCACCAGGATGGCAAGGTCGGCCCCTGCCAGGGAAGCAATGGCGGGACAGGCCACCCCAGGCGGGCCGTCCACCACGATGGTTTCGGCGCCGACCGCCTGCGCCTGGTCCCGCGCCCGCTCGCGCAGCAAGGTGACCAGTTTGCCTGAGTTCTGGCCCCCCGGCGCCAGTGCCCCATGGAACATGGCGCCCACCCGCGTCTCGGAGACCAGCCACTCGCCTGCGGTTGCCGGGGTCAGGGTGACGGCCCCGGCAGGGCAGACCAGGCTGCACACTCCACAGCCCTCGCACAGCAGCGGGTCCACCTGGGGCTTTCCCCCCGGCTCCTGCCGGATTGCGCCGAAGCGACAGTGCGCCATACACTCCCCACAAGCGGTGCACCGGGAGGCCGCAATCCCGGCCTCCATACCGCCCATGAAGGGCTCCCGGCTCACCACCCGGCCCCCCAGCACCAGGTGCAGGTTGGCCGCATCCACGTCGGCGTCCACCACCACCGTGGGGCTGTCGGCCAGTACCGCCAGGCTGGCGGCGAGGCTCGTCTTGCCGGTCCCACCCTTGCCGCTCAGGATGACGATCTCTTTCATAGCGCACCCAACCTGTCAGCCAGCGGCGCGAGCAGCCGCCCGAACTCCGGCACGGCCTGGGCGGCGAGCAGCCCGTGGGCAAACGCCTCGGCCGCCCGGCGGTCGTGGGGGAGGGAGGCCCAAACCGCAATCTCCTGCTTGTCCGCATAGCGCAGCAGCCGGTCGTCGCCCAGGTCACACCGGTTGATCACCAGGCCCCGTGGCTTGCCCATCTTCCGCGCCAGATCAGCGGCCAACCCCAGATCATGCAGGCCAAAGGGGGTGGGCTCGGCTACCAGCAGCACCAGGTCGGCTGCTTGCAGGGCGGCCACCACCGGGCAGGAAGTCCCCGGCGGGGCGTCTATGATCACCAGCCGCTCGGGGCTCACGTGAGCCGTCACCGCCCGCACCAGCGGGGGGCTCATCGCCTCCCCGATTCGCAGGCGGCCGTGCACGAAGGCGAGCGGGCCCGCGCGGCCGCTCTCCACCGCTCCCACCACGCGCTCGCCTTCCCCGATGGCCCCTCGGGGGCAGACCAGGGCGCAGCCTCCACATCCGTGGCACAGCTCGGGGAAGGTCAATACGCCGGTGGGCAGGGCCGCCAGTGCCCGAAATTGGCACGCCCGGGCGCATGCGCCACAGCCGTCACACCGCTCGCGCTCCACTACCGGAACCGGTACGGCCACCTTCTCCGCCGCCTCCAGCACCGGGTGCAAAAGCAGGTGGCCGTTCGGCTCCTCCACGTCGCAGTCCAGGTATTGCGTGGACCGCCGCCCGGCCAGCAGCCACGCCAGGTTGGCCGCCACCGTGGTCTTGCCGGTGCCGCCTTTGCCGCTGGCCACGGCTATGGTCATCAGGAATCCCTCTCATTCTTCACAGACTTTTGCCCCAAAAGAACAGGCAACCCCGCCCGGAACGGGGTTGCCCTCCTGCAAAGTCACTTGCTGCCTTCCTGCTCGCCCTTAAGCCGCTCGAGTGCCGCGCGGATCATCTCCGCCCGGTTCTCCAGCAAAGTCAGTTCGCGGCGCAACTCGGCAGCCTCGTCCTCAGCCGACATGGGCGCGCTCTCAGGTATCATCCAGCGCCAGCCGCCGCCGAAGCCGCGCCGCCAGGCCAGTCCCAGGCCGAACCCTCGGCCTGGGCCAAAGCCCCTGCCGAACCCCCGGCCCAGGCCTATCCCACGGCCCCTGCCGACCGGCACCGCACCCGCGCAATATCCCAGGCCGCGCCCCGTCAACGGCCCTTGGCCTTGTGGTCCAGTTCCATCAAATCCAGGCATACTAACCTCCTTTCCACCGTACGAACGTACGAGACAGGGCTACCAGTGCCCCTCCACGTTCGCCTCCGCGGCACGCGTGAGCCGCCCCTCCCGCCATGCCTGCAAAGCCTCCGCCGCGGTGCCCGCCGCACCCAGGTACACTGCAATCCCCGCGGCCTCCAGCGCCCGGTAGGCCTTCGGCCCCACGTTTACCGTCAGCAGCGTGTCCGCACCATGCCCGGCCACCAGTTGGGCCGCCGCGATGCCAGCGCCTTGCAGTGCTTCCGCACCCGATTGGTTGGAGCATACCTCCCACCGCTCGGTTGCTTCGTCCCACACCGCCAGGTGCGCGGCCCGCCCGAAGCGGGCAGACACCGCGGACTGCGGAGAGGGCTCCTCTACTGGTATGGCAATTCTCATAGCCACCTGTCTCCTCTACATGTATATTACACATAGCACCCTTCCTTTCGCACTGTCAAGGGCCTCAACCGCTTTTTTTTCAGCCATGCACCGGGGATGTTCTTTGCGTGAGAACTTGGAACCAGTGATCTGGGCCCGGCGAGTGCCGCCAACCCCCCCTCGCCATCCGGGCTTCGCAAGTCAGGAGCGCACGCAACCTCACCCCAGCGGTTCCAGTTCCACCTGCCCCAGGGCGCCCAGCCGGTCGCCCACGATCACCAGGCAGCCGAGCACCCCGGGGATCGCGGCGACCCAGTACAGGGCGGGTGCGATATCCGCCGCCTCCTGTACCAGGTTGCCCAGAGCGCTGGCGGCGGCGTCAGCCAGGGCGGAGTCCTCGCTGATGACGGTGGCGCTGTCCGCCCGGCCAAAGGAGAGCGAGGGGCCCACGCTGCGGGAAGAGGTGCATACCCCCAGGCCGGGGGTGGGGGGGATGACGATGGCCAGCCTGTCGCTCAGGGGACTGGGGCCGGCAAAGATGCGCACGCGGCGGGGGCGGGTGGTGGCAAGGAAAATGTCCCCCCCGTTCTCCACGATGATCTCCTCCGAGTAGGCCAGCAAGCGCCGGCCCACGCATTCGGCGATGGCTCCCGCCACCGCGGCCATGGGCCCCACCCCCGCCAGCAATCCCGCCCGGCACATGGCCTGCACCAGGGGCGGGGCCTCGGGGGCAGGCTCCCAGGGCAGCAGGGCGCCCGCAAAGCCAGGGTGGGCAGCCAGGTAGCCCTCCAGCGGTTGCCGGCATTCCCGAATGGCCTGTTCGGCTTCCCTGAGCAGGAGCCCGCGCGCGCCAATCTGTACGTCGGTTTCACCAAAGCAAACGGTGAAGCCGGTCAGGTCCGAAGAGACTTGGGACCGGTAGTCACGGGAGGTATACATGGGTTGGGTATCGGGTCTGGGGCATGGGGCCTGGGGTGGGGGAGGGCTGCCTTGCTGCTTACCCCTCACCCAACCCTCTCCCCGCGGGAGAGGGGGGCCCGGTTGCCCCGGGACCCGAACCCCAAGCCCCTGTCCCTCAATAATTCATGCTCAGCGCGTGCGTCGGGCAGACAGCCACGCAGGCCTCACAGGCGATGCATTTCTCGCCATCCAGGGCCACCTCCATGCTGGGCCGGCTCAGGGTCTGGGCGCCGGAAGGACAGACGGATACGCACTGTCCGCACTGGATGCACTTCTCATCGTTGCGGCGCAGGTCCTGGGTGAGGGATTGGATGCCGATGCCCAGGCTCCGCAGGTAGTCACAGCCCTTCTGGATCTCCGCCGGCTCGCCAAGCAACTCCATCACCATCAGCCCCTGCTCGTGGGGGTTGATGGTGGCCTTCAGGATGTTTAGCGAGAGGTCGTGCTCCCGCACCAGCCGGGTGATGATGGGCTGGTCGACCAGGTGCTCGGGGAAGTGAAGGACGATCCTCGTTGCGCTGCGCTGCTCCATGGTCTCCTCCTATTCCACCGGGCGCTCGGTTAGCGGCCGGAAAACATGGCCGGATGCCACCCCCGGGAGGGGAGCCACCGGCCGGGTCAGGGTAAAGGCCCCCGAGGCAATCTGCTCCTTTAGCAGATTGGCCATCTCCAGGGCGAGCGGGTAACTGGCCACCGGGAACGAAGGTACCTCCTTGCCGGCCACCTTGACCGTGCCCGACTTCAGCGCGGCGTAGGTGACGTAACCCACCGTGCCCCCCTCCCGGTTGGGATAGGGGCCGCTGTAATCAATCACCGCGCCCACGATGTCCTCGTCACTCACCGCCGCCTCTGCGCAGATCTGCTCGTCCAGAAGGGGAATAGGGATCGCTATCCCCAGGAACAGCGTCGCCCCGTAGCCCAGGAACGAGCCGCCGCGCACATAGCGGGGGTTCATGCCCTTCATGTCGCCGGTGAGGGCAAGCGTGCCCGCCCCACCCTTGGGCACACCGTTCTCCCCCCGCTCGGTGCCGGGGTTGTGTTGCGTGCCGTGCGAGACCACATAGCCTACCCCGCCCCCAAGCAGGATGCGCGTGCCCACCCCGATGGTCCGGTAATAGGGGTCGCATAGCAGGGGCGAAAGCGCTCCCGCAGTCGAGTAGTTCACGTTGGCCCCATGCGGACGTAGCGTGCCCATGTAGGTGTAGATGGTGCGGTCGGAGAGGTTGATGGCCACGTTGTAGTTCTGGTAGCAGTTGCGCGGGTTGAAAAGGAAGGCCTCGTTGAGGTCTGCCAGGCGCACCAGCGTATGCAGGGCCTTGCGCGGGTAGCAGTCGGTACCATAGGCCGTGGCCACCAGCTCCACGTCGCGGCCTGCTACCAGGTCCTCGATCACGTGCCCGCCGCCGTAGCGGAAGGCGCCGGGGTGAATGGCGTTCTTGGGGTCATCCGCAGGGATGGCGGTGGCGCCGATGAAAAGGTCCACCGCCGCCAGCCCGTTGTAAGCCGGTACCCCGTTCAGGGTAACCAGGCCACCGCCCATCTTCATGCGGGGCTTGCTGTGTCCCAGGTTGAGGAAGGCCCCACTGCTGCACATGGCGCCGAAGGTCCCCGTCGTCACCACGTCCACCTCGCGGGCGGTGCGCTTCACGCCCCGCGCGCGGACCATGCGAGTGAGTTCCTCCGCATTCACCACCACCGCCCGGCCCTGTCGAATCTTCTCGTTGATCTCCTCGTAGGTCTTCGGCACAGTGCAACACCCCTTTCGGTCCCCAGTTGGGAAAAACGTCGGACCGCCTTGCCGCAGGCGGTCCGGTCTTGCGCTCCCACTATATGCTCGCGCTTCTGGGCATGTCAAGGCGAGCGGCCGCCCCCTGCGGGGAGGCGGCCAGATGCGCGAAACGACACAGCCACCGGTCGGGGGGCGAGCCGTCCCGGACCAGGATGCCAGTCGTGCATTTCGCGCTTGGCAGGAAACCCTCCCCCCGGGTCGTAATCGCGGGTACTGCTACTATCGACGGGAGACGTGCATGGCAAGCGTACTCGTGGTCTACAGCAGCATGTCTGGCAACACCAGGAAGATGGCCGAGGCCCTGGCCGAAGGGGCGCGCGCCGCAGGCGCCGGCGTCACCCTGAAGACGGGGCTCGAAGCCACCCCGGAGGACCTGCTGGCTTGCGACGCCCTGGCCATCGGCAGCCCCGACTATTTCTCCTATATCAGCGGTCAGATGAAGGACTTCTTCGACCGCTCCTACTACCCCGTGCAGGGCAAGGTCACGGGCAAGCCCTGCGCCGTCTTCGGGAGCGCGGGCGGTCCCCCCACCACGGTGATCAACTGCCTGCTGGCGATGGTGAAGTCCTTCAAGTTCCGTCAGGTGGGCGAGCCGGTGGGCTCCGGCGGCGAACCTTCGCCCGAAATCCTGGCCAGTTGCCGGGCGCTGGGTCAGGAACTGGCGCGGGCAGCAGGGTAGCCCGTTTCCAGCCGGCGCGGCGCGGGAATACTCCCTGGGGGCCGGTGGCCGCGAGCCCCTCGGCGGGTGCATGAACCAGGCTGATTTCCTGATCATCGTGCTGCTGGTCGCAGGTGGCTACTTCGGCCACTGGCGGGGGCTGGTGCGCTCGGGGGGCGACCTCGTCTCCCTCCTTTTCGGGCTGGTGCTCACCGCGCTGGTCTACCCCGCCGGCGTCTGGTTCATGCGGTTGATGGTTGGGCGGGGGCCAGTCTCCGATGTGCTCGGCTTTGCCCTCACCGCAGTGGGCATTGTCTTCGGGACGAATTGGCTCATCAGTTGCCTCGCCGAGCGCCTGCAGGTGCATCCCCGTTGGGATCGCTGGGGCGGCGCGGGGGCAGGCGTACTCAACGCGATGGTGCTGATAGCCGCCTTCCTGCCGGTGCTCTCTGCCGCCCCCAATGCCGGCAACACCCTGAATTCATCCCGTCTCGCCGGGCCCTTCATGGCCGGCGTGCCCTGGGCCATGGAGGCGGCCGATCGCCTCGGAACCCCCATGCCCAAGATGGTCATGCTGCCCACCCGCTTCGAACTGGAGGGCACGCCCCAGATGCGCCACGGCCTGCAACTGTTGCGCATCAACTTCAGCCGGCTGGATGGCTCCATGTGTATCAAGTGCCGGGGCCGCATGCGCTTCCTCGGCTACAAACGGCGCTTTCCCCCGGCCATCTCCCCCAAGTTCCAGTGCGAGCAGTGCGGGCGCACCACTGACGGCTGCCAGTCCTTCCAGGGCATGCACCAGCTCTACAACGAGTGCCCGGTTAACGTGGCCAAACGGGGGGTGCTACTCAACTGCGGGGTATGGACCAACCCCGATAGCGTTCTCCCCAAAGGCAAGTGCCCCGTCTGCGGGCGGGAGTTGCATCCAGAAGATATCAAGCCGCGGCCCCAGTCCGACCTTGTGCCATGGCAGTGACATTCCCCGCCGATACCGCTGTTGCCTGATAACCCCCGCTGTGACACAATGCATGCCCGTGCCCAAGCACGAATCTCCCTGACATGATGGAGCATTCATGAACCAGGATTCCGGCAGCACCCCCCTGGAGCGCCTGGCCGGGTTGCGACAGGCGGCGGAGAGGCGCCAGCAGGCAGCCCTGGAGGGCCGGCGTATTCAGGTCTCCGTGGGCATGGCCACCTGCGGTATCAGCGCGGGCGGGCGGCAGGTCTGGGAGGCCATCACCCAGGAGATCGCCCGCCTGGGCGCAGCCGATGTGGGGCTGAAGGAGATCGGCTGCATCGGCCAGTGCCATGCCGAGCCGCTGGTGGAGGTGATGGAGCGCGGTGGCATGCCCTTCCTCTACGGCCGGGTGACCCCCGAGGTGGCGCGGGACATCGTGCACCGGCATGTCACCGGGCAGGGGCCGCTCACCACCCACCTCCTGGAGCCCGAGGCCCGCTGGCGGCTGGAGGTGTGCGGCACCCCCCAGTGCCCCCGCACCGACCACGCCCCCATCCTGGCGGCGCTCGAGCAGGCAATCCGGGACGCCGGTATCGCTGAGCAGGTTTCGGTCGCCGAAATGGGCTGCCCCGGCCGCTGCCAACTCTCACCCACATTGCTGGTCTATCCGGGCGACGAGGTCTACCGCCTGCCCTCCCCCGAGGCCGCCCGGCGCGTCGTGCAGGAGCACCTCGTGCAAGGGCAGCCGGTGCCCGAGTTGCGCGTGCCGCGGGATACCGTGCCCGCCTTCGTGCACACGCAGAACGTCCCTCGGGTGGCCGGGCGGCAGTTACGCATTGCCAGCCGCAACTGTGGAGTAATCGACCCCGAGTCGCTCGACGCCGCGTTGCTTACCTGGGAGTACCAGGCCCTCGCCCAGGCGCTAACCAGCCACACGCCAGAGCAAGTGGTGGACATCGTGAAGGCGAGCGGCCTGCGGGGGCGGGGTGGGGGAGGGTACCCCACCGGCGTCAAGTGGCAAGACACCCGCAGCACCCCCGCCGATTGCCGATACGTGATCTGCAATGCCGATGAAGGCGACCCCGGCGCCTTCATGGACCGCAATCTGCTTGAGGGCGACCCCCATACCGTACTCGAAGGAATGGCTCTGGCGGGGTATGCCATCGGGGCCAGCCAGGGCTTCGTCTACATCCGCGCCGAGTATCCGCTGGCAGTCCGCCGGCTCCAGCGCGCGGTCAAGGAGGCCGAGGAGGCCGGGCTACTGGGCGACAACATCCTGGGCAGCGGCTTCTCCTTCCGGGTAGAGTTGCGGCTGGGTGCCGGCGCCTTCGTCTGCGGCGAGGAGACCGCGCTCATCCACTCCATCGAAGGGGAGCGGGGCATGCCCCGCCCGCGTCCCCCCTATCCCTCCACCAGCGGCCTGTGGGGCTGCCCCACCTGCATCAACAACGTGGAGACCCTCGCCTGCGTGCCCCCCATCCTCCTGCACGGCGCCGAGTGGTTCTCCGCCATCGGCACCGCCAGCAGCAAGGGCACCAAGGTCTTCGCACTGGCCGGCAAGGTCGAGCGCACCGGCCTGGTGGAGGTGCCCATGGGGACCACCCTGCGGGAGACCGTCTTTGGTGTGGGCGGGGGCATCCGTGGCAAGCGCCGCTTCAAGGCGGTTCAGATCGGTGGGCCCTCAGGCGGGTGCCTGCCGGAATCCCTGCTCGACACCCAGGTGGACTACGACTCGCTCACCCAGGCCGGGGCGATCATGGGCTCGGGCGGGCTGATCGTCAACGACGAAGACGACTGCATGGTGGACATGGCCCGCTTCTTCCTCCAGTTCACCCAGGATGAGTCCTGCGGGAAGTGCACCCCCTGCCGTGAGGGCACCAAGCGCATGCTCGAGATCCTCACCCGCATCACCCAGGGCGAGGGCAAGCCCGGGGACCTGGCGCTGCTGGAACGGCTGGGCCACACCATCGCGCGCGCCAGCCTGTGCGGCTTGGGCCAGACCGCCCCCAACCCGGTACTCTCCACCCTGCGCCACTTCCGCGAGGAGTACCGGCAGCATATCGAGGAGCACTATTGCGCCGCGGGCGTGTGCCGGGCCCTGGTGCGCTACCAGATCCTGATGGAGTCCTGCGTGGGCTGTGGCGCCTGCCGCCGGGCCTGCCCGGTGGGGTGCATCGCGGGCGAGCCCCGGCAAGTCCACGTCATTGACCAGGCCCGCTGCATCAAGTGTGGCGCCTGCTTCCGCGCCTGCCGCTTCGGCGCGGTGCAGCGCCGGCCCATCGAGGTGACCGCATGAGCGAGACCAGCCCTGTAACCCTGACCATAGACGGCCGCCAGGTGACGGTGCCCGCAGGCACCAGCATCATGCAGGCGGCACAGCGCCTGGGAATCTATATCCCCCGGCTATGCTTCCATCCGCAACTGAGCATTGACGGCGCCTGTCGCATCTGCGTGGTGGAGGTGGAGGGAATGCGCAAGTTGGCCGCCTCCTGCTCCCACCCGGTGGCGGAGGGGATGGTAGTGCGCACCACCACCCCGGAAATTCGCCAGATCCGCCGCGACATCTGCGAGTTGCTGCTCGACAACCACCCGGAGGATTGCCAGACCTGCGAGCGCGACGGCAACTGCGAGTTGCAGCGCCTGGCCTATAGCCTGGGGGTGCGCGAGCGGCTCTTCCCTGGCGAGAAGAAGCACTACGAAAACGACGAGTCGTCCTGGGCCGTGATCCGCCACCCCGACAAGTGTGTGCTCTGCCACCGCTGCGTGCGAGTGTGCGCGGAGGTGCAGGGGGTGACCGCCCTGGGCACCGTGCACCGCGGCTTTCGCAGCAACGTGGTGCCGGCCTACGACGCCCCCTTCGTGGAGAGCGTCTGTGTAACCTGCGGGCAGTGCATCAACGTCTGCCCCACCGCCGCCTTCCTGGAGCGCAACCGCACCGAGGAGGTGTGGCGGGCGCTGGCCGATCCCGAGATTCATACGGTGGTGCATTTCGCCCCCTCCGTGCGCGCGGCCATCGGGGAGGGCTTCGGGCTGCCGCCGGGCGAGAACCTGGAGGGGCAGACGGTGGCGGCGCTGCGCCTGCTGGGCTTCGACCTCGTCTTCGACACCCAGTTCGGCGCCGACATGTGCATCGTCGAGGAGGCCAGCGAACTCTTGGCCCGCCTTGACCACGGCCACGGTCCCCTGCCCATGCTCACCTCCTGCTCGGCCGCATGGATGAAGTTCATCGAGCACTTCTACCCGGGGCAACTGCCCCACCTCACCAGCACCAAGTCGCCCATGAGCATCCTCTCCAAACTCATCCGCACCTACTACACGGAGAAGATGGGCTGGGACCCCGAGAAGGTGTTTGTGGTGAGCGCCATGTGCTGCACCGCCAAGAAGTGGGAGGCGGCCCGGCCGCAACTCACCACCGGCGGGCGGCCAGATACCGACGTGGTGATCACCACCCGCGAACTGGTCTGGATGTGCAAGGCGGCGGGCATCCGCGTGCCCGAGTTGCACCCGGAAAAACCCGACGACTTGCTGGGCGAATCCACCGGGGCCGGTGCCATCTTCGGCGCGACCGGCGGGGTGATGGAGGCCGCTCTGCGCACCGCCTACGCCTTCAAGTTTGGCCAGCGCCCGCCCTCGATCGAGTTCTCCGCGGTGCGCGGGATGGAGCGGCTGCGAGAGGCCACCGTGGATTTCGGCGGGCGACAGTTGCGGGTGGCGGTGGCGCACGGCCTGGGCGCCGCCCACCAGGTGATGACCGGCATCGCCCGCGGCGACTCGCCTTATCACTATGCCGAGATCATGGGCTGCCCCGGCGGGTGCATCGGTGGCGGGGGCCAGCCCTACGCCGGCGCCAATAGCGTCCCCCTCGACCGGGAGACGCTGCAAAAGCGCGCGGCCGTGCTCTATGGACTGGACCGCGAGCGCGAGTTCCGCCTGTCCCACGAGAACCCCAGCGTGCAGCGTATCTACCGGGAATATGTCGGCGACCCCCTCGGACCCAGGGCCAAGGAACTCTTCCACACCTACTTCACGCCGGCCTCGCCCCGCGGCATCCTGCCGCCCAGCCTGAAGGAGCCGCCCATTCCCGTACCGCCGACGGCATGCGACGAGGAGGGCTGCCGGGAGCGCTGGGACCGGCTGATCGCAGCCATCGAGAGCAACCACAACCCGGAGCACCCGGAGTCGGCGCTGATCCCGGTGCTGCACGAGGCCCAGGACATCTTCGGCTACCTGCCCCAGCACGTGCTCGACTTCGTGGCCTACCGGGTGGGGGTGCCCGCGGCCACGGTGTACGGGGTGGCCACCTTCTACCACCACTTCAGCCTGACCGCCCAGGGCGAGTACCGCATCGCGGTGTGCGTGGGCACCGCCTGCTACATCAACGGCGGGGCCAAGATCCTCCACGCCCTGGAAGAGGAACTGGGGGTCAAGCCCGGCGGCACCACCGCCGACGGCCTGTTCTCGCTCTCCGAGGCCCACTGCATCGGCGCCTGCAGCCTCGCCCCCGCCATCCTGGTGAATGGCGAAACCCACGGCAAACTCACCCCCGAATCCGCCGTGGACCTGGTCAACGCCCTGCGCCTCGCCCGCGCGCCGTCGTAGGGGAGGCGCCGGTCATTCTGAGCCAAGCGAAGAGTCTCGCGCGCCGCCTCCCCGTCGTTGCTCCCCTTGTGTCATTTCGAGCGGTAATCCCGAGCGCAGCGAGGGATCCCCGTCGAGAAATCCCGCTCTCCCTGCCCTCTCGTTGAGACGGCGCAAACCGGCTCCTGTTGCGCATA
>Ga0315298_1000492_pt1 | contig 76290 bp, 59 predicted proteins | sample WHS_1_MG_FD_203077 | JGI IMG/M metagenome (GOLD analysis project Ga0315298, IMG submission 203077) | Extremophilic microbial mat communities from Washburn Hot Springs, YNP, Wyoming, USA - WHS_1_MG | ecosystem: Environmental > Aquatic > Thermal springs > Hot (42-90C) | place: USA: Wyoming... | reverse complement strand
TGTAGGGCGGGGCCTTGTGCCCCGCCGCCGGGTCCACCCCGTGCGCCGGGCGGCGGGGGATAAACCCCCGCCCTACATGTCGAAACCAAATTGGTCGAGTACTAGGGCTGCGGCTTGATGGTGACCACCTTCAGGAACTTGAGCTCTCCGCCCGGTTGGACCTGTACGACGCTGTTGGAGTGCAGCCCGTCACCATTGGGTGTGAAGTCGTAGGTGCCACACACTCCCTGCCATCCGTGGGTACCCAGGATGTACTTCATGATGGCCGAGCGATCCTCTCCCACGCTCTTTATGGCGTTGGCGAACAGATACACGGCATCGTAGTTCCAGGCCGAGAGCGCGTCTGGCGCGGAGTTGTAGGCCTTGGTGTAGGCATCTACATATGCTTTCGACACGTCCGTCTGACCCAGGACGAAATCGACGACGGCGTATATGCCGGACGCCGCATCCTTTGAGAGGGCCAAAGTATCGACCTCCGCGCTGGAGGGGGAGCCCAGGTACTTGTACGGGACCCCGAGATCGTGGTACTGCCGCTCGATCAGGGCGGCATCCTCGGGCCGGGTGGCGTACACCACCATCACCTCGGCTCCCGCGTTCTTCAGGGCTAGCAGTTGGGCGGAGTAGTCCTTGCTGTCCGCCGTGTAGCTCTCGTTCCGGACCACCGTAAGGCCGTTGTCCTTGGAGTACTGCTCGACCAGTTGGGCGCCGCCAGTCCCGAAGGCGTCCGAGTCATGGACTATCCCGACCTTGGTCAGCTTAAGGTCGTCCTTGATGAACTGGACCATGACGGCGGCAGCGACGGAGTCGTCAGGACGCATGCGAAACAGCCATGGATTCCCCATATGGGTGTTCTTGACGGCCGTTCCCCCGGTAGCTATCGGCACCCCGGCCTGCTTGTCGGCGTCGGAGATAGCCTGGACCTGGGTGCTCAAGACTGGGCCAATCTCCACCAGAACCTTGTCCTGCTCGATGTTCTTGTTGAGGGCGGCCAGCGCACCCGGGTTCGTCGACTGATTGTCCTCGATGAACATGTTGATCTTCTTGCCGTTGATCCCCCCGGAACTGTTGATCTGATTCACCGCCAGGTCTATCGCCTTGCGGAAGAGGGCGCCCTGGGATGCCGTGGGTCCGGTGATGTTTAGGCCGGCTCCCATTCTGATCTCGCCGCCCGTAGCGGGCTGGGTTCCGCTGCTCGCTGCCGCAGGTGCGGCCGTGGAGCCTTGAGTGGGGCCTGCTGTGCTGCTGGAGGCTGCTGGGGCCGAGGTCGCAGCGGCGGGCTTGCCCGGGGGCTGGGTTGGTGGAGGAGCCGGGCTGCCGCTCGAGCAGGCTGCCGCCGCCATCAGCAGCAGGGGAGTCGCGAGGGCTACTGCGCTGAGATGCCTGAGATGCCTGAGGTTCGCCATGGTGATCTCCTTCCCTAGCTCTCTTGGAGCCTCATAGTTCAGGAGTCGAACAGCCCCGGATCCTCTGCGAAATCCCGGGCCATTGCTGGCGACACCCACACTCATTTTGAGATTGTATCCAGTGTTCCAGAGTTGTCAATCTATCGGGATTGCCAATGGAACGTTCACCACGCCTGGGTCTTCGTGGGAATGATCCTGCAATGGGGCGGGCGCGAGCTGGTGGGGGCGCGTTTAAGGGGTGAGGGCTCGGCCGTCGAAATCGCCGCCGTTGCCCTCACCCCTTTCGTTGGGACTGAGTCGGGCCTTAAGGGAAGTGGGCCCTCGTCCCTCGCCGGTTCCCGCTAGGCCGGTTGCACGCCCGGCTGGGCGCGGCGCCGCTCCCTCGCTTCCTTGACGTGGGCGTGCCCGCCCAGGTAGTGGGCCTTCATCTGCTCGTTGTTGAGGAGGTTCTGGGCGGAGTCCGTCAGAACCATCTTGCCAGTCTCCAGCAGGTAGCCGCGGTCGGAGATGAGCAGCGCCATGCGGGCGTTCTGCTCCACCAGCAGGATCGTGGTGCCGGCCTCCTTGATCTCCTTAATGACCTTGAAGACCTCCTGCACCAGTACAGGGGCGAGGCCGAGGGATGGCTCATCCAGGAGCAGCAGCTTGGGCCTCGCCATCAGGCCCCGCCCGATGGCCAGCATCTGCTGCTGGCCGCCAGAGAGCTGCCAGCCCAGTCGGTTCTTGAACTCCTTGAGTATGGGGAAGATCTCGAACACCCTGTCCAGGTCCTTCTGGATCTCCGCCCTGGACGCGCCCTTGCGGGAGGTGGTCCCCAGCATGAGGTTGTCCATGACCGTCAGGCCCGGGAAGACGTGACGCCCCTCGGGGACGCAGGCGATCCCCATCTCCGCGATGCTCTCCGGGTCCTTCCGGGTGATGTCCTGCCCGAGGAACTCGATCCTGCCCTTGGCCGGCTTGAGGAGCCCCGTCACCGTCTTGATGGTGGTGCTCTTGCCGGCGCCGTTGGCGCCCAGCAGGGCAACTATCTCGCCCTGGTTCACCTCCAGGGTGATCCCCTTGAGGGCCTGGATGGCACCGTACCAGGTCTCGATCCCCTCGACCTTAAGCATTGCCCACCTCCGTTCCGAGGTACGCGTCGATGACCTCTTGGTTGGATTCGATCTGCTCGGCGGAGCCCTCGGCGATCTTCTTGCCGAAGTTGAGGACGGTGATGTGGTCGGAGACGTTCATCACCAGGCTCATGTCGTGCTCGACGAGCAGGATGGTGATGCCCCGGTCCCGGATCTGGAAGAGCAGGTCGACCAGGGCCTCGGTCTCTGCCGCGTTGAGCCCCGCCGCGGGCTCGTCCAGCAGAAGAAGCTTCGGGTCGGAGGCCAGGGCTCGCGCCAGCTCCAGCAGCCTCTGCTGCCCATAAGGCAGGCTCTTGGCTATGGCGAACTCCTTGCCCCTCAGGCCGACGAACTGCAGCACCTCCAGCGCCTTCTGTCGCATGATGGCCTCCTCCTTCTGCTGGGAGGGCGGCTGGAGGACGCTCCGGACCAGACCGGAGGTGGATCGCGAGTGCTGGCCGATCATGACGTTGTCCAAGACGGTCAGTTCGCCGAACAGTCGGATGTTCTGGAAGGTTCGGGCCATGCCGTGGGCCGTGATGGTGTGCGGTCTGTGCCCGGTGATGTCCGTGCCGTCGAAGAGGATCTTCCCAGCGGTGGGCACGTACAGCCCGCTCAGCATGTTGAGGATGGTGGTCTTGCCGGAGCCGTTGGGGCCGATGAGGGCCTGGATCTCGCCCTTTCGTATCTGCATGTCCACCCCATCCACGGCCTTCAGCCCGCCGAAGTGCTTGGCCAGTCCTGAGATGGTCAGGAGAACCCCGTTGCCGTTTGCCCCGCCCGTGACCGGCGCCGGGGGTGGTGCTACCGGCGGCTGGGCGGCCGCATCAGCCTTGGCCAGCTGCCTGGCCGTGGCCGACCCGGAGGACCACCACCGCCGGAGCCTCTCGCTCACTGGCAGGGAGTAGACCAGGCTGGCGATCCCTCCAGGCATGAAGACCATCACCGCCACGATCCCTGCGGCGTAGAACATCATGTAGGAGTCCTTGAGGAAGCGCAGCACCTCCGGCAGCATGGAGAGGAGCGTTGCCCCCACGATGGCGCCCACGGCAGAGCCGTTGCCGCCCAGAACGGCCATGGCCAGCATCACCACCGACTGGTCGAAGGAGAAGGTGTCGGGGCTGATGTAGTGGGAGCCGCTGTGGGCGAAGAGTGAGCCCCCGAACCCGGCGTATGCGGCGGAGAGGGCGAAGGCCATCACCTTGAAGAAGGTGGTGTCGATCCCCATGGTCTCGGCCGCCATCTCGTTCTCGCGGATCGCCAGCAGTGCTCGTCCGACCCTGGATCCCTTGAGCCGTATGGACGCCCAGGTCAGCAGGATCAGGGAGAAGGCCGCCACGTAGAAGAAGCTGGTCGGCTCGTTGAGATGGACAGATCCGATCCATGGCGAGGGGATCTGCGGTATGCCGTCGGAGCCGTTGGTCAGCCAGATGGTGTTGATCAGGATGAGCTGCAGGATGATCCCGAACCCGATGGTGGTCATGGCCAGGTAGTGGCCCGAGAGCTTGAGGGTCGGGATCCCGAGCAGGATGCCGAAGAGGGCCGTCACGGCGAAGGCCGTGGGCATGGCCGCCCAGACGTTCCAGCCCAGCTTGGTGGTGAGCAGCGCCGAGGTGTAGGCGCCGACCCCCCAGAAGGCTGCCTGGGCCAGGGAGAGCTGGCCCGTGTAGCCCAGGACTATGTTCAGGCCGAGGCAGGCGACGGAGAAGCTGATGGCCAGGTTCAGCAGGTTCAGCCAGTAGCTGCTGGATACCACCATGGGGAAGGCCACCACACCCGCCGTCAGCAGGGCCAGGATCAGGACTTTCGCGACTCTAGGGCTCATGGCTTCACCTCCACTAAGCCTTCTCGGCGATCTTCTCGCCGAAGAAGCCCTGGGGCCGGAGCAGCAGCACCAGGATCAGGATGATGAAGGCGAAGGCATCGCGGTAGGCGCTGGAGATGTAGTAGGAGGCGAACACCTCCACGACCCCCAGGAAAAGCCCCCCAAGGATGGCTCCGGGCACGGAGCCGAAGCCGCCCACGATGGTGGAGCAGAAGGCCTTGAGGCCCAGCATGCCACCCATCTCCTTGGTGACGTAGAAGATGGGGCCCACCAGGATGCCCGCCACCGCCCCCAGGATGGAGCTATATACGAAGGTTATGACGATCATATTGGCCACCCGGATCCCCAGGAGCCTGGCCATATCCTTGTCCTGGGCCGTGGCCTGCATCTTCTTGCCCAGCGAGGTCTTCTCGAAGAAGTAGTACTGGAAGATGAGAAGGACGGCGGTGACGGCAATGATCACGATGTACTGGGGATCGACGAACACCCCTCCCAGGTTCAGTACGTCGGGCGGGGTGGGTCTCGGCATCAGCCTCGGCTCGGCCCCGAAGATGATCTGCGCGCCGTTCTTCAGGAAGATGGAGACCCCGATGGTGCTGATCACCACAGGAAGGAAGGTGCGGTTCCGGAGGGGGTAGTAGGCGATCCGCTGGAAAACGATCCCGAAGAGCCCCATGAAGAGGATCGTCAGCAGGTAGATCAGGGGGTAGGGCAGGTGCAGCAGCTCGATCAGCGCCACCGCGACGAATGCCGGCACCATGACGAACTCGCCCTGAGCGAAGTTTACAACGCCCACCGCGTTAAAGATCAGGACGAAGCCCAGGGCGACGAGAGCGTAGATGGAGCCCATAGCTAGGCCCTGGGCCAGCATCTGCATGTTGGTTGAAAGATCCATTCAGTAGCCTCCGTGAGGTTGGAGAGCCCTCTCCATAGCCCAACTTGCGACCAGAGACTAGGAGGGGAGCCCTCCCAGCACGGGCGGTCCGACTCTCTAGTCTCTGGTCGCTGTTATCAGGTCTTTAGCTCTATGTGGTGCTTCCTGTCGCGATTACTTGCGGGTGTTGACCACCTTCAGCAGCTTGACGGGCTGGTCGGAGTTCCAGGCGTTCGGCTGGATCTCCACCACGCTGACCTCGGAGAGGCCATCGCCGTTGGGGGTGAAGTTGAAGGTGCCCAGCACACCCTGGTAGCCCTGGGTGGCGAGTATGGCCTCCCTGATCTTGGCCCTGTCCTCACCTGCCTTCTTGATGGCGTTGGCCAGGATGTTCATCCCATCGTAGGTCCAGGCCGAAGTGGGGTCGAAGGGCTCGTTGTACTCCTTCTGGTAGTCGGCCGCGTACTTCTTGCTGACCTCGCTGGCGCCCGGCACGTAGTCGGCGATGGCCAGCAGCCCTACGGCGTTCTCCTTGGAGAGGTTCAGGCAGTCCTTCATCTGGCTGGACGGGGAGCCCAGGTACTTGAAGGGCTTGCCCATCTGGACGTACTGCCGCTGGATGACGGCGACGTCCTCGGGGTTGGTGCCGTAGACCACCATGACCTCGGCGCCGGCGTTCTTGATGGAGAGGAGCTGGGCGGTGAAGTCCTTATCCTTGGTGGTGTACTTCTCCCGCTTGACCACGGTCAGCCCGTTCTCCTTGGCGCCCTGCTCCACCAGATCGGCACCGCCGGTCCCGAAGGCGTCGGAGTCGTGGAGGATACCGACCTTGGTGAGCTTCATGTCCTCCTTGATGTACTTGACCATGGCGGCGGCGGCGATGGAGTCATCGGGGCGGACCCGGAACAGCCAGGGGTTCCCGGTCTTGGTGAGAGTGGCGTTGGTGCCGCCGATGAAGGTGGGAACGCCGTAGGCCTTGATCTGGTCCGACATGGCCTGGACCTGCGTGCTCTTGACCACCCCGATGAGCGCCAGGGCCTTGTCCTGCTCCACGGCCTTCTGCAGGGCTGCCAGCGCGCCGGGGTTGGTGGACTGGTTATCCTCCATGATCAGGTTGATCTTCTTGCCGTTTACGCCACCGGCCTCGTTGATCTGCTTCACGGCCAGCTTGATCGCCTTGATCTGGAGGGCGCCCTCAGCCGCGGAGGCGCCGGTGATGGGCGGGGTGAAGCCGATCACTATCTCCCCGCCGGAGGCCGCGGGCTGAGCGGCAGCGGTTGGCTGGGCCGCCGACGACGCGGGCGCCGAGGTCGCCGCTGGTGCTGCTGCCTTGGTGGGGGCCGCCGTAGCGGCGGGGGCGGCGCCACCTCCGCAGGCGGTGGCGGCCAACAGGAGCAGCGAGGACAACAGGGTCACCGAGACGAGGTGCTTGAGGTTCGCCATGGCTCTTCCTTCCTTCCCTCCGTTTAGGAGAATTGGGACACCCGGGGTGCGCGACGCTGGGGAGAGATGACGTCCGCGGGCACGCCAGGATGCCCGCCGGGCACTAGCATACAAGCCCTCGAGGGGGATATGTCAAGGAGATGTTTACCGGGCCGTAAGCAGTCAACATGCTCCTTGTCCCCCACGAGGGCCCGTGGTGCGGGCCCGGCGATGCTGAAACGATTCATAGCATACTCGGGGCTGCGCTGCTGTCAAGGGGTGGTATGATGGTAATACAGCGTGCAGGAGCCACATGGCCGGGTAGCAGGCTGAGCGCCGCCCCATAATGTGCAGGGGGACACGGGCGGCGCCGGCGTTGTATCATCTAGCTCGAGCCCGAGTGGGCCGCCTCCCACGGCGGCTCGTGGGCCACCCACTCTGGGAGGTGCGGGAGGCCGATGCTGACTACCGCCCATGTGAGCTTCACCGTCGAGGACCTCGATCGTTCCCTGGCTTTCTACCGCGATGTCTTGGGGATGGAGCCGGTGGCCGCCATGGAGAGGGTTGGGGAGGACATCTCGCGCATCGTGGGCTTTCCCGATGCCCACCTGAAGATCGCCTTCCTGAGGCTCCCAGGCGGCGGCCCAATGCTGCTTGAGCTGATCCAGTACCTGTCGCCGCGTGGCCGGCCTGTGGACAGACGGACCTGCAACCCCGGGAGCGCCCACATATGCTTCAACGTGACCGACATCCACTCGGCCTACCGGGCCCTGCAGGCTGCGGGGGTGTGTTTCAGGTCGGAGCCGGTGCCGATCCAGACTGGGGTGAACCGGGGTGGGTACGCCGTATACTTTCTCGATCCCGACGGGAACACCCTGGAGCTAGTCCAACCACCCCAAATCTCACCGGCCGGCTGAGACCGCGCCACGACTCCAGGATGCCCTGTTGTAGGCTCTCTGGGGCCGTGGTATGATGATAATACCAGACGCCAATCGGCTGTTCTGGCCCGTGGAGGTGCGCTGCCATGTCCTCGGCTCCCTTGCCCGATCCCGCCCAGGATTACGGTCTCTGGTGCCGTGCCGTCTCCTCCTTCGATTGGGAGACCCCCATCCCACGCTTCCGCCGTGTCCGCCAGATCTTCCCCAGACCCGTCGTCCACGATATCCCCTCGGCTGTCGCCAACGCCATGGACTCCCTAGGTGGCCACGCCGCTCTGGGCGATGGCAGGCGTGTTGCCATCACCGCGGGCAGCCGCGGCATCGCCCGGATCCCGGAGGTCCTGGCCGCCGTGGTGTCCCGGGTTCGCCACTACGGTGGTTCTCCCTTCCTGGTGCCAGCCATGGGTAGCCACGGAAGGGCCACCGCCGAGGGGCAGGTGGAGCTGCTGGCCGAGCTGGGGATCACGCCCGAGAGCGTCGGGGCCCCCATCGAGGCCACTATGGATGTGGTGCAGCTTGGCGAGCTCCCCAACGGCATGCCCGTGTTCATGGACCGCATCGCCGCCTCCGCCGACGCCATCGTCGTCGTCAACCGGGTCAAGCCCCACACCGACTTCAGGGGCAGGTGGGAGAGCGGCCTGGGCAAGATGATCGCCATCGGTCTGGGCAAGAGGAAGGGCGCCGATACCGTCCACCGCTACGGACCCGATGGGCTGAGAGACCTGATCCCGCAGATGGCCCGCCTCGCCGTCCAGAAGCGGCCCATCGCCATGGGAATAGCCGTCATCGAGAACGCCTACGATGAGGTGGCCGAGATCGTAGGGGTGCCACCGTCGGGCATCGCCGGGCCGGAGGAGGCGGCGCTCCTCGAGCGGGCGCGCGACCTGATGGCGAGCCTCCCCTTCGAGGAGATCGACGTGCTGGTCGTGGACGAGATGGGGAAGAACGTCACCGGGGCCGGAATGGATCCCAACATCCTGGGCCGGATGAAGATCTTCGGCATCCCGGACCTGCCTCGACCTCGCATTCGGGTGGTCACCGTCCACGACATCACCAGGGAGAGCCACGGCAACGCCACCGGGATTGGGCTGGCCGACGTGACCACCCGCAGGCTGGTGGACAAGGTGGACTTCGAGGCCACCTACATCAACGGACTGACCTCTGGTCTGGGGGCCATATACCGCATCAGTCTACCTGTGGTGGCTCCCGACGACAGGGCGGCCGTCCTGACGGCGCTGAGGGTCTGTGGACGCCACGACTCCAGATCCGCCCGAGTGGTCAGGATCAAAAACACCCTGAAGCTGGAGGAGATCGACGTCTCGGAGGCCCTCTGGCCCGAGGTGGATGCCATCGAGAGGCTGTCTCCCGCGAGCAATCCCTTCGATCTGCGGTTCGACGCTGAGGGCCTCATGATCCCCTTCGAGGAGGCTGCACGATGAAGGCGGTCGTCAAGTACGCGCCGGGCCCCGGCTTCCTGGAGCTTCGGGAGATGCCCGAGCCCACACTGCGCCCAGGCCATGTGATCGTCGAGGTCGAGGCCGCAGGCGTGTGCGGCACAGACCTGCACATCCAGTCGGCGGAGTACCCCTGCAACCCGCCTGTCATCCTGGGCCACGAGTTCACCGGCGTCGTGGTGGACGCGGCACCTGACGTGGTCCAGACCAGGGTGGGGCAGAGGGTCACATGTCTACCCTACTTCAGCACTTGCGGCAGGTGCGATTACTGCCGCTCCGGGGAGTACAATCTCTGTCCCGAGCGCAGGTCCGCGGGTAGCGGCACCCACGGGGCCTTCGCCCGGTACGTGCTCATGCCGGAGCGGAGCGTCCGTCCGCTGCCCGACGGGGTGGACTTCGTGGGCGGCGCCGTCTCCGAGCCCCTGGCCTGCTGCGTCCACGCCCTCTTGGAGAAGGCCACCATCCGGCCGACGGACCTGGTGGTGGTGCTCGGGCCCGGGAGCATCGGGCTGCTGGCATCGCAGGTCGCCCTCTCCTGTGGCGCCACCGTGATGCTTCTCGGCACCGGCGTTGACGAGGGCAGGCTGGCCCTCGCCCGCGATCTGGGCGTGCAGCACGCGCTGAACATAGAGACCCAGCCGATCGAGGCCGTGGTGATGGAGATGAGCGGCGGCCGCGGGGCCGACGTGGTGGTGGAATGCTCGGGCGCGGCTCCGGCCGTCAGGATGGGCTACCGGCTGATCAGGAAGAAGGGGCAGTTCGTCCAGATGGGGCTCTTCGGCCGAACCATCGAGATCGAGCCCGACTTGCTGGTGAACAAGGAGGTGCTGGGGCTGAACTCCTTCGCCTCGACCCCCAGCGCCTGGGATTACGCCCTGCGCCTGATGAGGGACGGGCGCGTGCGGACCCGTCCGCTGGTCACGGATATGCTCCCCCTGGAGCGCTGGGAGGAGGGCTTCGAGCGCTTCCGGCGGAAGCAGGCGATCAAGGTGGTTCTGCTGCCGAAATCTTGAGGAGGTTGGAGACGCAATGCTTCGGCGGACTGCCCTAGCACCTATGGTTCGGGACCGACTGTACGAGCAGGTCGCCCAGCAGATACAGCAGCTCATCGTGGATGAAGGGTGGCCCGCGGGCAGCAGGATCCCCACCGAGCGGGAGCTGGGGGAGCAGTTCGGCGTGAGTCGGACGGTGGTGCGGGAGGCGCTGAAGGCCCTATCGGAGCGGGGGCTTGTGGAGATACGGCCCGGCCGCGGCACCTTCGTCGCGGATCCGGGCGTTGGGGCGCTGAAGCAGCCGATGAAGCTCTTCTACCAGCGCCAGAACGTTTCGCTCAGGGACCTGGTGGAGGCCCGCCGGGTGGTGGAGATCGAGGTCGCCCAGTTGGCCGCGCGGCGTGCCCTGCCGGAGCAGATCGAGCAGCTGAGGGCTGCCATCCGGGAGATGGATGCGGCCATGGGTGATGTGGAGAGGTTCGTCAGGGCCGACCAGAGGTTCCATGTCCTGCTGGCAGAGGCCACCCAGAACCGGATGTTCCCCATGCTCACCGAGAGCATGGCGGAGCTGCTCTACGAGAGCAGGCTGCTCACCTCAAGGGTGGCCGGCTCCTCCGCCCGTGGCCAGAGGTACCACCGCGCCCTGCTCGAGGCGGTGGAGCGCCGCGACCCCGAGGCGGCGCGCCGGGCCATGGAGGAGCACCTGGCGCAGGTGGACAGCGACAGCCGTGCCAGCAGGGATGTTCCGGGCGCGTGGGTTCCAGAGGCCGGGGCGGCCTTGCCCGATGGGAGAGAGGGCGGGGGTTAGCGATCCATTGGCATCCTTTGGTGGGTGTCGGGCCACGATCTGTACCGATCTCGGCCATATCTGTATTTTCGGGAGGGCCTGTGGAAAAGGAGTTCTTGCTTGAGCTGTACAGGCGGATGGTGAGGATCCGGAAGTTCGAGGAGGCCGTGGTGGAGGTCTATCTCCGCGGGCTGATGCCGGGACTCGCCCACAGCTACGCGGGGGAGGAGGCGGTGGCGGTGGGTGTGTGCTCCGCCCTGAGGACGGACGACTACATCACCAGTACCCACCGGGGGCACGGCCACCTCATAGCCAAGGGCGGCAGGACCGATCGCATGATGGCGGAGGTGCTGGGGAAGGCCGCGGGCTACAACCGGGGACGCGGAGGCACTATGCACATCGTGGATCTGTCCCTCGGCATCCTCGGGGCCAACGGGATCGTCGGCGGTGGGATGGGCATAGCCGCCGGGGCGGGGTGGTCCAGCAAGCAGAGGGGCACGGGGCAGGTGTGTGTCTGCTTCTTCGGCGACGGCGCGGCCAACCAGGGCATATTGTACGAGTCCATGAACATGGCCTCGGCGTGGAAGCTCCCCGTCATCTACGTATGCGAGAACAACCAGTACGGTCAGTTCACCCACACCAAGCGGGTGAGCGGCGGGGACCGGCTGGGGGCCAGGGCCGAGGCCTTCGGGCTGCGCGCCAGCGAGGTGTACGGCCAGGACGTCCTGGCGGTCTACAACACCATGGTCGAGGTGGTGGAGAGGGTCCGCTCGGGAAAGGGGCCTGAGTTTGTGGAGTGCAAGACCTGGCGGTACGGCGGCCACCACGTGGGCGATCCCGGCAAGGCCTACAGGCCGGCTGAGGAGATCGAGGAGTGGAAGAACAACAGGGATCCCCTGAAGATCCTGTCCGGCAAGCTGCTGGGCGACGGGGTCTGCACGGCTGAGGAGATCTCGGCCATAGACGAGGAGATCCAGAAGGAGATCGATCAGGCGGTGGAGTTCGCCAAGGCCGCCCCATTCCCGGAGGAGAGCGAGGTGGGACTGTATGTCTGCCCGGATGCGTGAGATCACCCTTGCAGAAGCTGTTCGAGAAGCGATAGCCGAGGAGATGCGAAGAGATCCCACCGTCTTCCTGATGGGAGAGGAGGTGGGGGCTGCCGGCGGGACATTCAAGACCTTCGAAGGCCTATTCGCCGAGTTCGGCCCGGAGCGGGTGGTGGACACCCCCATAGCTGAGAACGGCTACGTGGGGCTGGGTGTAGGTGCGGCGATGACCGGCATGCGCCCCATCATCGATGTGATGTTTGGGGACTTCATCACCAACGCCATGGATCAGGTGGTGAACCAGGCCGCCAAGATGTACTACATGACGGGCGGTCAGGTGACCGTCCCTCTCACCATCCACACGGTGCTGGGCGCGGGGCGCCGCTCGGCGGCTCAGCACTCCCAGAGTCTGCACGCCTGGTTTGCCCACATCCCTGGGCTCAAGGTAGTCGTGTCCTCCACCCCCTACGATGCCAAAGGGCTTCTGAAGAGCGCCATCCGGTACAACGGGCCTGTCATCTGCTACGAGGACAAGATGATGTACAAGCTCAAGGGGATGGTACCGGAAGAGGAGTACCTGATCCCGCTGGGCGTGGCGGATGTGAAGCGCGAGGGCACCGACATCACGGTGGTGGCCACCGCCAGCATGGTCCAGGTGGCACTGGAGGCTGCTGACCTGCTGGCAGGGGAGGGGATCAGCCTGGAGGTGGTGGACCCGCGGACCATCAGCCCGCTGGATATGGACACCATAGCCGCCTCGGTCCGCAAGACCCATCGGGCCGTCGTCATTGACGAGGCCTACCAGTTCTTTGGCACCACCGCCGAGATCGCCTCCCAGATCTCAGATGTCTGCTTCGACTATCTGGACGCTCCGGTGAAGCGGTACGGGGCCATGGACGTTCCCGTGCCCTTCAGCCCGGCCCTCGAGGACCTCACCATCCCTAACGTTCCGGGACTGGTGAAGCTGGTTCGCGAGCTGATGGAAGGAGCCCGGTGACATGGCCGTCGAGATAGTGATGCCCCAGCTTGGTCTGACCATGACCGAGGGGGTCGTGGTCAAGTGGCTGAAGAGGGTGGGCGACCAGGTGAAGAAGGGTGATGCCCTCTTCGAGGTGGAGACCGACAAGGTTACCCAAGAGGTGACCTCCCTAGAGGATGGCGTGCTGGCGGAGGTGCTGGTGGGGGAGGGTGTCTCGGTGCCGGTCGGACGGGTGATCGCCTACCTGGCCGCTCCCGGCGAGCAGCTGGCCGCAGTGGCTCATGGTGACGGGGCCAAGGGTTCCCCGGTTGGAGACGGTCAGGGCGGAGGCCTGCTATCGGCCAGCCTTCCCTCCGCTGCTCCCTCCCGCGAGGAACCGAGGGGCACCCAGCCCTCCGGGCCAGCCGCGGAGGGCTGGGTGCGAGCGTCCCCGGCAGCCAAGCGGCTGGCTCAGAAGCTCGGCGTCGACTACCGGACGCTGAAGGGCAGCGGCCCCGGCGGCCGGATCGTGGAGGCCGATGTGCGTCGCGCCGCCGCTGCCGCAGCCACGGCGGTCGCCACCGCCACATCTGAGCCAGCGGTGGTCCCTGCCCCCGTTCCACAGCCGGCGTCGCCCGCGGGCGAGCGGATCGAGCTGAAAGGGATGCGGAAGGTTGTGGCCGAGCGAATGGCCCTCAGCTTCTCCACGGCGCCCCACTTCTACCTCACGGTGGAGGTGGATGCCACGGCGCTGAAGGAGTTCCACAGGCAGGTGGTCCCGGTCCTCCAGAAGAGGTATCAGGTGGATGCCACCATCACCGATCTGCTCATCAAGGCCGTCGCCATCGCGTTGAGGGAGCACCCAGAGGCGAACTCGTCGTGGGTCAACGGGGCCATCCAGCGAAACGGCGCCGTCAATGTGGGGGTAGCGGTGTCGGTCGGCGAGGGGCTGGTGGTGCCGGTGGTTCACGAGGCAGATGCCCTTTCTCTGGGGCGGATCGCGCTGAGCCGTCGGGAGCTGGTGGAGAAGGCGAGGACGGGACGGCTCACCCTCCCCGACCTGGAGGGTGGGACCTTCACCCTCTCCAACCTAGGCATGTTCGGGATCGACCAGTTCCAGGCCATCGTCAACCCCCCGCAGGCCGCCATCCTGGCGGTCGGCCGGATCAAGGACCGGGTGGTCCCGGTGGACGGACAGGTGGCCGTGAGGCCCACCATGTTCCTGACTCTTTCCGTGGACCACAGGGTGATCGACGGGGCGGATGGCGCCAGGTTCCTGGCGAGGGTGGTCGAGCTGCTAGAGCAGCCCATGGAGCTGATGGGAGACTGAACAGGTTTCCCCGGACCACGTGCGCTCTCGGCGCACGAATTTCTGCGGTGCGACGGGGGAAAACCTGTTCAGCGCACCCGTCCGCTAGCGAGATGAGGGGTGGGCCCAATGGGTCCGCCCCTCGCAAGTCGGCTGCATCAAGACACGCCGTCGTATGGCGATGATGAGGAGCGAGAGGCCGTGAGTGAGGACGAGAGGCTCGAGAGGGCCTACAGGCTGGGTTTCGACTACGAGAGAACCTACCGAGGGTGCGGCCAGTGCACGGTGGCAGCCCTGCAGGACGCCTTTGGGATCCGGAACGATGACATCTTCAAGGCCGCGTCGGCCTTCGCGGGTGGCGTGGGGCTGACCGGCGACGGGTGCTGCGGGGCCTATCTGGGGGCTGCCATGGTGATCAGCCACCTGCGTGGGCGTGAGCGTGGGGACTTCGAGGACTTGATGGGGGTGAGGCGGGAGTCCTTCCGCCTGGTGCGAAGGCTGCGTGAAGGGTTCATCGACCAGTACGGGTCGGTCATCTGCAGGAACATCCAAACCAAGATCTTTGGGCGGCCCTTCTACATCGCCGATCCCGACGAGATGGCCAAGTTCGACGAGGCTGGTGGGCACTCGGAGAAGTGCCCGGAGGTTGTGGGCAGGGCGGCCCGTTGGGCGGCGCGGATCATCCTCGAGGAGGGTCTGCTCCCCTAGAGGGTGACCGGGGGGTACGGTTATGTTATCCTGAGGCCGGGTCGCCCCGACCCCGTACCCTCGATCAGGAGGTCACCCATGCCGGAAGCGTCGGCAATCAAGCGCCAGATCGGTCTGATCGTGATCCTGGCGGCCATCTTTCTGGCCGCCGAGTTGGCCACAGGGGCCATTGCCCTCTACACCGACTGGCTGTGGTTCGAGAGCGTCGGCTACCAGGGGGTGTTCGCCACCGTCCTGCAAGCCAAGGTTCTGGCCTTCGTCGCCGGCTTCGTGGCCTTCTTGGCCCCTGCCATGGGTAGCCTTCTCCTGGCGCGAGCTGTCGTGGCCAAGCAGCGGACCGTCTCCATCCGAGAGGAGGGTGGTGTAGCCTACATCGTGCAGCTGGGGCAGGAGATGCCCCGCCGCATCGTCTTCTACTTGGCGGGCGTGGTGGCACTCGGGGCGGCGGTGGCCTTCGGCTTCTCGGCCTCCGGGCAGTGGGAGACGATACTCAAGTTCTTGAACGGCAAGTCCTTCGGCGTTGCCGATCCCCTTTTCCTCCAGGACGTGGGCTTCTACTTCTTCACCCTTCCGGTGCTGCGATTCCTTCAAGGGTGGCTTCTGTCTGCACTTGCCCTGATCCTGCTGCTCACCCTAGCGGTCTACCTTATCAGTGTCTATGAGGGGCAGGTGGGGATCGACGTGGGGATCCTCTCGGCCCAGAGACCTGCCAAGCTTCACGTGATGGTGCTGGCGGCGCTGATCGCCCTCGTCATGGCCGCCTCATACCGGATCCAAGTGTGGGAGCTTGTATTCGCCAGCCACGGGGTGGTCTCCGGGGCAGGTTTCACCGACGCCACGGCCCGCCAGAGCGCCCTGTGGGCGCTCATGGGGATCATGCTCCTGACGGCGGTGCTCTTCGTTGCTAGCGGGTTTCGGCGGGGGTTCGCCCTGCCCCTGTGGGGCGTCGGGTTGTGGCTGGCCGGGGCGATCCTGCTGGGCAACCTCTATCCCATGGTGGTGCAGAAGCTCCAGGTGGAGCCGAGCGAGTTGGAGAAGGAGCGACCCTACATCGAGTCCGGCATCCGCATGACCCGGCTGGCCTATGGGCTGGACTGGATCCAAGAGCAGGACTTCAGGGCCGAGGATGCGGTGAAGTTGGAGGAGATCCTCGCCAACCCGGACACCATCGCCAACATCCGACTTTGGGACCACGGCCCCCTGAGGGACACCTACAATCAGATCCAGGCCATAAGGCTCTACTACGACTTCCACGATGTGGATGTGGATAGGTACACCATTGGCGGAAGGTACCGGCAGGTGATGCTGGCGGCCAGAGAGCTGTCGCCCGACAAGCTGGCCTCCCAGGCGCAGAATTGGGTCACCCGCCGTCTGCAGTTTACCCACGGCTATGGGCTGGCCATGAGTCCGGTCAACGAGATCGTCGGTGAGGGGCTGCCCAACCTCATCGTCAAGGATATCCCTCCCCAGGGCGAGATCAAGATAGATAGGCCACAGATCTACTACGGAGAGGTGAACGGCGGCTACGTCATAGTGAAGACCACCGCCCAGGAGTTCGACTACGCAAAGGGTGACGAGAACGTCTACGGCTCCTACGAGGGGAGCGGCGGCGTGGTGCTGGACTCGCTCTTGAAGCGGATCGCGTACGCCTGGTACTTCCGGGAGGGCAATATCCTCTTCAGTGGTTACCTCACCCCGCGGAGCCAGGTGCTCTATTACCGCAACATCCAGGATAGGGTGCAGAGGATAGCGCCCTTCCTGATGCTGGACAGGGATCCCTACCTAGTTGTGGCCGACGGTCGGCTCTTCTGGATACAGGACGCCTACACCTACGACAACGACTACCCCTACTCGGCCACATACCAGGAGAGGTCGGTGGTGAGCGTGCCCGGGAGGCCTGGGGCTCCAACCACCCAGCAGGTGCGGGTGGGGCGGCAGTTCAACTACATCCGCAACAGCGTCAAGGTGGTGATCGACGCCTACGACGGCTCTGTGCGCTTCTACCTGGCGGACCCCACCGACCCCCTGGCGGCCTCTTACGCCTCCATCTTCCCGGGCATGTTCGCACCGCTGGATGCCATGCCAGCATCCCTGCGGAGCCACCTGCGCTACCCGGAGGACCTCTTCAAGGCCCAGGCGGAGATGTTCCGCACCTTCCACATGCAGGACCCGCAGGTTTTCTACAACCGAGAGGACCTGTGGAGCGTGCCCAACGAGTCCGTCGGGGATACCCGCCAGCCGGTGGAGCCCTACTACCTGATCATGCGGCTGCCTGGAGAGAAGAACGAGGAGTTCCTCGAGATGCTCCCCTTCTCGCCGTCCAACAAGGACAACATGATAGCCTGGCTGGCGGCCCGATCCGACGCTCCCAACTACGGCAAGCTGATCGTCTACAAGTATCCCAAGGACAAGCTGATCTACGGGCCCATGCAGGTGGAAGCTAGGGTCAACCAGGATCCCACCATCTCGGCGCAGTTCACCCTGTGGGGCCAGCGGGGCTCCCAGGTGACGCGGGGCAACCTCCTGGCCATCCCCGTGGGGCAGGCAAACCTGTACGTGATGCCTATCTATCTGCAGGCGGACCGCGGCTCCATTCCTGAGCTGAAGCGGGTGATCGTGTCGACGGGGAACAAGGTGGTGATGGAGGCGAGCCTCGGGGAGGCGCTCAACAAGCTGTACGATGGCAAGCTGGCGCTAGCGCCATCGGGTGTGGCTGGGGAGGCGGGCACCCAGGTAGGGACGGGTCAGGGGCCAGCAGTCGGACAGACAGGAGCAGCGTCCCCTTCCGGGATCGCGGAGCTGGCCAAATCGGCCCAGGACCACTACAACAGGGCGCAGGAACGGCTCAAAGCGGGCGACTGGGCTGGATTCGGAGAAGAGCTGAAGGCGCTGGAGTCGGACCTAGCCGCTCTGAACAGCCTTGCGGGACGGTAGGGCGCACCTGTTGGTTGTTGCCAAGGGCAGTCGGTTGATGTATAGTTGCCTGTGTTCCCAGTTGACCCGCACCGCACTGCTAGTGCGATCGCGGGGCGTGCGTGCCTTTCCAGAGCTGCGTCGTTAACCCCTTGTGCGCCGTTGATGGCGCTTCCAGGTTGTCACTTCCGGCCTGAGCTGTCTTAGAAGTTGCCGCGGTCTTGCGGTGACTCGAGGAAAGATGTGGCTGTTGCAGGGCTGGCCCTGGCAGCACATCTAGAAAGTGGTCTGTCCGGCAGCTTTCGGTGCTCACGGGCTAGGGAGCGGATCGCTGCAGCCAGGTGGATTCCGTGGCGGCAGGCCCGTTCTCGGAAAGCAACCCCGGCTCCCTTGTCGGGCGGATCACTCGGGGAGGTGTTCGCGATCAGCAGCCAGGAGCTTCCAGAAGATGCAGGCAGAGGCAGGAGTGCCTCGAGAAGGATTCGGTCGCGTTTATCGCGCATCACAGCCGGCAGGTTTCCCCTGGGGTTGCGACTGGGGTCCCACCTAGCGGTCATAGCGGTAGCAGCGGCTTCCCTTTGGGCGGCCAGGGCCAATGTGGTCGAGGTGCCCCGGCTTGCCGGCGTGGTGATCTCCATGGAGGGGGTCTCATCGTCGGCTTCTTCTGCCCCAACGGTGGAGGCGCTAGTGTCTGGCGGGATCGCTTCAGCCCCCGGGGGCCCGGCGGCCAACGCGGGCGATGCGGGGTTCGCCCAGGGCAAGACAGCGTCCGTCGCTCTCTCCGATCCTATGCGGCAAGGCCTGTCGCTGGTGGTGGAGCCAGCCGCCGGGCAGCAGAGCCAGGAAGACGGGGTCATGGCCGTCAGGGCCACGGTGTCCAGTCGCGGCGGCTCGCGCGCCCCGGATGCGGCACCGACGCCGACCGCATCTCCTACCCCGACCCCTCCTCCTAAGAAGGAGCCACTAAAGCCTCAGACCTACAAGGTGGTGGCCGGGGATACCCTCCTCGGGATAGCCTACCGGTTCGGGATCACCCCCGAGACCATCCTGTGGGCCAACGATCTGGGCAACGGCGATCTGCTTCAGATCGGGGACGATCTGACCATCCTGCCGGTCTCCGGTGTCCTGCATAAGGTGAGAAAGGGGGACACCCTCTCTGGTATCGCCGATGCCTATGGGGCGGACCCGGCCAAGATCGTCGAGGCCAACCAGCTGAGCGATGCCAACGCCCTGCAGGAAGGGCAGATGCTCATCGTCCCCGGTGGGATGATGAGAACCACGGAGCCCATTACCGGGCTACCCACCGCGCCCAGCCAGCAGGAGCTCGCCTCCGCGCCCAAGTATGTGGTGAAGCAGGGGGACACCCTGCTCTCCATAGCCGATGCCTTTGGGGTGCGGGCTTCGGTTATCCAGGTGGCAAACGGACTTCTGGATCCGGACAAGCTGAAGATCGGGCAGCAGCTGGTGATCCCGGGCGGGAGAGCACCGGCCGCCGCCACGCCCAAGCCGGCACCAGAGCCGCCGCCACCTCCGCCGCCCTCCGGCGGGTCCGCCGGGGACCGGATCGCCGCCATCGCGCAGAGGTACCTGGGGTACCGCTACGTGTGGGGCGGGACCTCGCCGTCCACCGGGTTCGATTGCAGCGGCTTCGTCTGGTACGTATACAAGGAGGCGGGGATCTCCATTCCCAGGTCGCCGCTTCAGAGCCAGCTTGGGGCCGGCGCTCGGGTGAGCAGGGACCAGCTTCTGCCGGGCGACCTGGTCTTCTGGCAAAACACCTACACCGTGGGGCTCTCCCACGTGGGGATCTACCTGGGCGGTGGGCGGTTCATCAACGCGGAGTCGGAGTCGGTGGGTGTTCAGATCCGGTCGCTGAATGATCCATTCTGGTCGGCCCGCTTCTATGGAGCCTCCAGACCCTGGTAGGGTCAGGAGAGGGATATCGCTGATCGACTTTGGGGGGCTTGAAAGCCCCCTTGGTCGTCTTGGGGGCAGGCCGGCGCGCTACAGCTATCACGCGTTGACTTCCCGATAAGGCCGCGATATGATCGGCCTATCCTCGGAGCTTGTTTCTCAGGGGGGTGATTTGTGCGAGTTAGGGAGGTGGTGACCATGAAGTGAGTGAGGTGCGTAGGCAGGGAGCTGGTCGGGCGTTCAGCAGTGAAACTCAGGAGTTGGGAAGGATGGTGGAACGATGAACTCCCTGGTGGCACTGGTTCTTGCCCTGCTGGTGGCTTTCATCGGCTACAGCTACTATGCCCGGTACGTCGATCGAAACATCTTCAAGTCGGATCCCAAGAAGACTACCCCCGCGAAGATGTTCATGGACGGCGTGGACTTCATACCGGCCGGCAAGAACGTACTGATTGGATATCGTTTAAGTCGATCGCGGCGACCGGTCCGGTGACGGGCGCCATCATCGCCGCGCAGTGGGGCTGGCTCCCGGCGATCCTCTGGCTGTTCCTGGGTGTCCTCTTCATCGGGTGGGTACAGGACTATTCGTCCGCCATGCTCGGGGTCCGAAAGGAGGGCCAGACCTTCACCGCCCTGTCCTACAGGATGATCTCCCCCCGTGCTAGAACCATCCTACTGGCATTTCTCTATCTGTATCTCCTGACCATCGCGGGCGCGTTTGGGAACCTGGTGGCGGGGAACCTGACCAACCCGAAGATCCCATTCGGCATCATCAGCCTGACGGTATTGGGCGTTTTGGCCGGGCAGATGATCTACCGGTGGAAGGTGGACATCATGGTGACAACCCTGATCACCACCCTCGCCGCTGTTGTCCTGATCTACCTGGGCTCGATGCCGTTCATCGCCAACATCTTCGCCGTGCTGCCGAACGATCCCAAGGTGCTGGTGCCTGGAACAACGCTCACTGCCAGCAAGTTCTTCTGGGGTGTTGCGGCCCTGGTGTTCTGTTACTTCGGTGCCGTGTTACCCATCTGGCGGTTTGCCCAGCCGATCAACTTCGTCTCCTTCTGGATCGTGGCGCTGGCGATGGTCCTGGGGGCGTTGGGGATCGTTGTCGGCCATCCCGACTTCACGGTGCCGCCAGTGGTCACATGGGACATAGCGGCCTCGGGATCCGGTGCCATGCAGCCGCTCTGGCCGATGCTGTTCGTGACCATCGCGTGCGGGGCCATATCCGGGTGGCACAGCCTGGTCTCCAGCTCCGGCACCGCGCGGCAGCTTGAGAACGAGAAGGACGCACTCCCGGTGGCGGGTGGGTCCATGCTGGCCGAGATGATACTGGCGCTGATCGCTTTGGTCGCCGCGGTGGCCACCTATCCCAGCTTCAAGGACTACCTGACGGCCTACACCTCCCCCGCTGGGGCGGCCGGGGTGTTCTCGTCGGGCATGGCGGTCCTGATGTCTTACGTGGGTGTGCCCCAGGAGGTGGGAGTGGCCTTTGCCGGCGCCGTGTTCGTCATACTGGCCATCACTGTCATGCAGCTGGTGATACGCTTCATGAGGGTGGCGACGGGGGAGCTAGCCGGCGACAGGATGCCCATTCTGAAGAACTTCCACGTCTCCACCATCATCGCCCTGCTGCTGACGATGTTCCTTCTGGCGACTGGCACCTTCAACCTGCTCTGGCAGCTGTTCGGCGGAAGCAACCAGCTGATGGCCGGCCTGGCGTTGATGCTGGTCACCATCTACCTGATGAGCGAGGGTAAGCCCTCGGCTTTCGTCTTCTGGCCGATGGTGTTCATGCTGGTTACGACGACGGTGGCTCTTCTGGTGACCGCGTACAACCTGCTGTGGGCGAACGTGTTCTTGAAGGTGGTGCAGGGGAAGCCTGTGGACCCGGGCCTTGCGGCCGGGAACGTGCTGATGGGGCTGATCGCGCTCTTCCTGGTGGGCGCGGCCGTGATCCTGGTGTACGACGGGTGGAAGGCTATGGTGTCGCTGAGGGCTGGTAGGGCGAAGACTCAAGCCTCGCCTGCTCAGGCCTGACGCTGGGGGACGGGCCGGGCCCGGGAGCCTAGACCCTTTTGGGCGGCGGGCCCGGCGTTCCAGCCGAAAAGCTCTCGAGGGAGGTGATGTTCGATGGGCTTCTTTCAGGGTATAAAGGAGTTCGTGTACGGGATGGCCGCTCACGACATGACTCGTTACGCCCTCAAAACGCGAGCGAGCATGGAGCATCTCTTCATACTGATCACCATGGGCGACCTGCTGGGGATCCCGATCCTGCCCCCGTACTACTCGCTACGGATATTGCCGTATGTGGTGCCACAGGTCGCCACGTGGAAGCGACGAATGCTGCGCGAGCGGGATATGGCCGACGCGATAGCTTAGACTGGGGCAGCGTGCTGGGGGGTGCGCTGATATCTTAACGGGGGGTGGTTGAGATTTCACTCGCGGAGATCTTCGAGAAGTTCCCTAATCGGCGCTACATAATGTATGGCGGCAAAGGCGGCCTGGGGAAGACGACCTTCTCCGCCGCAACGGCGTACTACCTGGCGAAGAAGGGGTTCAAGACATTGGTTTTCAGTGTCGACCCGCAGGCGAGCCTTTCGGATATCTTCAAAAGGGATATCTACGGTAAGGGGCCGGTGGAGATAATGCCCAATCTGTACGCCCAGGAGATCGATGCGGATCAGCGAATAAAGGCCTATCAGCAGGAGATCCGCCAGAAGATCCTGGACATGTACGGGCTGGAGCAGGTTCCGGAGGAGATAGAGAACTACATCCAGGCCGCTGCGGCCGAGCCAGCGATGGAGGAGAGCGCCATCTTCGACGCGGTAGTGGACATCGTCGTCAAGCAAGAGTACGACTACTACATCTACGATCTCGTCCCGCTCGGACATGCCCTGTACTACCTCTCTATGGCCAGCGTGTACGATGCCTGGATCGACAAGATCACACATTTGAGGGAGGAGATGGCAGAGTACGAGAGGGTGGCCTCGGTCATGAGGCGCAGCCAGGAGACCGAGGAGGACGCGATCCTCAAGGAGCTGCTCTACATCAAGGATAGGATCAACAGATCCAGCGGGATCCTGACCGACAAGGAGCGGACGGCTTTCTTCTTCGTGCTGGTGCCGGAGGAGATGATCATACTGGATACGCAGAAGGCAGCCACGCTGTTCGCCAAGTACGATGTCCCGCTGTCGGGCTATATCGTGAACAGGGTGATACCGGAGGACCTTGGGGGTGACGAGGTGCCGGAGTACCTGAGGAACCGAATGGCGATGCAGAGACGATATCTGGATAAGATCGAGCAGGTCTTCGGTGGAGAGGTACTGGCCCGTGTCCCCGAGCTGGAGCGGGACGTGACGGGGCTCCCGATGATAGAGCGGCTGTCTCAGATCATGTTCGGGGGTGCCTGAGATGATCGAGAAGACAACACACCAGTTTCTCACGGAACATCCGGACATGAACTTCCTGTTCTTTGGGGGCAAGGGTGGCGTGGGGAAGACCGTGATGGCTGGAGCCACCGCCCTCTGGTATGCAACGCAAGGAAAGAGGACGCTTCTCGCCAGCACGAATCCGGTCCACAGCCTCTCGAGCCTCCTGGGGCAGAACGTTTTCGGGGCGAAGACGCCGGTGGAGGGCGTTCCCAATCTCTGGGCGTACGAAATCGACACCAGCGAGACCATAGAGCGATCCAAGAGGGAGATCCAGGACAAGATCTCCTGGTTTCTCAAGTTCGCGGACATCACGGTCAAGGCGGACGAGTTCGTCGAGTCGGCGACGATGAACCCCTCGTTCGAGGAGAGCGCGATGTTCGAGAACATGATAGACCTCATGTTCGAGAAGGAGTACGACGTCTACGTCTTCGACACGGCTCCCACGGCGAACGCTCGCCGTCTCCTGGGCATGAGCTCGGTTTACTCGCTGTGGGTCGGCAAGATGCTCAAGAGTCGCGAGGAGGCGAGATCGCTTAGGGAGCTGCTCTCCTTCCGAAAGAAGAAGGACGAGCCAGATCCGCTGATGGACTACCTGCTGGGGTTCAAGGACCGGATGGGGCGGGCGAGGGAGCTGCTCACGGACGCGGACAAGACGGCCTTCTTCTTCGTGACCCTCCCCGAGGCGCTTCCCATCGCCGTCATCACCAGGTTCATGCATTGGTTCGAGGACTTCGGCATCCCCGTGGGTGGAGTTCTGGTGAACATGGTGATCGACCGGAACGCTGCCGGGGAGAATCCGCCCGAGTTCGTTCGGAATCGCATGGCGATGCAGGCGGAGCATATGGAGACCATCTGGAAGACCTTCGACGGGAGCGTGCGGGCTATAGTCCCGTTGTTCGAGACCGAGGTGCGTGGTCCCCAGATGCTCAGGCGAGTGGCAGACATAGTCTTCGCCTAGAGGGTCGGATAATAATCGGCGTCAGGAAAGCGGGCCCAGGGGGGATTCCTCCCTGGGCCTCGGTTTCATCACTGAAGCGGGGTCGCCGTCGTGGCGTGGGCGCCGAGCTTGCCGCCCTTCTCCCAGAACATGGTCCGCTCCACGACGGAGGGCAGCGAGGTGGTGACGCGGGCGGAGAAGGAGGCAGCTCCCGCGATCTCCGAGGGGTCTATGTCCAGGACTTGGGACGGCTGAGCCGTCATGTCCCTGGTGAGAAGGCTGCCGTTCTCCAGAATCAGTTCCAGGTGGATCTGCATGGGCGCTGCATGGGGGTTCAGAATGCTGATCCTCTCGCGGAAGGGCGGGGCGGTCGATCCCTCGGCCAGTGCCCACCCAGTGGCGAGTGAGGGCGACCCCCGCGTGGCGTAGGCACCCTGGGGCTCGCCGCCGGAGGATTGGCCGGGGCCGATGAAGACGGATCTCTCGGCCACGATGGGGCCGTCCGCCTCGACCTGCATGCCGAAGCTGGGCGAGGGGAGGAATTGGCCGAGGAGGACGCTCTGCCTGCTGGCGGGGAGCAGGAGAAGGCCGAGTTTGGCTGTTCGGCCGTCGGTACCGAGCAGGGTGGCTTCGACCGTCACGGGGAAGCTGTTGGGGTTCTGGAGCAGCAGCCAGCTGTCGGTAGCCGCTGGGGGAGTGCCGCCCGCGAAGAACCAGGTGCGGGAAGGGGCGGCGAGGCCGGTGAGACAGGTGGCGGCGTTCCCAGGGGATCGGTACATGGCCCTCTCCGCGACCACGGGCTTGTCGGCGTCGACGCGGGTCGAGAAGGCGGCGTTGGGCAGGAGCTGGTTGACATAGACGCTGGCCCGGGAGTAGGGCCCCACCGACAGATCGCTGGTGGCGAGCGAGCCGCTCTCCCGGTAGAAGGTGAGGTGCACGGTGGTGGGCTCCGGGTTGGGGTTCTGCAGCAGGATCCAGGTGTCGAACGGCGGCGTGGTGGCCCCATCGGCGAAGTACCAGACGGTGGACGGGGAAGTGATGGCGCTGACGGCGTGGCCGTCGAAGCCCGCGTACATGGCCCGCTCGGCAAGTATCCTCATGGGGGCGTCTATCCTGGTGGAGAAGGCGGCGTTTGGCAGGAGCTGGTTGGCGTAGATGCTGGTGCGCGACGTGGGGGGCAGGAGGAGCTGTCGGGTGATCGGTGGGAGCCCCTCGGGCTGAAGGGTTATGCGGGCGGGCACAGGGGAGGGGTTGGGGTTCTGGATGAGAATCCAGGTGTCGAATGGTGGGGCCGTGCTGCCCTCGGCGAAGTACCAGCTGCCACCGTCGGCAGTGTCGAGGGCGGACGCCGTTGGATCGTTAGGGGTCTGGGGGGAGGAGGGTTTCCGAAGGGCGTTGATAGTTGGCCATACCTGTGGATCCTCGTGACCCAGGCGCCAGGCGACCACCCCGGCCAGCCCCTTGCGGGACACCAGCGCCAGCTTGGGCTCCAGGCTCGCCCTGTCCTCGAACCAGACCTGGTGGGCGTGGCCGTCGCGGACGTAGGAGAAGTGGGCCGCGTGCTGCACGGGGTCGTGCTCGATGGCGGCTGCAGTGTTGGCCGCCAGGGCGGCAGCCTCAGGGTAGCGGAGCGCCTTCGCCGGGGGCCCGGTGGTGGTGTCCCAGTCGTATCCGTAGAGCGGCACCCCTAGCAGGAGCTTGGATGGGGGGATCTGGGATGCGGCGAAGTCGAGGCAGGCCGTGACCCATGGGAAGGGCGCGACGGGTCCCGGGACGGAGCTGCGGGCGGTTCTGTAGCCGTATGCCATGAGAATGAAGAGGTCGGCATTGGGCGCCAGCGCCGCGTAGTCGAAGGCGCCGGCCCATCCTGTTGTTGTGTCAGAGGACTTGGCGGAGAGCGCCATGGTCACCAGCTTGCCGGAGGGTCGGAGGGCGGCGGAGAGCTGCTCCATGAACCGCGTCAGATCGGGCCGCTGCGAGGGGTCCAGGCCCTCGAAGTCGATGCTGATCCCATCGTAGGGCGATAGGGCGGCCGTCAGGGTTCGCACCGTGGCTGCCCGCGAGCCGTCGGTGGAGAGGAGCGCCCTGGCCGTGTCGGCGCCGCTGGCAAGGGTGACGGAGAGGATCGGACGGGCGCCGAGGGATCTCACCAGGGAGGGCAGGTCGGGCGGTACCCTGAGGTCGAGGGTTCCGTCGTTGCGGATGGTGGCCGCGTGGAGGCCCACGTAATCCAGGTCGGCGGAGCGGGCCTTCAAGGAGGCCAAGGACGATGGGTCGTCGGGGACCCAATAGGCCCATCTGAGAGGCGGTGTGGCCTGGGCTGCCAGGGCCGGTCGGTGGATGCCGGGCATGGCGGCGAGAATGAACCCTAGCAGCACTGCGGCGGCGAGGGGAAGGATGGTGGCAAGACGCGACCGGGGCCGCCTTCTTGGGGTGCCGGAGGATACAGCGGCCTTCGCATCGAGGCCGGAGACGCCTCGATGGAGGGCGTGGGGTTCTTGTAGACGGCCTGGTGGGGAGGCGTGCAAGGGCGGACACCTGTCCTCGTGGTTGTTGATGCGGATTATAGCACGAAAAGGGGCTCAGGGGCTGGGTGTAGCGTTGTGATATAATGCGGTCGCCGCCACCGGCATACTTCAGGCCCGTTGTTCCTGAGCTGGATGCCTTCTGTCTGGCTCGGTGCGCCCAAAACGTTGTCTGGGGGTTTGGATTGGACAGAGGGGAGAGGGTGGATCGTCGTCGGGCTGGCGATGGGGACGTGCCGGCCGATCTGGAGTCCGGCCTGACGGCGCGCCGTCGGCGCGAGCAGTCGGAGCAGGTGCACTCCCGGCTGCTGGCGCTGTTGGACGATCTGGAGGCGCTCATCGAGAAGGGTGCCCGGATCCCCTTCAGTTCGATGGTGCTCATCGACAGGGATGTGTACCTGGATGCCGTGGATGCGATAAGGGTGTCGATGCCGGAGGCCTTGGTTCAGGCGGAGCGGATCGTGAGGGACAAGGAGCGGATCATCGCGCAGGCCGACGCGGAGGCCGAGCGGGTGGTGTCGCTGGCCAAGGAGCAGGCCGCATTTCTGATCTCGGAGAAGCAGCTGCTGCGGAGCGCGGAGATCCAGGCCGAGGCGATCCTCAACACGGCTAGGGAGGATGCCAAGGAGATCGTGGCCTCGGCGCAGAAGTATGCGAGCGACCTGTTGGCGCAGCTGGAGAGCGAGACCGCGAGGATCCTGGCCGAGATCCGAAAGGCGGCGTCCCAGGTGCGGTGAGTGGGTTGCCCCAGGTGTGGAAATCAGGCTCAGAAAGTGAACCTGATTCGGGGAAAGCGGCTCAGATCAAGTGGTGGCGGGTGCACCCCGCGCGGAAATCTGTCTTGGAGCGGTTGACGAAAGGTCGTGGAACACGAATTGGTTGGCTTAACGGTTGGCGATGGGTTCAAGTTTGGCTGCGGCTTCGCCCTGGCCCTGGTGATAGCTCTGCTGGCCGGACTGGTGGTTCTGACCGGGTTCGCTGCGTTGGGGGTCTTCATGGGGATCAGGCTGCCGCTGGCTGGATAGCACCGGATGCGGCGGGGGCGTGTCGGGCATAGAAAAGGCCCGCTTGAAGGGTGCGGGCCCGACGGCGATGTCGACCAGGGATGCGAAAGCTAGCTCTCCTTGCCCACCTGATTGGCCAGAAGGATGGCCTCCGCTACCTCTCTCATAGACTTCCTGGTGTTCATGCTGAGCTTCTGGATCTTGCGGAAGGCCTCCGCCTCCTTCAGACCCTGGGTGTCCATGAGGACACCTTTCGCCCTCTCGACGATCTTGCGTGTCTCGAGGATGTTACGGGTGTCCGTCAGCTCCTTCTCCAGGGCCTTGAACTCGCGGAAGCGGGCCAGGGCTACCTCGATGGCCGGGACGAGCTCCGATTCCCTGAACGGCTTGACGATGTAGCCCACTACACCGGCGTCCTTGGCTCCCTCTATGAGCTCCTGCTGGGAGAAGGCCGTGAGCAGCAGGACCGGGGCGATGCGCTCCTCGGTGAGGATCTTCGCCGCCTGGATCCCGTCCAGGTCCGGCATCTTGATGTCCATGATCACCAGGTCCGGTCTTAGCTCCCTGGCGAGGTTCACGGCGCTGATGCCGTCCCCCGTCTCGCCCACCACGAGATAGCCGAGATTGGTGAGCATCTCGCGCAGGTCCATCCGGATTATGGACTCATCGTCGGCGATGACCACGCGTGTCTGTGCCAACTCAGTCTCTCCTTGTCGATCTTCGTAGGCGGCCTGGGGTGCCGGCCGCGCCGATGCCGGTGCTGCGTCTGTCCACTGGGCAATGTCGTGCAGTCATAATATACTGAGGCATAAGGTAGCGTCAACCTTGCGTCGCGCGGGCTTGGAAGTGAGGGAATGCTACCCTGGCGCGGACCCCTCCGCTGTTGAGAAGGGTAAACTCGCCTTTCAGGTCCTCGCGCACCAGGGTCTGCACGATCTGCAGGCCTAGGCTGCCGTCGCGCTCCATGTCGAAGCCAGGGGGGAGGCCCTGGCCATTATCGACCACCTGTATGACCAGCTGGTCGGGCTCGTCCCGCAGGGTGACCTGTATAGTCCCCTCGTTCTTGACCTCGAACCCATGCTCCACGGCGTTCTGGAGGAGCTCGTTGATCACCAGGGCGCACGAGGTGGCCTGCTGCGGAGGGAGCGGGAAGTCGTCCCCGTCGAGGGTGATCCGTATGCTCTTGTCGGGGTCGAGGATCCCCTGGGTGACCTCGCTGAGGATCCTCTGGGTCACCTCTCGGATGCTGATTAGGCTGCTCTCCTCCGGGCTCTCCTCTTTAGATAGGAACTCGTGAACCAGTGCGATGCTGAGGATGCGGTTGATGCTCTGCTTCAGCATGTCCAGGACCTCGGGAGAGCCGGTGCGGCGAGCCTGCATCCGCAGGAGTGCCGCTATGGTCTGCAGGTTGTTCTTGACCCTATGATGGATCTCCCGTATGAGGGCCGACTTGATGCGGAGGGCCTGCTCTTTCCGCTGTTCCTCCGTGATGTCCTCGATGAGGACTATGGCGCTGGCGGCGCCGTGCGCGCCTCCCAGGAGGCGGCGGAGCAGCCGGGGGCGCGGTGGCGGGGGTAGCGGGACCACCCGCTTTATCCAGATGAGGTTGTGTTCCTCGATCCGCTGCTCGAGACAGCGGCCACGCTCGATGGCCTTGAAGCAGATGTGCTCGATGGTGTCGAGCTCGGAGAGGCGGCGGCCGAGGAGGCTGGCCGTGTACCCGAGCTTGCGGTAGAGCTGCTCCGCCAGCGAGCTCATGTAGAGGATGCGGGCGTTCTCGTCGATAATGAGGGTGGCGTAGTGCTCGCCGAGACGACCTATGGACGAGGCACCCTCCAGGCGGCCGGCCAACGTCTCGCGGAGGAGTCGGGAGATGGCGTCTCGGAGGATGGGGTTCTTGCGGCGGCGTCGCTCGTGCTCCAGAAGGTTCATCTCGCTGGTGAGGATGGCGATGGGCTCACCCCTGGAGTTGTAGACGGGAAAGGTCTCCAGCAGTGTGGGGGCGCCGCGAACCATCTGCTCCTTGATCCCGCGGACCATGCGGCCGGAGAAGAGGGCCTTGTGGATGGTGGGAGCGGTGTGTCGGGTGAGGGTGCGGCCCACCAGCGACTCTGGGTAGAGTGGCGGGACGGAGGTGGGTCGCGCCTGGGCGAAGACGAGGGCGCGGTCGTCGGACCTGACGTAGAGGATCAGGTCGGCATGGGACAGGTCGGCTAAAAGATCGAGGCCCTCGCCGATCTTGCGGAGGAGGGCCAGGTCTTCCGCTCGGAAGTCGACGCCGAGCTGAAATACGTCGGCCAGCTGCGCTGAATGGTGCTCCATTGCATCCGCATCCGACCTTTGGGGGTGCTGGCTTTGCACGTACACGGCGATTGCTTCTTGGTTCCAGGCTCCTTGTGGCGCGGCGGTACGGTCGGAGAGATACTGGTCGGGGTGGCCCGATTCGAACGGGCGACCACTTGAACCCCATTCAAGTGCGCTACCAGGCTGCGCTACACCCCGATGGAAGCCCTCATTGAGGGGACGCAATAATTCTACCAGACCTCGCGGGGCGCCTGCAAGGGAGGTTCGATGGCTCGGTCGCGGGATGGAGGCCCGTGCTTCATGGCAGGGCGTAGTAACCGTGTTGTCACCCTTTGCGTCTATTGACGGAGGTGGTTGTTGATGGGAGAATGGGTCGTGGGAGGGTCACCTGTGTCGCGTGGGTGGCGTGATGGCTGGCGACAGGGACCCAATCCCACGTCCCTCTGTTCTCTCTCTTCTGTAGTGCCGGAGGTGCCGTCGCCGTGGGTGATGAGATGGTCGGTGTGCGGGGCGTGGTGTATCGCCTTGCCGTGTGGGTGGTGGTGTGTCTGGGCGCGGTGATGGCGTTGTCGATGCTCTTGCCTGGTGAGGCGGAGGCGTACGAGCCGTGGTGGGTGCAGGTGCATCGGGCCACGGAGCTTTGGTCTGGGCCGGACTCTCGGGCCGTTGCTTTCGGGCCTATCGAGCAGTGGGCGTACCTGCAGGTGGTTGAGCCGCAGGATGGGCCGCGGCTGCACGTGTACAACCCCGTGACGCAGAACTACGCCTATGTGGAGGCGTCGGCGGTGGGCCCTAGCGGACCGTGGCCGGGGGCGAGGTCGGGGGTCACGGCGGAAGGGATGTGGGGGCTGCCGCGGGCGGTGCCGGCACAGGAGGGCGGCAACGTTGCTTGGTGGGTCTCCAACTTCATCGAGACGGAGCTGTGGGGTGGGCCGGGAGCTGGTGCTGCCAGCCTGGGGAGGGTGCCGCAGTTCAGGCGCTTCCTTGTGTTGGAGCCGCAGCGCGGGGCTCGGCTGAGGGTGTGGAGCCCTGAGCAGAACCGGATTGGTTATGTGGACGCCAGCGCGGTGGGGCCCTCGGGGCCGTCGGTGTGGACGAGAGTTGGGCCGCCAAAGGTGGTACGTGCTGTGGGTCTGCCTGGCAGGGCCGTGTCTGTGCCGCACGAGGCGGTCTTGCGGTCGCTTCCCGTTGTGGACGAGGAGACGGAGGTCAAGGCTCTTCCCAACAACGCTCCTGTGGAGGTGCGGGATCTGGTCATTGGGGCCGACGGTGGGGAGTGGTACAGCCTGGAGGGGGGAGGGTTCATCCGCGCTGAGGAGGTTCGTCTTCCCCGGGCCGTGGCGACCGTAGGGTCTCGATCGGGGAGATGGATCGACGCTGACCTGATGGAGCCGACGCTGGTGACGGCGTACGAGGGAAGTCGGGTGGTTCGAACGATGCTGGCGATCCGTGGGGTGGGCGAGACGCCCACTAGGCCGGGGACCTTCAGGATAGTGAGGCGGGTAGAGCGTGAGACCATGGACAGCGAGACCATAGGGATCCCGAGGGACAGCCCGAAGGGTTATCTGCTGAAGGACGTGCTCTACACGCAGTACTTCACGACGGACGGTGCGGCCCTCCACTACAACTGGTGGCTGGGGCAGTTCGGCTTCGAGGGGAGCCACGGCTGCCTGGGTCTGAGCCTGGAGGACGCGCGCTGGCTGTGGGAGTGGGCGGATGTCGGGACGCCGGTGGTGGTGCGGGACGCCGGGAGCAGCGCGGCGCTGGGCGCGGGCGGCGATGGCGCACAGTGAGGGTGGCTGGCGATAGCGCTATGTCGCTAGCTGACGATATGGCGGCGACGGATAGCGCGATGGCGTGTTTAGGCAGGTTCCAGGTTGCGGGTTCAGGGGCCTCAGCCACGGCGGGGTGATTCTCGCTCGGGCACGGAGGAGGCGGAGGCGAGGGCGGACAGACGCTGGAGCAGGAGACGCTCGCGGGCGCGGGCGTCTTCTCGTTCCTGAAGGAGGGTGCGCAGATGGAGCTCGAGGACGGCGATGGTCTCGCGTAGGGCGGCGATGGTCCTTTCCTGCGCCTGAAGGGCCAGGCGCAGCGGCTGTGTGGGGTCGTTGGTCGCGGGCGCAGGGGAGGGCTCTGCTCCGCCGGCGTCGCCGGGGGGAGGGGTGAGGTGCGCCTTGACCTCCTGGTAGGTGAGTCCGTCTGCGAGGAGCCGCCGGACCTGTAGGAGAAGCTCCAGATCCTCCTCAGAGTATCGGCGCTGCCTGGCCGGCCCGCCGGCGTCGGAAGCTGCCGGTCTGCGGGCCCCTTCGCTGAGCAGATGGGCGAAGTGATTGCTCCACAGCCTCAGTGTGGATGAGGAGATGCCCAGTCGCTGTGCAACCTGGTGTGGATGATAGCTCACCATGGTCCCTCGGTCGGGGTGCCGCTCGCGGATGTTGCGAGACAGGCGCGATGGCGCTGACGTTGGCGCGTGATAGCGATAATGGCGACTGCTGTTGTTGGTAGCGATTTGCGGCGGCGTTGGCGGAGTGCGCCGCGCGGCTCAGAGTGTAGTCGTCTGGTGGGGTGGCGTCAAGGTTGTTGCTGGTTGGCGTTGGTCGGCGATGTGTGGCGATGGCGATGGGATTGGGCGGGAAGAGTGGCGTGGCGCGAGCCTTGCAGTGTACCATGTGGTTGATCTGCGCGGTTTCGGCCATCTGTGGTATGGTGGTGAGAGGCTTAGGAGTGGGAGGTGGCGGTGAGGCCGAGTGGGATTTCGCCTGAGAGCTGTGTCTTTGTGCTGGTCTCCTTCGAGGGGCCGGACCGGTATTCGAGGGCTGGCGGGCTTGGAGTGCGCGTTGCTGAGCTGTCGGAGGCGCTGGCCGAGAGGGGGTTCGAGACCCACGTGATCTTTGTTGGGGACCCGCATCTGGAGAGCGTGGAGTCGCGCTTGGACGGGCGGCTCGTGCTTCACCGCTGGAGCCAGTGGGTGAGCAAGTACTACCCCGAAGGGGTTTACCAGGGTGAGAACGAGAAGCTGTACGACTTCACCGAATCGGTGCCATGGTTTGTGATGGACGGCATCGTGCGGCCGGCTGCGGAGCGCGGGAAGATAGTGGCGGTGCTTGGGGAGGAGTGGCACACGGCGGAGACCGTGTGCAGGGTCAGCGACCTTCTGTATTATCATGGACTTCGCGACCGGGCGATCCAGTTCTGGAACGCCAACAACACCATGTCCTTCCATCGGATCAACTGGGGCAGGCTCACCTTCACCAATACCATCACCACGGTGAGCCGCTATATGAAGCACATCATGTGGGGCCTGGGGACCAACCCACTGGTGATCCCCAACGGGATCCCGGCTCGCGCTGTCGGGCCCGTGGACGAGGTGGCGGTGGCGCGCGTCAGGGAGGTGTTGGGAGGTCGGCCTTTGCTGTTCAAGATCGGTCGCTTCGATCCGGACAAGCGGTGGAACATGGCGGTCGAGGCCGTGGCCCGACTGAGGGCCATGGGGATGAGACCGGTCTTCCCCATGCGGGGTGGGATCGAGCCCCACGGGGCTGAGGTGCTGGCCAACGCCAGGTCCATGGGTCTCTCGGTCAAGGAGGTCTACGCTGAGGGGAGGGGGGTGGAGGACTGCCTGCGGGCTCTGGAGCAGGCTGGGCCAGCCGACATCCTGGACCTGAGGTTCTTCGTCCCGGAGGAGTTCGTGCGGGTCATGTACCGGGCCGCCGATGCGGTGCTGGCCAACAGCGGGCACGAACCCTTCGGACTAGTCGGGCTGGAGGTGATGGGGGCGGGCGGGGTCGCCTTCACGGGGTCCACGGGGGAGGACTACGCCATTCCCTTCGAGAACGCCATGGTGCTGGACACCGCCGATCCGGGGGAGATCGTGGGCTATGTGGCGCACCTTGCTAACCACCCCGAGGACGCGGATAGGATCAGGCAGGGGGCGGCGCGAACGGCGGCGACCTTCCTGTGGGACAGGGTGATCGACAACCTCCTGAGCAAGCTGGAGTACATCGCCCGCAACCAGGGCGTGCTGGCGGGCGTGGATGGGGCGAGGTCGGCGACCGGAGGGCGAGATGGCCGATGATCTAGTCGTCTACGCGGTGGTCCACCAGCCCAGGAGGGTGAAGCTGCCGGCCCAGCCCATACCTAGAGGGGCGGTCCCCGAGGACATCGAGCGCTGCCTCTTCGATGAGAGGATGAACGAGCGCTACTTCCGCAAGGTGGCCAAGTGGTGCTACTACCCGGCCACGAGAAGCTTCCTGGAGCTGGTGGAGGAGGGGTTCAAGCTCTCCATCGGCTTCTCTGTCTCGTTCCTCAGGCAAGCCGAGATGTGGGATCAGGAGCTGCTGGGCCTCTTCCAGCGCCTGGTACGGCACGAGAACGTGGAGCTGGTCGGCGTGGAACCCTACCACAGCTTCATCCTGCTGGTGGACCTGGAGAGGTTCATCGAGAGGATGCACTGGGCTGCCGACTACCTGGAGAAGCTCTTCGGGAAGCGACCCGTCGTCACCGACACCACGGAGATGTGCATGTCGGACTCCATCTACCATGCGCTGGACAGGGCGGGCTTCCAGGGCGCCGTCATGGACGGCCGGCCCTGGGTGATGGAGTGGAGGGATGCAACCCACCTCTACCACAACGGCAAGCGGATGAAGCTGCTCGCCCGCTCCTACGAGCTGAGCGACGATGTGGGATACCGCTTCTCCAATCGCACCTGGTCCGGCTGGCCCCTCTCGGCGGACAGGTACGCCCGCTGGCTGCGGGATGCCAGGGGCGACTTCGTCTTCTTGGCCTGGGACTACGAGACCTTCGGCGAGCACCACTCGCGCGACACAGGGATCTTCGACTTCCTTCGATGGTTCCCTCGAGAGGTGCGAAGGACGGGCATGGGTTTCCTAACCCCTAGCGAGGCCCTCTCCAAGTACGCCGGCCGTTGCTACCACCTGCCGCTACCTGCCTTTCCCAGCACCTGGGCCGGCTCGGGGGGGATGGAGTTCTTCCTGGGCAACTCCGCTCAGCAGGCCATCTTCCAGCTGATGCTGCACGTCTACAACACCGCCCTCCTCACCGGCGATGCCAGGATCGTGGACCTGGCCCTCTGGCTCCTGCAGTCGGACAACCTGCATCTGATCCAGTGGTTCGGGCGGGGGGGCTCGGAGGCCGAGGTGTCAGCATACTTCACGCCCGATGAATGGTGGAGTCTGGGGCCGGGCGGGATCATATGGGAGCAGCAGCAGGTGTACCGCAACTTCCTCAACGCCCTGGACGTGTACCTGTAGCTAGTGCTTTGACACGTTGGTTCCGATAGGTTGGGGCAGGCTCTCCTCCTGACCCAGGAGCGTGATGGAGGGGGACAAGTCCCCTCCCTACCTCTCAGAATCACCGTGCCAGAGAACTAGTCGGCCAAGCGGCAGGGCGCCGTCCCACCCGTTGGCCCGGCTGCTGGGGCGGGCCCCACCCGAGCACGTCGATGCTGATACGGGGGGCGGCGTCTTGTGTGGCGGGTCCTCGCCCCGGCGCCGGGGTGCATGGCGGAGGGTGCGGGCCCATTTCGATCTCGTAGAGCCGGATCTTGTGCCCGGCCGCGTTCGCCGTTTCGCGACCTCGTAGGGCGGCGTCTTGTACGCCGCCTGGTCCCTGCGGGGAGGGGACGCCGGGGACGCACGGCAGGGGCGATCCTACATGGGCGCCACGACGGTCGTTCCGGACGGACCGGCTGGCGGGGGACAATCGTAATCTCGTAGGGCCGGGTCTTGTGCCCGGCCGGGTCCGCGGGGGTCACGAGGCGTGTGGCGGCGGGGGACAAGCCCCCCGCCCTACAGGGGTAACGATGCTCGCCCGGAGGCCGGGATGCATGGCGGAGGGTGCGGGCCCATTTCGATGTCGTAGAGCCGGATCTTGTGCCCGGCTACGTCCACGCCCCACGGGGCAAGTGGCGGGGGACGCGTGGCGCCGCGCCCGCTCGCGCCACGCGTCCCCCGCCATACGATAATGGGGAGACGGTCCAATCCTGTCGAGCCGGGTCTGGTACCCTGCCTTGTTCTGGGCCCGGGCGGGCGTGGCGGGGGCTAGGCCCCACGTGGACCCGGCGGGGGACGATCGACGCCCTACCCTGTCAAAGCACTAGACGGGCTCGCCCGCGATGTGCAGCTTCAGCAGGTTGGTCCGTCCCTTCGCCGGCAGCGGCAGCCCCGCCGTCACCAGCACCAGATCGCCCTCCGAGACCTCCTTCTCCCGAACGGCCATTTCCACCACCTGTCGGATCATCTCGTCGGTGCCGTGGTAGCGTGGCGTGAGGTGCGGGCGCACACCCCAGACGAGGGCGAGCTGGCGGAGCGTGGATGGGGACGGCGTCGCCGCGATGATCTTGGCCTTGGGCCTATGGCGCGCGATCATCCGCGCCGTGTAGCCCGACTGGGTGGATGCGATGATGGCCTTCGCCCGCAGCTCCCGGGCCATCTCGCAGGTGGCCCTTCCGATGGCGTCGGTGATGGTTCGCTCGGGTCGGCCCGCCCTCTCACCGCCCAGGTCGCGGTAGCCGACCGCCTCGTCGGTGATCTCGGCGATCCTGGCCATGGTCTGCACCGCCTCCAGTGGGTACGCCCCGGCCGCCGTCTCGCCTGAGAGCATGGTGGCGTCGCTCCCGTCCAGAATGGCGTTGGCGACGTCGTTGACCTCCGCTCTCGTGGGCCTCGGATTGCGGATCATGGAGTCCAGCATCTGGGTTGCCGTGATCACCGGCTTCCCCTCCTCGTTGCACCTGGAGATGATCTTCTTCTGCAGCAGCGGCACCTGCTCGGCTGCCACCTCGATCCCCAGGTCGCCCCTCGCCACCATGATGGCGTCGCTGGCCGCCAGGATCTCGTCGAACCGCGCGACCGCCTCATGCTTCTCGATCTTGGCCATCACCGGGATCTCCGCCCCCTCCGCCGCGATGAGCTGCCGCAGCAGATGCACGTCTTCCCCGGAACGCACGAAGGAGAGGGCCACGAAATCGACCCCTTGGGCGATGCCGAACGCCAGGTCCTCCCTGTCTTTGTCGGTTATGGTGGGCACGCTGATGGTGCGACCCGGCACGTTGATCCCCTTGTGGGGCCTCAGCACCCCTCCCAGGACGACGGTGCATTCCACCTCCCCTGCGCCCGCCCGTACGACCTGGAGCTCCAGAGCGCCGTCGTCCAGCAGTATCCGGTCCCCGGGCTGCACATCCTGGTCCAGCGGCGCGCCGCGAATCGTGGCCATCTCGCCGCTCCCCATGACCTCCTCAGTGGTGAGGACGAAACGGCTGCCCGGGGTGAGGGTTGCCCCTCCGTTGGCCATCTCCCCCACCCGGATCCTTGGACCCTGCAGGTCCTGTAGGATGGCAACCACACGCCCCTCTTCGGCGGCGACCCTGCGCACGAGCGCGATGAGAGCAGCATGGGACTCGTGGGTACCGTGGGAGAAGTTGAGACGTGCCACATCCATGCCCGAGCGTATCATATCCCGGACCATGGACTCCGAGGCCGAGGCTGGCCCCAGGGTGCAGACGATCTTGGTCCTGCGCATCGGAAACCTCCAGGGTTCGGGCTTCCATATTTACTAAGGAATAGCGAAGAGCTGCCTGCCGCCGGCGTATCCTCACGATCGCGGGCACGCGGGCCCTTCCGGCGGGTGCCGGAAGAGGGGGTGGGGACCCGGGGGCACCACGACCCTCAGCGCCCTCGGCACGACGCGCACGGTGACCGGCGTGGTCCCCACGTAGTCGCCGTCCAGCTGCACCGGCAGCGAGCCCCTGGCCGAGATGGAGAGGTTGGAGCAGCGGTAGAAGCGGGCGCCCGGGTCGCGCCCGTGTCGGCCCAGGAGAACGCTGGCCGTGTGTACGGCCCCGGCCAGAAGGCCGCGACCGCGGAAGACCCAGACGTCCAGCAGGCCGTCATCGGCGAAGGCCTGGGGTGCCATGTGCAGAACCCCGCCGTACAGTCGGATATTGCTGGCCACCACCATCAGGACCCTCTCCCTCGACAGCAGCCCGTCGGCCGACAAAGTCGCCTCCACCCCCCGCAGCTTCAGCGCCTCCACCCCCGCGGCCACCACGTAGGCGAGCATCCCCAGCCGGCGCTTGGCCCTCGCCCCCACTGCGCGCGTCACGGAGGCGTCGAACCCCACCCCGGCCACGAAGAGGAAGTATCGACCGTTGGCCATCCCGAGGTCCGTCCTAGCCACCTCGCCTTTCAAGAGGAGGTCGGCAGCGCGTTTGGGATCGGATGGAATGCCCAGCTCCCTGGCCCATACGTTGGTGGTGCCGACGGGCAGCACGCCCAGCACCGTCCGCTGGTTCGCCAGGGACTGCACGGCCAGGTTGAGGGTGCCATCGCCTCCGGCGGCGACCACCATATCCATCCCGGCCAGCACGGCATCCCTGGCTGCCTTCTCCAGCTCTCGCGCCGAGGTGGAGGAGACCAGATCGACCTTCCACCCGGCCGAGGCCAGCCTACCGGCGGCGGCACGCACCTCCGAGCTACGGTCCCTCTGGCCGGCCATGGGGTTGTAAACTACGAGCGCTCTCAAGCCTGCCCCTTCACGAAACGTGCGATCTCATCGATGGCCGGCTCCAGCGGCTGGGAGGTATCCACCACCATGTGCGGGCGTCCGATCTCTTCGAACTCCGCCTTCATCCGCAGGTACACCTCCCACCCCGCCTCGGAACGGTCCTCAGGGCTCAGCCCCTCCACCCTCTGCCTAAGCCTCTGCTCGACCACCTCGTCGGGAGCCACCGTCCGCACTATCAGCAGCCGCGCGCCGTCGCTCTCGGCGATCCGGTAGAGGGTTCGCCTGCCCGACTCACGGATGTTGGTGGCGTCGAAGACCACGTCGCACCCCTTGCGGAGGAGACGATCGATCCGCCTGTGGGCCTCGTGGAACACCCGGCGGTTCTCCTCCGGAGTGTATCTGGGGTGTGGAAAGAGTCGCTGGCGGATCTCGTCCGTCTCCACTACCTTGACCGGTACCTGCCGCGCCAGCAGGCGGACCAGGTGGGACTTGCCGGTGCCCGGTGGCCCCACCATGATGATCAGCGTGGGCGGCCTCCTCCCGGGTCCGGGCCGCTCAGCCGTCTCCTGACTAGGTGCCCTGCTTTCCTGGGGTGGAGCGCTTTCCACCGGTGCTTTGATCCCTCATGCCCTTGCTGCTCCTGCTCATGATACAACACCGCGTGGGTAGCTTTCTCCCGGGCTCGCCCTCCCGACGGCCACGACAGCCCCGCTCCGAGTCCCAGGGTCCCGCCCGCCCGGCACGACGATCCCAGTGGGAGGGCGCCCGTCAAGATTTTGGGAAGCCGCCAACCGGAACCGGACCGACATGATTTTGACATGTGGGGCTGGACCTTGTGTCCCACCTCCGGGCCCACCCGATGTGGCGGGCGGCGGGGGACGAGCCACCGCCCTGTCCGCCCGAATCGATCTCTAGCGGCCGGAATGCGGTGGCGGTGATCGGCGGCCCCCAAAGCCGGACCACTACAGGCCACGGTGGTCCCGGAAATCTGACGGGCACCCGAGTGGGACTCGCGGTGGACCGCACATGGGGCATCGTGTAGAATCCCGGCAGCCGCCGCGAACGGGCGGCCGCCCTGACGGTCTCTTTCCACCGCTTAAGGCGCCGCATGATCGATAGGGTCCTCAACGGTCGGTATCGGCTTTCAGCCCTCCTGGGTGAGGGTGGCATGGCCGTGGTCTACGAGGGCGAGGACCTGCTCCTTGGCAGGAAGGTGGCCGTCAAGGTGCTGCGGGAGCAGTTCGCCTCCGATCCCGGATTCCTCGCTCGGTTCCAGCGGGAGGCCCGCTCGGCCGCCGCCCTCTCCCACCCCAACATCGTGGCGGTGTACGACGTCGGCTCAGACGCCGGCACCCAGTATATCGTTATGGAGCTGGTGGTCGGCCGCACCCTCAAGCAGATCATCCTGGAGGATGCGCCGCTGGGCGCCGCCCGCATCATAGAGCTGGGCCGCCAGATCTGCAGGGGGCTAGAGTACGCCCACCGTCACGGGATCGTCCACCGCGACGTGAAGGCCCACAACATCCTGGTCACCACCGACGGCTGGGCAAAGATCGCCGATTTCGGCATCGCGGTGGCCCTCGGCTCCTCCTCCCTCACCCAGTCCGGCTTCGTCGTCGGCTCCGCCCACTACATCTCGCCTGAGCAGGCGAAGGGGGAGCCCAGCACCGCCTCGTCGGACCTCTACTCCACCGGGGTGCTGCTCTACGAGATGGCGACCGGCCGGCTCCCGTTCCAGGGGGAGACCACCGTGGTGGTGGCCCTCAAGCAGATCCAGGAGGAGCCGGTGCCCCCGCGCCAGCTCAACCCGAGGATCCCTGAGTCGCTGCAGGCGGTCATCCTCAGAGCCATGGCCAAGGAGCCGGCGGATCGCTACTCGTCGGCGGCGGAGATGGGTGAGGCGCTGGAGGCCTGCGCCCGAGCTGGGATGGAGGCCACCCAACACCACCCGGTGCCGGTCCCGGTGGCTCAGAAGGCCGCGGCCGGCAAGGCGGCTCCGGCGAGGCCGGACGCCGCGCGGGGGGCCAAGCGAGGGCCGGGCGGCTGGATGGTGCTGTTGGTAGTCTTCGCTGCCTTCCTCTGTACCCTGGGCTCCATTCCCCTCGGGATCCTGGCCTACACCAACGGCACCCTGGCAAGGCTCTTCCCGGCGCTCTCGCCGCCGGTGGGCGGGGAGTCGACCCCGACCCCCCTGGTTGGGGCCGCGCCCACGCCCACGAGGGCACCCACCCCCACGCCTGCGCTGAGGGTGCCGAAGCTGGTGGGGATGGCCTTTCCTGATGCTCAGCGCGAGGCCCAGCGGGAGGGTCTGGAACTGGTGATTTCGGGGACGGCCTACAGCAGCGATCTGCCCGCCAACTATGTTGTCTCCCAGCGACCCGAGGCCGGCCAGCCGGTCGAGCGAGGGGTGCGCATCGAGGTGGTGGTGAGCCTCGGCAAGGAGATGGTGCAGGTTCCGCGGGTGGTGGAGGACCCGATGCAGGCGGCGCAGCAGAAGCTGGCGGCGGCGGGCCTGCGCTGGAGGGTGACCGAGGAGATCAGCGACATGACCCCTGCCGGGATCGTGATGGCCCAGAGCCCGGCGCCGGGCGTCTCCGTGGAGAAGGGCTCCGAGGTGGTGCTGCGGGTGAGCGCCGGGAAGGAGAAGGTGGCCGTGCCCGATCTGGTGGGTCGGACGGAGGCCGAGGCGCAGGACATGATAGTGAAGGCTGGGCTGTCGAAGACCTACCCCAACTACCAGGACTACACCTTCGTTCCGCCCGGCCACGTGCTGAGCCAGGAGCCCAAGCCGGGAACCCTGGTGGAGAAGGGCACCACTGTTTACATCGCCGTGAGGCGGCCGGAGCCGAGCCCCACGCCCGCTGCCCCACAGCCGACGCCGCCGCGCAAGCAGTAGCACGGAGCCAGGGCAGGCCCGTGCCACAGTGGGTGATCAGGAGAGGCGCTCCAGCAGATCCCGGTTGAGGATAGCGATGCGGCCCCTCTCTATACGAATGGCCCCGGCCTGCTCCAGCCCCTTCAGTGCCCTCCCCACCATCTCTCGAGCCGTCCCGGCCATGGTGGCCATCTGCTGCTGCGTGAGCCGGCTCCCGCCGTCGATGGCGGAGGAGTCCCTGGCGTGCTGCAAGAGGATCTTGGCCACCCTGCCGGTGACGTGGCGGAAGGAGAGGTCCTCCACCAGCTCCACCAGATGGCGGAGGCGGGACGCCAGGATCCGTATCACGTTGCTGGAGATGGCCGGGATCTCTCGCATCAGGCGCTGCATATCGCCGCCGGAGATCAGGTAGACGGACGTGTCGTCCATGGCCTCGGCGCTGGCTGGGTTGGGCCCGCAGTCGAAGACTGGGACCTCGTTGAAGGTGTCGCCCGGCTTCATGATCTTCAGAACCTGCTCCTTGCCCTCGGGCGAGGTCTTGAACACCTTGACCCGACCGGCCCTGATGAAATAGATGGCTTGGCACGGCTCTCCCTCCAGCAGGATCACATCGCCCCGCTGGAAGGATCGCGCCCGCACCAATGGTCTCACCCGCTCCAGCTCCGGGTCTGACAGGCCGGCGAAGTATGGGATCTGCCGCAGGAACTCCAGAGGGACGCTCATGGGATGAGGATACCAGACCGACTGTGGGGGAACAACAGTCGGGCGGGTTCTAGGCCAGATCGAAGGCGCGAAAGAGGGCAACCTTGATAGGGTCCATCAAGAGCATGAACAGCACGGCGATCCCCAGGACCAGCAGCACCAGCGGTAAGGAGACGGGGGCCATCAGCAAGCCCAGGGTCGCCAGGAGGGTCACCACAGCGACGTCCGCGATGGATGCGATCGCCAGTGCTTTGCTGGGTCGAGCCGTCCAGAGATGCCGACGGACTCGGACCAGGTAGACCGTCGCCTGCCCGCTGAAGACCAGCATGGTGAACACCAGCGTCTGGATTTGGGGCAGCGCCAGGTGGAGGAGATCGGCTGCCAGGAAGAGCACCAGGAAGGACTCGCCCAGCATTCCCAGGGACAGAAGTCCGGCCGAGGCCATGATGGCGCCGACGTGCCAGCGATCGGGCTTCGAGGAGTAGCCCACGTGGTCGGTGGCGATGGACATGGTGACGAAGTCGTTGGCGAAGATCAGCAGGACCACCAGGAATGGAGTGGTCACGAAGCTAGCGGTCAGAAAGAAGGCCAGGCTGAGGAAGAGACCCACCTGGAAGGTCTTGATGATCCTGTTCAACGTGTAGGTCAGCATCCGCTGGTAGATCCTGCGGCTGGACTCCACGGCTCTGACGATGTCAACTAGCCCGGGGTTGGTGAGGACCATGCTGGCTGCCGCCTTGGCCACGTCGGTCGCCGTCGCCACCGCTGTGCCCACCTCCGCCTGCTTGAGGGCAGGCGCGTCGTTGACTCCGTCTCCGGTCATGCCGACCACATGCCCGGCTCGCTGCAGCGCGCGAACCAGCTTGTACTTGTCCTCGGGGTAGACCCCCGCGAAGACGTCGCAGGCGTCGAGATCGCGATCGGCCTGGAGCTCGCTGGGGCCGCAGCCCCGCTGGCCGATCCCCACCTGCCTGGCTACGGCGAGGGCGGTCGGCATGGTGTCGCCGGTGACCATCTTCACCCGGATGCCCAGCCGGACCAGCTCGCTGACTAGCTGTGCCGAGTCCGGACGCGGCGGATCGTTCAGCCCGATGAGCCCTGCCAGCCGGAGAGAGCTGGCAGCCCCGGCGGCGACCGCCAGGACTCGGAACCCTTGGCCGGCGAGTGCGTTGACGTCTCTCTGCAGCCCAGCGACGGGCTCTGCTACCAGCCCGGCAACGATCTCTGGCATTCCCTTGACGATCTTGACCTCCTGGTCGCTGCGCCGGGCCACGGCCTCCGTGCGCTTCGTGGCGGGATCGAATGGCGTGAAGGAGAGTCTCGCGAAAGCAGGGGGCCCCGGCCGGGAAGCTCTCGCCTGCAGGATTGCCAGGTCTATGGGGTCCTGCGTGGCGGGATCGGAGGCCAGGGCCGCCAATTCCAGAAGCTCATCCGGGTTGAACGGAGGGTATGGCTGGACGGCGTTCACCGAGAGCTGGTTCAGTGTTATGGTGCCCGTCTTGTCGGTGCAGAAGACGTCCATCATGGCCGCCTCTTCGATGGCGGAGAGACGGGTGACCAGCACCCCGGATCGGGCCATCTCCATGGCGCCGATGGCCTGCGCGATGGTGAATGTCGCGGGGAGAGCGGCCGGGATCGAGGCGATCAGGAGGATGAGGGCGAATGGGGCCACGTCCGCCAAGGGCGCTCGAACCGACAGGGCATAGGCAAAGATGGCAGCCACCAGCAGAACATCGATTGCCATGAGGGACTTGACGATGCTGAAGATGATGGTCTCCAGGTGTGTCTCGGTCCTCGCCGTCTGCACGAGCTGGGCGGTTCTACCGAAGTAGGTCTTGGCGCCCGTGGCGGCGACCTCGCCCGTGGCCTCGCCCCTCTGGACCACCGACCCAGAGTAGATGGTCTCCGGTGCAGATGCCTCACGGGGGACCGACTCGCCGGTGAGAGTCGACTGGTCGAGCTGGACATCGCCTTCCAGGAGGCGAAGATCGGCGGGGACGATGTCGCCGACGCGCACGTGCACCACGTCCCCGGGCACCAGCTCCCGTGCTGGAACGAGCTTCCACTCCCCGTCGCGCAGCACTCGGGCGTTCACCGCGAGCCGTTTCCGCAGCAGCGCGATGGCGCTTTCTGCTCGGTTTTCCTGAGCGTAGCTCACCGCGGCGTTGAACACGAGAAGCGCGAAGATGATCACGGCATCGGCCAGTCTTCCGAGGACGACCGTCAGGAGAACGGCGGCCTCCAGCATCCAGGGCACCGGCGCCCAGAACTTGCGCGCAATGGCCAGCCAGGTGTTCTCTCGCGTCTCGGCGACCTCGTTGGGCCCGTGGCGAGCGAGCAGCGCCAAGGCTTCCGCCGTGGTCAATCCATGGGGTCTCGGCTCAGTCATGACCGCTTCCCTGGGTGCTGTCTGCCCATCATCAAGCAATTTCCGGACCGCCCTGGCTTCCAGTACGGCGCACCGCCATGGCTGGAGGGATTTCGAGGCCTTCCAAAAGTCGGCAATCCGCGTGCAAATCCCACGACACCCCGATTTCATGCGGGTCCGGCTGTTGGGCTGTGGATGCCTGCGCAAGCGAGCATGGCGGGGGAGGGGCGGTCACGGCGGTGGGCTCCTGAAAGACCGTTGGAGGCCTCGGGTGGTTGACAGGAAGGCGGAGAGGCAAGATGATCTCGGATACCGAGGGACCCGATCATCCAAGCGATGGGCTCACGCAACCGGTGGGGGCACGTGGCGGGAGCAGGGGCAGCGCCACGACCGCCCTACATGGCACGATTGCTGTGCCAATGGACTACCTTTGGGGGAGAGAGGCGGAAGATGGGTTTGAACCTGGCGCGGAAGCTGATCGAGGCGCACCTGGCGGAGGGCCAGGCGAGGCCGGGAGAGGAGATCCCCCTTCGGATAGACCAGACCCTGATCCATGACGCCCTGGGCACCATGGCGCTGCTTCAGCTCGAGGCCATGGGGATACCGAGGGTGAGGACGAAGCTGTCCCTGTGCTATGTGGACCACAGCATGCTGCAGGTGGGTCCCGAGAACAGCGACGACCACCTCTTTCTGCAGGACATGTCGGCGCGGTACGGCTTGCTCTTCTCCAAGCCCGGGAACGGGATCTGCCACCAGGTGCACCTGGAGAGCTTCAGCGCGCCCGGGTCCACGCTGCTGGGGAGCGACAGCCATACCCCGACCTGTGGGGCGGTGGGGATGCTGGCCATGGGAGCGGGCGGGCTGGATGTGGCGGTGGCCATGGCGGGGGGGCCATACCACGTGATCATGCCGAGGGTGGTGAGGATCCTCCTGAGGGGTGAGCCGCGGCCGTGGGTATCCGGCAAGGACGTGATCCTGGAGCTGCTGAGGCGGCTGGGGGTGAAGGGAGGCGTGGGCAGCATCCTGGAGTACGCTGGGGAGGGGGTGGCGTCGCTGTCGGTGCCGCAGCGTGCCACCATCTGCAACATGGGAGCCGAGCTGGGCGCGACGACCAGCCTCTTCCCCAGCGACCTGGTGGTGCGCTCCTTCCTGGAGGCACAGGGGCGAGAGGGTGCGTGGAAGCCTCTGGCGGCGGACCCGGACGCGACCTACGATGACACGGTGGAGTTGGACCTGGCATCGCTGGAGCCGATGGTCGCCCTTCCGGGGAGTCCCGACAACGTGGTGCCAGTGAGGGATGTGGAGGGGCTGGCGGTGGACCAGGTGTGCGTTGGCTCCTGCACCAACTCCTCCTATGCCGACCTGATGGCGGTGGCGTCCGTGCTACGCGGCCGGAAGGTGCACCCCAACGTGAGCTTCACGGTGACGCCCGGGTCGCGGCAGGTGCTGCGGATGATAGCGCATTCGGGCGGGCTGGAGGATCTGATCTCGGCTGGGGCGCGGATACTGGAGTGCAGCTGCGGGCCCTGCAACGGCACGGGGCAGGCGCCGGCGACAGGCACCGTGTCGTTGCGCAGCTTCAACCGGAACTTCCCCGGGCGGTCGGGGACGAGCCCCGACCGGGTGTACCTGTGCAGCCCGGAGGTGGCGGCCGCGGCGGCGGTGAGCGGCCGCATCGTCGACCCGCGGCGGCTGGGGGAGGCTCCCAGGGTCGAGCCGCCCGCGCGGTATGAGGTGGACCAGGGAATGGTGCTTCGACCCGCGCAGGACCCGGATGCGGTGGAGGTGAGGCGAGGCCCGAACATCAAGCCACTCCCGCGGTTTGAGGAGCCACCCGAGGTGCTGAGGGCGCCGGTGCTGCTGAAGGTCGGCGACAACGTGAGCACGGACGAGATCATCGCCGCGGGAGCGAAGCTGGGGCCGCTGCGATCCAACGTGCCGGCCTCGGCGGAGTACGTTTTCGAGCGGATAGACCCCAGCTTTCCGAAGAGGGCGAGGGAGGCCGGGGCGGGAATTGTGGTGGGCGGACGCAACTACGGGCAGGGCTCGAGCAGGGAGCATGCGGCGCTGCTGCCCGCGTACCTAGGGGTAAAGGCGGTGGTGGCCCTCTCCTTCGCGCGGATCCACCACTCCAACCTGGTGAACTTCGGGATACTGCCGCTAAGCTTCGTGGACGAGTCGGACTACCATCAGGTGGGGCAGGGAGACCTGCTGGAGCTGATGGATGTGGGCCGGCAGGTGCTGGGCGGGGGCGAGCTGATAGTGAGGAACCTGACCCGGGGTACCGCCATGAGGGTGAGGCACCACTTGACCCCCCGCCAGATAGAGGTCTACCTGGCCGGCGGGTTGCTGAACCACGTGAGCAGGGGCCTCCGCTGATGGCGGCGCGTCCGATCAAGGCTCGGCACGCCGCCTGAGCCACTGGATCTGGCTCTCGAGGAATAGGGTGATTTCCCGTTTGTCCCTGCTCAATGGGCTGATCCGGTGCTCGAACAGATCCAGGAATCTGCGTCTGAAAGCTGCGGCCACAGTAGGTTCCCGGATCTCCACGCCCGAATGCGGCCTTCGATGGCGACCGTGGACAGGCGGACTCTCCAAGTGCACCGTGTGGTCCCCGGTGAGGTCCCACTTGATGGTGCAGCCGATCCCAGGGACCAGCTCCTTCTCTTCAGCCTCGGTGGGAAGGGCTAGCTCGTAGTTGTCGAACGAGTTGATGAGGGCCAACAGGTTCTCCAGAAGCTGTATCAGCTCTTGTGAGGTTCTGGCACCACGTGGCGACTCGAGAGCACCCTCACCGGTCTTGACCATTCGCAGCACGGCGCTTCTGGGGCAGATCTCCAGGACGCGGTGCGACTCGACCTGTTGGTAAAAGCTGTCCAGTCGGAGCCTTCCAAGTTCAAGCAGGCTCTCATCCCCATCGTACGGACGTGTCTCTCCCCCATGATGACGGGTCCACCAGTCGTACGGCTGTGTTCGGATGCTCAGTCCCCAGCTCGAGAAGAACAGATCCCCGATCTTGCCCTCCAGACGCGCGGCCGCGTCCATACGCTCGATGGCCTTGCCGGCGTCCCAGGAGGCTGTGAAGAGGGGTCGTGTCTGCGACTGAAGTACAGCGAAGTGGGCGCGCAGCAGCTCCATCTGATCCGGGTCGTTCAGGACCAGCGCGGCGTCGAGCCGGTCCCGTCGTGTGGTGGCGAAGGAGAGGACTGCCGCGGTCCCGGGCACGATGAGAAGGTCGTACGATGGCGGCTCGACCCCATACCTGCTGAAGTAGAATGGCATGTAACGACCGGTAGTGCCCGCCAAGGCGAGCCAGTACTCAGCGGCCAGCTCCGCCTGCCGGGCATCGGGATCGACCCGCAGCAAGTGGACGAAGTCGAAGCCCTTATCCATGGCTCCCCGAATGGCTGCCAGCCAATCCCTGCGACCGGCTGCACTGAGATCGGCCGAGACACTGCTCTGGCTGGAGAAAAGGATCACTTGTGCTGCAGGGGTTGGCTCGGACAGTGACTGCAGAATGGCGGTGGCGGTCTCCAGCATTGCGGCTTCCCCCACAATGGACGTGGGGCACGTGGAACCTGTCGGTCCACCTGAGGCTGTCCCACGGCCATTGGATCGAGGCGGTAGGGATCCGGTGAGCGCTTCGGCGTAGAATGACTTCGCGGCTACCTCGTTGGAGTTGAGTTGGGTGTTAGCCTTTCCCCGGAGCGACTCAATCTGCGATCGAACCAGAAGATCATAGTCTTCCCGGCTCAGGTGAAGACTCTTGGCGATCCTCTCGCAGTGCCCAGATCCCAGCCCCGGTACTCGTTCATTTCGGAACCACCGGTAGACCAGTGTCCTGTCGATCCCCTGCTCGGCTAGGGATGCCACGACCTGCGAGCGGGTCCGCCCGTACTTCGCCGCAAGAAGGTGCAGACAATCCCCGAATCTCAACTGTCCATCCCTCGTCCTCCAGATGTCCCGACGGAAGCCTTCGTGCTTGCCGATGCAACGCCAGTGGCGAGATTGCCGCACCCACCCATGTCGAAACAAGCAGCCTGCAATCATAGAAGTTGACAATGTTGTCCAACTGACGGGCCTGCTTGGACAAGATAGTCCACACCAGACGGCTGCTTGCGGGGTCAGGCGGCTCCGATAGATGAATCATGGACCCGCCGCTTATTCACTACTCACAAGGAGGGGGAACATGCCGAAGCTAGCCGATCTTCCAAAACCCAGTGTTCCATCCAATGGCAGGAGCAAAGGCCCAGCGGTCGGGACGACCGTGCGGGAGGGCCCGACGGACGAGGCGGCGCGCCGCCGCGAACTGGCCAGGCAGCAGGCGGAGAAGAAGAAGCAGGCCAGGACGGCGGCCAAGACCCAGCAGCTAGCGGAGAGGCTGGCCACAGCCACCCAGCAGCTCTCCTCGGGAATAGAGGAGGCAGGCTCGGCCGCCAAGGAGCTCTCCGTCGCCATCGACCAAGTATCGCAGGCGGCACAGGAAGCCTCAAGCGCCACCGAGGAGAGCCTGGCGGCCATAGCGCAGATCGAGAAGGGCTCCCAGACGGCCGCCAAGTTGGCCCAGGAGTCCGTGGAGCGGGTGAATCGAGTTACGGAGCTGGTCAGGGCCACGACCTCCGACATCGAGGTGCTGATCCAGGGTGTGAACGACGCAGCACAGACCAATCTCAGCTCCGCAAAGATGGTGGCGGAGCTGGAGAAGCAGGCCGAAGAGGTTGGCGGGATCGTCCAGACGGTGGTGGGTATCGCGAAGCAGACCAACCTCCTGGCCCTGAACGCCGCCATCGAGGCAGCCAGGGCGGGCGAGCACGGTCGCGGCTTCGCGGTTGTGGCCGACGAGGTGAGGAACCTGGCCGAGACGTCGGAGAAGCTGGCCAGGGATATCCGGGAGCTGGTTGACGCCATCAAGAGGGAGGTCGCTGTCATCGCCAAGGAGGTGGAGGAGGCCGGCACCTCGGCGGCGGGGCAGGTGGACAAGGCCGCCAAGATCACCGCGGACCTGAGGACCATCGAGGTGGACGCGGCGGAGGTGCAGAGGGGCGCGGTGGAGATCAGCAACGGGGCAGCGGAGGCCGCATCCGGGGCGCTCCAGTTCAAGAAGGGAGCCGAGCAGATCGCCAAGGCAGCCCAGGAGCAGGCCGCCGCGGTGGAGGAGGCCTCCAAGGCGGTCGAGGAGCAGAACAGGGCGCTGGCGGACATGGGCTCGGCAGCCGGCGAGCTGGCCGGCATGGCGGAGGCTCTGGAGACCTCCACGGCCGTGAACAAGTCCGCCGAGGAGCTGGCTTCGGCCGCGGAGGAGCTCTCGGCGGCTGTGGACGAGACGAGCCACTCGGCCAAGGAGGTGGCCCAGACGGTCCAGTCCATTGCCACCGCCGCACAGGAGCAGTCGGCCGCCGCCGAGGAGTCCGCGGCCGCCGTGGCCCAGCTGGAGAAGGCAGCCAAGCTGATGAAGGAGAGGGCCGAGGTGTCCGCGGAGAAGACGGGAGCGCTGCAGAAACTGCTGGCGCAGAACAAGGCAGACGTGGACGACCTGATCCGAGGGATCTCCGAGATCGCGGAGGCGAACGCGCGCTCGGCCGAGAACGTCCGAAAGCTGGAGGGGTCGACGGGCCGGATCGACAAGATCGTGGATGCCATCGCGAACGTCACCATCCAGACCAACCTCCTGGCCGTCAACGGTGGGATCGAGGCGGCTCGCGCGGGCGAGTACGGGCGCGGGTTCGCGGTGGTGGCGGCGGATGTGCGCAGCCTTGCGAAGGACTCGGCGGAGAGCGCCGAGAAGATCAAGGACCAGGTGAAGCGGATCCAGCAGCAGGTGGCCAAGGTGGCCGCCGACATCGAGCACACCGAGGCCAAGGCCCGGCAGCAGGTGGAGGGTGCCAGGAAGTCGACGGCGAACCTGAACCAGATCGGGACCGAGTTCGTGACCCTGGTCAAAGGGACCTCGGACGTGGCAACAGTGGCGCTGGAGTCCCTCTCCGCCATCACCCAGGCCAAGCAGGGGGTGGACCAGATAGCCCAGGCCGCTCAGGAGATAGCGGCAGCGGCCGAGGAGGCATCCAATTCCGCCGACGAGCAGGCGCGCGGTCTGGAGGAGCTGGCCAGCGCTGTGGAGGAGATCTCGGCCTTGGCCGATGAGCTCCAGAACCTGTAGGGCGAAGCTACAGTCGAGCGCCGGGAAACGGGAAGCGGTAAGGAGGTAGCTGATGGCCGAGAGTGGGCAGGGCACGGACGACATCCAACTCGTGACATTCGGCCTAGCCGGGGAGGAGTTCGGGGTTCCCATCGCCTTCGTGAAGGAGATCGTCAGGGTCCCGGAGATCACACGCGTCCCGAAGACGCCGCCCTTCGTGGAGGGAGTGGCCAACCTACGTGGCACCGTCCTCCCCATCGTGAATCTCAGGGAGCGGTTCGACCTGCCATCCGGGGAGCGGACCGACGACAACCGGGCGGTGGTGGTGGAGATCGCGGGGAGGCTCACGGGGCTGGTGGTGGACCAGGTGTCGGAGGTCATGCGTGTCCCACGGGACACCGTGGAGCCCGCACCGCCCGTGGTGAGCGGTGGAGTGGGGGCAGAGTACCTGAATGGTGTGGCCAAGCTGAGGGAAGGTGAGCGGCTGATACTGCTGCTCAACATAGAGAAGGTGATCCCCACCCTGGAGGCCGCAGGGACGGTGGACCGCGCGGTCCGCCGCGGAGAGACCGAGTCCAGGAGGCAGCGACGGATCCTGGATGAGGAGCAGATCGTCAGCTTTCGCGTGGCAGGGGAGGAGTACGGAATAGGCATCGAGGATGTTCAGGAGATCATCAGGGTTCCTAGCATCTCCAGGGTTCCAGGCTCGCCCCATTTCGTCGAGGGCGTTGTGGCTCTTCGAAATCGGCTTCTGCCCATCGTCAACCTGCGGAAGCGGTTTGGAATGGAGGCGATGGATGCGGACGAGGACGCCCGGGTCGTGGTCATAAACCTTGGCGGTGTGGTCACAGGGGTGCAGGTGGATGCCGTCTCGGAGGTGCTGAGCGTCCCGCGGGAGTCCATAGAGGTGGCCCCTCCAATCCTCGGGGCGGAACAGTCAGAGCAGCTTCGCGGCGTGGCCAAGCTGGAGGGGGGCGAGAGGCTGCTGATGCTGCTGGACGTGAGGCGAGTGCTGTCCCCGGAGGAGGTGGGGCAGCTGGCCGCCATGGCCTCGGAACGGAGTGAGGACTCGGACGTCCGGGCGGAGGACAGGAGGCAGAGTGTGGACGAGGAGCAGTTCGTCAGCTTCCGGGTGGAGAGGGAGGAGTTCGGGGTAGGCATCCACCAGGTGCAGGAGATCATCTGGCTTCCCGAGATCACGAGGGTTCCGAGGGCTCCCTATTTCGTGGAGGGGATCGTCAATCTGAGGGGTAGCGTGCTGCCGGTGGTGGACATGCGGAAGAGGTTCGGCTTCCCCCCTGCGGAGCCCACCGACTCCACCAGCATTGTGGTGGTGGACGTGGGCGATCGGAAGACGGGGGTGATCGTTGACTCGGTTTCCGAGGTGCTTCGGATCAGCCGGGACAGCATCGAGCCGCCGCCGCCCGTGATAGAGGGAGTGGACGCCAGCTTCGTGAAGGGCGTCGGAAAGCTGGATGGTGGCCAGAGGATGGTCATCATACTGGACCTGGACAGGGTGCTCTCCATTGAGGGGGCAAGGGCAGTGGCCTGAGTTCGCGGGGCTCACTGCTGGCCACGGGATCGCCGGGACGACCGCGTGGGTTCAGGGCGGCGGGACCGGAAAGGAGAAGGGTGTGGATGTGATAGAGGCGAGCGACAAGCTGGACATATACTCGGCGGCGGAACTGCTGGCGGCCGTACGCCGGGGTGTGGAGCGGGGCGGGGATGTGGTGATCGATCTAGGTGGCTCCCCATCGATCCATGCGGCGGCGCTGCAGATCCTCATCGCTGCTTCCCTCGCACAGAAGGTGGGCCGGCGAGCCCTACGTCTGTCCCGTGTCTCTCCGGAGGTCGCTCGCCTCTTGCGTCTGACCGGACTCGATGAGCTGCTGCACAGCGAAGAGCGCGAGGTGATGGGGGCGGGCGGATGATCCTGCACAGACGATGGCCAGGTGGATGGTGGGAGGGGCTAACGCTGGGCAGCGCTGGGCTGGCACTGATTGGGAGCAGGCTGATCTGGGAACCGCTGTCCGTGGTGGCATGGCTCTGCACCGCTACCCTCTGCATGGTGCTGATCGGCCGCCTGCGGGCGGAAGTGAGGGAGCATGAGCGGCTGGCCGACGAGCTGAGCGTCGCACAAAGGGCGACGATGGAGGAGGCTGAGAGGCGGGCGGGGCTGGAGGAGGCGGTGTCCCGGCAGAACGCCCTACCGGCGAGGGAGAAGGCCGATCTGGAGGAGCAGGTCAGGGCGAGGGAGGCCGAGCTGGAGCGGCTGAGCGATGAGCTGAGGGAGTGCCGGGCTGGGAGAGAAGAGGCCCAGGGCGAGCTTGCGCGGATGAGGGATTGGGTGGCCTCCGCCCGCCGGTTGATGCCCGTGCTGGTGGCGCAGCTCGAGAACGTCAACAGGCAGACCGAAGCGGCGGCCCTCGGAATTGGGGAGCGGTTCCAGGAGATCCTGGCCAGCACTGGCGAGCAGAGCCGCCAGATGCTCTCCCTGGCGGAGACCTTCTCCAGGGGAGGCGGTGGGGCCTCCGACGTTATCGAGGAAGGTATCGGCGAGCTTGTTGAAGTCGTCGAGGATTTTGCCGCAAGGCTTGCTGCCAACCGTGAGCTGGTGGCGGAGGTCGAGGCGCTGGTGGGCACCATGGAGGCGATCCGCTCCCTGGTCGGGGAGATCGATCTGATCGCAGACCAGACCAACCTGCTGGCGCTGAACGCCACCATCGAGGCGGCGCGGGCCGGCGAGCGAGGAGCGGGCTTCGCGGTGGTTGCCAGCGAGGTGCGAAAGCTCTCCGACCGGTCCGCCAGGGCCGCGCGAGACATCGCGCGGATGGTGCACCAGATCGAGAGGGAGCTGGCCCGCCTTCAGGCGAGCCTGGGCGAGGCGACGGAGCGGGATCGAGAGCGGCATGAGCGGGCCAGGGGCACTGCCCTGGAGATCCAGTCGCGGGTCCAGTCGACGGCGGCGGAGACCGCTCGCTCCATCGAGCTGGCCCAGCGGGTGGCGAACGAGATCGCTTCTCGGATCTCCAACATGATCGTCTCGCTGCAGTTCCAGGACATCACTCGTCAGGAGATCGAGCATGTGGTTGCGTCTCTGCAGGAGATGGCGGAGCGAGCGGCCGGTGGAGGTCTCGGCCTGGTGAGCCATGCCGACGACGCCGAGCTGCCGGCCTGGCGGGAGTACACCGTGGAGGACGAGCGCCAGATCCATAGGGCCGTAGCCGGTGGGGGAAAAGTCGACCTGGTGGGCCTCACAGCGACGAGGCTGAGGGGGCGGCAGGATGCCAGCCAGGGGGACGAACTGGGCGACAACGTGACCCTGTTTTGAGCGGTTGTAGGGGAGAGTGGGTATGCGAAAGGTGCTGGCTGTGGATGACTCCATGACCATGCGGCAGCTGGTCAGCCTATCCCTCCGTCAGGCGGGTTACGAGGTGGTGGAGGCGACCGACGGTCTCGACGCCTTGGCGAAGCTGGAGGCCGCTCGGTTCGATCTGGTGGTCACCGACCTCTACATGCCCCGTCTGGACGGGATCGGGCTGATAAAGCGAGTGCGTGGCCTCAGCAGCTACAGATTCACTCCCATACTGATGCTGACCACCGAGTCCGACGCATCTCGGAAGGCGGAGGGCCAGGCCGCTGGAGCCACCGGATGGATCATCAAACCCTTCCAACCGGATCAGCTGCTCAAGGTGGTCAAGAGAGTGCTGCCATGACGGACGATAGCTTCTCCGAGATCCAGTCTCGTCTGCGGGAGGGGTTCCTGGAGGAGTCCGCAGGGCTGGCCGACCGGCTGGAGGAGAGCCTGCTGGCCCTGGAGCGGTGTCCTGGGGACCAGGATTGGCTCAACGAGGCCTTTCGCGCCGCCCATACCATCAAAGGGTCGGCGGCGGGGGTGGGCTTCAGCGAGCTTTCCGCCTTCACGCATCAGCTCGAGAACGCCCTGGACGCGCTCCGCGGCCACAGCTGCGAGCTGACGGCCGATGGGTCGGCGGTGTTGCTGGAGGGGGTGGACCTGTTGCGCGCCCACCTGGCAGTAGCCGGAACCGACGTGGCCCCGCCGACAACCGACGGGTGGATGAGTCGCCTCGCCGAGGCCTTTCCGCTTCACGGCGTCCCGTGCGCACCGGCGTCAGCGACGGTGGGCGAGAGGGGCGTTGGTCGGGCGGGCCTCGCCAGGGAGCTCACCGCCCCCGAGCTGAGGGCGCTGGAGGGCGAGATCCCGGAAGGGGCCATGGTCTACCTGGTCCAGTTCGTCCTCCCAGACGACAGCTTCGCAAGGGGGCTTGACCCGATAGCCCTGCTGGCTGCGCTGGCGGAGGAGGCTGAGGTCCTCCATGTGACCCCCTTGCTGGAGCGCATCCCACCGCTCGAGGAGATCGAGCCCACCCGCTGCTACCTGGGCTTCCGCGCTCTGGTCGCGACTGCCGGGTCGGCCGCGGACCTGAAGGCCGTCTTCGAGTTCTGCCCGGACGGCTCCTCGGTGGATGTGATGCCTCTCGAGAGGATAGAGGCCAAGGGCTCGCCCAATGGCCGAGGCGGGGAGTCGCCATGGGTGGATGGGAGCGGCGGCTGGAAGATGCTGGGCGAGATCCTGGTGGAGGAGAGGCTGCTGGCGCCCGAGGATCTGGAAAAGGCGCTGGCCAGGCAGCGGGAAAGCCGGGCCGGCCTGGGCAGTGGGGATGGCCGCACCATCCGCGTCAAGCAGGAGCGGCTAGACGGTTTCATGAACCTGGTCGGCGAGCTTGTCACGGCGAGGAACGCGCTGCTGCACCTGCAGCGGCTGGTTGAGGCTGAATATCACCTGCCGGAGCTGGCTCGGCGGATTAAGGACACCACGGCGCTGGTCAGCCGCACGGTTGGGCAGCTTCAGAACGATGTCCTTGGCCTGAGGATGGTTCCCCTCGGGAGCGTGTTTCAGCGGCTGACCAGGACGGTTCGCGATGTGGCGGCCTCGCAGGGGAAGCGGGTCGTCCTGCACGTGACCGGACAGGAGACGGAGGTGGACAAGACCGTGGCCGACGCCCTGGTCGACCCCATGATCCATCTGGTTCGCAATGCGGTGGACCACGGGATAGAAACCCCTGAGGTTCGGCTCAGGGCGGGAAAGGCCGAGGAGGGGGAGCTCTGGGTGGAGGCCTTTCGTGACGGAAGCAGTGTCGTCATCGAGGTGAGGGACGACGGCGCCGGCATCGATCCCCAACGGGTGCGCGAGGCTGCCGTGACTAAGGGGATCGTCGATGGCGCTGCGGCCGCCCGCCTCTCGGATGACGAGGCGCTGGAGCTGATCTTCGCGGCCGGTCTTTCCACCGCCGCAGAGGTGTCGAACATCTCGGGTCGAGGGGTGGGGATGGACGTGGTTCGCAGCAACGTGGCGCGAGTGGGGGGGAGCGTTGGTGTCACGTCGCGGCTAGGCCATGGCACGACTTTCCGGCTGCAGATCCCTCTTACGTTGAGCGTGTTCCGGGCTCTGGTCATGATGGCCGGTGGGAGCACATTCGCCATACCCTTGGAGTCTGTCCGCGAGACGGCAATTGTTGCTCTTGGGAGGTGCAAGACCCTGTATGGTCGGCCGGTGATCCCGGTCCGCGGGAGGCTGGTGGGCCTGGTATCCCTGGCGGAGTCGATGGGTTTGGACGGTTTGCGCGTAGATGAGGATGACGGGGAGGAGAGGCCGGTCGTTGTGGTGGAGGCGGGGGGAGAGTTAGCGGGGCTGGTGGTGGATGCACTGGACCAGCCCCAGGAGATCCTGGTGAAGCCGCTTGATGGGCTGCTTTCGGCTGGCGGGATGGTGTCGGGGGCGACGGTGATGGGGGATGGGCATGTGGCGCTGGTGCTGGACCCGGCGGGATTGGTGGCGTCGGCGCTGGAGCACGCCCGGGAGGTTGGGGCCATCGGCGGCAAGGCTGTGGAGGGAGAGGTTAGATGAGTGCGGTGAGGGTGCTGGTGGTGGACGACTCCGCCTTCATGCGCCGCCAGCTCACGCGGATCCTGGAGGCGGATCGGGATCTGGAGGTGGTCGGGATCGCCCGCAACGGACAGGAGGCGGTGGACAAGGTCAAGGAGCTCGAACCGGATGTGGTGACCCTCGACATCAATATGCCGGTCATGGACGGGCTGACCGCTCTCACCTACATCATGATGGAGCGCCCGACCCCCTGCCTTATGGTCAGCTCGCTGACCCAGGAGGGCGCCCTGGCCACCTTCGAGGCACTGGAGCTGGGAGCGGTGGACTTCGTGCCGAAGCCGTCGGGCACCATCTCCATGGACATCGATACGCAGGCTGAGGAGATCTTGCAGAAGGTGCGGGCGGCCGCGCGGGCGAGACTGAGGAGCGGCAGGAGGAAAGCTGCCTCTCGTGCTGAAAGGGAGGAGATCGGGCGCCGGTCCACTCCACGGGTGGCAGCAAGCAGCGCGGGCGTCGTGGCTATCGGAGTGTCCACCGGTGGTCCTCAGACCCTGCTGGAGATACTTCCGTTTCTGCCCGCGGATCTCCCGGCACCGGTGCTGATAGTGCAGCACATGCCGCCCAGCTTTACGGGGCCCCTGGCCAAGAGGCTGAACGATGCTTGTGCCATCCAGGTCAAGGAGGCCGAGCAGAACGAGCCGCTGCTCCCCGGCTGGGGGTATGTTGCGCCGGGCGGCTACCACCTGACCGTGGCTCAAAGCACCCTGGGGCGGGGTCCGGTAGCACATCTGAGTGACAGGCCCAAGGGATATGCCTTCTGCCCATCGGTGGATGTGCTCTTCGAGTCGGTGGCGAGGGTGTGCGGCCCCCGGTCGGTGGGCGTTCTTCTCACAGGGATGGGAAGCGATGGTGCCGACGGGATGGTGCGTATCCGGCAGGCGGGTGGTTTCACCATTGCCGAGTCGGAGGAGACGGCGGTGGTGTTCGGCATGCCGAGGGAGGCCATAGAGCGGGGTGGCGCGCAGGTGGTCGCCCCGGCGCCCAAGATCGCCGACCAGATCGTAGCTGCGTTGCGGAGGTTGGAGTAGATGGTAGCTATGGAGGCGATGGAGCTCAGCGCGGCGCTGGGACGTTCCGGCCCTCAGGAGCGCCGCCTGATCCTGGAATCCCTGGACGGGCCGGCCGACAGAGAGGTGCTCAGGACCGTGGGCCGCCATCTGCAGGACGAGTCCCCGTCCGTGTGCGAGGCGGCGGTGGATGCCCTGGTGCGATTTGGCGGTGAGGCCGCGGCCGAGGCCGCATCGGCCGCTCTCTGGGCGGAGGAGGCCTCGCACCGGGGCTACGCCCTGGAGGCGCTGATTGGTTTGGGCGCCGAGGCGCTGGGCACCCTTTACCGACTCCTGGTTGACGAGGACAGGGATATCCGGAAGTACGCGGCCGATGCGCTTGGGAGGATCGGTGAGGCCGCGGCGCTGCCGGCGCTGATCGACGCGCTGGGGGACGAAGACATCAACGTGGCATCCGCTGCGGCGGAGGCTCTGGGGATGCTGGGGCTGCCGGAGGCCGTGCCGGCGCTCGCCGGGGCGGTGGTGACGGGCCCAGACTGGCTCAGGATCGCTTCGCTCTCCAGCCTGGGGAGGATAGGGACTGCAGAAGCTCTGGAAGCCATCGGCGCAACCCCAAGAGAGGCGTCCCTGCCTGTGCTGCTTGCCGCGGTGGAGGCGGCAGGTGTCGCGGGCCACGCTGATCGCGCGAGGGCCGTTGGTTTCCTCTGCTCGCTGCTGGCGGGGGCGGAGCCACCCGTCGTGGAGGTCATCGTCCAGTCGCTGGGTGCTCTGCTGGTGCTGGGCCGCCATCCAGGCATCGGGAGGTCTCAGTACGAGCTGATCGATCGGACGGCGAGGTCCAGCCTCAGCTCGCGATCACCACGAGTGAGGTCCGCAGCGGTCACCTGCCTGGGCGTGACCGGTCTCATGTTTCCCAATGGCGCGGAGGATCTGATGATAGGGGCGGTATGCTCCGATCCGGACGCTGGGGTGCGCCTAGCCGCACTGCGGGCTCTGGCGGCGATGGGCAAGCAGGATCGCCTGGACCTCAAGGCGCTGGCGAGCAACCAGAGGGAGGATCCCGCCCTTCGCCTGCAGGCCCTTCGTCTGATGGCGGAGGCGCGTGGGGAGCTCGGATCTGGGGTGAGCGAGGCCATGCTGTGGGGGATCTTTCGGGATGAGCAGAACCCGGTGCTCAGGGCGGCCGCGCTTCGCCTGCTCCTGAGGGGAGGTGGTGCCGCCGCGTTGCCGGCCGGGGTCGACCTCATGGCCGAGGACGGGGTCCTGGAGGACGGTGCAGTGCTGGGCGAGCTGGCCTGCTGGTCCATGGAGGAGTCCCTTGCTCTGGCAGAGGTGGGTCTTGCTGATGACAGGCCGGAGCTGCGGCGGAGGCTCTTTACCTCTCTCCTCCCTCTGGAGCGGGCTGCGGAGCTGGGGAGATCGGAACGGGCGAGGTCGGTCCTGGAGAGGGCCCTGGAGGATGGGGATCGCAGGGTGCGGTTCCATGTGGTCCGCCTGGCGTCGGCATGTCCGCAGCTCTGGGCCGTTGAGCTGCTTCTTCGGGCGACCAACGATCCTGACGATAAGCTTCGCAGGCGGGCCGAGGATGCGTTGCTTCACGCAGTCGCGCTCTCTGGCTACTCGGATGGGTTGGAAGCCTTCGGCCCCTCCGGCGGAGAGGGGAGCATCTCGCGGGGGTTGGACCCATGTTCGAGCTAGACGACGGACTCTTCCTGAAGCTTCGAGACCTGGTCTACGAGAGCTCTGGGATGTACTTCGACGAGAGGAAGAAGTACTTCTTTGCTCGACGTGTCGAGCAGATGGTGGACGAGACTGGGTGTCTGGACGCGAGAGACTACTACCACATGCTCAGGTATGGCGGGGACGGGGTCACCATCCAGTCGCTGGTGGAGTCCCTGACCACCAACGAGACCTACTTTTTTCGCGAGTACCCCCAGCTGCAATCCTTCGCGGATGTCATCCTGCAGGAGGTGCTGGAGGAGAAGCGAAGGACGGGCGATCGGGTGATCAGGCTCTGGTCGGCAGGCTGCTCCACTGGAGAGGAGCCCTACACTCTGGCCATCATCCTTCGCGAGATGATCGAGGATTTCGACCGCTGGCAGCTAATCCTGACGGCGACGGACATAAGTCTTTCGGCGCTCCGCGCGGCACAGAGGGCAGTCTACAGCGAGCGCTCGGTGAGGGATGTGCCGACAGTCTACAGGCAGCGGTACCTTCGTCCGCAGGGCGACGGGTTCGCTGTGGTGCCGGAGATCAAGAGGATGGTGTCATTCCGGCATGCCAACCTCATGGACCGATCGGTGGCCCTGGAGCTGGCTGGCCAGGACTTCATCTTCTGTCGAAATGTCTTGATCTACTTCGACGATGCCTCCAGGCGAAGGGTTGTGGAGTGCTTCTACGATGCGCTGCGCGCTGGGGGGTACATCTTCCTTGGGCACTCCGAGTCGGTGGGAAGGATAACCTCGGCGTTCCGGCTGGTGCGCAAGGGGGAGTCGATCGTCTACATGAAGTGACGGAATACGGAGCAGCCATGGGGGCAGGAGCGAAAGGGGGTTGACATGGCTTCGCGGATCCTGGTGGTTGACGACTCGGCAGTGGTTCGGGCTCTTCACACCTACATCCTGAGGTCGGTTGGCTTCGAGGTGGTGCAGGCCGATAGCGGCTTCGCGGCGCTGGAGGCGCTGACCACGACGCCGTGCGATCTGGCTGTGGTGGACATAAATATGCCGCGCATGGATGGACTGACGTTGATCCGAAATATCCGCTCGGACCCGGCGAGCAGGGATCTACCCATAATCATCGTGTCGACGGAGCAGGAGGCCAAGGACAAGAGAAAAGGATTCGAGGCCGGCGCCAACGTCTATGTGGTCAAGCCCACGGAGCCAGAGGAGCTTGTTGCCAACGTGCGGATGCTGTTGGGTGCTGGAGGGTGAGAGGCATGGGCGGGGGGTATCGAGGCGGCTGGGGGTATCGGAGGCGGTATCGCGCCGTGTGCGCTGGTCTTGAATGCGTTGGGGGTAGGCTGTGATCGGCGAGGGGGACGAGCGGCTGCGGGATCGGCTGCTGGAAGAGTTCATCGCGGAGGCCTCGGAGCACCTGGATGTAGCCGAGTCGGTGCTGGTGTTGGCCGAGAGGGGCGGACTGGACCCGAACGATAGGGCCGAGCTGTTCAGGGCCATGCATAGCATCAAGGGCGCTGCCGGATACCTGGGCTTGAGCGCCATTCGGCGGATCGCCCATGCCATGGAGAGCATTTGTCAGGCGGCCGATCTGCGGACCGAAGCGGGAGGAGGTCGATGGGGCCTCCTGCTGGACGGGATTTCGGAGTTGAGGAGGCTGGTGCGATCGGCGGTGAATGACGGTCAGGGCGATCCGGCGCTGATCGAAGCGCTGGAGGCTGCGGTTCCGCCGACCGCGGAGAAGCCCGCGCCCTCTCAAGGCGCCCGTAGGTCGGTGGAGCAGATCTTCCTGGACGTTGCGGACCAGCAGCTCCAGTCGCTGCGAGCGGCTTCCCAGCGACTGTCTGCCGACCCGTCGGATGAGACGGGGCGAGAGATGGCGCGACGGGCCATCGCGTCGCTCCGGTCTGCGGCGGAGTACGCAGGGCGAGAGGATGTCGCAGCCGTGCTGGGCGGGGCGGTGCAGCCCGACGCGGCGTGGATAGGCGGGGTACTGCATGCGTTGGAGGGTGTTCTTGGACTTGAAGGCGCCTCCAGATCCGCCGACGGCGGCGAAGGTCAGCCGAAACTGGGGAATTCTTCGGAGAGGTCGAGCGAACTGGCCGCCGCCCAGGGAGCGGGGCAGACACTCCGGGTCGACCAGGCGCGGGTGGACCTTCTGATTGAGCAGGCGGGGGAGCTGGTAACCGTTCGGAACCAGATGGACCACTTCCTGGGGTCGCTGGAGGCGGAGGGTTGCCCCGCTTCGATCTGCCGCAGGGGAAAGGCGATGGCCTTCGCGCTGGGGCGGGTGGTGGACGAGATCCAGAACCTGGCGGTCGAGCTGCGGCTCGTCCGTCTGGAGACCGTCTTCCGACGGATCCCGCGGGTGGTGAGGGACGTCTCGGCCTACCTGGGAAAGGATGTCCGGCTGGAGGTCGAGGGCGGGGAGGTGGAGGTGGACAAGGCGGTCGCGGAGGCCGTAGCGGATCCGCTGATACACATGGTGAGGAACGCCGTCGACCACGGCATCGAGCCGGCGGAGGAGCGAGTGGTGGTCGGAAAGCCCGCCGAGGGGACCGTGAGGGTTACCGCAAGGCGCGAGTCCGGATGTGTGGTGGTGGTCGTGGAGGATGATGGTCGTGGGATCGACACCGACTCGGTCAGAGCCGCGGCGGTGAGGCGTGGTCTGCTGGACTGGGAGACAGCGTCCGAGCTCTCGGATGAGGGGGTGCGCGAGCTCCTGTTCCAGCCCGGTTTCAGCACGACATCGACGGTCACCGAGGTCTCCGGCAGGGGGGTCGGGCTGGACGTCGTGAGGGCCAACGTGGCGAGGCTTGGCGGGAGCGTTGTGATGGACTCCACCCCTGGTGCCGGTTGTAGGGTGGAGATGCGGCTGCCCGTGCGCATGGCCGCCAGGGACGTGGTGCTGGCACGTGCGCATTCGGAGCTTCTGGCCATCCCCCTCGATGGGATCGTGGAGACCCTCTCAGTCCAGCCGGTGCAGATTCGGCGGGTGGCGGGTCGGCCGGCCATCGTGAGGCGAGGCCAGGTGGTGCCGCTGGTATCGCTGGCCGAGGTGGCGGGATTCGGCTCGGGCGAGCCGCGTTCGGGTCCGCGGGAGATGCTCATTGTCGATGTCGGAGGGCAGCCGGTAGGGCTCGTGGTGGAGGAGATCGGCCAGCATTGCCAGGTTGTTGTCAAGCCGCTGGATGCTGCGCTGCTGACGCCGGGGATCGATGGGGCCGCGGTGCTGGCGGACGGACGGGTGGCTTTGGTGGTGGATCCGGTCGCGCTCGTGGCTTCCGCCGCCTGACGCTTCGCTTCATGGAGAATTTCCCCTGCTACGTTACTCCGCCCTCCTCCTTGACCTGCTGCGGCCGGGTGCCTAGACTGGAACGTGGAGGGACGGTCGCCGTGCCCTCTGGTCCCGGCATGGCGGATTGCCTGCCTGGATCCCGGGCCTGCGAGTCCATGTGCTCGAGCAGCTCTCCCCGGATATGGTTCGCCGTCCGGGCGCGAGACTCTGCATCGCATCCGGGGAAAGCTGTCTGGATAGGCTTTGCCATTGGAACCACCCAACCTCAGAGGCTGGACGCCCTTGGAGCCAGACACCGTCGGCAGGATGGCCCGCCGCCCGGTCCCCCTGGGCGAGCTCACCTACACCGTAGTGGATCTGGAGACGACCGGCCTGAAGCCCCTGGGCAACGGGATAACCGAGGTCTGCTGCCTCCGGGTCCGGGACGGCAGGATCACCGACCGTCTCTCTACCCTGGTGAACCCCGGGCGCCCGATCCCGCCCTTCATCCAGTCCATGACGGGGATCTCCGACGACATGGTGCGCAACGCCCCTACCTTCGGCCAGGTGATCCCGGCACTGCTGGAATTCCTCGGGGACTCGGTGCTAGTGGCCCACAACGCCCCCTTCGACCTCTCCTTCATCAACTACGGCCTCCACTGCCACGGCCGCCGCGCACTCCACAATCCGGTGGTGGACACGCGCCGTCTGGCCCGGAGGCTGCTCCAGGACCTTCCCCGTGCCAGCCTCGAGGCTGTGACCGCCTACCTAGGGATCCAGGTGGAGCATCGGCATCGGGCGGAAGGGGATGCCGAGGCCACGGCGGAGCTGCTGCTGAGGCTCCTCTCCCTCTGCCGGCAGCGGGGCGTGGAGAGCGACACGCAGCTGATGCAGCTCCTGGCCTCCGATGGGCGGGGCGCCGACGGCAGACCAAAGGCGGAGGGAAGGGCACTGCCGAGGGGCGCGGTGGCGCTGGCGGAGAGGGTGCGCTCCCTGCCGGAGGCCCCTGGCGTTTACATAATGCGCTCGGCGGCGGGGCAGGTCCTCTACGTGGGCAAGGCTGTCTCCCTCCGACGCAGGCTCGCGTCCTACTTCCAGGGCCGCTTGCCCGCCAGGACCAGGCGACTGATGGAGCAGGTGGAGAGCATCGAGCACCATCTGATGGGCTCCGAGCTGGAGGCCCTGCTGGAGGAGTCGCGCCTCATCAAGCTGCACCAGCCCCCTTTCAACGTCCTGCAGAGGGACTACCAGGACTTCCCCTTCATCAAGGTGGATGAGAGCGGCCCCTTCCCCCGACTGGCCGTCACGCGCGAGCTCCACTACGACGGGGCCAGCTACTTCGGACCCTTCCGCGGCGTGAGAGAGACAGAGCAGGCGGTGGAGATCCTCTCCAGGTGCTTCCGTCTCTACGATGGCCGGTGTCCTACCCGCCCTTCAGGGGAGTCCTGCCTCTACCTCCAGATGGACCGATGCCTCGGACCGTGCCTCGATCCGGGCCGTGCGGAACGGCATCGGGGCATGGTGGAGGAGGTGCGTCGGCTGCTGGAGACCCGCCCTGGCGAGCTGGAGGCCGAGCTGCGCCGGAGGCGCGACGCCGCGGCGGAACGACTGGACTTCGAGACGGCGATCCTCTATCGCGACGGCATGGAGGCCCTCACCAACGCCCTGGTCCGGAGGAGGCTGCTGGCGCCGGCGATCCGGGATCTGAACGTCCTGGCCGTCTGCCCATCGGTGTACCCTGGGTGGGCGGAGCTGTTCGCCTTCGCCCACGGGCGGCTGGTGGAGCGCGGGAGGCTGCAGGTGGGCGACAGGGAGGCGGACCGGGTGGCGGCGCTGGGCTTCCTCCGGCTGCTGGCCAGCCGCTGGGCGCAGGTGGGGGACGAGGTGGACGCTAGGATCGATGCCGAGAAGCTGGACCAGGTGAACATAATCTCCAGGTGGCTGGAGCGGCAGGGAGAGGCTGCCGGGGTGATCACGCTGGAGCCGGGCTGGCCCGCCGACGGGATGGCGGCCCTGGCGGAGCGGCTGGTGGAGGCCATCCGGCAGGCGGCGGGGGGAACGGCTCCGATGGAAGTGGATCCGGGGTTGCCATGACCAACGAGGAGGTGGCCGCCGTCTTCGACGAGCTGGCCGACAGACTGCAAGAGCGCGGCGAGCTGGTCTTCAAGATCAGGGCCTATCGAAAGGCGGCTGCGGCAGTGAGGGCGCTGCAGGTGCCGCTGGAGCAGTACCGACGCGAGCACGATCTGAGGGAGATCCCGGGGGTGGGGGACGCCATCGCCAGGAAGATCTCTGACCTGCTGGACACCGGCAGCTTCAAGCTGCTGGACGAGCTCCGAGGCACCGGCCCGCGGTGAGGTGGCGGCCGAGGCGGGGGGCTGGGGGGATATCTGGTACAATTCTCCGATGGGCGGGTCCAGCTGCTGGCCCCGCGGTCCCCTGGCCAGAGACTTGCGTGTAGTAGCTGGAGCTGTGTCCCAGTGGTGAGGGGGGGAGAGAGACAATGCGGTTGCGCTATCGCTTCGTTTCGGTGGAATACGGAAGGTCTGCCCAGACAGAGAGGGCCCAGCGATCTAGCTGGAGCCCCTTCTACCCGATGCCCTACGCCCGGGGCGACGTCTGGCGGCCCCCTACCGACGTTTACGAGACCGACCAGCATATCGTGGTGATGATGGAGCTGGCCGGTGTCAAGGAGGAGGACATCGAGGTCACCATCTTCAACGATATCCTGGTGGTCTCCGGCACCCGGCATGACGTCCATCGCCCCGAGAGGGTGCTGTATCACGAGATGGGCATCAACTTCGGCCGTTTTCGCGGCGAGGTGTTCCTGCCCATTCGGGTCAGCACCGACTGCGTGGAGGCGCGCTACGAGAACGGCTTCCTCTACATCTGGCTGCAGAAGAGCTGCCAGCCCTGATCCCAGCAACAGCTTAGGAGGAGACAGCGATGACGGTGGACGACGTCGCTTCCGAGAACGAGTCGCTCGATGACGGGAGCATGGACAAGGGCGACCAGACCTTCGACGTGCCGATACTGCCGCTGAAGGACACGGTGGTCTACCCCCTCACGGTGGTGCCGCTGGCGGTGGGGCAGGAGCGCTCGCTGAAGCTGGTGGACGATGTGGCGGCGCGGGATCGGCTGGTGGGTCTTGTGGCGCAGCACAGCGCTGAGACGCAGCTGGCGGGGCCCGGGGAGGTGTTCGACATCGGGACCCTGGGGAAGATCCACCAGCTCCTGAAGATGCCCGACGGCACCATACGGCTGGTGATGCAGGGGCTGCAGCGGATCAAGGTGCTGGAGTACAAGCAGGAGCAGCCCTATCTGGTGGCCAGGGTCCAGCCGGTGCCGGAGGTGGAGGAGGAGGGGCTGGAGGTGGACGCCATGGCGCGCAACGTCGTGGGGCTCTTCCAGCAGCTGGTCAACCTTTCCCCCTACCTGCCTGACGAGTTGGTGGCGGCCGCCATGAACGTGGAGAGCCCACGGCAGCTGGCCTACTTCGTCGCCATGAACCTCAGGCTGGAGCTGGAGCAGCGGCAGAGGTTCCTGGAGATCGACTCTGTAGCCGAGAAGCTCCGGATCCTCACCGGCTACCTGAACAAGGAGCTGGAGGTGCTGGAGCTGGGCCGGAAGATCCAGAGCGAGGCCCAGGAGCAGATGACCAAGGCGCAGCGCGACTACTACCTGCGGGAGCAGCTCAAGGCGATCCAGCGGCAGCTGGGCGAGGAGAGCCCCGAGGAGGCGGAGATCCGCGACCTGCGGGAGAAGGTCGAGAAGTCCGGCATGCCGGAGGAGGCTCGCAAGGAGGCCGAGCGCGAGCTCTCTAGGCTGGAGAAGATCCCCTCGGCCTCGCCGGAGCACGGGGTGATACGCAACTATCTGGACTGGCTGACATCGCTGCCCTGGAACGTGAGCACCGGCAAGACCATCGACGTGGCGGAGGCCCGAAGGATCCTGGACGAGGACCACTACGACCTGGAGAAGGTGAAGGATCGGATCCTGGAGTACCTGGCGGTGCGCAAGCTGAAGGAGGAGCGCCAGGGCGGGGAGCTGGACCCCTCCACCATGAAGGAGCCCATCCTCTGCTTCGTTGGGCCGCCGGGGGTGGGCAAGACCTCCTTGGGCCAGTCCATCGCCCGGGCCATGGGGCGGAAGTTCATCCGACAGTCGCTGGGCGGGGTGAGGGACGAGGCGGAGATCCGCGGGCACCGGCGCACCTACATCGGCGCCATGCCTGGCCGGATCATCCAGGCCATCCGCCGGGCCGAGTCCAACGACCCCGTCTTCATGATGGACGAGGTGGACAAGATAGGGGCCGATTGGCGTGGGGATCCATCCTCGGCGCTGCTGGAGGTGCTGGACCCCGAGCAGAACAAGGACTTCCGGGACCACTACCTGGACGTGCCCTTCGACCTGTCCAAGGTGATGTTCATCACAACGGCGAACACCCTGGAGACCATCCCGCCGCCCCTACGGGACAGGATGGAGATCCTGCAGCTCGCTGGCTACACCGAGGAGGAGAAGCTCCAGATCGCCAAAAGGTACATCGTTCCGAAGCAGCTGAAGGCCCACGGGCTGAAGCCCGAGGAGGTGGTGGTGGACGACGAGGCGCTGCGTGCCATCGTTCGCGACTACACCCGGGAGGCCGGCGTGCGCAACCTGGAGCGGGAGGTGGCCACGGTATACCGGAAGGCGGCCCGCGAGATCGCCGAGGGCAGCGCGACGACGGTGCAGGTGACGGTGGAGAAGGTGCGGGAGTACCTGGGTCGGCCGAGGCACTTCGCCGAGGTGGCGGAGCGTGTGGACCGGCCTGGCGTGGTGACGGGTCTGGTGTGGACGCCGGTGGGCGGGGAGATCATCTTCGTGGAGGCGGCGTCAATGCCGGGCTCGAAGGGTCTGAAGCTGACTGGTCAGCTGGGTGATGTGATGAGGGAGTCGGCGGAGGCTGCCTACAGCTGCATCCGGTCCCGGCTGGCGGAGCTGGGGGCTCCGGCCGACTATTTCGACAAGCACGACATCCACATCCACGTGCCGGCGGGGGCGGTGCCCAAGGACGGCCCCTCGGCCGGGGTCACCATGGCGACGGCGCTGGCCTCCATAGTGACCGGGAGGCCGGTGCGGCACGATGTGGCGATGACGGGGGAGATCACGCTGCTGGGCAAGGTGCTGCCCATCGGTGGTCTGAAGGAGAAGGTGCTGGGGGCGCACCGCGCGGGGATCACCACCATCATCCTGCCCAAGCGGAACGAGGGGGATCTGGAGGAGCTGCCAGCGGAGCTGCGGGAGCAGATGGAGTTCGTGCCGGTGGAGACAATAGACCAGGTGCTGGCCAAGGCGCTGCTGCCGGCGAAGCCCTCCGAGGACTCGCGGGAGCCCGCGGCCGCCACGGCGTAGGGCCTGCTTCCCACCCCCGACGACCGAGCGTCCCCTCCCAGTCCGCTGGGAGGGGACGCCTCTTCACCTTGTACTTGTTTGCTACCGGTGGGAGAATGGCTCCGTTCCCGAACGTTGCCGGTACACCGGTCGACGAACTGCCTGGAGTCGGGTTGCCTCGAGCGTGGGAGGTCTCCAGGCTGATCCCGGTGCGGGAGGATGGATCGCTGGGGTGGGGTGGGCTATAATGCCCGCGGGAGGCGTCCATGGCGGTTGATCTGAAGAGGCGGCGGTTCACTGTGGATGAGTACGAGCAGATGGGGCGCGTCGGCATCCTCGGGGAGGACGATCGCGTGGAGCTCCTCGACGGGGAGATCGTGGAGATGACGCCCATCGCGGTTCGCCATGCCGAGTGCGTGAACCGCTTTACCCGCCAGCTGGTTCTGGTGTTCGACGACGTGGCGGTGGTGCTGGTGCAGAACCCGATCCGGCTGAGCGAGAGGAGCGAGCCGCAGCCGGACCTCGCCTTGGTTCACCGGCGGCCTGGTCTCTACGCCTCCAGCCATCCTCTCGCCATGGATGTCCTTTTGATCGTCGAGGTCGCCGACGCGTCGATCGAGGCCGATCGGCGGGTCAAGATCCCTCTCTATGCTCGAGCCGGCATTCCAGAGGTGTGGCTGGTGGACCTGAATCAGGACACGGTGACCGCCTACCGGGATCCAGACCGGGGGGCCTACAGTACAGCTCAGGTGGTTCGCCGGGGCGAAGGGCTGGCCCCAGGGGCCTTCCCGGAGCGCGTGCTTCCAATCACCGATCTCCTGCCGGATTAGCCGGCAGTCCCAGCGACATCCTCCACCTGCCAGCTGGCCCCACCGTCTCTCTCCTAGGTGCTCCGCATCCCGACGCAGCAGGCCGGCGCAACTGGAGCGCCGCTGACCCGATCGGCAGTTCGTCGGCGAGCCATCTAGTTCTGCTGGCCGCCTTCTATCTACCTACCGCCCCCGGGCAACCACCCTCCCTCGTTTCTTACAGGAATCTTATACGCTTCCGCCGTCTTTCTTACGCCCCTCGGGGATCATTTCACCACGCCATATCCCGGTGCGCCGCCACCGTGCCGGCGTCGCTCGCGATACGCGGGAAGGGGCCGGTCCAACGGAACGGATGCGGGCCGGCGAAAGGCCCCAACCGGGCGTGTCGCCGACGGGTCGGCGTGGCGGTAGCGCCAGATCCTATTGCAGGAGGAGTGGATGCCAGCAAAGCAGCTTGCCTACGACGAAAAGGCCAGACAGGCCCTGAAGAGGGGCATGGACATCCTGGCAGAGGCCGTCAAGACAACCCTTGGGCCGAAAGGCCGAAACGTGGCCCTGGACAAGAAGTGGGGCGCCCCGACGGTCACCCACGACGGGGTCACCGTCGCCAAGGAGATCGAGCTGAAGGACCCCTTCGAGAACATGGGGGCCCAGCTCCTGAAGGAAGCGGCGACGAAGACCAACGACGTTGCCGGTGACGGCACCACCACCGCGACCGTTCTGGCGCAGGCCATCATCAACGAGGGGCTGAAGAACGTGGCCGCCGGCGCCAACCCGATGATGTTGAAGCGCGGCATCGAGAAGGCCGCCGAGGCCGTCGTCGCCGAGATCAAGGCGATGGCCATGCCTGTGAAGGGCAAGGAGGAGATCGCGGATATCGCCACCATCTCGGCAGCTGACCCCGAGATCGGCGACCTGATCGCCGAAGTCATGGATAAGGTCGGCAAGGACGGTGTCATCACGGTGGAGGAGGGCCGCGGCCTGCGCTTCGAGACCGAGTACACCGAGGGCATGCAGTTCGATCGGGGCTACATCTCCGCCTACTTCATCACCAACCCCGACCGGATGGAGGCGGTCCTGGAGGATCCCTACATCCTGATCACCGACAAGAAGATCTCGGCCATCTCCGATATCCTGCCGGTGCTGGAGAGGCTCCTGCAGACCGGCAAGAAGGAGCTGCTGATCGTCGCCGAGGACGTGGAGGGTGAGGCCCTGGCCACCCTGGTGGTGAACAAGCTGCGCGGCACCCTGAACGTCCTGGCGGTGAAGGCCCCCGGCTTCGGCGATCGCCGGAAGGCCATGCTGGAGGATATCGCCATCCTGACGGGCGGCAAGGTGATCTCCGAGGAGGTCGGCCGCAAGCTGGATGCCACCCAGATCTCCGACCTGGGCCAGGCCAGGAGGGTGGTAGCCAACAAGGACGAGACCACCATCATCGAGGGTAGGGGCAGCACCGAGGCTATACAGGCCCGCATCAAGCAGATCAAGGCGCAGATCGAGGAGACCACCTCGGACTACGACCGCGAGAAGCTGCAGGAGCGGATGGCCAAGCTGTCGGGCGGCGTGGCCGTCATCAAAGTGGGTGCCGCTACCGAGGTGGAGCTGAAGGAGCGCAAGCACCGCGTGGAGGACGCCCTCTCGGCGACCCGAGCGGCGGTGGAGGAGGGGATCGTCCCCGGCGGCGGCGTGGCCCTGGTGAACGCCATAGCGGCCCTGGACAGGCTGCAGCTGGAGGGCGACGTGGCCACCGGAGCCCAGATGCTGCGCCGGGCCCTGGAGGAGCCGCTGCGGCAGATCGCCAAGAACGCCGGCCTCGACGGCTCGGTGGTGCTGGAGAACGTGCGGCGACTGCAGAAGGAGAAGAACGACAGGAACCTGGGCTACGACGTGATGACCGGCGACTACACCAACATGGTGGAGCGCGGCATCATCGATCCGGCCAAGGTGACCCGGTCCGCCGTGGAGAACGCGGCCAGCATCGCCGCCATGGTGCTTACCACGGAGGCCCTGATCACCGAGATCCCGGAGAAGGAGAAGCCGGCGGCTACCCCGCCTATGCCGGAGTACTGAGTCCCTCGGCGACACCGAACGGGGCCGACGACGGTCGGCCCCGTTTTGTCATTCGGGAATCCTGAGCTTCTGGCCTATCTGGAGGGCGTTGGAGCTGGGCAGAATGTCGCGGTTGGCCTCGAAGATCTTGCTCCACTTGGACGCATCGCCGTAGTACTTCTGGGCGATGCCGGTGAGAGTGTCTCCCGCGGCGACGGTGTGTATCCGCTCCTGCTTGGCGGGAGCGGTGGGGACCGGGGTGGGCGCGGGGACGACGGCGGCGGGCGCCACGGTGGGGCGGGCGGACGAGCCGGCCTTGGAGCCCTCGGAGCTCTCGCCGGGGCGAAAGATCAGGGCCAGGGCTATGGCCGCGATAGCGACGGCGCCCAGAACCACCTGGAGCGAGGACCGCTGGCGCAGCACCTCCTGCAGCCTCAGCTTCCGGGAACGGCGTTGCGCGAGGTCACGGCTTCGCATCGGCACCTCCTTACCGATGAGAGCGCGGCGCTACCGCAACATTATACATGCCGACCGCGGGTATGCAAGTGCCGTTTGGTCGGGAGCCGTGGGCTACAGGAGGATGGCCTGGCGGCTGCGGCCCTGGAAACCAACGACCTCCCCATAACCGGCGGCCCGCAGCGCTTCCACCGCCCGGTCGAAATCCATTCCCACCTCGGTCGGACGGTGGGCATCGGACCCTATGGTGGCCGGCACCCCGGCCAGCCGGCAGTGCGCCAGCAGGTCCGGTCCGGGGTACAGCTCGGCCACCGGCTTGCGGAGTCCGGCGGTGCTCACCTCGATGGCCACGTCCGCGGCCTTCAGCGCGGCGGCGACATCGCTGAAGAGGAGGGTCGGGTCCCCCTTCGGGCGGTGGCCGAACTTCTTTATCACGTCCAGGTGCCCCATGATGTCGAAGAGGCCGGTGGCGGCGGCCGCCCGCACCAGGTCGAAGTAGCGGGCGTACAGCTCGTCCACGTCCCAGCCCTCGTAGCGGTCCACGTACCTGGGGTCGTCGAAGCCCCAGTCGCCTATGAAGTGGATGGAGCCGTAGACGTAGTCCCAGGGGTAGGGCTCCAGGATCCGCTCCAGCTCCTTCTCCCAGCCGGGGTAGTAATCCGCCTCGATGCCGAGCCGGATGGGGATCAGCGGGTAGCGGTCGCGGAGGCGGAGGACCTCCTCCACATAGTGTGGCAGCTCCTCCTCGGCCATGGCCAGGCCGGGGTCCCTGCGGTCTGGCGGCAGGAAGTAGAGGGGGATGTGGTCCGAGAAGCCCATCTCGGCGAGCCCCAGCTCCAGGGCCCGCTCCACGTACTGCTCCATGGTGCCTGAGGCGTGGCCGCAGCGCGAAGTGTGGATGTGGTAGTCCACCAGCCCGGCGGTCATCTCTCCTCCAGCCCGTTCTCCAGCAGGGCGGGCAGCTCATCCAGACTTCTGATGGTGTGGGGGTATCGGCCCTGCTGCAGGCCATGCCTGTCCAGCAGCACCGCCGCCATGCCCACGGCGCGCGCCCCTTCCACATCGGCCAGGAGCTGGTCGCCAACGTGCAGCCCCTGGTCCGGGGATACTCCGGCCTCCCTGAGAGCCGCCTGGAAGATGGCGGCGTTGGGCTTTTCCACCCCTGCCAGGCAGGATGCCACCACCACGTCCAGCTGCCTCAGCAGCCCGAGCCTCTCCAGGTCGGGGGATGGGTCGTCGGCCACGTTGGTGATGAGACCCAGCCGGTACCCGGCGGACCTGAAGTGGCTCAGCAGCTGGTCCACCTCCGGGAAGAGCCGGAGCTCCCGCCACTGCTCCCAGTAGAGGGCTCTCAGCTTCTCCGCCAGGTGGGTGAGGTGGCCCAGCCCCGCCTCCTCCAACATCACCTCCTGGTAGCGCAGGTAGACCCTATCCCGCTCCGGGGAGCTCAGCAGGTGGATGGGGGTTTCCATGCCTACCAGGGTGTAGTAGTGGTCGGCGGCCAGGTAGCCGCGGCGGATGTCCGCCGGATCCGCCTCGATGCCGAGCTGCCGAAGCGCCTCGGCCTGGCGGTACTCCCGCTCGGGGTAGAAGTAGACCAGGGTCTGGTAGAGGTCGAAGAAGATGGTGGTGATGGGCACCGCTGGCAGTCCTCGATAACCGTCCAATAAGCTTATGTCGGCCACGACCGGGGGCTGGGCCCTGCGGCAGTAGGCCGACGTAATCGCTGGTCGGGCGCCAACGCGCCGCCGGCATGCGAACGGGGCGCCCCAGCCCTCCCCCCTTCCGGCAAAGCCTACTGGGCCTGCCGGGAGGGCTGCCGAAAATCGCTTGGGAGATGATACCACACCGGGGGGAGCGGGCTCTCTTTGACGGGTGGGAGGGGGCGAAGTAGAATCTCGCCAGCCTGAGGCGGGGGTGGTGCCAGTGAGGAGCGCCGTGGCGTTGGCTCTCTCGGTCGGCCTGGTAGCGGTGGGACTGTGGATGTCTTCGGGCCTGGGGGTCCCGCAGATCTGGCTATTCGGGGCCGGGCTGATCGGGCTGGTGGGGATATCGGCGGAGAGCTTCCTAGAGAAGGCCTCCCCGGAGGGGGAGGTCCGAGGACAGCTGCAGGCCTTCGCCTCCTGGATAGGCCCCGGTCTGATGGTTGTGGCCGGGCTCTGGCTTCTGCAGATCACCCCCTCCGCCTCCCAGTGGGTCGTCGATGGCGCGGTCGCCGTGGCGGTGGGGGCGCTGCTGGTGGGTCAGCGGGCGGGCTCGCGTGCCGAGGGCCGCCGGGGGCGGGCCGGGCGGTTCGTGGCCAACCTGCTCCTGTACATGGTGGCCTTCGTCCTCTTCGCCCTCATCTACCACACCAAGGAGCGCAGCCTGATGACGGCCACGGCCGCCGGAGCAGTGGCCCTGCTGGCGGCCGTCGAGCTGATGTGGAGCGCGGAGGGGCGGGCTCCCGTGTGGTGGATGCCGGCCCTGGCGGGTCTGGTTGTTGCTGAGGCGACGTGGGCGCTGAACTACTGGCCGGTGAACGGTCTGGTGGGCGGGGCGATGCTGCTGCTGGCCTTCTACGTCTTCACCGGCCTTATGGTGGCGATCCATGAGGGGATCCTTGGAAGGCGTCTGATGCTGGAGTATGGGGCCGTGGCCATCGCCGGCTTCGCGGTGGTCGCCTGGGCTGTGCTGTAGGCCGCGGTGGGGCTGGCGTGGCCGGCCTGTGACGATGGAAGGGGGGTGCGGGGCGTGGACGACGCTGAGATGGAAGGGGCGGATGAGGAGGAGTACGACCTGATGATGGAGCTGGACCAGCTCGAGAGCATCAAGGAGGAGATGGAGGAGCTGGGGGTGTCGACGCTGGCCGAGGTGGAGGCCAGGATGGAGGAGCTGAACAGGAGACTGGACGAGCTGCAGAGGAATGGGAAGCGCTGATGGCTGGACCTCCCCGTCCATTTGGCTCTCCGCTGTCCCGTGGCGGGGTGTGGCGGGTGGCCGGCATGCTGGCGCGCAGCTTGCGAGGGGTGGCCGCCCATGTTGAAACGCCCTGGAGCTTAAGGTAAAATGCGCCAGCCCCGGCACAGACGGGCGCAAGGAGGAACGGACCGAACATGGCAACCTTCCCTGAGGAACGGCTCAGAGCGAAAAGGCAGCTTACCGAGCGGGCGATAGCGCTCGCCATGGCCAGCCGTTGGGAGGAGGCCGCGGCGGTGAACCGTGAGCTGCTGGTCCTGTTTCCGGATGATGTCGATGCCCACAACAGGCTGGGCAAGGCGCTCACCGAGCTGGGCCGCTTGGAAGAGGCGAGGGCTGCTTACAGCCGCGCCGCCGCTCTGGACCCCACCAACGTCATTGCCATGAAGAACCTGCAGCGGCTATCCAAGCTGGCCGCGGAGCCCCCGGCGGCTCCCGCCCCGGCACGCGTGGATCCCAGCCTGTTCATCGAGGAGAGCGGGAAGACCGTCATCACCACCCTCGTCAACCCTGCGGGGCCGGATGTCCTGGCCAAGATGACGGCTGGCGACCTGCTGGAGCTCCAGCCCGGCGACCACAAGGTGGAGGTGGCGACCCCGGAGGGGGAGAGGGTGGGCCAGATCGAGCCGAAGCTGGCCAAGCGGCTGCTGACCCTTCTCCAAGGCGGCAATCGATACCAGGCGGCGGTCACCAGCGTGGACGACCAGTCCATCAAGGTGATCATAAGGGAGGTCTACCGCAGCCCTCAGATGGCGGGCAAGGTGTCCTTCCCGTCCAAGGCGCCAGCCGAGGTGTTCCGCGGGTACATCAAGGACAGCGTGCTGAAGTACGACCTGGACGACGAGGAGGACCTGCTGGAGGACACCGAGGAGGGGCTCGAGGCCACGGGCGAGGCGGAGCTGGGGATCGAGGAGCCCGACATCATCGAGGAGCCGGAGCTGCCAGAGGACTAACCATCTGCTGTCGAGCGCCGGCCACATCGGCAGCCCACTACTTGTTGACGTGTGACCCGGCGGCTGGTACTATTGCCGCAGCTAAGAAAGGAGGTGATGCGAATGGGTTGTGATAGTCCCCGCGCGAAGGCGCACCCGGTTCGCATCCCTCGTGGGCCGGAGGCCGGGCGTTAGCAGCGTCAGCTTCTCGTCCTCGGGGCGTGCATCGGCGGAATCCTAGGCGCCTCGCGCTTAGGGAAGATAGCCAGGGGGAGGTTGCTCCCCCTGGCTATCGGTTTGTCTATGGGGAGGGTGTCGTCATGTGCTTTGATGAAGGGCTCCACGCCCCAACGGGCTGGAAGGTGCGGTACGTGGCTGAGACCGGCTCCACAAACGACCTGGCCCGAGAGGCGGGCGAGGCGGGCGTGGCAGAGCGGACCGTCTTCGTGGCCGACCATCAGACCAGTGGGCGAGGCAGGAGGGGCAGAAGCTGGCTTGCCCCCCCGGGGAGCGCGCTCCTCTTCTCCGTCCTCTTTCGGCGCCACCAGTCGGATCCCTTTCTGCTGACCATGGTCTGCTCGGTGGCCGCCTGCCAGGCCGTTGAGGATCTGGCGCCCGTTCGGGCGGAGATAAAGTGGCCCAACGACCTGATGGTGGGCGGGCGGAAGCTGGGTGGCGTGCTGACAGAGGTGAGCTGGTCGCCGGGCAGGCCCTTCGCGGTGGTGGGGATGGGGATCAACGTGAACTTCGATCCCTCCGTCGTGCCGGGCATCCCCGATACCGCCACCAGCCTGCTTCGGGAGACGGGGACGGAGCTTTCCAGGGGGCGGCTCCTCGGCTCCATCCTGCAGCGGCTGGACGAGCTGCTCATGCTGGAGCCTGCCCGTCTGCACCCCGTCGTCCGGGAGCGATGGGCGTCGAGGCTGTGGCGGCGGAGCCAGAGGGTGGTGGTGGCCGAGGGCGGGCAGCAGATGGAGGGCGTCTTCGAGGGGGTGGCCGAGGACGGAGCCCTGCTGCTTCGGCTGTCCGACGGCACCCTGCAGGTGGTCCGGGTGGGGGACCTGGTGATCTGAAGAGCCGTGGCTCTCGACGTTCTGGACGAGTCGAGGGATCCCCTGAAGCGGAGGGCGTAGGCTGCTTTTCCTCCACCGTGCGGCGGTGAAAAGACCCCGGGCCCATGTGGCGGTGCGTGTTGGTGTTCAGCGATTTTGACACCCTGATATGTTCAGGGAAAGTGTCACCCCCTGTTCTTTGATCCGACAAGAGACTTGCGCCAGGGGTGGTCCGGGGCCGGGCGACCACGGGGTGTGGATAAG
>Ga0315298_1000490_pt1 | contig 76383 bp, 71 predicted proteins | sample WHS_1_MG_FD_203077 | JGI IMG/M metagenome (GOLD analysis project Ga0315298, IMG submission 203077) | Extremophilic microbial mat communities from Washburn Hot Springs, YNP, Wyoming, USA - WHS_1_MG | ecosystem: Environmental > Aquatic > Thermal springs > Hot (42-90C) | place: USA: Wyoming... | reverse complement strand
CTCTGTCTCCTTCATCCTTGTAAAGCTTTATAATTCTTCCCTGAATTTTTGGAGCAATGTCTGTTTGCCTTCCCTCAATTCTTCCACTTAGAATTACCAGACCTTCAGGAGCTTTTTCAGATTTTGTTATGACAAGATAGGATAAAAGAGAGGCAAAAATTAAAACTATAAGAACTATTAATAATTTTTTGAAATTAATTTTCATTCATCTATTATACCTGTCCATTCAGGGATTTTTTCAGTTTTACAAATTCAATCTCTTCTTCCCTTGATAAGAGTTTCCCTTTAAGCTTTTCCTTTAAAATCATTTCAAATATCGTTCTGTATATAGGTCCGGGCTGAATGCCAAGCTGCTTCAAATCATCTCCTGTTATTAAAAGTTTTATGTCTTTCAGTTTTGTAAGATATGTGGAAATGGCCCTTTTCTGCCATTCTTTTGCATATATCATCATTAATATAATTGTTTCCATATTTAAAGGTTTAAGCAAACTGTATACTTCAAAACTGTCTTCTGATGTTAGCAACTTAAGCGTTTTCTGGGCAGTTTCAATGTTTTCAAGAAGCCTTTTCTTTATGTGTTCTGGAGTGCTTATTTTTTCAAGAACCTCCTCCCTTTCTAATGGCTTCAAACTCCAGAGAATTACCATCAAGTATATAAATTCTTTTCTGTAATCCTCTTTTAAAAAAAGAAGTTCTATACCATGAAGTGTTTCATAGGCTCTAAAAAGGGCATTATAAATCTCCTTTTCTTCAAGCACAGGATGAATTACCTTAAGCAAACCATATTCTTTCAGTCTCTTGAATGAACTGTGAGGTGCTGTTTCACTAAAAAGCAGAAGAAGTTCTTCATAAAGCCTCGGACCTTTAAGTTTTTCAAAGATACTCATTTTAATAGCGAGCTTTATCAAATTTTCAGTATGCTTTGAAATTTTAAAACCCAGTTTTTCAGCAAACCTTACTGCTCTTATTGCTCTTGTAGGATCTTCAACAAAACTGAGATTATGAAGAACCTTTATTTTCCTATCCTTTATATCCCTCTGCCCGCCAAAAAAATCAATAAGTAAACCAAAATCTTTTTTATTTAGCTTAACTGCAAGTGCATTTATTGTAAAATCCCTTCTGTATAAATCCTTTTTTATAGAGGAAGTTTCAACCTTTGGCAGAGCTGCTGGAGACTCATAGTATTCTGTTCTTGCAGTTGCAATATCTATATAAAATTTTCTACTTTCACCATTTTTTCTGATTTCCTTTAAAATCTTTGCAGTTGTAAATCTTGGATGAGCGGTCACCATACCATCTATTCTTTTTGCAAGCTCCTCGGCAAATTTTATCCCGTCTCCCTCAACAACTATATCTATGTCAGTGCTTGGTATTCTCATGATAAGATCTCTAACAGACCCACCTACCAGATAAGCTCCATATCCCATTTCCTGTGCAAGCTCACCTGCAATGTAAAGTATTTCATAGACTTCCTCAGGTAAAAGAGTTTTCATTAAATTAGAAACATTTTTTCTCATTTCCTCAGCAGGCTCTTCTTTTGTTTGAGAAATCTTAAACTTTCTTATTAGTTCCTCATAAAGGTTTCTCAATATATCAGTTCTTGTTATAACTCCAACGACTCTGTCTTCTTTTAAAATAGGAACAAATCTCTGATTAAGTTCAATCATGTTTTTTTCTATTTCCATAACAGGTGTATCCTCCTCAGCAGTATAGGCATCTGTTGTAGCAAAGTCTCCAACCATTGATTTTTTCAATCCATGAAATAAAGCTTTCTCAACAACACCCCTTGTAATTATACCGATGTATCTGTCTCCCTTAACAACCGGCATAGCATTTACACCATATTTTGTCATCATCTCTTCAACTTCTTTAATTGTCCTATCCTTCTGAACAGATATCACGGGCGTTGTCATCAGGTCTCTGGCAATTCTGATTGGCTTTATCTCAGACTTTGCAACTTTCAGAAGTTCATCAATCAGTAAATTAACAGGCATTTCCTTCAATGTGGCACTACCGGCTGCCCAGTGCCCACCTCCTCCAAAATGTGAAAGTATTGCTCCTACATCTATTTCAGGAATATTGCTTCTTCCAATTATCAAAATTTTATCCTCCATTTCAACAATAAGAAAAAAGGCATCAGTATCAATGATATCCATTATTTTATGGGCAATATGTGAGATATCCTGAGACTCCTCCATGCTACCATGAGCAATATGAACCCTTAATCCATCAATTATATGTTCCTCTAAAGAATTGAGTATTTTATTGAAAAGTGCTATCTCTTCACGAGAGAGCTCTTCTTTAAGAAACTGAGATACTATATTCAAATTAGCTCCTCTTTTCAGTAAATATGCTACAGCTTCAACATCTCTTGCTGTAGTTGAAGGAAAAAGAAGACATCCTGTTTCTTCATATATTCCAAGACACAGAAGAGTTGCCTCAAGCGGTGTTATTGATATATTCTTTTTTTTGAAAATCTCTGTGAAAAGTGAAGCAAGAGCACCAATCTGTTCGGTAATCTCAAAGTCTGCCTTTATATCATCCTCCCCTTTTGGATGGTGATCATAAAGATGAATCTTTACTGGTTTTTTTAAAAATTGAGAGAGTTCCCCGATTCTTTGCAGGCTTCTTGTATCAACTATTATTATTGTTTTAACTTTATCTAACTGTATTTCTTTTAATTTTTTTATTTCAAAGGGTTTGAAACTGTCAAAAAAAAGTTTGACTCTTTTTTCCATTGAACCTGGTAAAACAATATGAGCTTCTGGGTAAAGTTTCTTTGCTGCCATGCATGAAGCCAATGCATCAAAATCTGCATTGAGATGGGTTGTTATTATTTGCATTTATTCAAATTTTTCTAAAATTTTCCTGAAATCAACCATTGCTTGATAATCATATAGTGTGGAAATTGCTGATGTGTAAGTTTTGATATTAACTTCCTCAACTGCTGCAACTGGATTAAGTCCACCAACAACTATCATACCAACTCTATCCATGCCAACAGGAATGTCAAGCAAAGGCTGATTTGGTTGTCCAAACATAAGTATTCCCTTAAATCCTTTTTCAAGCATTATTGAGTAAATTTCTTTAACTTTATCAAGACAAACAATGGGAATCTCCCTGAAACTTGCTAATATTCTTCCATAACCATTCTTTACAGCACTCATAATATCTGTCATTTTACTTTTTATAAATATCTCCAATGGATCTAAAGATGTTCCGTCATAACTTATAAGTGCCCAGAATTTATAAGGCTGACCATCTCTTATTTCAACAACACCACCAAATCTTGATATGACAGGAACACCGTGTTTTAAAAGTATTGCATTAAGAGTAACACTGCATACAGAGCCTATGCATATATGTTCTTCTGGCACAACAATTGTTTCATTATTTTCTTTAAAAATAACGACTTTATCACTCATTACAAAAGGGGAATTAAAGACATTTTCCATAACTTTCAAAGCTCTTTTTATTTTAGTTTTAGGGATGTAACTGACATTAAGGATAAGGCGTCCAGTAAGTGAATTTATATCAAAGTCTGACAAATAACTTAAAGTTTCAATTTTATTTATTATAAAACCCACCTTTTCTACTGTGCTTGCTGTTTCAAGTTCTTTTTTACCCTTTTCAGTAATTATCCTTCCTTCTTTGCCAAATACTTTAGTAAATCCTCTTTCATCAAGGATTTTCAGATGATATCTCACAGTTCTTTCTGAAAGGTTCACTCCATACATTTTAAGCCTCTTTGCTATTTCTTTTGAGCCTATTATTTTGTTCTCCTTTGATAAAATCTTTAAAATGGACATAAGTGTGCGATTCATAAACCCTCCATGAGAATTTTCCCCTATAAAGGTTTTCTATCAAAGAAAATATTTTTTCCTTTTACACTCAGAGGAATGCCAAGTATTATCTGAGCATCCATGAGTTTGAGTTTTTTTGCAGCAACACCAATACTGTACATAACTCTGTTATCAACCCCTAACTCCTTTGCAACAGACACTAAAGAACCTATTGCAATTCCCAAATCCACAGCTCTTATCACGCAGACAGGCCCTGCGTAATCTGTCTCATAAGGCTTTTGCTTTAAAATGGTATCACAATTATAACCACATGCTCCGCAGTTTACTCCAACAGGTTTTTTAAAATTAAGACCGATAAGAATCACTGCTTCAGCATCCCTTAAATTCTGTGCATCTCTTTTAAAAAATTTGAATGCGTCACCTCTGTCCCCTATTGTTTCCATCTCTGTAGCAATCTTTTCCTTTTCCTCTAAGGTGGGAATTCCTGTAACAATTTCATCCTCTCCTTTTGCCTTCGGCGCAGTTCTTGCTGAAATAAGCATTATTTTGGCAACTGTTTCAATTACATCTTTTTCAGAATAGAACTCCACTTTAATCCTCCATAAATAAGTTGATTAAATATTTTAACATACAGTTAAAATAAAAAAATGTACAACCACTCCAGAAAAGCAAACCCTGAAGAGGAAGATTATCTCATAATAAAAGGGGCAAGACAGAACAATTTACAGAATATAAATCTGACAATACCTCACAATAAATTAACAGTTATAACAGGGATTTCTGGCTCCGGAAAATCCTCCCTTGCTTTTGACACAATCTATGCTGAAGGACAGTGGCGATTCATTGAATGTATGTCAAGTTATGCGAGGGTTTTTATTGAAAAACTTCCAAGACCTGATGTTGATTTAATTGATAACTTAAGACCCACCATAGCACTTGAGCAGAGAAATCCCGTGAAGGGTTCACGTTCAACAGTAGGAACTCATACAGAAATCTATGATTATCTGCGGATTATCTTTTCAAAAATTGCTGTGCCTTTTTGCCCGAAATGTAATAAAGAAATCAAAAAATGGGATCCTTCATCAGCGGTTGAAGAACTCTTAAAAAACTATTATGATAAACGGGCATTCATAATTTTTGAAACTTCAGAAAGACCACAGAGGCTTATTCAACTCGGTTTTTCAAAAATCATGATGATGGAAAATGGAAAACCATGTGTAAAGGAGCTGAATGAAATAATTCATGATAGATCCACTTCTTCACTTCTGGTAATTGCTGACAGAGCAAGAATTGCTGACAGAGCAAGACTTGCTGATTCTCTGGAGACTGCTTTCAGAATGGGAGAGGTAAAAGTTTATATTGTTGAAGACAATAAACTGTTTAGTCTATCCTCTGAAGCTGCCTGTCCGGATTGTGGAATGAAACTTCCTGAGGTATCACCCCTTCTTTTTTCATTTAATCATCCGCAGGGAGCATGTCCTGAATGTAAAGGATTTGGATACATTCTTGTATACAATGAAAACCTCATTATTCCTGACAGAGAGCTTTCCCTTGTTGAAGGAGCAATTGAAATATGGGAAAGACCTCTTCTTAGGTGGTGGAAACAGCAACTTATAAGAGGTGCCAGACTTTCAGGTATAAATGTAAACACTCCTTACAGGCTTCTGCCTGAGGAACATAAAAAACTAATATTTACAGGCAATCAGTATTTTTATGGTTTAAATGACTTCTTTGAAGAACTTGAAAGAAAAAAATACAAGGTTCATGTCAGAGTCTTTCTTTCAAAAATTAGAAAACCCCTTCTGTGTCCTCAATGTAAAGGAAAGAGACTTAAAGAAACAGCATTAATCTTTAGAATAAATGGTTTAAATATTGGAGAGATAAACTTTATGTCAGTAAAAGAACTTAAAAACTGGCTTATGTCATTAAACCTGTCTCCTGAAAAAAGCAAAATTGCAGAAGAACCTATAAAACAGATCTTAATGAAACTTAAATTTCTTGAAAGACTGGGACTCACCTATCTGACTCTTGACAGGCAGATTAAAACCCTATCAGGTGGTGAGTATCAGAGACTTAACATATCAAACCAGCTTTCAAACAAACTTACAGCAACTCTGTATGTACTTGATGAGCCAACTGTTGGACTCCATCCAAGAGACACTGATAAAGTTGTTGAAGTTTTGAAAGAACTTACAGAGTATGGAAACACGGTTGTTGTTGTAGAACATGACAGAGATGTTATATCAAAAGCTGACTGGATTGTTGAACTCGGTCCTGGAGGCGGCAGTTTTGGAGGCAGAATAGTTTATTCTGGAGATATTAAAAGCTTCTTAAAACTTGATACTCCCACAGCCAGTTACCTGAAAAAAATTGAACTGCCTGCTTTTAAAGATTCTTCTAAGGTATTCAAGGAATTCATTATTTTGAAAAATGCCAGAGGTAATAACCTTAAAAATATCACTGTCCATTTTCCAATGAATGCGCTTACTGTGGTAACTGGAGTTTCTGGTTCAGGTAAAAGTTCCCTTGTGATAGATACCCTTTACAGAGCTCTGGCAAATAAACTAAGTATAAGCAGTCAAGAGCCTCTAAAATTTAAAGAAATTGAAGGAATAAAAAATGTTAGGACAGTAAAACTAATTGACCAGACTCCTATCGGAAAAACGCCAAAATCAATACCTGTAACTTATCTTGGAATTTACAGTAAAATCAGGGATATTTTTGCATCACAGAAAGAATCAAAGGCAAGAGGATTTTCATCAGGTCATTTTTCTCTAAACAGTCCTCTTGGTTACTGTCCAACATGTAAAGGTGAGGGATTCATAAGGATTCAGATGTACTTCTTTGAAGATTTATTCCTACCCTGTGAGGACTGCAAGGGCAAAAGATTTAAAAAAGAAGTTCTTGAAGTTAAATACAGAGAAAAAAATATATATGAAGTGCTATCAATGAGCTTTGATGAAGCATCTGAATTTTTCAGGGAGGAGTATCTTCTTAAAGAAAAAATAAATATTATCAGAGAATTTGGACTTGGTTATTTGCTTCTTGGACAGCCTGCAACCACTCTTTCCGGTGGAGAAGCCCAGAGGCTTAAAATATGCAATGAGATTATCAATTCACTGACAGCTAAAAGTAGAACTTCTCTTAAAGGTTTCATATATATACTTGATGAGCCAACTGTTGGACTTCATCATGATGACATAAAAAAGTTTCTCAATATAGTGAAAAGACTCCTTGACAGATCAGCAACAGTAATTATTATTGAGCATAACCTTGATGTTATAGCTCAGGCTGACTGGATAATTGATATAGGGCCTGAAGGTGGAGATGAAGGAGGCTACCTTCTTTATGAAGGAAGCCTCCAGGATTTTTTAAAAGTAAAGAACTCCTATACTGCAAAATATCTGAGGGAGTATTTAAAACCTTAAAAATGCACCTATACCTCCATAATCAATAAGTCTGAGCCTGTCTTTTTCATCTTTTACAACTTCTATCAGGGCAGCCTGTTTAAGAGCTATTTCAGTTGCTTTTTCTATTAAATTGTCAACCTTCATAACACAGGAGCCACATTCCATACAGCACTCCACAGTCTGAGTTGTAGCAAATCCGCAATTCTGACAGACAAATCCATCCACTCTGTAGTCCTTTGCAATCACAAGCTTCATAACTCTTTTATCTCTGAGATATCTAAACACATCATCAACTCCAGAGACTGCATTGTCATTTTTAAGAACACGTGTTATAAGCTCTGAAACTGTTTCACTCTCTTTTGACCTTTCATATTGTTCAACAATTGGTAAAACCTTCTCCAGAACATCCTCTTTTGAGGCATATTTTTCTAAATAGGCTCTCCCCACTATCTTTTGCTTTATCTCATCTGAAAGCATATCCATTAACTCTGAAATTGCCTCATCAGGTCCTGCAACAATCAGTCTTCTTACATTCTTGTCTTTGAGAAAACTGTCAAATTTTTCAAGAACATCCTTAAGGTGCATTTTTACATGATAATCAATGTGCCTTTCATATCTTTTCTCTGCGAGTGCAAACCATCCTCCTTTTTTATGCTTCCCGGGGACATCTCCATGATGAACCATTCCATATTCCTCTATATCACCCAAAAATACAAGAAAAACTCTTGCTGTACGCTTATCAACAAGAAGAACACCATATTTCTGATAATTATCAAGTAAATCTAAAAGAGGATTTGTGTAAGGTGTTCTGTTAATAACCAAAGCATCCTTAACCGAAGCATTTAAATCATACCTGATCCACAAATCCTTTTTTACACAACTATAAATAACTATTGACTTTTTAAATGACTCCCTTTCACCTTGCAAAAATGACTCTATTTTTGCAAAGTCTTCTTTGCATTTATTATATTTTTCCCTGATTTCTTTTACCATATTTTTAAATCTTGATAAATAAGCCTTTTTTTTTCTCTCACCTGGAGAAACATTGAGAAATAAACTCACAACATAGGCATCCTCAAAATTAAAATTTTCAAGCTTCTGCAAATCTTCTCTGTCAAACATGCTCACCACCTCCTGTAAAGTTTTTAAGTATTTCAAGAAAAGAAACAAAAAGACTGAAAACCAGTGGACCAATTATAAAACCTATGAGTCCAAAAATCTTTATCCCTCCAAGAACAGAGAGAAATATAAATATGAGCGGTAATTTTACCTTACCTTTTATTATAACAGGTTTCAAAACATTATCAATTGAGCTTATAATTAATGCTCCGACTAAAATAAGGATAACTCCCTTTAAAATTAATCCTTTTATCAGTAGATAAACAGAGACAGGTCCCCATATACTGAAAGCTCCCAGAACAGGTATAAATGATGCAACAGCAGTAGCAAATCCCCACAGTGTTGGTGAAGGAATATCAAGAAAATAAAAAGTAAATCCAAGGATTGTCCCCTGAAGCCCTGCTATAAGTATTCCACCATAAAATGTTGTATGGATTATGTTTTTGATTTGATTTATTATGGAAATCTTATCAGATTCCGAAAATGGTAAAAACTCTCCTATTTTTTGTATAAAATGGCTTCCATCTTTAAGAAAGAAAAAAGTAATAAAAAATGTTAAAATGACATTTAAGATAAAGCTCAGTAAGTCTCCAAAGCCCTGAGCAATTTTGAGGACAGCCTCTTTCATCAACCGAGTAAGCTCATTGTTAATAAGCGTCTGAAGTGATGAAACATCTCCTCCAGTTATAAAACTCAGCTTTAAAAAAATTTTTGAAAGAAACGGACTTGCTGTTATCTGGTTTATTAATTCTGGTAAATTTACCTTCTGTATGAAATCTCCTGCTTCAAGAATTATCTGATATGAGATGTAAACAAATGGAAATAAAAATAAAATCATTACAAGAACAACTGTAAAAAACGCTGATAATCCTTTATACCTTAAAAACTTCTTTAGATAGTCATACACTGGATGAAAAATCAAAGCAATTACTACAGCCCAGCCAGCAGAAAAAAAGAAAGACTTCAGAATCTGATAATTAAGATAACCAAGCAGGCCGATAAAAAAAAGTAAAATCCATATATAGAAACTTCTTTCAAGAGAAATTCTGTATTTTCTTGAAGGACTCATAATCTATTTTATCTTTTTTATAAATGATTGCCAAAGCATTAAAGATGCTTCACCTGAATCTCTTTCAGGATGCCATTGAACACCAACAAAAAATGGATGCTTCTTCAGATAAAACCCCTCTATGATTCCATCCTTTGACCTGCAAAATACTTCAAGATCTTCACCAGGAACTTTCACAGCCTGATGATGAGAGCTATTAACAGTATAAATACCTTTTTTCAGTGGAAAGCTTTTAAAAATTTCAACTTCATGAAAGCCCTCTTCATGGTTTATCTCTGTTTTCAGATTCTGATAAAGTGTACCACCAAAAAATACATTCATAAGTTGCATTCCATAGCATATTCCCACAACAGGCTTACCCGTTTCTTTGAAACACTCAAGAAGCTTTATTTCTGCCTTTAATCTTTCTTCAGAAACAAGTTTTCTACATGATATATTTTTCTCTCCATATAATTCCGGATTTATATCTGCACCGCCAGAAATTATAAGCCCGGAAAGAAGACTCAAAATCCTATGCATTTCATTTGTGTTCAATATCATATCAGGTAAAATAATGAAAGGAGTAAAACCGTATTTAATTATACTCAAGATATAATCTCTGTTCAGATAAAATTTTTTTTGATCAATGTCACATGTAATGCCAATGAGCCTCTTCATAATAAAAACCTTCCATTTCTTTTCCCTGTTGGCTCATTATCTTCAACTGAAATCACTCCGTTCACGATAACATATTTGATTCCATTTGAAATTCTGAAGGGCTCTTTAAATGTGGCTTTATCCTTAATTGTTGAAGGATCAAATATTACAATGTCTGCAAAATATCCTTCCTTTATAACTCCTCTTTTTTTAATCCTGAATATCTTAGCAGGCAGATATGTTATTTTCTTTATTGCTTCCTGAAGGCTCAATCCAGCATCCAGAACATATTTCCTTATAAATCTCGGGAAACTTCCGAATCCTCTCGGATGTGGTTTTCCTCGTGCTGTTATTCCATCCCTGCATCTTGCTGAAGCATCTGTTCCTATCATAACGTAGGGTTGCAATAATATCCTTTTCAGATTCTCCTCGCTCATTCCAAAATATATCACATCAACATAAAGGTTTGAGCGAATAAGAATATCACATATAAAATTAGCTGCACGGTTTAAATCTGTAAGCTCTCCCAGTGTCCTGCCCTCAATTGATTTGTCTTTATCAGAGGCTACTTCAGAGATAGCAATGCTGTTTAAAAATTTTGCACCCCTGTTTTTCAGATAGTCATTTATCTCAGCCCTTACGGTTTTACTTTTAAGTCTTTTTAAAATATCCTCCTTGCTTCCCTCAATTATCCATGATGGAAGGAACGCGGAAAGCTCTGTCTGAGATGCCACATAGGGATATCTATCTGCTGTAATTCTTACTCCCTGTTTATGTGCATCTTCAAAAATCTTTAAAACTGTATCAATCTTCCACCAGTTTTCCTCTCCAGATGTCTTAAGATGAGATATATGAACAGGAATTTTTGCTTTCTTACCAATCAAAACAGTCTCTTCCAGAGCTGCCAGAAGTCTGTCTCCTTCACTTCTTATATGAGTTGTATATATACCTTTCTGAATTGCAACAACTCTAACAAGTTCAACAATCTCTTCTGTATCTGCAAAGATACCAGGAGGATATATTAATCCAGTTGAAAGCCCCCTTACACCTGATAACATCTCTTTATTAAGAAGTTCCTCCATTTTTTTGAGGTCATTTTTATTAGCCTTCCCTTTTTTATATCCCATTACAGAACCACGTATATTACCATGACCGCAAAGTGGGACAAAGTTAACAGCTGGTCTGGCTTTTTTAATTAAAACTTTAAATTCCTTAAGAGTATTCCATGGTGTTAGCCCAAGAGAGCTCAATTCAGGAAGTCTTCTTTCAACAACATCTCCGAACATGGGAAATGCTGAGAATCCACAGTTGCCATTAATTTCAGTAGTAATGCCCTGAGTAATCTTTCCTTCCATGCGAGGGTCTGCAAGACATGTAAAATCAGAATGTGAATGGGTATCAATAAAACCAGGTGCGAGAACATATTCTTTTGCATCTATTATTCTTCTGGCAGAAAATGTATCCCTACCAATATAAATAATCCTGTCTTTTTTTATTCCTATATTAGCAGTAAAAGGAGGATTACCCTTACCGTCAAATATTGTAGAATTCTTTATAAGTAAATCCATTTAAAGATTCTTTGTTTTTGTCTTTTTATGATTCAGTTTTTTACTTTTTGTTGGTGATGAATGTTTGAGATATTTAACCTTTTTAACCCTGTCAGATTTGATAAAATAATTTTTTATCCCATCCACAATTGATTGAGCAATACGCATTCTGTATGAATCATCCATAAGCAGCCTTTCCTCGTCAGGATTGCTTATATATGAAATTTCAAGAAGGCATGAAGGCATCCGAGCTCCTACCAGAACATAAAAAAGTGCCTGTTTTAATCCGTTATCTCTTCTTGAGAAACTATTTTTTAAACTACCTGTCATGGCACTGTGAATATATCCTGCAAGACGGACAGAATCATCCCTTTTTGCTTCTCTTTCAAGGGATGCAAGCATTAAACCGAGTTCTCCCTTAAGTTCTTTCATCCTCTTCACTGAAATTGCATTTTCTCTGGCTGCAACCCTTATTGCCTCCTCATCATCTGTCCAATTAAGAAGATATGTCTCAATGCCGTGAGCATAGAAGTTTGGAGAAGCATTGGCATGAATTGAAATAAAAAGATCTGCACCAGCCCTGTTAGCAATCTCTGTTCTTTCATTCAATGGGAGAAAAATATCTCTATCCCTTGTCAGAATAATCTCATATTGAGGGTCTGATTTTAAAAGTTCCCTTACTTTAAGGGCTATGTCAAGTACCACATCTTTTTCCATCAGTCCAGAAGGACCTATAGCTCCCGGGTCTTTCCCTCCATGACCAGGATCAATAACTATTCTTCGTTTCAGGGCAATTTTGTCTGATTTATCTTTCTCAAATTTTGACTGTCTGTCTGCTTCATAATAAACATCTATTACTATTCTGAAAGGATCTTCCAACTGGATAATCTTAAATTCATACTCTGATTTCAATAAATCAAAGACAATTCTAACTGTGGTGCTATCAAACTGTCCTATGCGGATTTTATTTACAACTGAACTGTCTATTAAAAATTCCTTTTTTAACTCTTTGTTGAGAAAGGCATTTTTTAAATCAAAAAAGAGTCTTTCTGGATTCTTAAGCTGTCCTCTGGAAAATTCAATTGCTCCCGAAGTCTCAATAACAACTCTCAATCCATGAGAAACATTATAATACCTGATATCTTTTACCTGAATCCTTTCCTCTGCCTTTATCCAGGAAAAAATTAAAAAAAACGAAATAAAATAAACAAAAAATATTAAAACTCTTCGCATTTATTTTTTAAACTGCCATGACCTCTTTAATTTCAGGAATCTCACTCTTCAGTGTCTTTTCAACCCAGTTTTTGAGAGTCAATGTTGCCAAAGGACATACTCCACACGCTCCTTTTAACCTTACGTAAATTACATCATCCTTAATATCAACAAGCTCTATATTGCCACCATCTGCCATAAGTCCCTGTCTTATTTTACCTAAAACCTGTTCAACTTTTGCTCTGTCAATCATCCATACCTCCAGATAAATATACTTGAATAAAATTATACATTATTTTTAAACATTTTGCTTTAGTTTGCCATAAAAAAACATATTTTGGTATATTATTAACAATCGGCGGCGTAGCTCAGCTGGTCAGAGCAGACGGCTCATATCCGTCGTGTCAGGGGTTCGAATCCCTTCGCCGCCATTTTTTATTTCTGAGAGAATCTCTTTTATTATTTGAGGTTTCACTCTAATACCATATAAATTATAAAGCTGGTGGATAACTGTTTCTTCACTGATAATCCCCTCTGATATTAAACTCTTAACAAACTCTGTAATATCCTCATGCACATGCCATGGGAAAATAATCCATCTCCATTTTACAACCTTTTTAACAAAATAATCAGGAACTGTTTTAGAACATATTTTATGCATTAAAACTGCGGATTTTATCTTCTTTGGTTCAAATTCTTTTAAGTAATCAAGTGATACTCTGAGAGTTTCACCTGTATCTGTAACATCATCAACAACTAATACATTTTTATTTTTGATATCTCCAGATAAAGGAATTTTTACTGTTGCCCTGCCGGAAGTAACAGCTGTTCCCCAGTGTTCAACCTTTATTGAAGTCAAATCCCTTATTAAAAGGTGATCACACAAGATGCGTGCAGGAACATAACCACCTCTACCAACAGCAACTACAATATCAATATCATAATCCGATTTTCTGATAATATCTGAAAGCTTCTTTGCATCCCTTATAACCCTTGCCCAGGAAATAATCTCACATTTGAATTTTTCAGCACGATGCATTTTTAATCTTTTATTTTATTAAAGGCTTCATCTGTAAGGCAGGATGTCCAACCTTAACAAGAAAATCAACAAGACACTCAACATCCTCACAAACTGTTTCATCTGCAATTTTGTCAAGAAGATCCGGGATACCTTCTTCCTCTGCCCGTCTTTGAAAGCTCTCCTTTATTCTTTCCTTTAATTCCTTTGGCATCCAGACAATTCTTCTTAATCCACCATCACCCTTAAGAAACTTTCTTGATATAATGTAGTTAACTCCAACTCCCATAAATCCAGGGGTCTGAACCCCTCCTCCTATCATTCCTGCAATTGTTGAAAACTTCATACCAATAGGTGTCATACCACCGTATCCACGATTTACAATCAAAACTCCGTTTGCCTCTGGAACAACCGCAACAATACATTCAAAGCAACCGCAGGAAGTCATGGGGTTTTCCATTATTGAGTAAAGATTTATTGTTTCAATTTCACCACCTGAATGCTTCTTTACATACTCATCAACTCCGCTGTATCTTCCATAAATTGGGTCAAGTAATTCACCTTTCTGAACAGGCTGGTTTCCACCTGTTGGTTCAATCTCATAGGCTGCCTTTGCATCAAGCCATGTGAAGGCTCCACAAAGCCCGGGTCGCTCAGGTGTAATCACACATACATGCTTTGGTGCAAAACTCTGGCAAAGTAAACATGAGTAAAACTCATTAACTTGCTCATCTGTAAGGGTGGCAAGTCTCAAATCCCTTTGTCTGTATTCTTTTCTTGCTTCATCTCTGAGTCTCAGAACATCTTTTTCATCAACATAGAGAAAAACCTCAACCTTATCCACAATGCTGCGAAATCTTACCTTAATCATGCTTGATATTATTATCCCGAGATGCTGAAGGGAAATACCTGCGTCTTTTGCCTTTTTGCTAATTCTTATCCAGTTTATGTCCCTCTGACCTATATGCCAGAGTCCTTCTGCTTCATTTATGAATGTATGAATCTGACGCTCAATGACAGGCTCAAAATCCTTCTGCATCTTTTTACCTGCCACATTCACAACTATTCCAAGAGGCATCTGCCCTCCAGCTTCATAACGGTTTTTCCAGTCACTGCCCACTATCTCAACTTTTTCATCTTCCACTTCTGAGGCTTCTCTCATTCTCACCCATTCAAATGCCGGAGTTCTCTGCCCTCCAAATTCAATAAAAGTCTCTTCCTTTCTTACTCTTTCTCCCTCAAAAGCAGGACCATACGATATAGGAATTGGTGGTTTTTCAACTATTATTTTTAAACCTCTTGTCTCAATGGCTTTTTTAACAACCTTTGAATAATCACTCTCTGATGTTAGAAGTGGATACTCTGCTATTTGAGGGAGTATTATATCTGGAAGGCTCTGATCAGTTATAACAGGAACTGCAAAGATCACAGCACCCAAAGCTACTGCAACTGCTTTTTCATCAAGCTTTCCAAATGCACATGCAAAGGCATTTATTCTTTTTCTTACATAATCAATAATTGAGTCCTTGTCTCCAGCAATCTGTCCTCCAAATATTAGAGAGGCTCTAACTGCCCAATCAATAACATAAACTGTATGCTCTGTTTTTGTACCAACAGGAACAATATAAGCCTCAAAACCGTGTCTTTCACCTGTTTTTAAAAATTCCTCTGCCAGAGAACCAATAAGAAAACTAAGAATCCTCTTTTCCTGAAGTTCTTTAATAATAAGCAAAAGTCTCTTTGAATCAATACTGCCAAGTAAAACTGCAACCGCTGGAATTCTGCCATCAACAAGCTGAACCCCAAGGGTTCTCTGAATTGTGTCTCCAATAAATCCATGATAGGTAAAACCTGAAGTTTTATCAGGTTCCTGAGCATTTATGTATTTGAGAGTCAGATAAATTTCTGAAAGATAAAGATAGCTTAATGCCAGAGTTAAAGCATCCTCAGAAGCCTGATTGATTTCATTTTTAATCCTTTTTAAAAAATCTCCAAGCTCTTTAAACTCTTTTATTTTTAATCCTTCAAGAGCATAAATCAATGGAATTCCGTATGCAGTATCTGGAAGCTCAAAGGAAAAAGTCTCACTTTTTTCTTTTTTTGTCTTCTCTAAAAGTTCTTCTGTTTCCTTCAATAAATTCTCTGCTGATTTTTTTGTAATATTTATCAATTGTTCAATCATTGTTTGCTCCTTACATAGTTTCTTAAAAATGCGGGAATTCCGCTTGCTTCTTTTGTTCCCACAATAACCTTCCAGCCAGGAAGCTTATCCTCTATTGAAGCTTTTAACATAGCCACATATCCGGGAATTATAAGCTCTCTATGGTTGAGTCTTTCCTCTATACCGCTTTCTTTTATAAACTGGGCAATCCTGCTTGCTGAAAACTTACCTGCTGCCCATGCTGTAAGCACACTCAGCCCATCACAGTCCATAATGACAAGCCATGCCGGGACTTTGCTGTTTTCTATCTCTCCCTTAACAAGAAAATATGTTAATGCAAAATTTGTTGTAACTATCACAGGACTGTTACTGTCTGGCTCACCCACTTTATAGATATCCTGTTTTACCTGCATTGGAACCTGAGGGTCTGAATAAATATTTTGCTTAAGAGTAAAAAGCACGAGGTTTTTCCATCTGGGAATGCTACTTAACACAACTATTGATGAATACTTTAAAATCGCAACTGCTGAAATCACAGTTTCATAAAAATCCTCCTGTCTGTTTGCAAATGTTATCACAGGATATCCCAGTGATTTAAAACCTTTTTTCAGTGCAGCTCTTCTTATTATTGTATTGTCTCTTAAAAGTTCTCCAGCATTTGCTGGCTGAGTATCAATAAGAAGATTCTGAATTCCTTTTGAACGGGCAAATTCTGTAAGTGTGATAATATTTTCAATACCCTTACAACTTACAACAAGGGGAACATTGTATTTTTTTACAACCTCAACCATTTCTACAAGATTTTCCTCTGTTGCTCCACAGAGAATCGGTCTATGATTCTTAAGTTTCTCAAGAGCCGAGGATGCTACCTGAGGATTTAAAATCCCAAGAATGAGAGGTATTTCAGGTGCTTTATTAAGTACTCGCTCAACTGTCTTATTGAATATTTCTTTACTGTTAGAGCTATTTTTCAAAAATATTGCATCAATCTTGAGTATCTCCCCAACCCTTTCAATCTGAGAGTTTAAAACATTATCAACAACTGCCTCAATTTTTTCATCATTATCATTTATCTGAAGAGCTAAAACCGCTGGATTAAAAAATCTCTTTTCATGTCTGAAAAGGACTTTCTCCTCTCCGATTTTGATTTTTGTTTTATCAGAACCAAACTCAAAACCCCTGATTGGAGGAGTTGCAGCTTCTTTAAGCTTTGCCTTCACCTCTTCTGATGCTTCAGGACAGTCCTCAATCTGAGCCTGACCCTGTGCAACTTTCATTGCAAATGCAAGACATGTGGGAAAACCACATTTTTTGCAGTTTGTTTTCGGAAGGAGCTTAAAAATCTCTATACCTGTAAGTGCCATCTATATGCTCCTTTCTGTAAACAGTTCCTCTATGAATTGTTTCGTTATTTCTATTGCCACTGGATGTCTCATTATCAAAAGTTCTGCTCCTGAAAGAAGAAATGAACAGGCAGTTACAGTCTCCCACATTATAGCTCTTTCATGAAGGCTTCCCCATTCTGGAATATCATCTTCATTTGCCTGTGTCTCCTTTGTTTTCCACACATAAAAGCCTACATCAGCAACCATCGGGCTGCATAGCATTTCATCTCCCTGAAGCAACCCTGCTAATCTGATTCTTTCCATAACAGAATAAGTGTATTCAAAACCGTAGCCAAGAGCAGAACACATAGGATCTATAATAACTTTGTCTTTTGGGAATCCCATCTGGGTAATGAGAATGTTAAGCTGTTTTGCAAGATTAACATCAAGCTCTGACATGGCAATAAGACTGTGTCCTCCTGCCATAGCAGAAGCAGCAATTGTTTTGTAATTTCCCTCCTGAGCCTTACCTATTATGCATCTGTATTGCCTTGAAGCATCAGCCACAACAGGAAGAACCTCTGCATCCTTTTCTGTATGATTGCTTCCAAGAATTATCAGAGGCAAATCTATCTCAGAAAGAACTCTTTTTACTTTATCAGCAGCCTCCTTTGGTTTGGAATCTTTACAGTCAGGATGAGTGCTCATAAGCCTCAGAGCAATTGCATCTGCACCCGAAGTTTCACAGAATTTTGCCCATCTGACAGGATCATCCCATACTGATGAGTAAACCTTTGCAAGTTCATCTGGGTAGTCCTCAGGAGGGACATCCTGAATTTCAAAGGCAATCAAAGGCTTATGAGGAAACTCTCCTTCAAAAAAATGAAACGGCAGGGCAGATTCTCCTCCAAAACATGCCTTTTTATTCTTTCCAAAAAAAACTTCTGGAATTCTGCCTGTGTATGTCTCTTTAGGAAGGACAAAATTCATTTTTCACCTCTAAATTTCAAGATATGAATGAGCATAAAGGGTCTTGCCTGTCAAAACATTTATTGTTTTTATTGTCTCCCTCACCTCTGATGGATTTACAATTGCAGCTGAAAGCCCTTCATACATAAGAAGGGCTAAAAAATATCTGTTCAGAATTGGTCTTATTTCTCTGGGACATCCATTTGAAAGATTGCTCAATCCAACAATAGTTTTCATAGGTGGATCATTGAGTTCCTGAAAAAGCTTTATAGTTCTTAAAACCTCCATTGCCTGCTGCTGAGAATTTGCTATCTGTAAAACCAACGGATCAAGATATATATTTTCCAGTGGCACTCCGAATTCAGTAGCCTTTTCCATAAGCTGAACAGCTATTTCAACCCTTTCTTCCGCATCCCGTGGAAGCCCTCCTTTACCCACTGTAAGAGCAATTACAGGAACTGTGTATTTTGCTGCAAGTTCAAGCATCACGAATCTTTCAGGGTCTAATGAGGTTGAATTAATGAGAGGCTTGCCCCATTGATTGTTGTGAGTCCTGAGTCCTGCTTCCATTGCCTTAGGATTAGTTGTATCAAGGGAAACAGGAAGAGGAACTGCCTCCTGAATTGTTTTTACCATCCACTCCATAAGTTCTTCGCCGCCATCTTCAGCAGGACCGATGTTTGCCTCTATCATTTGTGCGCCATCCTTCCACTGCTCAATAGCAATTTGCTGTATCGGTGTTTTATCTCTCTTCTGTATAGCATCACGAACCTTTTTTGAAATAATACTGAGACGTTCACCTATAATTAGCATTTATCCTCCATGAGTTTAATAAAAAATTTTAACACAAAGTTGATGGTTTACTTAAATTGGATAATATGGTAATAATTTTTATTGAATTTTATTTTTGGAGGAGAGCTATGGAATGTAAATTTGAGAGAAACAGAAAAATTTGCACCTGCACCTATGAACCCTGTGAAAAGAAAGGAATATGCTGCGAATGTTTGCACTATCACAGAAAAAGAGGAGAACTTCCAGCATGTTATTTTACTCCAGAAGTTGAGGCTACATATGACAGAAGCATTAAAAAATTTATATCTATGTATCAAGGTAAACGCTGAGATCTTCTAAGACAATATCTCTTGCATCTTTAATTTTTTTGGATAGATCAACTTTTGCCAGGGTTATACCAGCATGAAGGACATATCTTCTGCTGGTAAAAACTGTTATACATCTATTTGAATAAATTGCCCTGCCTCCCACATTGTAGTCATGCCCTCTTATAAAACATGTGGCATTAACAGAGTTTAAAAAATTTAACAATTCTTCCTCTGTAAACTTCGGTATTCCATATCCTCTGAAAGTAGGAGATATGTCAGGATCTGCCCAGAGTATATCTATTATTAAATCCTTTCTTGATTTATCATCTATGGGCTGTCCACTTAGAGGAAATCCTCCATGAGCTGCCACAACACCATTCTGAGTCTGTATCATCAATGGCATTTCCCGAAAAACTTTTACAGCTTCATCATGAATTTTAAATCCGTAACTGCCAAATATCTCTATAAGTTCCTGATCAAACTCATAGGGAAAACACTCTACTGCATAGTTAGCTTCATGATTTCCCTTAAGAAGATAAACTCTATCCGGAAACCTTATTTTGAGAAGACAGAGATAAAGCAGGTTGAAAACTGATCCCCCGGGTTCTGGCTCTCTGTCTATGTAGTCACCGAGAAAAAAAAGATATTGATTTTCTGAATCTTTAAGAAACTCCCTGACAATGTATTTTGTTGTTGAAAAATCACCATGAGTATCACCTATAAATTTTGCCTCACCTTCTGTTAATGAAAATTTTATAAATGGTGCATCTTTTTTTAAAACTTCAGCTGTTTCACTAAAAATTTTTATTATTTCATCAGGTTCAAAACTTTTTAAAAAGTCAGGATTATAAAAAATTTCTTTAAACTTTTTATCTGGGTAATTGTCCATCAGATGCCAACTGTTTTATAAAACTCAGAGCATCACTGCTTCCAATAGCTTTCAGAGCATTTATTATAGCAATCCTGACTGCCTCGTTTTTCTCCCTTAAAAATGCCTCCTTAAGATACTGAACAGACTCATGCATTTTAATTTTACCAAGGGATCTTGCAGTAGCCTCCCTAACCAGAACCTCTGCATCCTTGAGTCCCTCTTTAAGTATCTCTAATAGTCTTCTTTCAGGTTTAAAACTGCCAAGTGCATCTGCAACATATGATTTTAAAGAGGGGCATTCATGATGAAAGAATGGATCCTGAAACATTCTTAACAACGCCTCCTCTGCATGTAAAGTTCCTATATTACCGAGCATCTTTATTGCCCTGATTCTATATCTCCAGTTAATTCCTTTGCTGTCTGCAAGAGCCACCACAGTGGAGAGGGCTTCATAATTTTTGAATTTCTCAATAAATGCAGGATCTGAAATTTTCTCTCTCCATTGAGGTGTATCAAGCTCCTTAAAAAGCTCATCAAGACTGTAAGCAAAAAGATTGCAGTTAAAAAATATTAAAGTTAAAAAAACTGCTTTCAGTAATGTTTTCATAAAATCTTTTCTTTTTTCTCAAGATATTGTAAAACATAATCTTTTACTGCTTCTTCAAGTGACAGGACTGGCTTATTAAATCCAGCTCCTTTTAGTTTGTCCATTTCAGCTTTTGTAAAATACTGATATTTATCCTTGATCTGCTCTGGCATATCAATGTATTCAATTTTAGGCTCCATTCTTAGTGCTGAAAATACCGCACGGGCTAAATCATTCCATGAGCGGGGTATTCCTGTTCCAACATTATATATTCCATTTAAATCACTTCTTTCAAGAAAAAAGACTGTCATCTCAACAGCATCCTTAACATATATAAAATCCCTCAACTGCTCTCCATCTTTGTAAAGTGGATGATACGATTTAAAAAGTCTTATTTTACCATCACTTTTAATCTCCTCATAAGCCTTAAGCACCATGCTTCGCATTTCTCCCTTATGCCATTCTTTAGGACCATATACATTGAAATATTTCAAACCAACAATTCTATCCAGAATTCCTTTTTTAAGTGCCCAGATATCAAAAAGATGTTTTGAATATGCATAAGCATTCAAGGGTCTTAAATGAGGAATAATGGAATGACTGTCAGAAAAACCTTGAGACCCGTCTCCATAGGTTGCTGCGGATGAAGCATATATAAATCTTACATTGTTTGCAACAGCCCACTTCGCAAGTTCCTTAGTATATTCATAGTTATTTTCCATTAAAAACTCAACATCTGTTTCAGTTGTACTGCTTCTTGCTCCAAGATGAATTATAGCCTTCAGAGGTTCCTTAAAGTTTCCATCTCTTATCTGCTCAATAAATTTATTCTTATGAATATAGTCTTCAAAGGAAAGACCAACAAGATTTTTCCATTTTTCTGATTTATCTATATTGTCAACAATAAGAATTTTTTCCTCCCCGAGTTCATTCAGTCTCTGTACAACATTTGCTCCAATAAAGCCTGCTCCTCCTGTGACAACAATGTAGCTCAATTTCATCCCCTCAATTTTAAATATTTTTATTTTACCATACCTGCAGAATACTAAACTCAATTGACATAATATTAACTTAGCAGAGATAATAATTTTATGCCTTATAATGATTTAAGAGATTTTCTGCAACTCCTTGAAAAAATGGGACTTCTTCACAGAATCAAGGTTGAGGTTGATCCCGTGCTTGAGATTGCAGAAATTACAGACAGAATATGTAAGTCACCACAGGGTGGTAAGGCATTATTTTTTGAAAAAGTAAAAGGTTCAGAAATTCCTGTTGTTACAAATATATTTGGCTCATTTGAAAGAATGTGTCTCGCACTTGAAGTTCAATGCCTTGATGATGTTGGCAAAAGAATTGAAAAGCTCCTCAATCAGATACCACCTAAAACATTTAAAGAAAAAATAAAGGCTCTCTTTGAGATATTTGAAATGAACAAATATATTCCAAAATTAGTCAGAACCGCACCCTGTCAGGAAGTAATAAATCATGAGCCTCAACTGAGCAGGTTTCCAATATTAAAAACATGGCCTAAAGATGGAGGACATTTCATAACACTACCTATGGTTTTTACCAGAGACCCTGAAACAGGAAAGCAAAACTGCGGAATGTATAGAATGCATGTTTACGATGAAAAAACAACAGGAATGCACTGGCACATCCATAAAGATGGTGCAGTGCATTTCAGAAAATACAAAGAACTTGGCAAAAAAATGCCTGTAGCTATAGCAATAGGTTCTGATCCTGCAGTTATATATTCCTCAACAGCTCCTCTTCCCTATGGAGTAGATGAGATGGTTTTTGCAGGATTTTTAAGAAGAAAGCCGGTTGAAATGGTAAAATGTGTAACTTCTGATATAGAAGTCCCTGCTAATGCTGAAATAGTTCTTGAGGGCTATGTTGATCCTGATGAGTTAAGGGATGAAGGTCCTTTTGGCGACCATACAGGATTTTACTCTCCTGTGGATAAATTTCCGGTCTTTCATGTAATCTGCATTACTCATAGAAAAAAACCCATATATCCTGCAACAGTTGTCGGAAAACCACCAATGGAAGACTGTTATATGGGGAAGGCAACTGAGAGAATTTTCCTGCCAATTCTTAAATTGCAATTTCCAGAAATAAGAGATATAAATCTTCCAATTGAGGGAGTTTTTCATAATGCTGTTATTGTCTCAATAAAAAAACAGTATCCTGGACACGGCAAAAAAATAATTCATGGGCTGTGGGGTACGGGACAGATGATGTTTTCAAAACTCATAATTGTTGTTGATGAGGATGTGGATGTTCAGGATTTATCTACTACTGCATGGAAGGTTTTAAATAATGTTGACTGGCGTAGAGACGTTGTTATCTCTGAGGGTCCTGTTGATGAGCTTGACCATGCTTCAAATCTGCCAAGATATGGAGGTAAAATGGGAATTGATGCAACTCGTAAAACCCGCGAAGAAGGAATGATGAGAGATTGGCCTGAAGAAATTGCTCAGGCAGATGAAATCAAAGAGATTGTTACAAAAAGATGGCATGAATATGGTTTCTGATTTCTCATTAGGAATTGATATAGGAAGCGAAACTGCAAAAATAGCAATCATTGACAGACAAGGCAGACTCATTGAAAAGCTATATTTAAAGCATTCGGGAAAGCCTGCGGAAGTTATATGCAGGATTTTAAAGGATATTATTTGCAGATATAAAAAATTAAGAGTATGCTTTACGGGTGTATCAGGAAGATTTATTGCAAGGACTATAGGTGCACCATATATTAATGAAATAGTATCCCAGGCAACAGCAACTTCAAGTTTTTATCCTGATGTCAGAACAATAATAGAGATTGGTGGAGAGGACTCAAAGCTAATTTTTCTTGACAGTAATGGAAGAATAAAGGATTTTTCTTTAAACAGTATATGTGCTGCTGGCACAGGCTCATTTTTGGAGCAGCAAGCAGAGCGTCTGGGACTGAGTATACAGGAATTCAGCGAACTTGCTGTAAAGTCAGAAAAACCTTCAAAGATTGCCGGGCGTTGCAGTGTATTTGCAAAGTCAGATATGATTCATCTTCAGCAGATTGGAACACCACATGAAGACATAATAGCAGGATTGTGTTTTGCACTTGCAAGAAACTTTAAAGCAACAATGTTTAAAGGAAGAGCTATTGAAAGGGTGGTTTCCTTTCAGGGTGGTGTTGCTGCAAACAAAGGAATGGTTAAAGCTTTTAAAAATGTACTCGGAGTTGATGATATCCTCATACCTGAACATTTTGAGGTAACAGGTGCAATAGGTGCAGCACTGAAGGCTCAACTCAAAAACATTTACTTAAATGAAGAAATGATTGAAAAACTTTACAACATAAAAGCTGAGATTGAGTATGGATTGCCATCATTGAATGTACCTCTTTTAGAATTCAGCACAAACTCTGAAACCAAAGTTAAGCCTTCAGAATTGACTCATGCATATCTTGGTATAGATGTCGGTTCAGTTAGTACAAATGTTGTCCTCATAGATGAAAAAGGTAATCTCATTACAAAAAGATATCTTTTAACTGCAGGTAAACCAATTGATGCGGTTAAAAGAGGACTGAAAGAAATAAGTGAAGAATTTCCTTCAATTAAGATAAAAGGAGTTGGGGTTACAGGTTCTGGCAGATATATGATTGCTGACTTTGTTGGAGCTGATATTGTAAAAAATGAAATTACAGCTCATGCTCGCGGAGCAATTCATTATGACAGCACAGTTGACACAATATTTGAGATAGGAGGGCAGGACTCTAAATATATAAGGCTTAAAGATGGAAAGGTTATAGATTTTGAAATGAATAAAGCATGTGCAGCAGGCACGGGCTCATTTATTGAGGAACAGGCAGACAAGTCTGGCATAAGCCTTGAGGAGTTTCAGTCATTAGCTTTTTCGTCTCAGAAACCCTGCAAACTGGGTGAAAGATGCACTGTATTTATGGAAAATTCTCTTATAATAAATCTTCACAGAGGAGCACGCAAGGAAGACATCATTGCAGGACTATGTTACAGCATTGTTGAAAACTATATAAACAGAGTTGTTGCGGGAAAATCTATCGGTAAAAAAATATTCTTTCAGGGTGGTGTTGCATTTAACAAAGCGGTAATTTCTGCCTTTAAAAACTTTTTAAAATCAAAATTCGGTGAGGAATTTAATTTAATAATTCCTCCTCATCACGAAGTAATGGGTGCAATCGGAATAGCATTGATTGCAAGAGATTTTACAAAAAATGGAAAAGAAACCAGATTCAAAGGTTTCTCACTTAAAGATCGTTCTTACAGTATTTCTTCTTTTGAATGCAGAAGCTGCCCAAATCACTGTGAAATAAACAAAATTGAGGTGGATGCAGAAAAAGGTGCTCTTTTTTATGGAGGAAGATGCGAAAAATATGAAAGAATGGATTCAATCTCAAAGCTTCCAGATCCTGTAAGGCTCAGGGAAGAACTTGCCTGGAAAGCCCATAGAGAATATGAAGAAAGATACAGTGAGAGAAAGGCTCCTATTATCGGAATTCCTTATATTTTCTTCTTTCATGATCAACTCCCCTTCTGGAGCACTTTTCTATGGGAAATTGGATTCAATGTAAAAATTTCAGGTAAAACAAACAAGGAAATAATAAACAAAGGCTTAGAAAAAGTTCTTTCTGAAGCATGTTTTCCTCTGAAGGTAGCCTATGGTCATATAGCAGAGCTTTGTGATAGCGGAGTTGATTTAGTCTTCCTGCCCAGTTTTATAAATCTTAATCTTCATGAAGAATATGAAAGAGGACTCGCCTGTCCTCTTGTGCAGACAATTCCTTATGTAAGCAGACAGCTTTTCAGCAATATAAAAATTGCCGAACCGAGAGTGGACTTTTCAAGAGGCTTTGAATATTTAAAGAATGAGCTTAAAAGAGTATTTAAAGGAATTGTTAATCTTAAAGACATTGATCTCAAAATAAATATTGCAAGACAAAAACAGCAGGAATTCGCAAATCTACTGCACAAAGAGGGACTGAAATTCTTAGAAACAGCAAAGCAAAAAACACTCGGACAGACAGCTACTGTTATCCTTCTTGGAAGGTCATATAATTCCTTTGACAGGGCTGCAAGTCTTGACATATCAGGAAAACTCATTAAACTCGGTGTGCTGCCCATTCCAATGGATATGCTCCCGCTTGAAAATATAAATATTAAAGATGAATGGCAAAATCTTTACTGGCGGTCTGGGCAGAAAATACTGAAAGCAGCAAGGCTTATTTATAAAGTGAAAGATGTTTATCCTGTTTTTATAACAAATTTTTCATGCGGACCGGACTCATTCATAATAAACTATTTCAAAGAGGAGATGGCACAGTATCCTTATTTAATCCTTGAAATTGATGAACACAGTGCTGATGCAGGAATTCTTACAAGACTTGAAGCTTTTATTGACAGTCTTAAAAGCAGAATAACTGATACAGAAACCAAAAAAATATTTATTCCTGTTTTCCTTAAAACTTCGGTCTCAACGGATTTATCAAAAAGAACAATATACATTCCACGAATGGCTGACCATGCCTTTGCCGTAAAGGCAGCATTCAATTATTGCGGGATTGAAGCTGAAGTTATGCCACCATCAGACAAAACCTCCATTGAACTTGGCAGAAAACATGTCTCTGGAGGAGAGTGTTTCCCCTATGTTGTTACACTGGGAGATATGTTAAAGATTGTGTATTCACCTGATTTTAATCCTGACAAAACAGCATTCTTTATGCCATCAGGAGCTGGTCCATGTAGATTTGGGCAATATAATGTTTCACACAGAATGATGCTTAAAAAACTCGGCTTGCACAATGTTCCTGTTTATTCTCCACAGCAGGATGCTCAGTTTTATAAAGATTTACGCATTGCAGGAAGACAGTTTTCATTAAGAGCATGGCAGGGAGTTGTTGCATATGGATTGCTTACCAAACTGTTACTTCAGACAAGACCATACGAAAAAAACAAGGGAGAAACAGACTCATTTTATGGATATTATGTGATGAAAATCTGTGACGTGATAAAAAGCAAAAATGGAAATATTGAAAGTTTATTGAATAATATAAGAAGAGATTTTGAAAACATACCAAAGTATAAAGAAAGAAAACCCCTTATCGGAATTGTTGGAGAGATTTTTGTCCGTTCACATTCCTTATCAAATGAGAATTTAATAAGAAGACTTGAAGACTTTGGAGTAGAGGTATATCTCACTCCCATTGAAGAATGGATTCACTATGTAAACAAAATTGCTCTGAGAAAAGCCTTGATAAAAAAGGAAAAATCTGCTATCATAAAAATTCTTATTAATAAATTTTTTCAGTGGAGGGTTGAAAAAAAATTTTCTTCGGGATTCAGGGGAGTTATAAACTTTTTGAAGGAACCCTCTACAAAGGAATTGTTTAAATTTGCCTCACCTTATGTCCCGGATAGTTTTGAAGGAGAGACTGTGTTGAGTATTGGGAAAACTGTGGATTTAATTAAAAGAGGTGCAAGGGGCATAATAAACACAATACCTTTTGGCTGTATGCCAGGTGCTATTGTAACAGCTTTTTTAAGGTTTATCCAAAGAGATTATAATATTCCTGTAGTTTCTCTTGCCTATGATGGAACAAACTCAACAGTTAATGAACTCTGGTTAGAAGCTTTTATAGATACTATAAAAATTTGAAGGAGGTGAAGTGAGTGGGGAGTGTTCTTAAGTGGAGAAAGAAAAAAATCAAAAAACACAAATACAGAAAGCTCCGTAAAAAAATGAGAGCATTAAGAAGAAATAAATAAGGAGAGCAGGCAATGAAAGATTTAATTAGTTTAAAAGAAGAAATCTCTCTAATAGAAACAGAGATAAAGGTAATCTCGGAAAAGATTGATGAAATAAATAAAAAACTTAATAAAGTGGAAGAGATTGAGCTTGAAATCAAGGCTTTAAAATTATTTTTAAAGAGGGTTTTCCCTGATTTTAAGAAAGACTATCCGGAAATATTTAAAAAAATCTCTGCGGAGTAATCATGTCATTTAAACCTTTCAGCACCACAGGCATAGGAAGTATGCCTCATCACCAGCCCTATGAAGCATGCAAAGCTGTATTGCAGTATTTTGATATCCCTTTCTGGCCACAGCTACCAAAATATTCATTAAATGAATCAATGATTGCTCAGTTTTCAGAAGGATTACCTGGAATAGTTTTTGATAAAGAAAAAATATATCTAAAAAAAGACGAAAAACTGATAACAGAATGGCTCAGCAACTATACTGATGAAATGGAGTCTTTCATGACTGAAAATTTTGCAGCGGGGCTTCATATGATGGAGAAAATGTTGAAAGGAAAAAAATTAAAAATATTTAAAGGTCAGGTTACAGGTCCTGTAACATTTAGTCTTTCTCTTAAGGATGAAAGGGGTAAACCAATTTATTTTGATGAGACTCTAAGAGAACTCTCACTTCTACATCTTAAAGCAAAGGCTAAGTGGCAGATAAATTTTTTAAAAAATTTTACTGAAGGTGTCATCATCTTTATTGATGAGCCCATACTTCAGGCTGTAGGGACTTCAACATATATATCTGTTGAGAATTCTGAAACAATCAGGCTGATAAAAGATTTTGCTTCTTTTATTAAGTCTGCCGGAGCCTTGGCAGGAGTCCACTGCTGTGGAAGGACAGACTGGAAGCAGGTTTTATCTGCAGGTATAGATATTTTTAGCTTTGATGCCTTCTTCTTTTTTGATTTCTTTAAAATTTATAAAGAAGAAATTGCAGAGTTTGTCAATTCAGGAGGCTATATTGCATGGGGATTTGTGCCAACCACTGACAATCTGAAAGAACTGAAAGATGAAGAAATAATAAATCAGGCATTAAAGAAAATCGGAGAGATCTCCAAGGATGTTCCTTTAATTAATAAAAACTCTCTCATAACACCATCTTGCGGAATGGGATCTCTTCAAATTACAGATTCTGAAAGAGTTTGCAAACTTCTCAGAAGCCTGAAAAAAAAACTCAATGAGTAAAGGAATATTCATAACCTTTGAGGGTATAGAAGGTTCTGGCAAAACAACTCAGGCAAATTTGCTTTCAGAAAGGCTCAAAAAAGAAGGATACAAAGTTCTACTCACCTATGAACCAGGAGATACTGAGATTGGCAGAAAAATTAGAGATATCCTTTTAGACTCCAAGGTGAAAATAAATCCACTTGTTGAATTATTTCTTTATCTTGCAGATAGAGTTCAGCATATTGAAGAGAAAATAAAACCTCACATTGATGCTGGATTTATCGTAATATGTGATAGATTCACTGATTCAACAGTTGCATATCAGGGCTATGGAAGAGGCATTTCCATTGAGCTTATAAAAAAATTAAACAAAATTTTATTTGATGATTTCTTGCCTGATTTAACAATTTTGCTTGATCTTCCAGTGCAACATGGTTTACAAAGAAATCAGAAAATCAAAAAAATGGATAGATTTGAAATGGAGGATATTGATTTTCATAATAAAGTCAGACAGGGTTACTTAGAAATTGCAGGGACTGAACCACAAAGATTTATTATTCTTGATGCTACTGAATCTTTTCAGGAAATAGCTGAAAAAATATACAGAAAGGTTAAGTCAACCTTTAATCTGTTATAATTTAATATTAAAAGTTTCACTAAAATGGGGTTTGATAAAATCATATCTCAGGAAAAGGTTGTAAAGCTTCTGAAAGGCACATTAAAAACAAAAAAAATCCCTAATGCATTTTTATTTATAGGGGACTCTTATATTGGAAAAACTCAAACAGCAATCGCATATGCTAAAGCTTTAAACTGTCCTGATAAAAATCTTGATTTCTGCGATGAATGTTCCTCATGCAAAAAAATAAACTCAGGGCTACATCCTGATGTAAAAGTTATAACTCCTGAAAAGGATGTAATTACTGTGGGGAATATAAGAGAAGTTGAAGAGTTTGTATCTTTTCATCCTCTGGAAGCAAGATATAAAGTTATTATTATAAAAGAGGCACATAAAATGAATCAGTCCGCAGCAAATGCATTTCTTAAAACAATTGAGGAACCACCATTAAATACGACGATAATACTGATATGTGAAAATATTCATGCGCTGCCTGAACCTCTTATTTCAAGATGTTTTAAAATTTATTTTGCTCCTCTTTCAATTAATTCAATGAAAGAAATCATTCCTGACAGCCCTCAAAAAGACCTTTTGATAAAGCTTGCAATGGGAAGACCAAGGCTTTTTACATCAAGGAATATGCTGAAAGATATCCAGGATTTTGCTGATACATTAAAAAATAAAAACAGAAAGTTAACATGGAAAGACAATGAAGAAATTAAGTGGTGGATTGATTTTTTATGTATATTTCTGAGAGATGCTATCAGCAATAAATTTACATCTAATTATTGTCAGATTTTGCCAATAAATTTTAAACTGAAAGAAAATGTTACTGTGCATGAGATTTTGAATCTTTATGAGGAACTGCAAGAGGTGAGGAAAAATATTGATTTAAATTTAAACAAATCAATACTATGGAATTATACAGAAAAACTGATAGGGAGAGTTATTAATGTATAAAGTAGCTTATATAAAAATAAGACCTTTTGGCAAAGTTTACCGTTATTTAAATACCTTAGAAAATCTGAAGGAAGGAGAGTTTGTTATTGTAGAAGGAGATTTTGGATTAACTGTTGGATATGTTTTAAAGGTATTACATGAGGAGAAAAATTCGCTTAAACCCATTCTTCGCATAGCAACTGAAGAAGACATGGATACATTCAGAAAAAATCTTACCCTGGAAAAAGAAGCATTTGATTTCTGTCTTGAAAAAATAAAGGAGAGAAACCTGCCAATGAAACTTCTTGTGGTTGAGTCAGCTCTTGATAAAAAAAGAATAATCTTCTATTTTACTGCAGAAGGCAGAATAGATTTCAGAGAACTGGTAAAGGATCTTGCAGCAAAATACAAAACAAGAATAGAAATGCGACAAATAGGAGTAAGAGATGAGACAAAATTTTTTGGTGGGATAGGTGTATGCGGGATGGAAATATGCTGTAAAAAATTTATAAACCTTTTCAAACCAATATCCCTGAGAATGGCTAAAGATCAGGAGATAACACTTAATGTTTTCAAACTTTCAGGTATATGCGGAAGACTAAAATGCTGTCTCAGGTATGAGTATCATGGAGAGATAGAAGAAACTTTACTTGATGAAGAAATAGTCGCACAGGAGGAAAGAGAACCTGAAATAAAAAAGCTTTCATTTATTATCAGAAACACAAAGGATGAATTGATAGATGAAAATACAGAAGGAAACCAGAAAAATGAATCTGAATAAAGGATTTTATATTACCACCCCAATTTATTATGTCAATGACACTCCGCATATTGGACATGCTTATACAACTTTGGCTGCAGATATACTTGCAAGATATCAAAGGCTCAAGGGTAAAAAAGTTTTTTTCCTTACAGGAACGGATGAACACGGGCAAAAGGTTGAAAGAGCAGCAAAACAGAGAGGCAGACTTCCAAAGGAACACGCAGATATAATGGTTGAAAACTTCAAAACACTCTGGAAAAAACTGAATATAAGCAACGATGCATTCATCAGAACAACAGATGAACAACATAAAAAGGTTGTTCAGGAAATACTTCAAAAACTATATGAAAAAGGAGAAATTGAAAAAAGAATTTACTCTGGCATGTATTGCACACCCTGTGAAAGATTCTGGACAGAAAAAGATTTAGTTGAAGGGATGTGTCCTGATTGTGGGAGAGAAGTTGAAAAAATAGAAGAAGAAAACTATTTCTTTCTAATGTCAAAGTATCAAAAGGCACTTATTAAACATATTGAAAAAAATCCTGAATTCATTCTGCCAGAAACAAGAAAAAATGAAGTTCTCTCATTTCTTAAAAATAAAACACTTGGCGATCTCTGCATATCCCGTCCAAGACAGAGACTTCAGTGGGGAATTCCTCTTCCATTTGATGAAAATTATACAACCTATGTATGGTTTGATGCTCTACTGAATTATTATTCAGCCCTTAAATATCTCGCACCAGCTGATACTGTATGGTGGCCAGCAGACCATCATCTGATCGGGAAAGACATTCTTATAACCCATGCGATTTACTGGTCTACAATGCTTATGGCAATTGAAATTCCTCTTCCAAGAAATATATTCGCTCATGGATGGTGGACTGTTCAGGGAGCAAAGATGTCAAAATCTGTAGGAAATGTTGTTGATCCAAACTATGTTGCAGAAAAATATGGTGTGGATACCATCAGATATTTTCTTTTCAGAGAAGTAACATTTGGAATGGATGGAGACTTTTCAGAAGAAGCCATAATAAGAAGAAGAAACAATGATCTTGCAAATGATCTTGGTAACTTACTTAATCGTTTTCTTGTTATGAATGAAAAGTATATGAAAGGAAGGGTAGAGCCTCACTGGATAGATGACGATTTTACAAATGATATGAATAGATTAATTCAGGAAATAGACACTGAAAAACTCTGGAATGAGTTTAAATTTAATACAGTTCTTGAAAAAATATGGGAGGCAATTGCCCTTGTAAATAACTATATAGCAAAAACAGAGCCATGGAATATCGCTAAGTATGCTCCTGAAAATTTATCCAAGTTACTTTTCAATATTTGGAATTCTCTGAGAATTATAACTGTTTATCTTTATCCATTCATGCCAGAAACAGCTGAAAAAATATGGTATGCTCTTGGCCTCAGTTCTGTTGCAATTGATCATAGCATGCTTAAATGGAAAGTAGATATAGAGGGGATGAGAACAACAAAGATTGAACAGATATTTCCGAGAATAGAACTAAAAGGAGAAAATACAAAAGAAGATAAAAGTAAACTGCAGGAACTTGTTAGTATTGATGAGTTCATGAAGGTAAAGCTTAAAGTGGGGAAGGTTATTTCAGCAGAAAATGTAAAAGGCTCTAAAAAGTTGATAAAACTCGTAGTTGACATCGGTGAACACAGACAGATTGTTGCTGGTATAGGTAAATCATATACACCTGAAGAGCTTGTTGGCAAATCCATAGTTGTCGTAAGCAATCTTAAACCAGCAAAACTTATGGGTGTGGAGTCTCAAGGAATGCTTCTTGCAGCAACGGGAGACAGTGGAACAATATCTATTCTTACTGTTGACAGAGAAGTTAATCCTGGGGCAGAGATAAAATGAAATCTGTCAGGGAATGGCCAGAAACTGAAAGACCAAGAGAAAGACTTCTTAAAGAAGGTACTCAGAGCCTTTCTGATGCTCAATTACTTGCCATAATTTTAAGAACAGGCTCAAATGAAAAGAGCGTGATTGATACAGCAATAGAACTTCTTCAAGAATTTGGAGGACTTAAAGGAATTGAGGGAGCATCCATCAAAGAGCTTAAATCTTTTAAAGGACTTGGAAATGCAAAAATAGCTCAGATTAAAGCAGCCTTTGAACTTGGAAAAAGAATTTTGACTTACGAAGTTAAGGAAGAGGTACTTAACTCCGCTCAGATTGTTTATAAATATTTCTTTCCCAAACTTAATGGATTAAAAAAAGAAGTATTTATAACCCTTTTGCTTGATACAAAACTTAAGTTAATTAAGGAAGTAAAAGTTTCCGAAGGTACTCTTAATCAATCATTAATTCATCCAAGAGAAGTATTTAAAGAAGCTGTGAAAGAGTCAGCATATGCAATAATAGTTGTTCATAATCATCCAAGCGGAGATCCGACACCATCGGAGCAGGATGTAGAAATAACGAAGAAACTCAAAAAAGCCTCGGAAATACTTGAAATTTCCCTTTTAGATCATGTAATTATAGGTAATGGAAGATATTTCAGTATGAAAGAACATGGAATAATTTAGGAGGTATCTCATGCCTTTGTATGAGTTTCAATGCCAGAAGTGTAATGAAACTTTTACAAAGAAAATGAGCATAAGTGAAATGGAAAAGAAAAAGATAAGATGTCCTAAATGTAAATCTCAGAAGGTAAAAAAGGTTATATCGGGATTTTATTCAGTAACTTCAAAAAAATCATAGGAGAAATTCAATGAATAATTCTTTAACTCCAGGGATTTTAAAAGTCTGTGAAGTTGCAGCAATTGAGGCAGCAAGACTTATGGGCAAGGGAAACAGAAAAGAGGCAGACCAGGCAGCTGTTACAGCAATGAGAAAGGCTCTGAATGATCTTCCAATAAAAGGCAGAATTGTTATTGGAGAAGGTGAAAGAGACAAAGCACCAATGCTTTATATAGGAGAAGAAGTTGGAAATGGTTCTGGTCCAGAGGTTGACATAGCAGTTGATCCCCTTGAAGGAACAAATCTTTGCGCCACAGGAATGCCTAATGCTCTTACTGTTATGGCTGTAACAGAAAAAAATGGTCTTTTATACTGTCCGGATACATATATGGAAAAGCTCGTAGTAAGACCACAGGCAAAAGGAATGGTTGACATAAGAAAACCTGTGAAGGAAAATCTTGAAGCCCTTGCAAAAGCTCTTGGAAGAGATATTGATGACCTTGTAGTGGTTGTGCTTGACAGACCTCGTCATGAAAATCTAATTAAGGAGATTCGTTCAGCAGGTGCAAGAATAAAACTTATTTCTGATGGAGACATCACACCAGCAATTGCAGCAACGGTGGAAGGTACAGGAATACATGCCTTAATGGGTATTGGGGGTGCACCAGAAGGTGTGCTTTCTGCAGCAGCAGTTAAGTGTCTTGGTGGTGAAATGCAGGCAAGAATGAGATGGAGAAATGAGGAAGAAAAGAAAAGAGCCATTGAATATGGAATGGATATAAGTGAAGACAAGGTTTACACCCTTGATGATCTTGTTTCAAGTGATGATATAATTTTTGTTGCCACAGGAGTAACAAAAGGAGATCTGCTTAATGGAGTAAGATTTTTTGGAGGTGGTGCAAGAACTCACTCAATTGTAATTGAATCTCATCAGAGAATTGTAAGATTTGTCGACACAATTCACATATTTGATAAACTTGTAAAAATAACTCTTTAACTCTATTTTTTTATTTAAGAATGTTTTAAAAAGGAGGGACATATGTCCTATGAAGCAAAGGATTATTCAAAATTAATTGGAATGCAGGGGTTCAGTGAGACACTTCTTAAAAATCACTTCACTCTTTACCAAGGATATGTGGCTAATACAAATAAACTTCTTGAAATGCTTGACTCAATTCTGAAAGAAGGAAAAACAGGAACACCGGAGTATGCTGAGATTAAAAGAAGGCTTGGGTGGGAGTGGAATGGAGTGAGACTGCATGAATACTACTTTGAAAATCTTGGTGGTGACGGAGTTTTTCCTCAGGATAGCAAACTCTCTAAGCTAATCAATGAAAACTTTGGCAGTTTTGAAAACTGGATGAAAGATTTTAAGGCAACAGGAACAATGCGTGGAATTGGATGGGTGATTCTTTATCAGGATACCTTATCTGGTAAATTACTTAATTTCTGGATTAATGAACATGATGCTGGACATCCTTCAGGTTGTAATCCTCTTCTTATTTTGGATGTTTTTGAACATGCCTTCATGATTGACTACGGACTTAAACGTGCAGACTACATTGAAGCTTTTTTAAAAAATATTAACTGGAAAGAAGTAGAAAAAAGACTAAAATAGGATTTAATTATGGCTTACGGCGCGATCAAAAAATTGGTGGAAAGGTATGCAAATTATAAGAAATGATCTGGAACTACAAAAATTTATAAAAAAATTACATAGAAGGTCATTCTCTCAGCCCCGGATTGAAACCGAAATCAAAAAAATTCTTTATGAAGTTGCAAAAAAAGGAGATAAAGCTTTACTTAAATATAATAAAATTTTTGATAAACACACCATGCCAATTAAGATTCCTTCAGAGGAAATCATAAAAAATGCGAAAAAAGTCCCAAAAGATGTTCTTAAATCTTTAAAATTTGCTCGTGACAGAATAAGAAAATTTCACAAACGGCAGCTTGAAAAATCATGGCATTATAAAGAAGAAGACATAGTTCTCGGACAAATCATAAGACCCATTGAAAGAGTCGGCGCTTATATTCCAGGAGGCAAAGCATCCTATCCTTCAACAGTGCTTATGAATATCATTCCTGCTCAAATAGCTGGAGTCAGAGAAATTGCAGTTTGTATTCCAACACCATTTGGGGAACTTAATCCAGCTGTATGTGCAGCATTGAAATTGCTTGAAATCAATGAGGTATACAGAGTTGGTGGAGCACAGGCAATCGGAGCAATGGCTTTTGGAACAGAAACAATCAAAAAAGTTGATAAAATCGTTGGTCCTGGCAACATTTATGTTGCCACAGCCAAAAAGTTAGTATTTGGTGAGGTTGATATAGATATGATTGCTGGTCCGAGTGAAATACTGATTATAGCAGACAGTTCAGCAAATCCCAAGTTTGTAGCCTCAGATATGATTTCTCAGGCAGAGCACGATGAAATGGCTTGCAGTATAGTTATTACAATCTCAGAAAAAGTTGCTGAATTTGTTAAAAAAGAAATCCTAAAACAGCTTAAAGATTTGTCTAAAGCCTCAATTGCCAAAAAATCATTAAAAAATTTTGGAGCAATTATAATTGTGAAATCTCTTAAAGATGCTTGTGAGGTTGTAAATACTATAGCTCCAGAGCATCTTGAAATAATGACGGAGAATCCTGAAAAACTTCTTCCCTTTATAAAAAATGCTGGTGCAATATTTCTTGGACACTGGTCTCCAGAGCCTGTTGGAGATTATGTTGCAGGACCAAACCACACTCTTCCAACATCAGGAACTGCAAGATTTTTCTCACCTTTAGGTGTCTACGATTTTATAAAAAGAAGTTCATTAATAAAAACAGGTAAAAGGGGGTTTAAAAAGCTATCTGAACACATAGAGGTGCTTGCAAGCCTTGAAGGCTTGCAAGCACATGCAAATACGGTAAGAATAAGAAAATCTACTTAATTGAAGACAGAAAATCTTCTATCTTTAAAGAGGGTGAAATCTTTGCAACCTTTGCAAAAATTTTTGATTTTTCTTCTTCTGTTCTGGTTAATTTAAATTTTTCTCTGAATTTTCTTAACTTTTCCTTGCGATGCCTTCTTTTACGAAGCTCCCTGTCAATTAATCTTCTTCCCATCACTCCTCCTAAGTTTCTTTATTTAAATAATCAATCAATTTACTTATTATCAAATAACCTCCACATGGTAATTTAGTTTTGTTAATGAAAAAATCGCATCCGTCTTCTCTGAAATCACACATATCACAAACAAAGGACAGTTTCTTATTAGAAGTATCCTTTTCAAGATGAAATACCTCAATAATGCTTTTCAGTTCATAAGGCGTTAAAAATTTTTTGAGATAAAAGTATCCACCACACAGCTCACTTTCTTTACCGGTCTTGTAATAATCACAAAATTTTTTACAGATTAAAAAAGTATAATTCTCTTGTTTCATCTTGTAACCTCAGTCAACCAGTTAAGATAACCTTCAGAGCCTTTATCTATTTTTATTCCTATAATTTCTGGGACTGTATAAGAATGAAGCGACTTTACCCTTTTTTCAAGTTCATCAAATAAATCCGTCTTTGTCTTCACAATCATTAAAACTTCAGGCTCATCCTCAACTTTGCCCTGCCAAAAGTAAATTGAGCGAATGCCTTTGATGATATTTACGCAGCCTGCGAGTCTTTCTTCAACAAGAGTTTTCCCTATTTTTACCGCTTCATCTTCATCAGGTGCGGTTATTAAAATAAACATGTAATCCATAAAATAATTATAAAAAATTTATAAAGAATCTTAACAGAGGCATTTGCTGGAATTCTCACTTTTCTTTCTGAAAGAGTGATGTATTTATCAATTGAGAAATAACTTCCCTTTTCAATTTTTAACCAGGGATCATCTTTTTTTGTATCTCTTTTTAACTTTTCCATATCCATAAGATTCCCGTTCCAGCAAGCCCAGAGTCTGCTTTTACCTTTTTCATTTAACAGATGAGATGTGCTTTTCACTACAATATCTTTGCTGTGAAATATATCTTTGATATTTATTCCATCTTTTCTTAGAACAATATAGCTAAATTTCAGATAATTTATCTGCAATCCCACAGAGCTTAAAAAAGAAAGATACCAGGGAGGATTCCATCTTCTCTCCTCATAACACCAGTTATCTTCCTTGAGAGCCGAACATGGAAGACTGTTAAGACAGGGACTATAGGGATACAGTCCAAGCTCTGTAATAAGGGCATCTCTGAGTCTGTGAAGTCTGGAAGCTCCTTTTTTTGTTGCTGGTTCCACAATAACCAGAGTAAATTCCTCATTCTTGTAAGCGAAAGGTTTTATAAAATTTATAAAATCTTGCTGCGTCATAGCGCTTCTGTCAAATATCTCTCCTAATGAATTTGAAAAAATCATAATATCTGGCTTTAATTCCTTCAATCCAATATATGTCTTCCTGTTTGATATATCCGCTCTTAAAAAATCATATTTGATAGATAAAGTTTCCGGTTTGAGTTTCTTAACAATCTCCTCTCCAATTTTTATTGCATTTTCTTCCTGTTCAATGCCTGTATACCGAATATATTTGGAAGTAACTATATTGTTCTGCCACAACTTAAAAAATGAAACAATTGCTGGAGAAGGTCCGCAACCAATATCAACTATTTTAATATCCTTTTTATGAAAAACAGTGGGATGACTGAAAAACTCTTTAAAAATACTGTATAATTTTGACAAATTCACAGGAACAAAATAAATTAAATATCCTCTAAGAAAATCTGGATCTTTCATATAATCAACAGGTCTTCTATTTTCAAGAAAGGTAAAGAAATTAGATGTTTTCAAAATCAAATTTTTTAACTGCTGTTTTGATGGAATTTTATTTTTGAATGCAATCTTTAGAAAAAAATCAAAATCATGCAATTTTGAAAATTTTCAGGGAGACGAAACCGTCTCCCTGAATAAATTGGAAAATTATTTAACTGCCTCTTTTAAAGATTTGCCAGCAGTAAACTTCGGAACCTTTGTTGCAGGAATCTTGATCTCCTGTCCGGTTCTCGGATTTCTACCCTTTCTTGCCTTTCTCTTTGAAACATAAAAGCTACCAAATCCAACAAGTGTTACCTTGTCACCCTTCTTAAGAGCTTCCTTAACAGCGTCAATTGTAGCGTCAAGTGCTCTTGCGGCTTCTACCTTTGTGAGTTCTGCCTTGCTTGCAATTTTGCTTACCAATTCTGCCTTTGTCATACCGGCTTACCTCCTTTTATTGATTTAATAATGGTTTGATGTAAACAATAACAAATTTTTCATATAATGTCAAGTATTTTTTCTCAAAAATTGAAAAAATTTTTTAGTATTCCTACTATTCATATTTATAACTTTACTAAATCTTTAATTTTATGTTAATTTTTAAAGTTAATACTGTAAGAAAGGTGGTGAAAACAGTGGGAATTTCTCCTGAAAGAAAAAAGGAAATCATAGAAAATTTTAAAATGCACCCCACTGATACAGGTTCTCCTGAGGTGCAGATTGCCCTCATGACTGAAAGAATTTCTTATTTAACCGAACACTTTAAAATTCACAAAAAAGACCATCATTCAAGAAGAGGGCTTATTAAATTGGTTGCTCAAAGAAGAAAACTTTTAAATTATCTTAAAAAAATAGACAGGGAAAGATACCGCAAGCTCATTGAAAGATTGAGCCTGAGAAGATAAAAAATCATAAAGAGGTAAGATGTGGAAGTAGAAACCGAAATTAAAGGAAAAAAACTTTCTTTACAAACAGGAACTTTTGCAAAGCAGGCAGATGGTTCGGTTTTAGTAAAATATGGAGATACATATGTACTGTGTACTGTAGTTGCAGACAAAACATTAAAAGAGGATTTAGATTTTGTTCCATTGACAATTGACTATCAAGAAAAAGCTTACTCTGCGGGGAAAATACCAGGTGGATTTTTTAAAAGAGAGGGTAAACCAACAGATAGAGAAATTTTAGTATCCCGTTTAATTGACAGACCATTAAGACCTCTTTTCCCTGAAGGCTTCAATTATGAAACACAGGGAATTGCTTCAGTTCTTTCTTACGGAGATGAAAACTTAGCGGATATTTTAAGCATAATAGGAATATCTGCAGCGGTAACAATTTCTGATATCCCTTTCAATGGACCTGTTGGTGCTGTAAGGGTTGGCAGAATCTATGATGAATTCATTATAAATCCAGACAATGAAGAGTCTCTGAAAAGTAGTCTCAATCTTATAATTGCAGGGACAGAGGAAGCTGTGACAATGGTTGAAGGAGGATGCGCTGAATGCTCTGAAGAAATAATTTTAGAAGCTTTAAAAATAGCTCATGTTCATATAAAAGAAATAATTGCCTTACAAAAAAATTTACAGCAAATAGTAGGAAAACCTAAGAAACAGATCACAAAAGTTGAAACCAATGAGCAGCTTAAAGATACCATTGTCAATCTATTTTCAGAAAAAATTGAAAAAGCTTTATTTATTGATGGAAAACTTGAAAAACAGAAAGCTCTTGAATCAGTATTAAATGAATGCATTCAGGCCTTAAATACAGAAGAATTCCGCAAAAACATTTATGGAGACCCTGAAAGGGATATCTCCTCAGAGATTATCAAAATTTTTGATAGACTCATTAAACAAATTATGCGTAAAAATATAATTGATCGCGGAGTTAGAGTTGATGGAAGAAAACCTGATGAAATAAGACCCATCACATGCATGGTTGGTATACTACCAAGAGTGCATGGCTCAGCTTTATTTACAAGAGGAGAAACCCAGGCACTGGTTGCTACAACTCTTGGAACATCAGAGGATGAACAAAAAGTTGATTCTCTTGAAGGTGAAACCTTCAAAACATTTATGCTTCATTACAACTTCCTGCCATTCAGTGTTGGAGAGGTGAAACCACTCAGAGCTCCAGGCAGAAGAGAAATCGGCCATGGTTATCTTGCAGAAAGAGCATTAAGCTATGTTATGCCTTCCAATGAAGAGTTTCCTTACACAATAAGAGTTGTATCTGACATTCTTGAATCAAATGGTTCATCTTCAATGGCAACTGTATGCGGTGCAACTCTTTCATTAATGGATGCCGGAGTGCCAATAAAAGCTCCTGTTGCTGGTGTGGCAATGGGGCTGATTCAGGAAGAAAACAAAACTGTTATCCTTACAGATATACTCGGAATGGAAGATCACTATGGAGACATGGATTTCAAGGTTGCTGGCACTGAAAAGGGAATTACAGCTTTCCAGATGGATGTAAAGGTTTCTGGAATCAATTATGAGATATTGAGAGAAGCACTTCAACAAGCAAGACAGGCAAGGCTTTTTATTCTTAAAAAAATGCTTGAAACTATACCAGAGCCTAAAAAAGAGCTTTCTCCTCATGCTCCAAGAATCTATACCATGCAGATAAAACCTGAAAAAATCAGAGATATAATCGGAACAGGTGGAAAGGTTATTAAGGGAATTATTGAGGAGACAGGTGTAAAAATAGATATAAATGAAAAAGGAATGATTAAAATCGCATCAAATAATGAAGCATCCGCTTTAAGGGCAATTGAAATCATTAAAGGAATTACACAGGAAGCAGAACTTGGCAAGATATACATGGGTAAAGTTACAAAAATTGTTGATTTCGGAGCTTTTGTTGAAATTTTACCAGGGCTTGAGGGACTTCTTCACATCTCTCAGATTTCTGATAGAAGAATTCAGAAAGTTACAGATGTTATTAAAATAGGTGATAAAATTCCAGTTAAAGTTATAGAAATTGATGAGATTGGCAGACCCCGTTTAAGCAGAAAAGAAGCATTAAAAGAAATAGAAGGAAAGCCACTATATAAAAGGTCTTAATGATTAAAAAAACAATCCTTTCTTCAGGAACTCCGATACTAATGCAGAAAATGAATTCTTTTTATTCATTTATGCTGGGAGTATGGATAAAATATGGCTCAAGACATGAACCTTTAGAGAAAAATGGACTGTCACATTTTATTGAGCATCTTTTATTTCAGGGAACTTCAAAAAGGGATGCAAAATCAATATCACTAAGAATTGATTCACTTGGAGGAGATATAAATGCTTTTACTTCAAGGGAATTCACATCTTTATATATAAAAGTCCTTGATAAATATATTCCAGAGGCAATTGAATTAATAGGAGACATATTTTCCAATCCTTCTTTCCCTGAAAATGAAATTGAAAAAGAACGCTCCATAATCATAGATGAAATAAGAACCATTGAAGACACTCCTGATGAACTGATTCATGATCTTTTTATGAGTAATATATTTTCAGACAGCCTTGGACAGCCTGTTTTTGGTAGAAAGGAAACTGTCATGAATATAAGCCGTGATGACATAATTAATTGTTTCAAAAAATACTACAGTAGCAAAAACTGTATAATCAGTTGTGCGGGTAATTTTAATGAAAATAAATTAATTGAAGAAATAGAAAAAAACTTTATTTTCAGAAATACCGAATCTGTACCAAGGTTAAAAAAATCTACTTTTAATCCTTCAATCCGTGTACATGAGAAAGATTTAAATGAAGTTCATATATGTCTTGGCATAGAAAGCATTCCATTCAACTCTCCTCACAGATACACCCTGAGTCTGCTGAATTTAATAACAGGTGGCTGCGTAAGTTCAAAACTTTTTCAGGAGATAAGAGAAAAAAAGGGTTATGCGTATAATATTTACTCTTTTCTGTCATGCTATTCTGATACTGGAATTTTCGGAGTTTATACAGCATGTGAAAAATCAAGAGCTTATAATGTTGTGGAGCTGATTATCTCAATTATTAAAAATCTCCAGGAAACCTTAACTGAAGATGAACTTCAGAGAGCAAAAAAACAGGCAATATCTCAGCTTCTTTTTTCTTCTGAGTCAACAAATTATGTTATGCAAAATTTAGCCTATCAGGAGCTTTATTTGGATAGAATCTATTCAGTTAAGGAGCAAATCAGAAAAATTGAATCTATCAAAATATCTGATTTAAAAAATATGGCAGAGTTTCTCAAAAATAAAAAAATTGCCTTAACAGTACTTGGATCAATTGATTCAAAGAATCTTTCAGGAATAAATATTTAGGAGGGTCTTAAAGACCCCCCTAAAAAAATTAAAGTTTTTGAGTTTCAAAGTAATACTCAGGTCTGGAAGAAGTATCCCTAAGGGTTGCCTTTGCAAAAACCATTGCAGTTGCCCTGTAAACCATATGTGCCATCTTAGAATGAGGTGCATAAGCAAAAAGAGCAAATACAAATACAAGATGTGCAATATAAGATACATATCCAAGAGTTTCAACCTCAGCAAGCCTTAGAAGTTCTGCAAGAAATCCTGTTACACCAACACCTGAAATTATTGTAATGAGTAACCAGTCAAAATAGCTTCCGATGCCCTGTTTTGCAGCATTCTTAGCCCTGTTCACAATAACAAGGAACATCCCAACCAAAAGAGCAATTCCACTTACATTTCCTATTATCTTTACTATATTTGTCTGAGGATAAGGAGACTCCCATTTTAAAATCCACTCATAAAAGGCTGCTAAACCTGTTGTTATTGCAAGTCCGATAAATGCGTAAAGAACAAGAATATGAGCAGTATATCTACCCTTATTTACAATGCATAGCTGGAATTTCCTGTGTAGAAGTATATCTTTAATTGCATCATATATGCATCCGTAAATATCTTTTCTCTTGAGTTCCGCACCTGCTGTAAGGTCAAGCCAGTATCGTTTAATTCCATTGTAAAAACATATAAGAGCAAACGCTGCCACAGCTAAAAATGGTACATCAATCCATGGAACAGCTGGTAAAAATGCCACATATGACATCTCTCCTCCCTCACCTCTTGGAATCTCTACTCCACTGAAATATCCCAACACAGCCATCTCACCGAGGAAAAGTAAAAGAGGTATCAGGAAAATAAGGATTAAATATCTTGAATCAGATACCCATTTTGCAAGAAAACCAGGTGGAGAATATTCTTTTATCATGAGTTTTCTTACAGCACCAAGAACCTCACCGGGTTTTGCTCCTCTGGGGCAGTAAGCAGTGCAGTCACCACAGTGATGACATAGCCATATATCAGGATTTTTAAAGAGTTTTTCCTTTATTCCCCATTGAGCATAAAGCATTTCCTTTCTGGGAAAAGGAGATTTATCAGGTGCAAGATTACATACAACAGTACAAGTGGAGCACTGATAACATTTTTTCAATGAATCTCCACCAGCTTTTATAATCTCACGAGCAAAATTTAAATCTGGTTTTACAATTTCCTCTGCCATCTCTTCCCTCCTTAGAAGCCCTTAAATGGATTTGGACCAATTTGTCTGATTTTATCCATAAACTCATTTATAATCTGTGGTATTCTCCAGTATTCATCTATTGCCAGTTCATACATCTGTACCCTGTCTGATTCAAGCTGAAGTCTGTCAAGGGTCTCCTGAACCTTACCGAGTCTGTATTTTGCAAGCTCGCTTCCTTTTGCAAAGTGACACTGGTAGTTTTCTCCAAATTTGCATCCAAGAAGAAGCATACCATCCACACCCTTTGAAAATGCATCAGCAATCCACACAAGATTCATGGAACCAAGACATCTGAGCTGAACAACCCTCACAGCGGGATCAAGTTTTAATCTATGAAGTGCAGCAGTCTCCATTGCAGGGAATGCGTCATTTTCACAGCATACAACAATAACACGTGGTCTGTCTTCCTCTTCAGGAACAGAAACATTCTTCATCATTGTTCCAATCATATCAACACTGTAGTCCTTGAATGAAACTATTCTTTCAGGGCATGCACCCATACATGTTCCGCATCTGCGACATCTGTTAGGTTTATAATATGGGATTCCCTTTTCATCTTCATCAATAGCACCGAATGGACACTCCTCTGTACAGCGTTTGCATGCCGTACATTTTGGAAGATTTGGATCCGGGAATGAGGTATCCCAAGCTCTTGGATGAACTGCCATCCCCTTTGCAACATGCTCAATACACTGTATAGCTTTAAGTGCAGCGCCCCGAGCATCTTCCTCAGCTTCAGCCATGTTCATGGGCTGGCGAACAGGACCAACTGCATATATACCAGTTCTTCGTGTTTCATACTGGAAACAGATGAAATTTGAATCCGCAAAGCCGAACCCACCTTCAAGAAATGGAAGTTCAGGACCCTGACGATAGTTAAGGTTAAGAATAAACTCAGGTTTTGGCGTGGTTTCAATATATTTTGCCTTTGCTTCGTCGCCTTTTGCAGCTGCCTCAGCAAGACCTATTAAATATTCCTGAGGTTCCCTCGTTGTTGGAACCATTCCAGTTGCAAGAACCACCATCTCAGTTTCTATTTCAACTTTCTGACCAAGTATGGAGTCCTCTACAGTAACTATTAGTTTATCCCATTCCTCTCTTATTCCTGTAACCTCTCCCTTTGCAAGCATTACTCCTGGAGTGTTCTGAGCTTCCTTGTAGTAATACTCAAGTTTTCCGGGTGTTCTTATATCTTTATAAATAACCATTGCTGTTGCATCGGGATTGCCATCTGTAACATATCTTGCCTGCTTAAGAGTTGTTGCGCAGCACATTCCAGAGCAGTATGGCAAATGTTCAGGATCTCTCTGACCAGCACACTGAACAAAGAGAACTGTTTTCACAACTCTTTCATCAGAAGGCCTTTTAATCACTCCATTATTCTTTTTTGCAATCTCTTCAAACTCAAAGTTTGTTACCACATCCTTAAACTTTCCATATCCGTATTTCTTTGCGAGATTTTTGGGATTATAAGGTTTCCAGCCTGTTGCCTGTATGATTGCACCAATTTTTATTGTTTCTGTTGAGCCATTCTTAGCAATTGTTACATCAAAATCACCTGGCTGACCATCAATTTTTTCAATCTTTGATGATGTATAGACCTTGATCTTTGGATTTGATGTAACTTCATTTACAAGGGGTTCAAGATTTACATCTCCCAAAACTCCCTTTGTATAGTCATCTGTTGGCACTCTTTTGTAAAGTTTTCTTGCAAAACCACCAAGCTCAGCTTCCTTTTCTACTAAAACCACTTCATATCCAGCTTTTGCTGCTTCCAGAGCTGCTGTCATTCCAGAAATTCCACCACCAACAACAAGTATTGATCTTACAGTCTCAATAATATATGGCTCTGGAATGTCTCCTTTCTGAGCCTTTATAACACCCATCTTTACATAATCTTCTGCTGCGAGCTGTTTCTCCTCATCAGACTCAATTGTCCACACAGCAAGCTCCCTTAATGGTACTCTCTCCACAAAGCAACCTGGGAAATTGAATTCATATGTTTTAACTCTTGGAGAACAACCGGCAACAACAACAGAGTTTACGCCCTGCTCAGCTATGTCTTTCTTTATTAATTCAATCCCGTCTTTGCTGCACAAAAATTCATGCTCCGCCACAACTGGAACTCTTAAAGCATTTTTTGCAATATTAGAAATTTTTTCTGTATTAATTGCTTCTCCTATACCACAACCTTTACAGATATATAGTCCTATTTTCTTTTCCATGTGTTACCTCCTTGCACCGATCTGAATAGCCTTGAGGGCTGCACCTGTAGCATCTTTTCCACACCCAGCTACATCCATTGGAGCTTTTGCACAACCTGTAGAATAAATCCCTTCAGTATCAATGACAAAACCTTCAATTGCATATTTTAGCCCAGGAACTTTAATATCAAAGCCCTCTGGCTGCATTCCTGTGGCAAGAACCACCATATTTACTTTTTTTCTTATCTTTTCTCCACTAAGCATATCCTCTGCAGTTACAATAACATCATCTGACTCACTGTCCTGCTCAACTGCTGCAACCTTACCTTTAATCAGGTTAACTCCTGTTTGTTCCTTAACCTGATTGAAAAATTTTTCATATCTTCCCGGGGTTCTGATGTCAATGTAAAAGATCGTAACTTCAGCATCCGGATTCTGCTCCTTAATATACAGAGTATGCTTTAATGAAGCAAGACAGCAAATATAGGAACAATATGGAAGATGATTTTCATCTCTGCTTCCAGCGCACTGGACAAAAGCAATACTTTGCACAGGCTTTCCATCTGATGGTCTTAGAATCTGCCCCTGAGTTGGACCGTTTTTTGAAGCCAGTCTTTCAAGCATCATGTTTGTTATAACATTTTTAACCTTACCAAAACCAAGATTATCTATCTTTGTAGCATCATAAGGTCTCCAGCCTGTTGCCACAACAATTGAACCAACATTTACCTCAATGCTTTCAGGTTGCATGTTTAACTCAATTGCATTATACTTACAGGCAGTCACACATGGAGTAGGACAATCCTTTGGACATACTGCTCTGTCAACAACATATCTTAAAGGAAATGCCTGTTCAAAAGGAAGATAAATTGCCTTTGTTTTGTTCAATCCAAAGTTAAAATCGTTATTCCTTTCAACAGGACAGACCTCAGCACATGCATTACATGCAGTACAGTTTTCATTTACATATCTCGGATTAAGTTTTATTTTTACTCTGTAGTCTCCTGGTCCACCTGAAATGGATTCAACTTCAGCCATTGTATAAAAGGTCACAAGAGGATTAACCTTAATACGTCTGAAATTGATCTCAAGACCACACATTGGTGGGCAGATTTTTGGAAAATATTTATTTAGCTGGGCAACTCTTCCGCCGAGATATGGATTTCTTTCAACAATAATTACTTCAGCTCCTGTTTCTGCGGACTCAATCCCGGCAGTCAGACCGCTAAATCCCCCACCAATAACCAAGATGCGGTTTGTTTCAGCACTCATCGGTAGCCTCCTTTAAATAAATTCTTAAACATAAAAATTCGTAATACAGTTCTACCTGCATTACGAATCTGTTATTATCATCTCTTTTCAATTTATCTAAAATTTAGGGGAGGGTAATTACCCTCCCCTAATCTACTCGGATTAGTCCGGGAATATCTGGACGTATGGAACCTTCTTGAGTGTGAATGTATCTGTTGCTGGATCATAAACTGAGTTGACAAATGCGCGCCAGTTGTTGTCATCAACAAAGTCAAAGTCGCCTCTGTAGTAGTAGCCTGGATAACGAGATTCCTCTCTGAAGAGAATATGTCTTGCATGAGCCTCAACTGAAAGTGTTCTGTGAACATTCTCCCAGCAACGGAGAAGTTCATGCAGATTGGATGCTGCAAGTCTGTTTGCGTCTTCCTTAAGAAGCTGAAGCTTTGCAAGACCTTCCTCAATCATTGTCTTTGATGTCATGTACCATGTTCCTATCCCACCGAAATACTCGTCAGCAATCTTCATGAGTCTTGCCTGATACATGTCAGGCTTGATATAGTATGGGTTAACTTTTGGATCAGTAGAATAGGTCTTGTATTTCTCATAAACCTCATATGGCAGATAGAGTTCTGCTGCAAGAGCATTTATATCATCAGCAATTGTTGGGGTGTATCCAGCATTGTCAAGGATGAATGCAATAGCTGCTTTTGCTGCAATTCTTCCTTCAGCATGTGAGCCTGAGGAGAACTTGTGTCCTGAAGCACCAACAACGTCACCTGCGAAGAACAGTCCATTAACAGTACCCATTCTATTGTAGCCCCATGACCACTCAGCAGGTGTTCCTGGAATGTCTCCAGGACCGCTTACCCAGAAACCAGCACAGCCTGCATGTGAGCCAAGCAGATAAGGCTCTGAAGGCATTATTTCGGAAGGAACTTTCTCAGGCTCTGTATTTGTTGCTGCCCAGAGGCCTGCCTGACCGATACACATGTCAAGGAAGTCCTCCCATGCCTCAGCCTCAAGGTGTTTCAGTCTCCTGGCATCCATCTGCTTTGCAAGTTCCTGCATGGCAACATTTGTATGCATGAGTATAGGGCCTCTGCCCTGCTTCATTGCCATCATCATGAGGTGGTTTCTAATAGCAGTTCCAAGGGCCTCTGCCCATTTGCCATACTTCTTTACTGCATCCTGGAACTCTGGAGTATCCTTTGAACAGTAATCATTTCCGATAGCATCTGTTGCCTTTGCTTTAAAGAAAAGGAACCATGCACCAACAGGACCGTATCCATCCTTGAATCTTGCAGGAACAAATCTGTTCTCCATCATTGTCATTTCAGCACCAACAGTCATTCCGAGATAGAAGCCAGAACCTGAGTTCCACACAGGATACCAAGCTCTGCCCATTCCTTCCTTTGTTGATCTCGGCCTGAAAACATTAACTGCACCACCGCATGCAACAAGTATTGCTTTTGCCTTAAAGACATATACCTTATTTTCTCTTACGCTAAAGCCAACAGCACCAGCTACTCTGTTTGGCTCTTTTGCGTCTTTAAGAAGTTTAACAATAAATACTCTTTCATAGTGGTTCTGTGGAAGATTAAGAGCCTTTCTGTTGTGTTCAAGAGCAGCCTTTGCAGCTTCAGCAACTATAACTTTATAAGATTCGCCATTGATCATTATCTGCCACTTTCCAGAACGACATGGAGGTCCACCATCTTTAAGCTTTGGAATTCCCTCATCTCTTGCCTGGAATCCATCTCTTGACCAGCCATCAGCACCCTTTTTCCAGATTGGAAGTCCCCATTCCTCAAACATGTGAACAGTGTCATCAACATGTCTTCCAAGGTCATAAACAAGGTCTTCACGAATAATTCCCATCAGGTCTGCCCGAACATATTTTACATAGTCAACAACCTTGTTTTCACCAATGTAGGTATTAATGGCACTCAGACCCATTGCAACTGCACCTGAACGGTCAGTTGCTGCTTTGTCAACCATTGTTACTTTAAGTCCTTTAGGTGTTGCCCATCTACAAGCCTCATATGCAGCACCACAAGCAGCCATTCCACCACCAACGATTAGAAAATCAGTGTCAACTTCAACTATTTCTGGCTTCTGACAGTATGAAAATGTGCAGCTCTCTTTTTCCATGTTGTCCCTCCTTTATTATTTTTTACTCTTTTCTGGCTTCATAGTTAAAGTAGCCAGGTTGTTTAATCTTTGAATAGTCAGGCTCAGGAAGTCCTGCATAAATGTTGTCTGCATTCCAGTATCCCTCTGGAGTTGTCCTTATCGGGAATTTGAATCTCTTAATAGCTCCATTTCTGAATTTGATAGTCCACATTATTGAGTCCTGAGCTCTCATTGGAATAACACTTGCACCGAGAGGACAGAAATCAGCATAACCTCTTACCTCAATTGCCTGCTGGGGGCAGATCTTAACACAGTTATAGCACTCCCAGCACTGCTCTGGCTCCTGATTGTAAGCCTTCATCTTTTCCCTGTCAAGTGTCATCAGGTCATTTGGACAGATGTACTGGCATGCAGTCTTGTCCTGTGCCTTACAGCCATCACATTTTTCGGTAATTACAAAGCTTGGCATAGTCTAACCTCCTTTTTTATTTTTTTATTGCACTGGTTTTTGTACTGGATTTTTCTGTAATTCCAGTACATCACTAATATCAACATCTGGAATCGGAAGTTCTCTGTCTTCTTTTGCAATATCATCCTTAATTGATGGAATTTCTGCTACAGCAGCTTCTATCACTTCCTGTCCTAAAGATTTCTTCTCTACAATTTTCTTAAAAACGAGCCTTTTGAACGCAGCTGGAGTCTCTTCAATGAATCCTCTTGCATCAAATCTTGCTTTAGTAAACTGATCAATAACTTTTTGACCCAGGTCATCAGGAACCTCAACTACAAGCCTCTTTAACGCACCACCAAAAATTGGTTCAACCTTCTCCTCAAGGGGTGTACCCTTTATAGCTGTCAGTCTCTTTTCATCAATTACTACTCCGAAAAATTTAGCCATTATTCACCTCCTTTATTTTTTTAAGTGAGCTGGAAGTTCCATGTGAGAGAGATCAACCTCTAATCTCTCCTCTCTCTCTTTTAGATATTTCTCATTATTAAATGGATATCCAAATTTCTGCCACCATTTTACAACAACTTTATAAACCTCAGGTCTGTAAATTTCTGGAGGTGGCATTACACCCTCATTAATGAGTCCTCTTATAAAGCTTCCTGAATATCTTGAATATATGCCCTTATGAGTGCAGTTATCAGAATATGCGAATTCTCTGCATTTTGGGCAATACCAGAACTCTGCAATGTTCTGAGGTCTTATATGAAGTCCACCATCAACCTCATATGGGGGTGCATCAAATCCAAAACTCGGGATTCCCTTAGACCATAGAATCTGGGTTGCATAAATATCATAATATTCACCCAATGCTGCATGGTCTCTTCCAAACATGTGGAATGAAATTCCCATGTTCTGTCTGATTACTCCATGAAGAAGTGATTCAATTGGGTTACCATATCTCATATCCCAGAGTGTGAATGTAACCATATGACGCTCTGGTTTAATATACCCAGCCAGATGGAGCATTTCATGACCTTCAACAATTGCTTCATCAGGGAAGTCACCAATTCTTTTTGCACCGATTATTGCGTTGACAACAATTCCATCACATGGCTTGATATCACCTATATAAGCTGCCATCTTCATTAATGCCTCATGTCCAGTATGTGGAACATTTCTTGTCTGATGAGCTATAACAGTTGTCCATCCTCTTCTTTCAAACTCCTCCCTTGCTTTCTTCGGTGGATACCAGAATCTGTTAAATGGCTCTCTTATCTTTGGCTCATTAATAATTGTGTATTTTCCAGCAAGGATTATTGGATTTAATGAGCAGTAAATATTATATCCTGTATGTTTCTGGTCAAATGGAACTTTCACAACTTCTGGATTGTGCTCAGGTGTTCCAAATGTCCTTACTGCAACATCACCTGGTGAAATTTCATATACTTCTTCAATTTCAAGAATTGCAAAGGGTTCCCCTTTAAGTCTGAGCAAAAGCCAATCGCCTGCTCCTACTCCAAGCTTTTTTAAATCTTCCTCAGAGATATCAAAAAGAATTGGATATGGGAATACCCATCCACTTAAGAGTCTTCTTTTTTCAAGAACACTCTCAAGCTCAGCCTTTGTCATTGAGCCTTCAACTGGGCTGAAGAAACCATAACATACTGACATAATTTCCCTGTAAACATTTCTTACAGGATTGCCCTTAAAAAGGGTTGGCTTAATGTCATAAACTGCGGAACATTTCTGCATTAACTTCATTGCCATCTGTGGGTCACGGACAACCCTCTCAACAAGTTTTCCACCATGTGGGGGTGGCAGTGTCTTAATTCTTACTTCCGGCATACATTTCCCTCCTTATTTAATTTTTTCTAAGATTGCACAGATATTGTTAAATATCTCATCTATACTACCTGTGCCTGATACATTTTTAAGAATTCCTTTTTTTGAATAATAATCAATTAATGGTTCTGTTTGTGCCCTGTAAACATCAAGTCTTTTTTTGATTGTTTCTTCCTTGTCATCATCTCTCTGGAATAACTCTCCTCCGCATTTATCACATTTACCTTCCACTTTTGGTGGAGAATAATATATATTATACATCTGTCCACAAACCTTACATGTCCTTCTTCCTGTAAGTCTTTTCATAAGGTCATCAAAGGGAACATCAACATTCAATGCCAAATCAAGTGGGATATTCATCTCAGCAAGCATTTTATCAAGAGCCTCAGCCTGTGCAACATTTCTGGGAAAACCATCAAGGATAAAGCCTTTCTTACAATCATCCTGAGAAATTCTTTCTTTTACCATACCAAGAACAACTTTATCAGGAACAAGCTCTCCTCTATCCATATATGATTTTGCCTCTTTTCCAAGTGCAGTGCCTTCTGCAACTGCTGCTCTTAAAAGATCACCTGTGGAAATCTGAGGGATACCATATTTTTCTACAAGTTTTTTTGCCTGCGTGCCTTTTCCTGCTCCTGGAGCACCAAGAAATACTAATCTCACTGTTTCCTCCTTTTTGGAATAGAATTAAGAAATTTTATGTTAATAATTTACCCAAATCATTTCCAAAATGCAACTTAAATTTTATAATTTAGTGATAAATTTTGTTTATAAAGTTCGCTCAATAATTTTTTTAACTGCTCAAGGGCCTTCTTTCTATGACTGATACTGTCCTTTTCATCAGGAAGCATCTCAGCAAATGTTTTTTCAAAACCTTCTGGCTGAAAAACAGGATCATATCCAAAACCATAACTACCCTTTGGTTCTTCAGTTATTCTGCCATTTACAAATCCTGAAAGTATATATTCTTTCCCATCAGGAAAAACTAAAGCTATATAGCATATAAATCTTGCTGTTCTTCTATCTGCAGGCACATTCTTAAGCTCCATAAGAAGCTTCTTTACATTTTCTTCATCAGTGGCATAATCTCCAGCATATCTTGCTGATTTTACCCCTGGTCTTCCCTGAAGAGCATCAACTTCCAAGCCTGAATCATCAGCTATAGCAGGAAGTCCTGTTTTCTGAGCAACATATCTTGCTTTTTTTAATGCATTCTCTTCAAAACTTACTGCATTTTCTTTAACCTCTTCAATATCTTCAAAGTCTTGTATTGACAGAAGTGTAATTTCAAGATCACTCAGTATTCTCTGAAGTTCCTCCAGTTTTTTTCTGTTCCTCGTAGCAAGAACTATTTTCATATTTGACAATTTCTCAAAGATTGATATATATTTAAATTAGCGGGGTGGAGCAGTCTGGTAGCTCGTCGGGCTCATAACCCGAAGGTCAGAGGTTCAAATCCTCTCCCCGCAACCAAATTAATCAAATAATGCATTAACAAAATCTTCTGGGTTGAATTCTTTTAAATCTTCCAGATCTTCTCCGATACTTACAAACTTTATTGGAACTCCTATCTCCTTTTTTATAGCGAAAATCACACCGCCTTTCGCTGTTCCATCAAGCTTTGTAACAACAACACCTGTAAGCCCCACTGCCTCATTAAATAATGTAGCCTGCCTTATCGCATTCTGACCTGTTGTTGCATCCAGAACAAGTAATGTTTCATGTGGTGCGTCAGGAACGGACTTTTTTATGACTTTTTTAATTTTTTTTAACTCTTCCATAAGAGGAAATTTTGTATGAAGCCTCCCTGCAGTATCAATGATTACAATATCTTTTTTTTTAGACTTTGCATGTTCAAGGGCATCAAAAGCAACTGCAGCCGGGTCTGCACCACTTTTATGCTTTATAATATCAGCTCCTACCCTGTTTGCCCATATTTCAAGCTGCTCAACTGCTGCTGCTCTGAATGTATCTGAAGCTGCAAATACTACATTTTTACCTTCACTGATGAATCTATATCCGAGCTTTCCGATTGTTGTGGTTTTACCAACTCCATTAACTCCTACAACAAGAATTACTGAGGGAATGCTTTCAAGATTTAAGGATGTGTTATTTTTGAGCAGATTGATTAACTGTTCTTTGAGAAGGCTCTTTAAATCAAGAAAATTTTTAAGTGCTCCGTCCTTTGCCCTATCTCTTATTATATCTATTATTTCCTTTGTTGCTTTAACTCCAACATCTGAAGAAATAAGAATTTCTTCAATTTCCTCAATTGTTGTTTCATCTATTTTCTTTCCTGTGAAAATTACTGTTTCTATTTTTTCAACTATGCTCTGTTTTGTTTTGCTTAATCTTTCTTTTAACTTTTCAAGAAAACCCATCAAGGTCTCCTGAACTCCACACGGAGTTCATTCTGTTTCTTTAAAATATGATACTTGAGAGGTTTTTTGAGGACTATGTTTGCCAATATTTTATTTTTATCCTCAGATATAGAAACTTCTTTTATAAACGCAGATTCAAGCTCTACAGGTTTGGTCAGTTTATTTTTAGCTGGATAAACTTCTATAACAACTGACATAATGTTCCCAGATTTTTTTGTTGTTGGAGAATAACCTCCATATTTATGAATATTTGGAATGAACAAGGTTAAAGTGGAAGTATTTTTTGTTTCAACAAGAGAAACATTTTTAAGTTCCAATAGTATCTCCTTTAACTGTGCTGCTTTTTTGGTTTTAACTTCCTTTTTTGGCTTGAGTTCCTTTTTCTTTCTTTTTTCAATCTTTTTTTCTTCTTTTATTTTAATTTCCTTTGAAGGAACCTCTTCATCCTCCACAGTTGCAAAAATTTGAAATTTTTCAGCCTTATCATACATTACCTCTACAGTTGCAACTCCATTCACAAACTCTGAGGGTGGAACTCTGTTTGGAGTAATGTTTCCAGTTCCTGAGGATTTCAGGATCACAGTCTTTCCATATAAGTTATAGTTTGACATAATTTTATCAAGCTGATTATATGCTGTTACCTTTATTTTAAATTTCTGCCCCGCTATGATTGTTTCAGGTGAGATAATTTCAAACCTTTTTACTTTTGGTGGAAGGATCTTTACAATATTACTTTCACCTTTTATACTACTGTCTTTTGGAAATTTAACTAAAATTTTTATGTCCTCAGCTCTGTCATAACGAAGGCTTATATTTGCCCTGCCATCTGAAAATGCATAGGAAGAAACTTCTGAAGGGAAAATATAACCTTTCCCTGCTGCTACAATATTAAGTTTTTCTTTTTTAGAAGCAAAGTCTTTAACAAAATTATTAAATTTATCAATGGCTGATATTGTTACATTAAATGGTTCACCCGCTATTGCTTCAGCTGGCGTCTCTATAACAAAAGAAGCTACATCAGCATTTAAAACCTCAATCCTGTCACTTTTGCCTGTAATATTTCTATTTAAAAGGTCTGCTTCAACATAAAAAACTCCTGTTTTTTCAGTATAAAGTGTAACATTAACATTACAATTATCAGGCAAATAACGGGATTCCTTTATTTGAGGAGATACATCACCCTTGAAAAATAAATTTAACTCGCTTGGATCAAAGTCTTTACAGACAATGTTACCAAACCTGTCCATTCCTGAAATAAGAATACCAAATTTACTGCCAACCCTTACAGAAGCAGGAGTTTTTATATTTAAAGAATTTATCGGACCCGCTATAACCTTTATTCTTTTTTCCACAACAGGGAAAGGACTGTTAATTTCATATAGACTAAATATAACATCCTCTGCCTTATCATCTCTGAATTTTACAACCATTCCAGCCTGAGTTACTTCAGGTGATTTAAACTGAACCGGGTTTATTGTAGCTGACCCGCTCACAGTTACTCTGTATATTTTGACGCTCTCCTGAGGCATTGTAACTGGGTTGCCGAAAGCATCAACAGCATAAATAATTATTTTATATTCATTGCCTGCTATAAGATGGTCAGATGTATCAATTTGAAAATGGTCAAATGTTCCTGGTTTTGCTACAATATCGCTATAAGTTAATGCTGGATGACAAAAAAACAGAAAAAAAATAAAACTCAACAAAAAACCTTTCTTAAAGATTTTATTTGCCATCTTACCCTCCTCTGTGAGTTCTATTCATATTTTGCATTATTAATAAATTTTATTGTATCTTATCATAATTGTTTATGTTCAAAAGAGGCAAGTACTAATATACTATAATGTATTTAAAATAATAATACAATGATAAAAAAATAAAATGGTTAATTGCAACTATAAATATTCTAATATTTTTTTTAGAGTCCTTGCTAAATCAATTGACCTGATCATTGTGGCAATCTTATGGAAAACTCTCCATGAAGCGGGCATATTAGCAGGAGTTTTTTATCTGCTGATAAGTGATGGAATATTTCATGGTTGCAGTATTGGAAAAAAATTTTTAAGATTGAAGGTAATAAACATAAATAAAGATACTCCTGCTGATTTCAGGGACTCCATAATCAGAAATATGACAGTTGCATTTCCTTTATTGTTTTTACCGGTACCAATTATTGGATGGCTGATTTGTGCTGCAATTTTTGCCTTTGAATTTATCCTTATTATTGGAGATTCAGAGACAAGAAGACTGGGTGATTATCTGGCAAAAACATCTGTAATAGAAGAATAAAAGGCAGATATTGTAAAATATTAAAAAATATTCATAGGAGGATAAATGCTTCTTCATAAATTAGTCGGAAAATTTTCTAATGATTTAGCAATTGACCTCGGAACAGCTAATACTCTTGTATATGCAAAAGGTAAAGGAATTGTATGTGATGAGCCATCAGTTGTGGTCTTGAGAAAAGACAACAAAAAAGTTATTGCTGTGGGCACAGAAGCAAAAGAAATGATGGGAAAAACTCCAGCTAATATTATAACAATAAAGCCTCTCAAAGATGGTGTAATCGCAGACTTTGATGCAACAGGAGAAATGCTTAAATATTTTATCAGTAAGGCTCATAATAGAAAATGTTTTATCTCCCCAAGAATCATTATTGGTGTACCTTCAGGTATAACACAGGTTGAACAGAGAGCTGTAAAAGATGCTGCTACTGCCTCGGGTGCGAGAGAGGTATATCTTGTAGAAGAACCAATGGCTGCAGCAATAGGGGTGGGACTACCTGTTGGAGAGCCATCTGGCAACATGATAGTTGACATAGGAGGTGGAACTACTGATGTTGCTGTGATTTCTCTTGATGGAATTGTATGTTCAAAAAATGTGAAAGTTGGCGGAGATAAAATGGATGAAGCAATAATAGCATATATAAAAAGAAGGTATAATCTAATGATTGGAGAAAAAACAGCAGAACTGATAAAAATAAATATAGGTAGCGCTTATCCATTGAACTCTAATAAAACTATGGAAATTAAAGGAAGAGATTTAATCAGTGGAATTCCAAAGGCAATCAATGTTACTGAGGAAGAAATCAGAGAAGCGTTACAGGAACCTATTTCAATTATTATTGATACCATAAAGGTAACATTAGAAAACACTCCTCCAGAGCTCGCATCTGACATTGCAGATAAAGGAATTGTTCTTGCAGGAGGTGGAGCTTTATTAAGAGGACTTGATATCCTTATAAGAGAATACACAGGAGTACCTGTAATTATACCTGATGATCCTCTGAGAGCAGTTGTTAAAGGATGTGGAGCCATACTTGACAAGATTGACTTACTAAAAAGAGTCACCCGTAATGCCAGCTGATGATAAAAAAAACAACTATTTTAATAATAACAGGAATATGTTTTGTATCTTTTATCATTATTAGTTATCAGTCTAAGGGTTTTTTTTATTTTCCTAAAATTCATCTTTACTCCTTTGTTTCACCGTTAATAAATATTAAAAACTTTTTTTCTGAAGCATTTTCTCTACGCGAAGAAAATAAAAGATTAAAAGAACAGTTATACCAGCTGACACTTCAGCAGAAATCTCTTGAAGGACTTCTTGAAGAGAATAAAAAATTAAAAAATCTCTTACATCTTCAGGAAAGAAAAAAAGAAATTGTAACCATTGGCAGAGTAGTCCGCTACGGTTCAGGCAGATTTCTGAAAACATTCTGGATAGATAAAGGAAGCAATCATGGAGTGAGAACAAACATGCCTGTAATAACCCTTAATGGTTTGGCGGGAAAAGTTATATTTACATCCTCAAATTTTTCAGAGGTTCTGATACTAACAGATCCCAATTTTTCTGTAGCTGTAAGGGTTGAAAGAACACGTGCAGAGGGCATATTAACTGGAAGCGGTACAAATTGTGTTTTGAAATATATTCCACAGGTGGAAGATATTGTGATAGGAGACAGACTAATCACCTCAGGTCTGGATGGTATTTTCCCTGAAGGAATAAATGTAGGAGTAATTAAAAGGGTTGATAAAAAAAGAGGGCTTTTCAAAGATATAGAAGTAATTCCATATCAAACAGATTCTAAAATTGAAGAAGTTGCAATAATTAAAAACTGATATGATTTTAATATTTAAATGGGTTATATTTACATTTCTTATTTTTTTTGCAGAGCACATTCTTACATTTAAGGGATTAAATTTTAACTTTTCATTCCTTTTAATTTATATCTTTGTTATAAAATATTTTTTTCCAAAAACAGAGCAAAAAAAAATTGCACCATCTGAGGCTTTGCCTGTTTTGTTTTCTTCTGGTATAGGATTAATAGAAGATTTATTTCAGGGTATAATAGGTCCTGCAATTATATCAAAAACCATTACAGGAAGTTTACTGATAATACTGGTTAAGCAACTTTTTTTTCACTGGACAGAGATTTTTAAAGCCTTTATCATTCTTATCTTCACTGTGATAGATGAAACAATTTATAGTTTAATTATGGTATATTTTTTTAATTTTAATACTGAATACATTATGCTGTTAAAAAATTTCTTTATTAAAGGGCTAATAAATATTCCCTTGGCTTTGATCTTAACCTGGAGAAAACCCTGATGAACAGAAAAAATAAAATATTTGCAGGTATAATCTTTATCATCTTCATTATAATACTGTTGAGACTCTGGCAACTTCAAATACTAAATACGGAAAAATATAAAAAACTTTCTGAATCCAACAGAATCAGAATAATAAAAATTCCTGCACCACGCGGAATCATCTATGATAGAAATGGTATTCCACTTGTTGAAAATATCACCTCATTCAGTGTGTCTGTTTCTTATGATTATATTGATAAATTGAATTTAGAACAATTAAGTAAAATCCTTAACATCCCTGAAAATGAACTAAAAAAAAGAATTGAAAAAAAACCAGAAAGTATATATATGCCTGTGAGAATAAAAGATAACCTGACATTTAAAGAAATCGCAATGCTTGAAGCCAGACGCCCTGAACTGCCCGGATTAATAATAGAAACCGAAATGAAAAGACATTATCCATTTGGTGCTGCAACATCCCACTTACTTGGATATCTTGGCAAAATAACTGAAGTACAGTTAAAGGAAAATCCTTCACACAGAAATCTTCCTCCATATTTCATGGTTGGACAAACAGGGGTGGAAAAAATATTTGATGACAGCCTCAGAGGCACTCCAGGAGAAAAAATTATAGAAGTTGACGCTTTGGGAAGAGAGCTCAGGCTTATAAAAGAAACCCCACCACTGAAAGGTGAAGATATTTATCTAACAATTGATATGCTCTTACAGGAATCAGCATATAGAGCACTGGAGGGTTATTCAGGAGCTTTTGTGGCATTAAAGCCTGATACAGGAGAAATACTTGCTATGGTAAGCTCTCCTTCATTTGATTCAAACAAATTTATTGAAGGTGTTAATATTGATTACTGGAATGAGTTAATAAATAATCCCAAAAATCCTCTGCTTAATAAAACCATTCAGGGCTTATATGCTCCTGGATCCACTTTTAAAATCATTACTGCATTGGCGGGACTTGAAGAAAAACTGATAACACCAGATAAAATTCTTGTAAACTGTACTGGTGAACTAAATTTTGGACAGTGGAGATTCGGGTGCTGGAACAAACAGGGACATGGTTTGGTGAACCTCAGAAGGGCGATTGTTGAATCCTGTGATGTATATTTTTATGAACTTGGCAGAATCTTAGGAATAAAGAAAATTCATAAATATGCAACTTTACTTGGATTGGGTAATCCAACAGGATTTAATTCTGATGAAAAATCAGGTCTTATCCCTGATGAGGAATGGAAAAAAAATGTGAAAAAAACTTCATGGTTTTTAGGTGATACTTTAAACACAGCGATTGGACAGGGATTCCTTAAAGTCACTCCTTTACAGATGGCTCGGGTTATGGCTACATTTGTAAATGGAGGTATAAAAATTACTCCTCACATAATAAGAGATATGAAGACCCAAAAAGAAAATCTGGGCTTTAATCCTGAAAATCTTGAAATCATAAAAAATGCTTTAACCGCTGTTGTTAATGAGCCCAATGGTACAGCTTTTGGAGCTCGTTCCTATATGGTAAAGTTTGGAGGAAAAACAGGAACAACTCAAGTTGTGAGCAAAAAACTCATAAAAAAGGTATCATACAAACAGTTTGAACATCACGCATGGTTTGTTGGGTTCGCTCCTGCAGATAAACCTGAGGTTGCATTTTCTGTAATAATTGAACATGGTGGAAGCGGAGGAGCTGTTGCTGCTCCTGTGGCAAGAAATGCTATAGAAGGATATATTCTTAAAAAGAGAAAACTAAATGTTAAAAATTGACAGAAGATTAATTGAATATTTTGACTGGATTACATTCGGGGTGATCCTTTTTATTTCCATTATCGGTATATTGACAATTTACAGTGCAACAAGACCGCCACTTGATGAAGGAGAACATCCTCCATTTTATGTAAAACAGCTGATCTGGCTCACGATTGCAACTTTAGCTTTATTTATTTTTGTAACTTTTGACTATAAAAAACTGAAGGATTTCTGGTTATTATTTTACATCTTCGGAATTTTACTTCTTATTCTTGTTCTTTTCACGGGGAAAACAGCAATGGGAGCAAAAAGATGGATAAATCTCGGATTCTTTTCATTTCAACCATCAGAAATATTTAAAATTGTTTTTATAATAAGCATTTCTTCTTTTCTTGAAGAAAAAAGCTCTCCACTTACTGTAAAAGATACATTAAAAACTCTGATTATCTTTGGTGCGATACCATTTTTGCTTATAGTTAAACAGCCTGATCTTGGAACAGCATTATTGATTATTATTATTACCTTTTTAATGCTCATTTACAAGGGTTTGCCTCCAAGACTGTTAATACTTTTTTTGTCCATTCTGGTTATTTCAACAGTTTTTTTATGGGAAATTCTCTGGGAGGGGTTGAAAGAATATCAGAAAAACAGGTTAATAGCATTTATTGATCCGTATATAGATCCAAAGGGGATTGGATATAATCTCGTTCAATCTGTAATATCTATTGGCTCTGGAGGATTATTTGGCAAGGGATTTCTCCAGGGAACACAGGGACCTTTAAAATTTCTGCCTGAAAGACATACAGATTTTATATTCTCTATTTTTGCTGAAGAATGGGGTTTTTTAGGATGTTTTATACTTTTAATACTTTACTTTATTGTTATTATAAGATGCTTTCAAACATCTACCATTGCTAAAGATGGGTTCGGAAGGCTTCTTGCAACAGGTTTTACATTAATATTCATTCTTTATTTTACTATTAACATTGGAATGAGCCTTGGAATTATGCCTGTGGTAGGAATTCCCTTACCGTTTATGAGTTACGGAGGAACAACCCTTCTTGCAAATTTTGTAGGCATTGCTATGGTAATAAATGTTAGAATGAGAAGGTTTGAATTATTTTATCCATAAGGAGGAAAGCCATGAAAATTATTGAAGGAAATTTACAGGCGCAGGGATTAAAATTTGGAATTGTTGTAAGCAGATTTAATGAGTTTATTACATCAAGGCTTCTTGAAGGTGCATTGGATGCACTACTCAGACATGGTGCGAAAGAAAATGATATTGAAATTGTAAAGGTTCCTGGCTCATTTGAGATACCCATGATAGCAAAAAAACTGGCTCAATCAGGCAGATTTAATGCAATTATATGTCTTGGAACTTTAATCAGGGGAGCAACTCCTCATTTTGACTATATTGCTTCAGAGGTGTCAAAGGGAATATCGATAGTTAGTCTGGAAACAGGAATTCCTGTTTCATTCGGAATAATCACAGCAGATACAATTGAACAGGCTATAGAAAGAGCAGGATCAAAATCAGGCAACAAAGGATGGGATGCAGCTATTGTAGCAATTGAAATGGCGAGGGTGGCAGAAAAATTGAAATGAAAAGAAGAAAAGCGAGGGAGTATGTTTTGCAATTTTTATATGCCTGGGAAATAAATGAAAATATTGAAATCTCAGAATTCTGGGAAAGAAATGGAGAAAAAAACAATGAGATTAAATCATTTGCAAACCAGATAATAGAAGGAACAATTGAAAATATTCATCTCATTGATGAAATCATACAAAAATATGCAACTAAATGGAATATAAAAAGAATGATAACCATTGATAAAAATATTCTGAGATTTGGTGTTTATGAGATATTATTCAGACCTGATATCCCTTATCAGGTAACAATAAATGAAGCAGTTGAGATTGCAAAAAAATACTCAACAAGAGAAAGCGCAGCCTTTATCAATGGCATTCTTGACAGAATTGCAAAAGAAGAAAAACAGCTATCTTATTAATCTAATTGAATCTTTATTTCCTTAGGCTTAGCTTCCTCTTTCCTTAAAATAGTTATCTCAAGAAGACCATTTTTAAAATTTGCCTTAACTGAGGATTTATCAACATCCATCGGCAAATTAACAGTTCTTGAAAAAGCACCATAACTTCTTTCAGTGAGAATATAATCCTCTTCTGATACACCTTCTGGTTTTTTGATCTCACCTTTGATAACAAGTCTATCATCTGTAATAGTCAAATCTATATCCTCTTTATTCACGCCCGGTAATTCCACCTGAATAATCATTTCATTTCCTCTTTCAAAAATATCAACATTAGGAGAAATAATACCCTCTGTGCTAACAGCTCTTCTTCTACGAACAGGTGAAAGAAACTCCTCAAAAAGCCTGTCCATCTCTTTTCTTATCTCTTCAATCTCCTTTAAAGGACTCCATTTTACGATAGCCATTTTACCCCTCCTTTTTTACATAGTTCAATATTGTTCAAAGTTGTTCAATATTGTTCAAAATTTAATCTGCTTCGGCTAAAACAACCTTATTAAATATAATTTTACCATCTTTAAAGTCAACTTCTACAGTATCACCCTCTTTGAAAGTTCCTTCAATAAGTTTTATTGCAAGTGGGTCAAAAATTTCTTTCTGTAGCACTCTTCTTAATGGTCTTGCTCCATACACAGGGTCATAGCCCATTCTTGCAATATATTCCTTTGCCTCCTCTGTCATTGTTATATCAATTTTTCTCTGTTTTAGATACTGTTTGATTCTTCTTAGCTGAATTTCCACAATATTTTTCATTATTTCTTTGCTTAATGGATTGAAAATTATTATCTCATCAATTCTGTTAAGGAATTCAGGTCTGAAGAAAGCTCTCAAATCATCCATTATTCTTTTTCTTAAATCTTTCTTCAAATCCTGCCAATGCTCAGAGCCTCCACTTTCAAGAAACTCCTGAATGTGGCTGCTTCCTATGTTTGATGTCATAATTATTATTGTGTTACGGAAATCAACAGTTCTTCCATGCCCATCAGTAAGCCTTCCATCATCAAGAACCTGAAGAAGTATATTAAAAACCTCCTGATGAGCCTTTTCAACTTCATCAAATAATACAACACTGTAAGGACGTCTTCTTACTGCCTCTGTAAGCTGTCCACCTTCTTCATATCCTACATATCCAGGAGGTGCACCAATGAGACGGGATACTGTATGACGCTCCTGATACTCAGACATATCAATACGAATCATGGCGTTTTCATCGTCAAAGAGAAACTCTGCTAATGCCTTTGCAAGCTCTGTTTTGCCAACACCTGTTGGACCAAGAAACATAAAAGAGCCAATTGGACGATTTGGGTCCTGAAGTCCTGCTCTTGCTCTTCTAATTGCATTTGATACAGCAATTATTGCTTCATCCTGCCCAACAACTCTCTCTCTGAGTCGCTCTTCCATTTTTATCAGCTTCTGTGTTTCGCTTTCAAGAAGTCTCTTAACAGGTATGCCTGTCCATTTTGCCACAACTTCTGCAATATCTTCCTCATCAACCTCTTCTTTAAGCATCTTTCTTTTCTTCTGGACTTCTTTTAGTTGAGCATTTGCCTGTTCAAGAGCATGCTTAAGCTCTATCATTTTCCCATATCTAAGTTCTGCTGCCCTTGTTAAATCACCCTGACGCTCTGCCTGTTCAGAGGCAATTCTTGTTTGCTCCATCTCTGCTTTAATTTCTCTGAGCTTTAAAATGCTCTCTTTTTCAGCCTGCCATTGCCTGCTTAATTCCTCTTTTTTAGCAAGAAGTTGCTCTATCTCCTGAGAAATTTTTTCAATTTTTTCCTTTGCATCCTCAGTTGGTTCTTTGCTTAATGCCTGTCTTTCTATTTCAAGCTGTCTTAGTTTTCTTTCAATTTCATCAAGTTCAATTGGCATACTGTCAATTTCCATTCTAAGTTTTGCTGCTGCTTCGTCTATAAGGTCAATTGCTTTGTCTGGAAGATATCTATCAGTTATGTATCTTGCTGAAAGTACAGCAGCAGCAACCAATGCAGAATCCTTTATTTTTACACCGTGATGAACCTCGTACCTTTCCTTAAGTCCTCTTAGAATTGAAATTGTATCTTCAACAGAAGGCTCTTTAACCAAAATAGGTTGAAATCTTCTTTCAAGGGCTGGGTCTTTTTCAATGTATTTTCTGTATTCATTGACAGTTGTTGCACCTATGCATCTAAGCTCTCCCCTTGCTAAAGCTGGCTTAAGCATGTTTGCAGCATCAACAGCTCCTTCTGCAGCACCTGCACCAACAAGGGTGTGAAGCTCATCTATAAATGTGATAATTCTTCCATCAGAAGAGGTAATCTCTTTTAGCACAGCCTTAAGACGCTCCTCAAACTCTCCACGATACTTTGCACCTGCAAGAAGAGAACCTATATCAAGAGCTACTATCTCCTTATCTCTTAAAGATTCTGGAACATCACCGGCTACTATTCTTTGTGCAAGTCCTTCAACTATGGCTGTTTTACCAACACCAGGGTCTCCAATTAAAACAGGATTGTTCTTTGTTCTTCTGCTTAATACCTGAATAACCCTTCTTATCTCCTCATCTCTTCCAATAACAGGGTCAAGCTTGCCTTTTTTTGCTAAATCTGTGAGATTTTTACCATATCTAACCAGTGACTGATATTTTTCTTCTGGATTCGGGTCTGTTACCTGATGAACTCCTCTGATTGCTCTCATAGTATCAAGAACTTTCTGCCGTGTTACTGCCTGCTTTTTTATTGCATCAAGAGCAGGTCCTCCGACATCAAATAAAGCAATAAGAAGGTGTTCCACGCTTATGTATTCATCTTTAAGATGCTCAGCTTCCTGTTCAGCTTTCTCAAAAAGCTGATTCAGTCTTGGAGTAATATAAATCTGTTCAAGTGGCTGGGCACCATAAACCTTTGGAATTTTTTCAATGGCTTTCTTTAAATCTGCCTTTATTTTGTTTAAATCTGCTCCACATTCTTTAAGAATTCTTGGAACAAGTCCTTCAGAATCTTCAATTAATGCAAGCATAAGATGTTCCACATCTATCTGCTGGTTGCCGTATTGAGATGCAATTCTTTGAGCCTCTCTTATTGCCTCCTGTGTTTTATATGTTAATTTATCAGCCCTCATGTTTTTCCTCCTTAAATTTCTTCAAAAAATTTTTTTAATCTTTTTTCAATTGTTTCTTTTATATCTTCATCAATGTATCTCATCATCTCCTGCATAATAGTTTCAAGAAGTTCCATTCTCTGACGCATTCTTAGAATTATGTCCACTCCAGCTTTGTTAACTCCTAATTCTTTTGTAAGTTTTATCACAAAGCTAAGCCTTTGAAGGTCTTCATCAGTATAAACTCTTTGTCTTTTAACTCTTTTTGGCTTTATAAAGCCTTCTCTTTCATACATTCTCAATGTTTGAGGATGAACATTAAGTAATTTACAAACCATACTTATCATATAGAATCTTTCATCCTGCCTCATTTCTATCTCCTCAACATGGATTCTCTTGGATTTTCTTTATACAGATGTTTCAGCTTTTTAATCTCATCCTTTTCAGAATCTTTTAATCCCTTAGGAACTAATATCTTTATCACCGCATAAAAATCTCCTTTCTTACCTCCCTTTGGAGATGGAAAGCCTTTACCTGAGATTCTAAATTTCTGCCCACCCTGTGTGCCTTCAGGTATTTTCATGGTAACTGTATTTCCATCAGGGAGAGGAACTTCAACCTTAGCTCCTAAAGCTGCTTCAACAAATGTTACAGGAAGGTCAATGTATATATCATCGCCTTTTCTTGTAAAAAATGGATGCGGGGTAATACTAACTTCAAGAATTAAATCACCGTAGGGAGCTCCGCCTCTACCAGCATTTCCATATCCTTTAACCTTTACTGTTGAACCATTATCCACACCAGCAGGAATTTTTGCCTTAACTGTTTCTGAAGTCAAAATTCTACCCATTCCGCCACATTTTTTACACTGAGATGCTGATATCCTGCCTGTACCTCCGCACTGAGAACATGTCTGGCTCACTCTGAAAAAACCTCTTGAAGCTTGAATTCTTCCTGTTCCGCCACATCTTGTGCAGATATCCACATAATCTGCACCACTACCCCGACAGACACCACACTCTATGTATCTCTGATAATGAATTGGCTTAACAGTTCCATTGTAAGCTTCTTCAAAACTGAGCGTTATTGGAATGGTTATGTCTTCGCCCTTTATATAAGCAGTTCTGGTTGTAAATGTCTCACCGAAAATATCACCAAAGATATCGCTTAAATCAAAGCCTTTTGTAAAATCAAATCCACCGAAATCAAATCCTTTAAAATCAAAACTTCCTCCACTGTCATATTCTTTTCTTTTCTGTGGGTCACTTAGTACTGCATAGGCTTCGTTAATTTCTTTAAACTTTTCCTCAGCTTCTTTGTTCCCTGGATTTAAATCAGGATGATATTTCCTTGCAAGCTTTCTATAAGCCTTCTTAATCTCTTCTTGAGATGCATCCTTGCTCACTCCGAGAATTTTATAGTAATCCTTTCGTTGCATAATTCATATTAACATTTTGAGTTGATTTATATCAATATTTTTTAAAAACTTTTTAAAATTATAAGGATTGAGCAAGCTGTGGCAATTTCCAAGCGGAAGGTTGAAATAAAAATATTTTTCTTGTTAAATTATAAAAGCCGAAGTGGTGGAACTGGTAGACACGCACGTTTGAGGGGCGTGTGGGGAAACCCGTGCGGGTTCGAGTCCCGCCTTCGGCATTAAAAAAGTTATTGAAAAATAAGAAAAATTTTTTGAAATATCCCCACAAACTGTCACCAAACAATCAACTTTTGGTAACTGTTTCAAGACTAACAACAGGTTATTGATACAAGTAAATAAAAAATTTATTGACTTTTTATATGAATTTTTATATTATATTTTTCAAGTAATACTTAAAAGGAGGTAAGAAATTATGAAAACCCTTACTAATAAATTTGTTCTTACAAAAAAATCGCAGATTACTTTGCCCAAGCAAGTAAGAGAGTTTCTTGGAGTTAAACCCGGTGAGCAGATTACTTTTGTTATAGAAAATAATACAGTTAAAATTATACCAGTGAAGTCAAAGCTTGAGGAAAATTTTGGAAAAGTAAAGCCTATACAAAAACCAGAAGACTTCAAGCAAATCAGAGAGTTTGTTGAAAAAGAAATTGCAGAAGAATCTATGAAAGAAATTAAATGAGAAAATTTCTTGATACAAATATACTTCTTAGATATTTCACAAAAGATGACGAAAAGAAAGCTTATGATGTTCTGAAACTGCTAAAAAGAATAGACAAAAACGAAGAAAAAGTTATAACTACTCCACTGGTAATTTTTGAAGTAATTTTTATCCTTCAACGCTATTATCAACTGCCCAGAGAAGAAATTAAAGAATTGTTGGTTCCGGTTTTAAATTTAAGAGGACTAAAATTACCTTTTAAATCAGTATTTGAAAAAGCTCTTGAAATGTACCCACAGGTAAACATTTCCTTTCCAGATATTTTTAACTACTGCTTTATGGTTGAAGAAGGAATAAAAGAGATATATAGTTATGATGAGGATTTTAACAAACTTGAAGGAATAAAAAGATTAGAACCAGATTGAAAATACAGCCATTGACACTCCCTCCCTTTGTTTATTAAAAATTATTTCCTTCCTGAAACTAATTCATCAACAACTGAAGGGTCTGCCAGTGTTGAGGTATCTCCAAGGTCTTCAACTGAACCAGAAGCAATTTTCCTTAAAATTCTTCTCATAATTTTACCACTTCTTGTTTTTGGCAGTCCTGCTGAAAACTGAATTTTATCAGGAGTAGCAATCGGTCCTATCATCATCCTTATGTGAGAAATAAGTAACTTTTCAAGCTCCTTTGATGGATCATATCCATCCTTTAAAACAACATATACATAAATTCCTTCACCTTTGATTTCATGAGGGAAACCAACAACCGCAGCCTCTGCTACAGCTGGATGCGCAACAAGTGCTGATTCAATTTCTGCTGTTCCAAGTCTATGTCCTGAAACATTTATAACATCATCAATTCTTCCCATCAACCAGTAATCTCCCTCTTCATCAACCCTTGCACCATCACCAGTAAAATATTTGCCCGGGAAACGGGAAAAATAAATTTCTTTAATTCTTTTATTTTCAGGATCACCCCATGTGCCTCTCAGAATTCCAGGCCATGGTTTTTCAATTACAAGATAACCCCCCTCATTAATTTCTGCAGGAGAACCGTCTTCTTTAAGCACTTTTGGAACAACTCCGAAAAATGGACGTGTTGCAGAGCCTGGTTTCAGACTTATTGCACCTGGTAAAGGAGTAATTAATATTCCTCCTGTCTCGGTCTGCCACCATGTATCAACAATAGGGCACTTTTCCCTTCCAACATGTTTGTAATACCATATCCATGCCTCAGGATTAATTGGTTCTCCAACTGTTCCAAGAATTCTTAAACTTGAGAGATCATATTTATATGGCCACTTTTCACCTTCTCTCATTAATGCCCTGATTGCAGTTGGTGCTGTATAAAATATATTTACTCTATGTTTTTCAACGATTTCCCAGAATCTTCCTGGATTAGGATATGTTGGAACTCCTTCAAACATAAGAGATGTGGCTCCTGCACTCAGAGGACCATAAACTATGTAACTGTGTCCTGTTACCCATCCGATATCTGCTGTGCAGAAAAATGTTTCCTCAGGCTTGTAATCAAAAATCCATTTAAAGGTAATGTTTGTATATACCATGTATCCGCCTGTGGTATGGAGCACCCCCTTTGGTTTGCCAGTAGAACCTGAAGTATAAAGTATGAACAGAGGGTCTTCAGCATCCATTTGTTCCGGTTCGCAGTAATTTTCAATGTCAGAGTCATGCATCAGGTCATGCCACCAGAAGTCTCTTTCAGGAGCCATATCAACATAGTTTGGAGTTCTTTTTACAACTATAACTTTTTCAACAGAAGGAGTCCCCTCTAAAGCCTGGTCAGCACTCACCTTCAGAGGAACAAGTCTTCCACCCCTTGCTCCCTGATTTGCTGTAATAAGAATCTTTGCTCCGCAGTCATTTATTCTTTCTCTTAGAGATTGTGCTGAGAACCCTGCAAAAACAACACTGTGAATTGCCCCAATTCTTGCACAGGCAAGCATTGCAACTGGAAGCTCAGGTATCATTGGAAGATATATTGAAACTCTATCTCCTTTTTTTATACCAAGTTTTTTAAGAACATTGGCAAATCTGTTAACTTCTCTGTAAAGTTGCCAGTAAGTATATGTTTTTACCTCTCCATCATCTGCTTCCCAGATAATTGCTGCTTTATTTCTTATTGTATCAAGATGACGATCAAGACAGTTATAACTTGCATTAAGCTTTCCACCTATAAACCACTTAATATAAGGTTTCTCAAAATTGTAATCTAAAACTCTCTCCCACTTTTTAAACCATGTAATATTTTGCTCTGCAATCTCTGCCCAGAACCCTTCTGGGTCTTCAATTGAACGTTTATACATGGTTTCATACTCAGCCATGCTTTTAATATAAGCCCTGTCCGAAACTTCCTTCGGTGGTGGAAAATGTCTTTTTTCCTTAAGAAGTACATCAATTCCTTTTGTCATATTCTACCTCCCTTTTTTATAATTCTACCATATTATTCAGAGCTTATTCAAATATAGGACTTTATTTTTTCGTATTCGTATTTTTCTTCAGAGTCTTTTTCATGCGTTAACAATGATATAAAGATAGCTGAAGCAAATGATGCAAAAAAAGAAATTATAGCAGGATTTTTCAAGGGGAAGATGGGTTGAGAATTTTTAAGTATATCAACCCATACAGTTGGACCTAAGATTATCAATACAACGCTGAGAATAAGACCTGTATAAATGCTTCCTACAGCTCCATGAGTTGTAAATTTTTTCCAGAAAATTGACATAAATAGTGCTGGGAAATTTGCAGATGCTGCAATTGAAAAGGTAAGACCTACCATAAAAGCCACATTCTGGTTTTTAAAAAGAATTCCGAGAATTATGGCAAGCAGACCAAGACAGAGTGTTGCAATCTTTGCAGCTCTAACCTCCTGTTTTTCATCTGCTCTGTCACATTTTACGACTCCAGCATAAATATCATGAGATACTGCTGACGCACCTGCCAGAGTCAAACCAACAACAACTGCGAGGATTGTAGCAAAAGCAACAGCAGATAGAAAACCAAAAAATACTCCTCCTCCAACTGCTTCTGCAAGAAGAGGAGCTGCCATATTTCCACCCTCATCAATTTTTCTTATAATTTCCCGCCCTACAAGTGCTGCTGCACCAAAACCAATTGTAAATGTAAGAAGATAAAAATACCCTATAAATCCTGTTGCATAAAAAACAGATTTTCTTGCTTCCTTGACATCAGGCACAGTATAAAATCTCATAAGAATATGTGGTAGCCCTGCTGTTCCAAACATTAGCGCAATTCCAAGTGATATGGCATCAACAGGATTTTCAATAATGCTTCCAGGATGAAGAAATTCCTCTCCGTACTTCTGCGTTATATTTGAAAAAAGTTCCACATAATTAAATCCAAACTGATAAAGAGTAAGAAAAACAAGCAAAGTTGCTCCTCCTAAGAGCATGCAAGCTTTGATAATTTGAACCCATGTTGTTGCAAGCATGCCACCAAAAATAACATAAAGCATCATGAGAGCGCCAACAATTACAATTGCAGATTCATATGAAATGTCAAACAGGAGTTTTATTAAATAACCTGCTCCAACCATCTGTGCAATAAGGTAAAACAAAACAGTGGTTAATGCTCCTACTGCTGCTGCGGTTCTTATAGGCTTTTGTTTTAATCTGTAAGCAACAGCATCTGCAAATGTGTATTTTCCAACATTTCTTAAAGGTTCAGCAATCAGAAACATTATAATGGGCCAGCCAACAATCCATCCAACAGCATAAATTAAACCATCAAATCCTTTAAGAGAAACCAGTCCTGCTATTCCAAGAAAGGAAGCTGCAGACATATAGTCTCCAGAAAGTGCCAATCCATTCTGAAAAGCTGTTATGCTTCTTCTTGCACTGTAAAACTCGATTGTGGTTCTTGCTCTTTCTGTTGCTCTGTAAGTTATGTAAAGTGTGATGCCAACAAATAATAAAAAAAAGAACATTTGAGTCATATCTCACCTTCTTCTAACTTTTTCTTGATGGCTGTCATTCTTTCATCATAGATTTTGTTAACCCATATTACATAAATCCCGGTAAGAATCCATGACAGTAATATAACTCCTATTCCCATAACTATACCTAAATTAATATTTCCCAAAATTTTTTTTGTTATGAATTCCTTTTCGTAAGCTATCAACCATATAAATCCAAAATAGATTAAAAGTTCAATGCTGGCAAGTGTTAAAGAAATGGTTTTTTTAGCTTTGACAAGAGCTTTAAATTCTGCTGAATTTATAATTTTTTCTTTCATTAAATGATCAAAAGCTTGTATTTTTCAATTAATAAATCTTGCAATTTTGATATAAGATGAAAACTCTCTTTAAGCATCTTTTTTTCAAGGTTACTCAGACTCTCAGGATTTATAAAATTATGAGGCATCAATCCTTCCATCACCTGAGAGTACTGATGTCTTATTCTTAAAAGCATCAGGAACTCAAAAGCATAAATAAGTTCTTCTGACAAATCTTTAACAACTCCGTGTTTGTTTTTAAGCGAATCAATCCTTTCAAGTGTAGGTGTTTCTCTCACAGCCTTTTCAAGACTGAACAGTCTTACAATATCTACAATAGGGGCAATCCCTTTTATTTTAATATTAAGTTTATCCTTATGTTCACCACTTTTTTCAACCACAAAAGTTTTAAAAAAACCAAGAGGAGGTCTGTTTTTAACAGCCAAATTTGCAAGATAACCTAAGAAAATCTTCTGGTCTTTTACAATGTTTAAAAGATAATCTCTGAGAGTTTCTTCAAGTGAAAAATCTCCATAAACTGCTCTAAAATCAAAAAATATATTTGAAAACATTATAGAATCACCTTTTGGAGTATAGATCCAATCAGAAAAATACTTCTTCCATACCTTAAGGGGCTGACACCATCTTGGATTACTTGCCATTATATTGCCGGGACATGGCGGAAATCCACATTTAACAAGATTTTCTTTTATATAATTTGTAAAATCCAGAAAATATTTTCTTACGGATTCTTGTTGTCCCTGAGGGGGGTCTGAATAAATCAATGCATTATCCTGATCGGTTCTAAATGTCTGTTCCTTTCTTCCTTCTGCACCCAGAACAATCCAGCAATAAGGCACAGGTGGTGGACCGAGTTCTCTTTCTGCAAGCTGAATAATTTTTCTTATGATTTTATCATTTATTTCTGTTATAATTTTTGTAATATTACTTGCTTTTGCTCCCTGCTGAAGCAGATGTCCTATAATACTGTTAAGTTGTTTTGAAACATGAATAAGACCTTCTGTGGATTGCTGTATATCTATTTCTCTAACCACTGTTAGTGGGGAGACTCCCTGAAGTAGCATAATATCATGATTTGTGATTATTCCTCTTATCTGACCATCCTTTATCACAAGAAGATGATGGATATTGTATTTCAGCATTCTGAATACTGCCTCAAAACAGTAATCTCTTGCATCAACTTTTATTATAGGAAAGGTCATAATACTTTTGACAGATTCTGTAACACCTTTTCCTGGTGCAACAACTTTTCTTCTTAAGTCTTTGTCTGTTATTATTCCTACAGGAATATTTTGAGAATTTATCACTATAAGAGAGCTTATATTGTTGTCACACATTACATTTGCTGCTTCCTGTATGGAAGTAGTCTCAGGAACAGATATCACATTTTTTGATGCTATTTCTTCAATCGTTGTTGTAAAAAGAATTTTATCCACTGGTGTTGTTAATATTTTTTTAGATGTTTCTTCTTTATATGCTTTGTCGAGATATATATTCAGATAAGATTTTAAAAAGAAGTCTCTTGCCTCAGGATATTGATTAATAAGGTTTATTACTGTATCTTTAGGAACAAGATAACAGATTGTCTCATCAACAGCAATAACATTGGCACGAGATTTATCACCACTTATGAGAGATAGAAACCCAAAAGTCTCACCTTCACTTCTGTAATCTATAATTATATCTTCACCATCTGCTTTTCTATAAACCTTAACACCGCCCTTTTTAATAATATAAAGAAATTCAGAAGGGAACCCGTTCTGAAAAAGTATATGGGTTCCCTTTGAGTAATGCTCTAAAGAAGTTTTCTCAGCGATAGAATTTAAAACTTCATCGCTAAGAAACTCAAAAGGTGGAATTCCTTTTAGGAACTCTACAGTATCCTCTATTACCTCAACCATTATTTATCCTTAAATAATTATTTATATTATGTTATCCTTTTTGCTGGTTTTAGTCCGACAATAGCTATAATTATCCCTAAAAGACTTAATCCAGCAACAATCGGGAATACAGAAAAGTAAGACCCTGTAAAATCTTTAATCTGTCCAGAAAGTAAAACTCCTGCGATTGCTCCTGCGCCATATGCTGTAAAGACTAAGCCATAGTTTTTGCCATAAAATTTTGTGCCATAGAAAATTTTTGTTGCAGTAGGAGCTATTGCAAGCCATCCTCCTAAATTCAGCCATAGCAAACAGAAACCTATAACAAATACTATCTTTTCTCTGACTCCATATATTAGTAAAGAAGCGGCTCCGATTATAAGAAAAGATAGCACCGCAGCTGCTCTGGGTTTGATTTTGTCTGTCAGTGCTCCAAAGAGAGGTCTGCCTGCAAAATTAAAAATTGCATATAAAGAAACTGCTAAAGCTGCAATTTCAGCTGTTAAACCTACTTCTTTTCCGGCAGGCGCTGATATTCCTATTGCCATTAATCCTGCAAGACATCCTATTGTATAAGTTAGCCACAGCGCCCAGAAAGAACCCGTTTTTATCATTTCATTTCTGTCAAGCTCTACACTAACTGATGGAGAAGTAGAAGAAGTTTTTGCAACAAAACCAGAAGGTTTCCATCCCTCAGGAGGGAATTTATAAGGAATAGAAAGGATTAATAATACAATAAGGAAGGCTATACCAAGATATAAAAAGGTGTTTAAAGGTCCCACAGTTCCAATTAACTGTTTTATGATAGGAGCTGTTATTAATGCAGACAGTCCGAATCCGCCGACTGTCAGTCCAATTGCCAATCCACCCCTATCAGGAAACCATTTAGCAGAAGTAGCAATCGGAGCTCCATACATAATGCCGACTCCAGCACCGCCAATTACTCCATATAATAAAGTTAAAGTGTTGATATCTGGAGAAAAAGAGGCAGCAATCCATCCAATTCCAACCATAATTCCACCCAAGAACATAGTATTTCTTGGTCCCCATTTTTGCATAAGATTACCAGCAAAAGGCATTGCTAAGGCAAAAACAGCTAAGAATATCATAAAAGGTAATCCACTTTGTGTTGCTGTTATTCCCCAGAGTTTTTCAAGAGGAGGTCTGAAAATACTGAATGCATAAATTGCACCAAGACATATATTGATTATAAGACCAAAAATAACAAACAACCATCTTCCGCTTTCCGCTTTCATCCCTAAAACTTTTAAATCTTCCATTTTTTAACCTCCTGCAATAAATTTAGTGTAAAATGTCTCTTAATGAGACTTGTTCTTTTCTGTTCTCTGAGACCTTTGTCTTTTACATTGATAAACTCTTCTTCCTTGAGCCAAGAATAAATAAGCTTGAAGAAATACTTATGGACAAAATAGATAAAGACCAGCAGGAACAAATGAAACTGATTTCCTCCATAAAAGGTGTCTCTCAGAGACTTGCAGGGCTTTTTCTGGCTGAAATTAAAGATATAAGAAACTTCCCCAATGCAAAAAAGCTTATAAAGTATGCAAGTACAGACCCAGTTGTGAAACAGTCTGGTAAGTATAAACTCAGAATGAGTATATCCAAACAGGGATCGAGCTTTCTCAGAAATATTCTCTTCCAGATGGCAACAGGTATGGTGAGAGATTTTGGTAGTTATAAAAAGGCAATGATAGCAGTGGTAAATAAACTTATAAGAGTCATCCATGCTCTTTGCAGAAAAAGAACTTTCTTTGACCATAGTTTTTCTAAATCTATTCTGCCTCTGGAGGTCTCTCATGTTTAACACCTATTTCCTGATGTTGACTCCTATTATTAAACAGCCTCAAAATTTTTTGACAATATTTAAGCAAAATATATGCCAATATAAAGCTTTCATAATATTACTATATTATTTATTAAAAATGCTACAAAAGGTAACAAAAGACAACAAAGTCTTATTTTATAATGGTTAAGAATTTGCTACCGAAGTCTCGATACTGAATAGCTTAGGTCCCTGTTTCAACTTAAATTTTCCATCTTCGAAGTCCCAAACCCAGCCTGAATATCCATAGCCTCCGATTGGCTTAATAATAAGTGCATCTTTCCAGGTTTCAGATCTGGGTTCATTTATACTTAGCGTGCCAAATTTTCCAAAGGTATATCCTTCAACTTCCTCTAAATAATCAGCTCCTTTCAAAGCATTAGCTATAAATTTTGCATCTTTCTTTCCATATA
>Ga0315298_1000489_pt1 | contig 76399 bp, 59 predicted proteins | sample WHS_1_MG_FD_203077 | JGI IMG/M metagenome (GOLD analysis project Ga0315298, IMG submission 203077) | Extremophilic microbial mat communities from Washburn Hot Springs, YNP, Wyoming, USA - WHS_1_MG | ecosystem: Environmental > Aquatic > Thermal springs > Hot (42-90C) | place: USA: Wyoming... | reverse complement strand
AGCAGGCTGGTTGCGGTAGCGGCGAGTGTGGCGGCTACGGCCATAGTGGCCAATCGCCGGCGTGGGCCTGCAAGCTCGACTATCCATGCTGCCCCGATTCCCGCCAGCGCCGCCAGAAACGCAAAACTGGGCAACAGCAGACGTTCGGCGTCGTGCGGCGGAGTTCCCGGGATTGCCCGCACCACCAGCAGCACCCCCCAGTGCAACGCCAAAAGCAGCCCTGCAGGCTCCTGGCGCCAACGGACGACTGCACGCCAAAGCCCCGCCCCAAACAGCACCAGCAGGCCAGTGGGTACCGTTATGCCCACCCAGACCAGCGTGTTGTACCAAGGCAGCGGATGCTCAAGGTCGTAGATCCGGCCGAAGAATTGGGTGGCGATGTTCAATCCCGGCTGCTCCGCCCGATGCAGATTCAAGCGCAAAAACGCCAGCGTCCCTTCGATAGGCTGCCCCCACAGCCGCGGATTCAACAACCAGAAGGTCCCCAGGGCCGCAGGCAGTCCGAAGGCCAGGGCATGGCCAACCCGCCGATCGCGGTAAACCAAACCCCACACCGCAAAAGGAATCGTTGCCAGCCACCCGGTAGCTTTGGCACTGAACGCCAGCCCCAGCGTCGCGCCCCAAAGGACCCAGCTTGCGTATTGGCTGAGTGCTCCCGCCAGGGGGCCGCCCGCACAGGCGGGACCCTGGGGCGATGGCAGCTTGGCCTGCAGGGTGAACGTGGCCCAGGCCAAAACCCACGCACTGACCAGGACCCCATCGAACGCCGCCAACCGCAGGTGGGCAAACAGCCGGGGTTGCACCAAAACCGCCAGCACGGCCACAAGGCCTGCCCCGGGGCCATACGCTCGGCCTATCCGATAATACAACGCCCCTGCGGCCACAGCGAAAAAGAGCATCGGTCCCAGCCGGGCGCTGGCCAACGGCGTCAGCCACTGGCCTGCCAACGCGCGCCCTGCGGGAATCAGAACCGCCACAAGGGCGGGGTGCCCCTCGCGGCACGTGGTGAACGGCCAGTCGGGCAACTCCGAACGCACGATCGCAGCGCCTTCGTCCCAGCCCATGGGCAGGCGACCCGCCAGGCTGCCGGCCGCTACCAGCCAAATTGCCGCCGCGGCACACGCCCCCGCGGCGGTTGCAAGCGGCCCTTTCGCGTTGTGCCCAACATAGCACCGCATGGCGCCATTGTACCCTGCCATGAGCCTGGACAGCGGCACTCGCTCAAGGCCGCAAAGACAGTTTCACGGATCCCTTGTCACCCGTCCCCTGTCCCCTGTCCCCTGTCCCCCGCTACAATACGGGCCAGATTCGACAGAGCGGATACACGCGTTGCGTCTGCTCAAAGCGGTCGGGCACTGCCGAGTCGCTGGTTTTGGGCCGGGCCGACCTCGGAGGAAAGGAAAACCATGCGTACAGTTCTGGTGACCGGGGGGGCGGGGTTCATCGGTTCTCATCTGGCAGAGGCCCTTGTGCAACGGGGCGATCGAGTGCGGGTGCTGGACAATCTCAGCACAGGTTTTCTGGCTAACCTTGAGGCCATTTTGGATCGCATCGAGTTCATCGAGGGCGATGTGGCTGACCCGGCTTGCGTGGCCCAGGCTGTGCGGGGGGTGGATTGCGTGTTTCACCAGGCTGCGTTGGCGTCGGTGCCGCGGAGCATGGAGTATCCCCTGGAGACGAACAGGGCCTGCGTGACCGGCACGGTGACGCTTTTGGATGCGGCACGGCGGGCCGGGGTGCGACGCGTCGTTTATGCCGGCTCCAGCAGTGCCTATGGCGATCAGCCGGCCAGCTCCAAACGGGAGAGCGATTTTCCTATGCCCATTTCGCCCTACGGGGCGGCAAAACTGGCTGGCGAGTTCTACTGCCGCGCCTTTGCTGCCAGCTTTCCCCTTGAAACAGTCGTCATCCGCTATTTCAACGTGTTCGGCCCACGGCAGGACCCCGATAGCCCTTACTCGGCCGTCATCCCGCGGTTCATCACGGCCATTCTTTCCGGCCGGCAGCCGGTGATCTATGGCGACGGCCTCCAATCGCGGGACTTCACGTATGTGGCCAATGTGGTGCACGCCAACCTCCTGGCGGCCGATGCGCCAAACGTTTCCGGCCTGGTGTTCAACGCGGCCAATGGGCGCAGCATTACGCTTTTGGAACTCCTCGATGCGATGAACCGTCTGCTGGGCACGCGCGTCGAACCGGTCCACGAGCCGCCCCGCCCCGGCGATATCCGCGAGAGCATGGCCGATATCACGCTGGCCCGCCGCCTGCTGGGATACCAGCCCCAAGTTGATTTCCTTGAGGGGCTGCGACGTTCGATCGATTACTATCGCAGTATCGCCGGGCGCCCGAGACGAGGGACAGGGGACAGGTGACAGGGGACAGGAAACGGGGGTTTTGCACAGAGTCGGCCCCTGGGTCAAAAAGCGCTGCGATTGACGCACTGCGTTCACCCCGATAGAGTTGTCGTGAAAAAGCCCACCGCGGCGAGGTGCGAGGTTGGCAAGACAAACAAAAGCCACCGACCGTGTCGATGGCCCCCGACAAGACGACCATGGCCCGCCACACGCTTTGGGTTTCAGCGGGTTAGCGCTTTCGCCGGTTACGCTTTCGGCCTTAGAGCGTGCGGGATACTTGGAGCCCACACCCGTCCAAGCCGGCGTGATTCCACGAGCCCTGGCCGGCGCCGACGTGATGGGCCAGGCCCAGACGGGTACCGGCAAGACCGCGGCCTTTGTGATCCCCATTCTTGAGCGTCTGGAACCGGCGCATTCCAAGGCGGGTCCCCGGGCGATGGCCCTCGTGCCCACGCGGGAATTGGCCGTGCAGGTCCGCGACGAGTTCGCCAAGCTGGCCTGGGGTCGCCGGACCCAGACCGTGGCGGTCTATGGGGGTAAACCCCTTCGCCGGCAGATCGAGCAGCTTCGCGCCGGGGCGGATGTAGTGGTGGGCACGCCGGGGCGCGTGCTGGATTTGATCGATCGCGGGGCGTTGCCCCTGGCTCAGGTGCGCATGGTGGTGTTGGACGAGGCCGACCGCATGCTGGACATCGGTTTCCGCCCCGATATCGAAAGGATCCTGCGCCGATGCCCCGGCGGCCGGCAGACGCTGCTGTTCAGCGCTACCATTCCTCCGCCGGTGCGGCGCCTGGCCGAGCGGTACATGTGCCGGCCGGAGGTCCTGGACTTCTCGCCTAAAGAGCTGGCGGTCGAGACGATCGACCAATACTACTTCACGATTGATGCGGAGGACAAATTCGAGTTGCTTTCGGCGCTGTTGCGCCGCGAGCAGCCGCAGCAGGCCATCGTCTTTTGCCGCACCAAGCGGGGGACGGAAAAGGTTTTCCAGAGGCTCAGCCGGCGATTCGAGGCCGTGGGGGCTATCCACGGGGATCTTCCCCAGCGGGTGCGCGACCGCGTGATGGCCCAGTTCCGCCGGGGCGCGATACGGATCCTGGTGGCCACGGACGTGGTCGGCCGGGGGATCGACGTCACGAGTATTTCGCACATCATCAATTACGACATTCCGGAGTTCTGCGACGACTATGTGCACCGCGTGGGACGCACGGGGCGCATGGGGCGCGAGGGGGTGGCCTATACCTTTGTGACGCCCGAGGAAGGGCCGGAGCTGACGCGGATCGAAATGCGTATCAACCGGCTGCTGCAACGGCGCGAGGTCCGCGAGCTGCTGCCCGACTACACGCCGCGGCCGCGATTGCGGGCATTACCGGCGGCGCATGCCGCGGCCACGCCCGTGGCCAGCACCGCCTCGGGAGCAGCGGCAGCCGAGCCGGGCGGACTGACCCCTCTTTCAGCCGCAGCGGGGCCCAGCGGGGCCGCAAGCGCCGCGGCATCGGCCCGCAAGCCGGTGTTTGGCCGGCCGGTCCGGCGGATTCGCAGGGCATTGTGAGCCATAGGGGCGGAGCATAGCGCGGACTGGCATATGCGCAAACCCACGTTCTTCCAGCGGATTCTGACCGCGGTAGCCACGGCGTGGCGCGGCGTGCGCCTGGCGCCGCCTTTGGGCCGCCGAGGCGAACGGGCCGCCGAGCGCTACCTCCGCCACTTGGGTTGGAGCATTCTGGCCCGCAATGCGCGGGACGACCTGGGCGAGATCGATCTGGTGGCTCTGGATGGCCGCACCGTGGTTTTCGTGGAAGTCAAAACGCGGCAAGCGGGCGATCCCGGCCAAGTGGCCGAAGCGGTCGATGCGCCCAAGCAGCGCCGGTTGACCCGGTTGGCCCTGGCGTGGCTCAAACGCCGCGGATTGCTGGAGTACCCCGCGCGATTCGATGTCGTGGCCGTAAGCTGGCCCACCGGCAGCCGCCGGCCAGACTTGCAGCATTACCGGGATGCCTTCGAGGCCGTGGGCCTGCCGGGCATGTATTCGTGAGGGCCCTCGGCCCCGGCCCATCAAGCTGGCCGGGTGCTGGGGGCCACATTTCGTTCCCGTGGGGTTCTCAGCCATCGTTTCTCCTTGGCGCCTGGCGGAAGCTCGGCGCATAATCGGTTGCGCCGGTTCAGCATCGAACTTGGGCTTTCTACCGGGAGGCTGCCATGGGAACCGAAATCAAGCGACGCGAATTTCTGGAATTGACCCTGCTGGGGACGGCCTTCGGCCTTGCAGGACCGCGCCTGGCAGCGGCAGTCGATGCCCCGAGCGACATGCCGCCATCGAAACTCATCAGCCCGGGATGCCGGCGCTCGAAGGTCAAGGTGGCACGCATATTCATGGGCAACCCGGCCGGCTTGTGGCCCAAGCCCAAACTGGACCTCCAGGCCGAAATGGTCTCGTACAATGCCACCTTCGAAAGCCTGAAACCGGAACTATGCGATGTGGAATTCATCGACCAACTGGCCACCACACCTGAGCATGTGCAGGCCATCGCCCCCCGGATCAAGGAGGTTGACGGCATCCTGGCCATCCATTTGAGCATCGGCATCGGCGCGGTGCTCCAGGCGATCCTGAAGCTGGGCAAGCCGACGGTCGTGTTTGCCATCCCGTACTCAGGGCACGAGTGGGCCTCCTTTGGCGCGCTGGTGAAACAGCCCGAAGGGGCGCGGCTGGACTGCGTGCTCTCGGCCGATCGCCGGCAGTTGGCCGCAGCCATCCGGCCATTCCGCGCCATCCATCACCTGCGCGAGGCGCGTGTGCTGAACGTTACCCTGCGCAGGCCTGGCCAGTACGAGACGCAGGTCAAGGAGAAGTTTGGCACGGAGATTCGCCAAATCGGCCTGGCCGAGGTGGAAAAAGCCTATCAAGCCGTCAGCGACCGCGAAGCCCAGGCTGAGGCCGATCGGTGGATTCGCCAAGCGCAGGCCGTGGTCGAGCCTACCCCGCAGGACATCTTCAAGGCCTGCAAGCTCGCCCTGGCCTTTGAGCGCATGCTGGACGAGGCAGAAGCCACGGTGTTGACCGTCGATTGCTACGGCACCATGTGGGACAAGACCATCAAGCTGCCAGCCTATCCGTGCCTGGGCTTCTCCCGCTTGAACAGCATGGGGTTGGGAGGCATTTGCGAGTCGGACCTGCGGTCGGCTTTGACCCACATCGTGTTCCAGGGGTTGGCCGGCAGGCCCGGCTTCATCAGCGACCCCACGATGGATGAATCCACCAACACCATCATCCTTGCCCACTGCATGGGCACTCGGAAGATGCTGGGTCCCGAAGGCCCCGATTCCCCATACAAAATCCGCACGGTCATGGAGCGCCAGGAAGGGGTCGTGCCCCAAGTGTTCATGCCCGTGGGCCAAAAAGTCACCCAAGCCCTGGTGGTGGGGACCGACCTGTTGGTGTATTTCACCGGCGAGGTGGTCGATGCGCCGGACGTGGATCGCGGCTGCCGCACCAAGATCACCGTGCGGATCGACGGCAACGCCGAAACCCTGTGGCGCAACTGGAGCCACGGCCTGCACCGGGTTACTTGTTACGGCGATCTGACAAAGGACTTGCAGCGGTTCTGCCGATTCATGGGGATTCGCCTGGTGAACGAAGCCGTGTAAACGTGCGGAGGGACGCGCTCCTTCGTGCGGGCCGTGTGCCGCTGCTTGGCCAGAAACAGTGCCCCCGCTAACGCACGCGCACTGCTTGCCTTGCGGCAAGCAGTGGCACACTCCGGCAGGCGAGCCGGGCCTGTAAAGGTCAGGTCTCGTCTCACGTCAGCGCACGCTCGCCGCCAAGTCGCGCCTGTCGGCCGGAGCGACTTGCACCAAATCGTGCCTGGCGCTATCCGCCGAAGCCCCGTTTTCGGGATGGAAGGTGTCGAGGCGATATTGCGCAGGCACTGCAGCGCTTGGGCGCTGGCGACCATCCTGCGCGGAGTGGGCACCAAGGTGGCTCAGCTCGATCATCATTCCCACCTCGGCACAGGCGAAGAGGATCCAGTGGAACATAAGCGCCAGGAAAAACGCCTCCACCGGCATCCCAGGGATTGCCAGCGCCAGCCACGCCCACCCAAGCACCATCAGCACGCGTACGGGGATCAGCCCCAACGTGACGGCCAGCAACACGTGGGGATGCCTGTCGCTGCCCCACCACGCGCCGGCCATCCAACTGGCAGCGCACACGAGCATCGGCGGCAGGCTCAATAGACACGCCCTGCCGAACGGTTCGTAGGCCAGCCACATCGGTGCGACGACCACGATCAACGAGCCGAGCACCATCGCGCTGAGAATGACCGCGTATTTTTTGAAGATGCGGTTCCGAGCGATGCGAAGGGCGAGGACCTCGGATGAGGGCCGGGCGGCTGGACTCGCCCGCGTCGGGCCCGCCTCCCTGCTTGCGGCCCGGCCTGCCTCGAAATAGGTGCGATAGAATCGGCACCCAGAAAGGGTACGGAAGAGATCGGCGTTTCTCATGGCCACCGACCTCCCACGGTTAAAAGGTGACCTCCCAGAAGCGGCTAACGCCTAGTTTAACCGCAAGCCGCCGCAATGGCAAGCGCCGGACTTATGTTTTTTCCAAGAATCTTGATGAACGACCAGCTAACTCTATTAGGGGGACTGGCCAGTGGGCGGTACACCCCCGCATGGCCATTCGGAGCGTGGCGTTCGGTCGCATTCCCCAATGGCGCCACGACCGCCAAGCATGGGTGCGGGGGGAGCACTGGATTGAAAATCCAGGTGTCGTTCCATCCGCCGCCGGAATCACGGCCGCCAGGCACCGGCTTGGCCGCGAGAAAGCGGCCCTTCACCGTGGTCAGGCCATAGTTGGGCCTGCCACGGGGGGCCAAGCAGCACTACCCCAGGCAATCCCACTCAACGCCTACCCGGCGCAGGGCGTAGCCCATTTCGCGAAGGTGAGTGCCGAAGGCCAGCGCCCAGCGGTACCCCGGCATGCGCTGGGCCACGGTCAGGCTGGAAACCGGCAGGCGGATCTCGACCTGCGTGCGGCAAGCGGCCAGGGAGGGATTATGGACAACCACACCGGAAAGCCCCAGCCAGCGTTTCGAAGCGAAGTCGGGCACGGCCATGGTCACTTTTTGTCCGGCAGGAAACTCCACTCGCGGTGCGGCGCCATAATCGGACTCGTAGTGGGTCATGATTCGCACCGGCAGCAGGTTCTGGCCGTCCATCTTGCGCGGGGCGCTACAGTGGGCCAGCAGAATCGTCCCGCCGTGGGGGTAGCCCGGTGCACAGAAGAACACAGGCCGGCCCGTCAGATTGGCCAGCAGCGTGGCTGCGGGGATGGCGCTGAAGTCGGCCTCGCACCAGGCCAGGTAGCCGGCGTCGTTCAGCCGGCTCAGTGTCAGGCAGGCAGTGGTTTGGGCCACCGGCATGATGGCTGACATGCACGCCGCTACGGTTATCGCCCGGCAGCCGTGCTCTTCCAACAGCCGCCGAAACACCTCTTCAAGCAGGAAGGCGTTTTCGACAACGTCGAACTCCGTTTGGAGTTTCGTTTGCGGAAGCCGCAGATAGGCGTTTGCGCGCTGGCGGGCGCGGCTGGCCATCGCCGAATCTTGCCGGGCGCCTTGCAACCGGCGGCCCAACTCGTCATAGGACACCGAATGCACTTGCAATTTCCAGGTCCTGCGCACCGCGGCCAGCGATTGTTCGGTCGGCCAGACGTGGGGGCCGGGCCAGCCGATCGCCAAAATCCGGGTTTGCAGGGTAGCGTGGAGGCCGGCCAAAGCCCGCAGTCGCCATAACACCTCATCCATGCTGTCTACCACGGTGTCTTCGCAGCGGATCGTGCGGGTGGCTTGGAAGTCGGTGTGTTGGCGATGGAAGCGGGCTGACGCCCCTTCGTACCAGTAATACAACGGCCCGGACCGATGCCGCACAAAGAACACCGTGTCCTTGCCCCAGCGTTCCAGAAGGTTGACCTCGGCCATCAGATCGCCTCCCCCATCGCCCGCCGCATACACCAAAAGGGCATGGGCCTTGGCGGCATCGGCCACGCTGGCGAGTTCGGTCGCCCCCCGCACCGCCGCCGGCGGCAAAAACTCCAGGGGAAAGTCCGCCCCGGCCTGAAGGGCTTTCAATTCGTTCTGGATGCGGGCAATCTCAGCCTGGACATCCTCGGCCGATTGTATCCCACCCCAGTTCCGCCAACTTGTTTGGAACTGTCGAACCGGCTGCGGGTACGTCAAAATGGGCTTGACTACCAAGGGCGGCCGGGATGGCGCTGGGCGGTCCTCCTCTCCCGCAGCATGGATCAAGGAGCACGAGAGTCCGGCCACGGCGGCCACGCCGGCAGCTGCGCCCGCCGGAACCCACGGCAGGCTTGGGAGCCCAGCGCTGGGTCCGAGGCCCTTGCCGGGCCCCGACTGCCATGGTGGCGCCCCGGTGTGTGTCTGGCTCGGCAATCCGCAACAGGCCGTGGTGCGGGCCGCGTCGCAAGGTTCCTTTGGTGTAGCCATCGAAAAGCCTCCCGGTGATGCATATCCACTGAGGGCGTGTCTGGCCCCTCCCTGGCCGACGCCGCCCCGCTTGGCGCCTCCCAAGCTATCGCGCCGCCGACTACCGGGCAATCATTGGGGAGGGTGTCTTTGCGATTCCGATCCAAGCCAAGTCCCCCAGAAGGTGAGGGCTGGCATCCAAAGGACCGGCAAGTCCACCCGAAGCTGCCGGCCCAGCAGCAGGCGGTGGTGGTGCGCTTGTTTGGCAAGCGGAGCCGGTTCAAAGCGGGCAGAAGCGGTTGCAAGCCAAGCCTACCCCTGCGCCTGGACGGGCGACATAATGATCAGAGGGTGCATCGGTTATGACGCGCTCGCTTAACCTGCCGCCATCGCGGTATTTTCCGCCGGCCGAGTCGGCCGAAGCCGGTGGCCTGGTTGCTATCGGCGGGAAGCTTTCGCCCGACTGGCTCCTGGATGCGTATCGGCACGGCATTTTTCCCTGGCCGATGTCGGACGTCGATGACCCCATGTTCTGGTTCTCGCCGGATCCGCGAGGGATCATCGAGTTCGAGAGATTCCACATCAGCCGCCGGCTGGCGCAGACGATCCGCAGCGGCAAGTTCCAGGTTACCTGCGATCGGGACTTTGCAGGTGTGATCCGCGGGTGCGCTACCGCCGGTGCGCGCAAAGGGAACACCTGGCTTACGCCGCGGATGATCGAGGCTTATGTGCGCATGCACCGGCTGGGTTACGCCCACAGTGTCGAGGCCTGGTACCAAGGCCAACTGGCAGGTGGGACCTATGGGGTCGCCATTGCCGGCTTGTTCGCCGCCGAGTCGATGTTCTACTACGTGTCCGACGCCTCGAAGGTGGCGCTGGCTCACTTGGTGGCCCACCTCCGCGCACGGGGCTATCGGCTGTTGGACATCCAGCAGGTAACGCCCCACACAGCGCGGCTGGGCGCGATAGAAATTCCACGCTCGGAATACCTTGCGCGGCTGGCCGAGGCATTGGCCGTCCATGTGACCTTCGGCGCGCGATTGGAATCCGACCCGATTTGCCTTCTGCGACGCCGGGACATATAAAGAGGGTGTATCCCCAACGACGGAGGGCCAAACGATGAAACCCGATGTTCGCGCGGGCCAGATGGTTGCGGGTTCGGCCCGAGGGCGCCTTCGGCGCGTGCTCCGAGGCTTGGCCGTGGCTGCCGGCATCGTTACCCTGGCGGGCCTTGCTTTGGCCTGCGATACTCCGGTGTATCGGTACGCCATGTATCGGTGGCCGCCCGCCCCGTACCACGTGCTTTATTTTCACCGTGGATCGCCCGATGGCAAAGATGGCGAAGTGAACCGGTTGCTGGATGAAGCGGGGGCAAGGGCTGCACCCGCCAACGTGGCGCTGGAGTCGATCGATGTCTCGAAGGACGAGACGTTGAAACTGCTTCCCGAGGAGGTCCGCGCGGTGTGGGAGGCCCACCGCCAGGACGCTTTGCCCCGCCATGTCGTATTAGCACCTCGGATGGGCGAACTCTGGTCTGGCCGGCTCGACCTGGCCGGGGCCCACCGCCTGCTCGATTCGCCGCTCCGCAAGAAGATCGCTCAGTTGCTGCACGATGGCCACGCCGCCGTGCTCGTGCTGGTGCCGGGTAGCGATGCCCAAGCCACGCGCAAGGCCGAGCAGGCCGCTAGCGAGGCCATCGCGCAGGTGGCGGCCGGCGGGCACGCCCCCTCGCCGAGTAGTGCGGTAGAACCTGGCCGGTCAACAAGCCCAGGCGCTGCCGAAGCGGCCGATTCAACTCCAGGAAGCGGCGTCGCGCCGCACGCGGGCCAAGGCGACTCGCCCGGCCTGGGTCTTGATCCGAGCAATCCGGGCGATGTGGCCAAGCCGCTTCGCCTGGCCCTGGTCAAGCTCGACCGCAAAGACCCCGGCGAAGAGTGGCTGCTTCGCAACCTCTTGGCCATGCAGAAGATTCCGCCCGAAAAGGAAAAGGAACCTCTGTTGTACGCCATCTTTGGCCGAGGCCGGGCCATGGGACCTTGCATCGGCGATCAGATCAACCGCGACAGCATCGACGAACTAGTGGCTTTCCTGGGCGGGGCGTGTTCCTGCGTCATCAAAGATCAGAACCCCGGCCTGGACCTGCTGTTTACATGGGACTGGGAAGCCACGGCGGAGCATCTGGCGCAGAACGAGGAACCGGCCGCAGGCGCCGGACCCGACTATGCCGAGATACCCGCCGACGTGCCGCCGGGCGTGCCAGACGCTGCGCAGCACCAACCGGTCGGAGACACTTGCTGCCCGGTACCTGACTCGGCGCTGACGGCCGTGGCAAGCGATGCAGGGCTTTCCCGCGCTCAGGAGCCGGCCCGGCTTCCCGCAAGCGCAAGCAACCCTGCATCTGCGGAGGGTCAATCCCCCGGCGGGACCACGGCGGGGGCTTCCACCGTTGCATCGGGCGGGCCGGAAGCGGCGGCATCAGCCGGCCCCGCCGCGGCTGTCGTGCCCGCCGCACTCTTGACCGCCGAAGCCACCCAGCCCTCCTTTGTCAGCCGGCAACTGTGGCAACTGGGGCTTGGTCTAGGGGCGCTGGCCGCAGCGATCCTCCTGGCAGGCGTGTGGATACTCCGCAGAGCACGTGATGATTCGCCTTGAAAACGTAGAGAAGGTGTATCGGCGGCCCGACGGCAGCACCGTGCAGGCGCTGGCTGGGATCGACTTGGTGGTCGAACCAGGCCAGTTCGTCGTGGTGCGCGGGCCCAGCGGCTGCGGCAAGACGACGCTGTTGAATATCATAGGCACTCTTGCCCGGCCGACGGCAGGGCGGGTGAAGGTAGCCGGCGCCGACGTGGGGCGCATGACGCCCGCCCAGCGCGCCGCGTTCCGTGCAAGGTACATCGGGTTCGTGTTCCAGACCTTCCATCTGCTCCCCTACGTGGACGTGTTGGGGAACGTGATGCTAGCTGCCCTTCCCGGGCAGGAGGCCGCCGCGCGCCAGCGGGCCGAACAATTGCTGGCCGATTTCCACCTTACCGACCGCATGCGGCACCACCCGCCGGACCTCAGCACGGGCGAATGCCAGCGGGTAGCCATCGCCCGGGCACTGTTGAATCGGCCTCAACTGCTGCTGGCCGACGAACCCACGGGAAATCTGGATCCCGTGAATGCCGTGGGGGTTCTGGAATTATTGGCCGAATTCCACCGCCAGGGGGGAACTGTGGTACTCGTCACCCATCAAGAGGTGGCCGAGAAATATGCCAACCGGACCATGTTCCTTCGCGATGGCCGATGGGAATCGCCCGATTCGCGAGGGATAATGCTTGCCAAAGACCCTGCCCTGCGTTAATGATAGGTGCAGAGTGGGGGCCAAACGGGATGCATTTGTCAAGCCTGCAAAATGCATGCCACCGTGGTGGGAGGTAACGGCGGATGCCCGACGAAGCGACCAACGTCGAACCCCAAGCCAAGCGCAAGACGATCTTGCTGGTGGATGATGACCCCGAAATTGTCGAGTCGATGCGCATCGCTCTGGAGGCACGGGGATACGAAATCCTGATCGCTCGCGATGGGAACCAGGGACTGGCCATGGCCGAGCGGGAAAACCCCGATTTGCTCATCCTCGACATGATGATGCCCAAGCGGAGCGGCTTTTTGGTGCTGGAGCGCCTGCGGCGGACCCAGCCCGTCCCGATGCGGGTGATTATGATTACGGCCAATGAAGGCAATCGCCACAAGGCGTATGCCGAAATGCTGGGAGTGGACGATTATATTCGCAAGCCTTTTGCCATGGACCGGCTGTTGGAAAGCGTCCGGCGGCTGCTCTCCTGAGCCGCGGGTCGCCCTGGCCTGCGAACCTGGGCAAGAACGACTATGTCTTTTCGATATGAAGGGGCCAAGTATACGTTCTGCGGCGGCGGCCTCCGGGCCGGACGCACCGGCGGCGCGTATACTTTTCTTGGTTTTGCCACTCTGTTCCACGCTGCACCTCTTCTAAAAAAGGAGGAACGGGATGCAAACGGCCAAGCAAATCTCGGTATCGCTGGTCAACAAGCCCGGTCGCCTGGCCGCCATGCTGGCGGCCCTGAACAAAGAGAAGGTGAACTTCCGGGCCCTGGTCGTCATGGACTCTGGTGACCGCGGTACCGTGCGCTTCGTGCCGGATGACCCCGGCAAGGCGGTCGAAGTCCTCGGCGCCCTGAACATCCGCAGCGAGACGGCCGATGTGCTGCTGGTGGAGGTGCCAAGCCAGCCCGGGGCGTTCCGCAAAATCTGCGAGCGCCTGGCGGCCGAACATCTCAATATCGATTACGCGTACTGCTCCTTCGCCCTGGAAGGCAACAAGCGCGGCGTCCTGGCCGTCTTCAAAGTCAACGACCTTGCCAAGGCCCAGCGGGTCCTGGGCGAGAACGGCATAGCGGCGGTCCGCAAGGCCGCAGCCGCCACCCGCAAGAAACTTCCCGTGCGCCGGCCCCTGCCGACGCGATAAGCCCACCCGGCAGCGCGCCGCCGGTGCGGCACGCAGTCGCGGTGCTCCCATCCCCAGCGCCGGGCCTGTAGAGGCCCGGCCGCCATAGCGCGCGGCCCTGCTATTATGGGCCAATGGGGATCGCTTGCGCCACAAGCGCCAAAACAGCCGCGACGGCCCGCGACCGCTCAGGCGCTTTTGTGCTTCTGTTCGGCCACGGGGAACAGCCGTTGCCGGCCCAGCACCACATCTTTGGTCACCACATAGTGCATGCCCGGGGGCTGATCGGGCAGCTCGTACATGATGTCCAGCATGAGGTCCTCGACGATGGCCCGCAGGCCCCGGGCGCCCACATCCTTCTCGTGCGCTTTTTCTGCGATCGCACGCACCGCTTCGTCGGTGAACTCCAGTTTCGCCCCCTCCATGGCGAACAATTCCTGATATTGCCGGCAGAGGGCATTTTTAGGCTCGCGGAGCACGCGACACAAGGCGTCCACATCCAGGGGGCGCAAGGTGGTGACCACCGGCAGCCGGCCAATCAGCTCCGGGATCATGCCGAACTCGAGGATGTCGTCGCTGGTAACGTGCTCCAGCAATTCGCCCAGGTCCATCTCGGCCTTTTGCGTGGCATCCTGGCCAAAACCGATGGAACGCTTGCCCAGCCGCCGGGCGATGATCTGGTCCAGCCCGACGAAGGTGCCGCCGCAGATGAAGAGGATGTCGGTGGTATCCATCTGGATGTATTGCTGCTCAGGATGCTTGCGTCCGCCCTGCGGGGGGACGTTGGCGATGGTGCCTTCGAGCATCTTGAGCAGGGCCTGCTGCACCCCCTCGCCCGAGACGTCGCGGGTGATAGAGATGTTATGGCTGGTTTTGCCGATTTTGTCGATTTCGTCGATGTAGATGATGCCGCGCTGTGCCGCTTCGATGTCGAAATCGGCCGCGTGCAGCAGCTTCAGCAGCAGGTTCTCCACATCCTCGCCCACGTAGCCGGCCTCGGTCAGCGTGGTGGCATCGCCGATGGCGAAGGGAACCTCCAGCGCCTTGGCCAGCGTCTGGGCCAGCAGAGTCTTGCCCGACCCTGTGGGCCCCAGCAAGAGGATATTCGACTTGTCGATCTGTACCTCGGATCGGCTGCCGCGGTGCATCAGCCGCTTGTAGTGGTTGTGGACCGCCACAGCCAGCACCTTTTTGGCCTTCTCCTGGCCGATGACGTAATCGTCCAGGTGGCGGACGATTTCGCGGGGAGTGGGGATCTTGCCGAAGGGGCCGCGGGCAGGCCCCCGCCGCCGACGATCCTGGTCGAGGATCGATTGGCACAGGTCGATGCATTCGCCGCAGATGTACACGTCCCCCGGACCCTCGACCAGAGGACCGACATCGCGGTAGCTTTTGCGGCAAAATGAGCAATAGGCGTTTTTCTTGGTGGTGCCGCTGCCCCGACGTCCTGAGTTGAAGTCCCGTCCTGTCGGCATGCTCAATCCTTCGGTGCTACAGGCACATCGCGCCCCCTCGTGCGGCGCGATGTGCCGGCAAGGAATCGGACCAGCGCGGGATCGGCCGGGCTCCTCTCCTCAACGGCCAGCAGTGCCACCAGGCACTCCTTTCGCAGGTCGAACTTTCGCTACATCTCCTACGCCTGGCGCGGCCCAGCGGTTCCCGGGCTGGCCCAGGAAAACCGCGCCCGCGCATCGCACATCCCAGCCCTGCCCGCAATAGGGGGCATTCCCCCCGGGCCTAGCCTGGCCGCCCGTCCTCTCGCAGTTCATCCTGAAGACGGGCCGACAGGTGTGTTTTTATAGTTCGGAATTCCTCGTCGGTCAGGCCACCCCGGGAATACATTTCCCGGCATTTTGACATCAGTTCGCTGGCCGTTCGTTCCTTCTTTACCGTTTCGGCACGTAAGCGGGCCAGCACATAGGCGCCGCAGGTGACCAGAACGGCCAGCACAGCCGTCCAGATCATCAAGTTCACTACAGGGTCTTCCCACAGCGCGTTGCCCATGGTTTGCCGGCCGCCAGCCTTATCCAAACCCCTCGTAAGGCCCTTACCACGTTGGGGGTGCCGCGCAAGCAATTATGGCCGTCAAACCCCGCGGCGTCCAGCGGTTTGTGGCTAACGGCCCGCGGGGCATTGACCGGCGCCAGCCGCGGGCGTACCTTGGGGCGGTGCCTGCGTTGGGAGGGACCTTGCCCATGGGCCGAGAAACGCAACTTGCTCGCGTCCTTCAGACGGGAATCGTGGCCATCCTCCGCGCGCCGCAGGGCGACATGCTGGCCGACGCGGCCGAGGCCCTTCTGGCCGGGGGCGTCGACGCCATCGAAGTTACCTTTACCGTGCCCCGCGCGCACGAGGTGCTGGCCCGCGTGGCCGATCGGCTGGGCCATCGCATCGTTCTGGGAGCCGGCACCGTGCTTGATGCCGAGACGGCGCGGCTGGCCATTCTTTCGGGGGCAGAGTTCATCGTCGGCCCGACTGTGAATCTCGAAGTCATCGAACTGTGCCGCCGCTACGACAAACTGGTCTTCCCCGGCGCCTTCACCCCTACCGAGGTCCTGCACGCCTGGCAGGCCGGGGCCGACATCGTGAAAATCTTCCCTTCGGACTGTGTCGGGCCGGGATATCTCAAAGCCCTCCGCGGTCCCTTGCCGCAGGTCCGCCTGATGCCCACCGGCGGCGTGAACCTCCAGACCGCGGCCGATTTCCTCCGGGCCGGCGCCTGCGCTTTGGGCATTGGCGGGGCGCTGGTGGAGCCCGCCGCCTTGGCCGAAAAGAACTTCGCCCGCATCGAATCGCTGGCCCGGCAGTACGTCCAGATCGTCCGCGCCTTCCGCCAGACCGCATCGTAGGGCCACTGTTTTGCGCAGAACGTGTCCAAACCGCTTCATTCGATTGCGGCGACGGCGCGCGCCCAGATTGGGCATCCAACCCGGCGCTGAAGTCGCCTGGCACCAGGGACCGATACTGACACCGGAGAAATGCGCATGCGCTGGATCCCGGTGTTGATGGCAGCCATGGCGGCCTTGGCCGGCGGGATGGGCCGCGATTGCGCGCCGGCGGTCGCGGGCGATCGCTCGGCCCCGCTTGCCACTCGTTACGCCGAATTCTCGATCCCCTTCCGCCTGGACCTCCCAGCAGGGCGCAACAGCGAAATCGCCGAAGTCCAGCTTTACGTTTCCGACGACGCGGGCGCCACATGGCGCCTAGCAGGCCGAGTCGAACCCACCGCCACCGCCTTTCCGTTCCGCGCGCCCAAAGAGGGGTTGTACTGGTTCGTGCTCCATACGGTCCGGCGGGGCGAACCGGTTGGGGCCCCGCCCACCGACCGCCCGGGCCTCTGCGTGGTGGTCGATACCACGCCCCCTGTAATGCGGCTCGAAGCCGGCCAGAAATCGTCCGGCGAGGTATGGGCCCGCTGGACCATCGAAGAAACCCAGCTCGATCCCGCCAGCTTTCTGCTGCAATACCGCACAGCGCCAGATCAGCCATGGCAGTCGGTCCCCTTGAGTCCTGAGACCTTCCCTGGCCGCACAGAGGCGCGCACAGGCCAAGCCACGTGGTGGCCGCTCGCCAGCTTCCAACGCTTGGAGATCCGGGCCGAGGTGGCAGACAAGGCGGGCAATCGGGCCGTGGCCCACGCCCAGGTCGGCCCTGGTGAGGAAACCACGGGCAGCCTGGCGGCCGAACCATCGCCCCCGGCAGGCTGGCGGCCGGCCGTTCCGTCGGCCGACGCTCCGCCCGCACATCTATCCGCCGGGGCTTCGGCCGGCAAGAGCGAATCGCCCGGCGCCCGCAAGGGCCCTTTGGCGCACGCAGAAAGCACGCCACAGGCCACTTCGGCCTTGCCATCCGCCGTTCGGGCCATTCCTGCCGCCATGACGCTCCGCGACAATCCCAGGCTGGGCAGCCCAAAAAGCGAGCCCCCGGTGGCCATCCAACTCGGCGCCACCCCACCGGGGGAGGCGGCCCCATCGCCGCCACGGTCGCCCGCCAAAGCGGACCAACTTGCAGCGATTCCGGCCGGCGTTCGCCCGCGGATGCTCAACTCGCGGCGGTTCGAGCTGGCTTATAACGTGGAATCGGTGGGGCCATCCGGCATTCGCCGCGTGGAACTGTGGGGCACCCGCGACGGCGGCCGCACTTGGACCAGCTTCGGCGTGGACGAGGATCGGCAAAGCCCGCTGCTGGTGACGGTCAACGAGGAGGGTATCTTCGGCTTCCGACTGGCTGTTACCAGTGGAGCCGGCCTGGGGGGCGATCCGCCTAAGCCCGGCCAACAGCCCGATATCTGGATCGGCGTCGATCTGACCAAACCCGCGTGCCGTATTCTCTCGGCCGAACCATCGCCCACGCACCCCGGCCAGTTGGCCATCCGTTGGGAAGCCACGGACCTGGCCCTGGCCGAGCGACCTGTAAGCCTCTTTTACAGCCAAAGTGCCGACGGGCCTTGGACGCCTATCGCTGCGCAACTGGAAAATACGGGCCAATACGTCTGGGGCCCCGAGGGCCAAGTGCCCCCCAAGGTGTATCTCCGGCTGGAAGTCCGCGACGCCGCGGGCAATTTGGGCATCTACGAGACGCGCCAACCGGTCTCGCTGGATCCGCTCCGCCCCTCGGTACGGATACTCGAGGTTCGGCCATTCCATTAAGCCCTACAGCGCCCGGGGTGAGACGGGCCGCTGTTCTCTTAAAGCGCCTGGGCTCTGGGCGCCAAGCTGGGCTTCGCCGACCGGCTTTGCCTCGTCTTGGCCATCGCCGGCCTGGTGGCAAACGCCCCATGGTCCGCCAAAATCGCCCCAGCACCGCAAAAACGCCGATTTGCCCTCATGTTCCCCTGATTCGCCGCCAAAGCGAAATTGAAGTTGGCATCTGGCGGGAACCCTGCCGGGCGTTTCCGCATTCTCCTTGGGCCGCTATACTGCCCCCATGGGTAACACCCTGCGCGCCACGGATTTTCTGAAGGCCAAGGCGATTCCCGCGCCCCCCGGGGTATGCGTGCTTTTTGGCGAGGAAGCATTTCTCAAGCGCCGGGCCATGCAGGCTTTGCGCCAACGGCTGGCTGGTGGTCCGGACGCGGAATTCGCCTTGCAGGTTTTCGAAGGCCCGAATGCCCAGTGGGCCGACGTGCTGGAAGAACTGGCCACGCAGCCCATGTTCGGGGGCAAGCGCCTAGTCGTGGTGCAGCAGGCGGATGCGTTCGTCACGCAGTACCGGGCCTTGCTGGAGGAATACGCAAGCCGGCCGCGCTCGACCGGGGTGCTGGTGCTGGATGTGCACACGTGGCCAGCTACCACGCGGCTGTACAAAATGCTAGATGCCGGGGGGCTGCAGATCGACTGCCGGCCCCTCCGCCCGGCCGAGGTGCCCGGGTGGGTTGCAGGCTGGGCGCGGCAAGAGCACGGCATTCGGTTGACTTCGGCCGCGGCAAGCGCCTTGGTGGAGATGATCGGCCCTGAATTGGGCCTTTTGGACCAGGAGTTGGCCAAGCTGGCCGTTTCCGCGGGCCGCGGCGGCACGGTCGATGTCGATCTGGTGCGGCAGATGGCGGCCTGGCGGGCGCGCACTGCCTGGGACATGCTCGATGCGGCCCTGGAGGGCGATCTGGCCACTGCCTTGGCCGAGCTTGACCGCCTGCTTTTGGCCGGCGAAAGCCCCGTGGGCATCCTGGGGCAGGTTGGGGCATCACTGCGGCGATTGGCCGCGGCGACGTCGGCGGTGTTGGCTGCCGAGGCCGCTGGCCGAAAGCTCGCCCTCCGCGATGCCCTTCGCTCCGCGGGGGTAAATCCGTATTATCTGGAGAAGACCGAGCGGCAACTCCGCCGCCTCGGCCGGCAGCGAGGCCAAGCACTATTAGGTTGGTTGCTGGAAGCCGATCTGGCCCTTAAGGGAGCTAGCCAGCTTGCGCCTCGCATCGTCCTGGAGACGCTGCTTGTGCGCCTTGGAGCCCCGGCGGCAAGCACAGCCGGCGGCAGATGAACCGTCCGGGGGGCCCAATGGGTTCCGGCACCGCCCGCCGGCCGGCAAAGTGCCTTTGGGCGCCGGCGGATGAGCTGGCCAGCGTCTTTTGGGGCCGGCTTGAAAGCCTTGGACAATCCGTTCCTCGGGGCCAGCGGCAGGCGACCGGTCTTCCGGCGCAAATGGGCGGCGATATCTGGGTTGGCACGGTGGCCGAGATGCTCCGCCGGCCCCTCATCCCTCTGCAACAGGGGTCGGCCAGGGGTCGCCGCCTGGTTTTTACAGGGCCGGGCTGCCAGGGCCTCGATCGGACTTCCTACTGAGGCGTGCAGGTCCGGGCGATGGCTTCTATAATGAGGATTAGCAGCCGCTGGGGCGCGGCCACTTGCCAGCTTCGCCGTGCGAGGAGAAGGTACCATGCCCGTGCCGATGGAATTGTGGCGGATAGTGATCAGTGACTTCAACGAGTCTCAGGTGATCTACCTGAAGGAGATCGAGGGCGATCGCTGGTTTCCGATCATGATTGGCTTGTGGGAAGCCCTGATGATCGACCGGCGGGTGAAGCGTTTGGGCTCGCCCCGGCCGCTGACGCACGACCTGCTCGTCAGTGCGGTCCAGCACCTGGGGGGCGAACTCCAGGATGTCTTGATCACGGAACTCAAGGAGGGGACGTACTACGCGCACCTACGAATTCGGCACGATGGCGAGCTGATAGCGGTGGACGCGCGGCCCTCGGACGCCATCTGCGTGGCGGTGACCTGCCAGCCTTCGTTGCCCATCTACGTCAACGAGGAAGTGCTGAGCGAAGTAACAAGCCGCCAAGAATAGGGTGCGGCCAGCGGGCGGCCCAGGCCAGCATCGGCCGGCGAAGGGCGGGCGGCTTGGCGGGCCCCGGGATGGTTAAGCGGGCGCTCAGAGCACCTGTGGCGTGCCCCGTTGGAGGCTGCAATACGCCGGGCATCGAGCCCACATCCAGCGTCGAGGTGGCTGGTCAGCCGACGTCGGCCAGATCCAGGGCCCGGCCGTAACGGGCCAGCACCATGCGGCGCAACCGGGCGTGTTCGGGCCGGGCCAATCCCGGGTCCTGGGCCACCAGGGCGATCGCATCGCGGCGGGCTTCTTCCAGCACGGCCGCGTCCCGCACCAGATCGGCAATCAACATGGGGGGCAACCCGTGCTGTCGCGTGCCGAACAGCTCGCCTGGCCCGCGCAGCCGGAAATCGACTTCGGCCAGTTCGAACCCGTCGGTAGTCTTGACGAACGCCTGGAGCCTTTTTCGGGCCTCTTCGGTCTGCGGATCCGCGAACACGCCGCAGATGCCGGGCTGGCGGCCTCGGCTTATCCGGCCGCGAAGCTGGTGCAACTGAGCCAGCCCGAAGCGTTCGCCGCCCTGAATCGTCATCAGCGTGGCATTGGGCACGTCGATCCCCACCTCGACCACCGAGGTGGAAACCAGCACCTGAATCTCGCCCCGCTCGAACGCCCGCATCACTCCCTCTTTTTCTTCGGAACTCATCCGCCCGTGAAGGAGGCCTAAACGGAAGGCTTCCAAAGGCCCGTTGGCCAAGGCCTCGTAGGCCTCTTCCAGATTGGCGGCCTGGATCTGTTCCGAGCCTTCGACCAGCGGCGTAACCACGTAGCCCTGGCGGCCTTCGCGAAGCTTGCGGCCGAAGAACTCCCACCATCGCTCTTCGCTGTCAGGGGCGACGAGGTAGGTGGAGACCTTAGGGCGGCCCGGCGGCGGCTCGCGGAGGGTCGAAATATCCAGATCGCCGAACAAAGTCATCGTCACGGTGCGGGGAATGGGGGTGGCAGTCATCACCAGATAGTGCGGATCGATGCCCGCCTGCTTCAGCGACGCCCGTTGCCGCACCCCGAATTTGTGCTGCTCGTCGATCACTACCAGTCCCAGCCGGTGGAACTGCACGCTCTCTTGAATGATCGCTTGCGTGCCCACCACCAAGTCGATGGTGCCCTCGGCAATCCGCTGGAGCAGATCGGCGCGTTCTTTGGGGGCCAGGCCGCCCACCAGCAGCCCGCGCCGGACCTGGCTGGCAGCCAGCAGGCGCTCAAGCGTGCGGAAATGCTGCCGGGCGAGGACCTCGGTTGGGGCCATCAGCGCGGCCTGATAGCCATGCGCAACGGCCACCAGCATGGCGTACACGGCCACGATGGTCTTGCCCATCCCCACATCCGCCTGAAGCAGGCGGTTCATAGGGGTCGAGCGGGCCAGGTCGGCCGTGATCTCGGCAATCGCTTGTTCCTGACTGCCGGTCAGCGTAAACGGAATCAGCCGGCGGATGCGGGCATCGATGACCGCCGAAACAGGCAGTACCGGCGCCCGGCCGTACATCCGCTGCTGCTGCCTTTTGACCGCCAGCCCAAGCTGAAGGATAAGCAGTTCCTGATAGACGAACCGGCGGCGGGCCTGCTCCAGGGCGTGGCGACTCTCGGGAAAATGGATGGCTGGCAGGGCCTGGTGGATGGGCCACAAATTGTGGGCCTGGAGGTACTCGGCCGGGAATACCTCTTCCAGCACCGGCACATAGGCCGCCACCGCCTCACGCACGATCCGGCGCATCTGCCATTGGGCAAGCCCCTCGGTCAGCCCGTATAGTGGCAACAGTCCGGTGCGTGGTTCCCCCTCATCGTCGGCCAACACCGTCAGCCGGGGATGGATCATCTCCCACATCATGCCTTCCCATTTGGGCTTGGCCGAAAGCATCACCCGCTGTCCCCGGAAAAACCGCTGTGCCAAATAAGGCTGGTTGAACCACACCGCGCGAAGGTAGTCCGAGCCACTCCGTACCAGCACGCCCAGTACCGAGCGGCCGAGCGCCGTGTTGCGAACTTCGAACTCTTCGACCGTGCCGATCACCGTCTGGAACTTGCCCGGCTCCAACTCCGCGATTTCGCGGCGGTCGGTGTAGTCTTCGTAGTCGCGGGGGAAATAAAAGAGCACGTCCCGCACCGTGCGGAGCCCCAAGCGTTCCAGAAGCTCGGCCCGCGCAGGCCCCACACCGCGGAGGAATTGCACCGGAGTGGCCAGGATTTCGGCCGGTGTCTTTGCCGCGCCGCTCATGCCCTCATTGTACCTGCCCGGCAGCGCCCGTGTGCTGCCTGCGAGTCCCCTACGGGGGCTGGTCGGGGTCTGGGGCGAAGCGCCCTGGATAAGGGCGTTTGCGGGGTTGCGAGGCCCCCGCGGCCCCGGCAAGCCAGCCGGGCCAGGGCCGCACGCCGCTGGCCGTGCCCTTTGGCGCAATTCACTTGGCTTTACTGGCCACGATGCGCCGAGCCAGTTGCGCTCGCGCCTCGTCGTAGGCCGCCGGATCCGGGTTCCACTGGAAGAAGGAGGTGGTAAGTCGCCGGCTGACTTTTTCGGCGTCGGCTGACAAGCCCGCCCGCTGGAGGATTGCCAGGTACTCGTAATCCTGGATGCCGTCCCGCAGGGCCTTCAGCCGGAGGCTGGGGACGATGCCCTCATAGCCCACGGGCCGGGCCGGATAAACCAGCGTTCCCTCGCCATTGTACACCGGGCCTTTTTGGCCTTGGCGCCGGCCATAGGTTTTGGGGTCGGTCCAGGGGTCTTCGGTCTGATCCCAATAACACATGCCGCCCCAGTAAAGGATGCCTTGCATCCGGTCGTTCCACGCCATCCAAAGCGGGACGCGGTAGTGCAAAAGCGGGAAGTCGATCTGCCACCAAGGGGTCGGCTCCTTGCCTTGGCACAAGGCGGTGTAGGTCCATACGATTTCGCCCAAGGCCTGGCGCTTTGCCGCGCTATCCTGCTTGTGCAGGCAGAACAAGGGGCACCAGATATCGACCGCCCCGTACAAGTCGCCCCAGGCCGGATCCTGGGTCCATGTCTGCTCGACCACCAGCACTTTCAGGGCCAAGCGTGCTTGGCGGATGGCCCGGCCCCAGGTCTGAACGTAACGGTATGCCTCGGCATCGTTGGGCTCGTCCTTCAGATACGTGTAGAAGATTACTTGAGGCCGACCCAGCTCCTTGACCGCAGCATCCCACGCGGCCAGCCAGGCCCGCAACCGATCGGCTTGGACCACCGGGTCGCGTACTACGGTAGAAGGATGAGGCGTCTGGATGGCGTTGACGTGATAGCGGTCTATAAATTGCCGCAAGGCCGCAATCTTTTCCGGTGGGATACGGAAGGTGCCGTCGGGCTGCTCGATGGGCACCGCCAGGCCCCGCGGCGGCGTGGCGTTGATGCGGTGGTCGCTGAGCAGCGCGGCGCACTGGGCTTCGATGGCGGCCCAATCGGCGGGCGGCGGTTCCTTTTTCGCACGGGAAAACCGTTGGTAGTAGCTCCGCATGCGGTCGGCCGGCGAACCCAGCGCCGTGTGCACCGAGGGCGTGTCCGGCAGAGCGAAATCCCACACCTCCACGGTCACGGGGATCTCCACCGGCTGCTGGCCCGCTGCGGTCACGCGGTAACTGGCCCGGTACGTTCCGGCAGGGGTCTGCGGCGCCACGTACAGGTCCACAAAGAACCCGTGCGTCTGGCCGGCAGCCAGATCGAACGGCATGGCCGTGTACCGCCCCCCTGCCAGCGGCCGGCCCGTAACCGGGTGGGTGGCGGGAATGAGCGGATCGGGGTACCAACCCGGCCGGAAGCTCTTGTTCCGGGGGCTCGGCACGGTCAGTTCAAGCTGATGCTGGCGGTACAACCGAGCAGCCGCCGCGGGGATGGTCGCGCCGCCGGGACCCCGCAAGTCAGCGGGCTCCAGCGTAACCGCCTTGATCGGAACCTCGCTCCGCATGAGGACCTGAAACCCTCGCCACTCGTTGCGGGCCAGGGCCAAATGGACGTTGCGCCCGGTCGCTGGGGGATCCTCGCGAAGAATACGCACGGTGTGGGTAGTGGTCCACACGTGCCATTCCGCCCTGGCCTGAGCGATCCAGCCGGCCAGCAGCGTCGCCGCAATCGCTAAGCTGTGTGCTACCTTGAACATGGTCGCCTCCTCGGTGAAACCCATCGCCGTTGTGAATGGCCCGTCGCAGCAACTCCACCAGGGTGGCAAGCACCCGCCTTCCCGACGCACCAGCGCCCATCAACCTATGCCGGGCAACGTCACGCGCCAAGCGGGCCGGTTGCTTCACCGGCGCAAAAATGGGGGATGGCGCCGGAGGGTTCCGCGGATGTGCGCCGCAAGGACAAGCCGCAAGGCCAAAAAGAGTACCTCGCCGGATGGGCAGTCTTCGCGGCCTACGCACTGCCCCCGCATGGATAAAAGTACCAGGCAGTAGCTTGTACGGCCAGCGACGGTGCAAGAGAAGGCTTTATTGGCGCGCGGGAAAGCCGATAGATTCAATCCGACCGGCCTGCTAGAAAAAGCCGCAACCCATGGAAAAACAGGGCGAATGCGCCGATGGCGGCCAGCACGTTGCGGGCCTGTTCGAACGGGGTGGGCGGCCGGGTCGACGTGGAACCGGAAACCTCGGGGCCGGACGCCACCGCTACCGCCTCAGGCGGTACTGGCACAGCAGGTGGCGGACTGGCGGCGATAGCGGCCTGCGGTGGGCTGTATGGCCGGCCATTGGCCGATGCAACCCCGCCCGGGCGGGCCACATCCAATGGCCCTGGGGCGGAAATGGTGGCTCGCGCTCGCCCCGCGATGGGCGGCGGCCTGTTTGCCTCCGGTTGGCTGTGGCCCGAAGCGCCCGACGATGGGCCGGCGTGGCGGGGCCCAACAATGGGCATCCACCCTTGCGTGCCGGCTTGGCCAGCAAAAGCAGCAGGGACGGCCGCGGAAGATGGCGGCCCCAAGGTGCCCCCGGGCAAACGGGGCGGTGCGCCACTTGGCTGGCCGGCTGGCGGCCCGGCCGGGTTCGACTGAGCCAATAGCGTATCGACAGGCTGAAGGCGCTGGAAGTCGTCGGCCACCGTGGCTAAAAACTGGCGGACCCGGCCGCAGTAGCTCCCCGTGGTCTCGCTGAACGAGGCGCCAAACAGCACGCCGGCCAGTTCGCCTCGGGCGTTGAGGATTGGCCCACCCGAATCCCCTTGCCGTGCCCGGGCCGACAGCTCGACCATCTCGAACGGCTGGTTGACCCCTGGCGCGACATACTGGGTGCAGCGTCCGGTGACCTCGCGGTACACGCCGCTGCCATAGCCGGCAATGGTCAAGGGATCGCCCGGACGCGGCGCCTGGGTGGCCAGTGGAATGGGCTCCACTCGCGGACGCCAGATGGCCAGCGCCGCCAGGTCCCACTCGGCATCGGTTTTCAGCACCAAGGCCGGACTGCGAAACCCGTCCGGAAAAGCCACCTGGATCACCCCGGTGGCATCGCGAACCACATGCCAGTTGGTGAGCACCAGACCGTGCTGGCCGCTGACAGCCACCAGCGCGCCGGAACCCAGCGAAAGGCTATCACCACTTGGCGCGATGATGCGAACGACCGCCGGATGAGGGGGTTTGGCGGCGCGGAACAGATCACTCCAATGACCGGCCGGCCATGCCACGCTGGGGCTAGCCAGCCAAGCGGCGACGGCCATCACCGCGGTAAACCGGTTGCGCGGCCTCACCAGTGCCGGACCTCACTTTCGGCCGGCCGACACAGCCGCCGCCCGGCGCTGGGCCTCGTTCTGCACGATCCGTCGCAACAGTTCCCGACGCAACCGTTCCAGTTCCGCCTTCCGGGACGCCTGGGATTTGAGCGGCTCGCTGGACCCATTCATCGCCCGGTGTTGTCCTTCTGGAATCGCCTGCAAAGGGTAAATGCGACCCCGAGGGGTCTCCATCACCACTCGGCACGGCAAACAGCTCTTCGTGAATGAACACCGGCCAGACCCGCCAATCTGTGCAACCCGCAGAGTTTGCCACGATTGCTGCGGCCGATGAAGTTCATCCTTTGCGCCCTAGCGCCCTCAAAAGGACCTGGCAGGGACACGGACTCATTCAAGGGAACCATCAAGCACATCCTGTACGTCCGTGGTCGTCCCCAGCCTGGGGCCTGCATGGCCGGCATCACTTGGCCAAACCGACGATCCCAAAGCAAGTTAGTGAACACAACCCCGCCGTGTTGACCGAATCTGTGGCCATGCCTTACGCTTGGGGTGGCCGGCGAAAAAGCGTAAGTTCTGAGCGTGCAAACCGTTTTCGGAAAACTGCGCGGGCCTGCGAGGACTTGCTTTTCACCAGGTCGAGGCACCCGCCATTGGGCGGTGCTATCCTTACCTTCGGGTGGCTGGGCGAGTATTGGCCGGGACAGCCCCCCTAGCGAAGACACGTGGGCGGTGGATCTTGCAACGGTGGAGGCAACTGGGCGATGAACGTTTTGGTTGCAGGCGGAGCCGGCTACATTGGTTCCCATGCGGCAAAGGCCCTGGTGGAGCGTGGCCACCATGCCGTGGTGGTGGACAATCTTTACCGCGGGCATCGCGAGGCGGTGCATCCGCAGGCCGTGTTTTATCCGATCGACTTGGCCGATACCGCAGGCTTGGCCCGGGTGCTCCGCCAGGAAAAGATCGACTGTGTGATGCATTTCGCCGCCTTGGCTTATGTGGGCGAGTCCGTGCTCCAGCCGTTGTGCTATTACGCTAACAACACCGCGGGCACCATCAGCCTGTTGCGGGCGATGGAACAAACGGGGGTGCGTCGTCTGGTGTTCAGTTCCACGTGTGCCACTTATGGAGAGCCGACACAAGTCCCCATTGTCGAGACAACGCCCCAGCGGCCGATCAATCCCTACGGCTGGTCCAAGTGGTGTGTGGAGCAGGTGCTTCGCGACTGCGCGGCCGCCGATCCGGGTTTTGGGTTCGTATCGCTGCGGTATTTCAACGTGGCGGGATGTGCGGCCGATGGCTCGCTAGGCGAAGACCACGACCCCGAGACGCATCTGATTCCCGTGGTTCTCCAGGCGGCGCTCGGGCGGCGGGAGAAAGTGGTCATCTTCGGCACCGACTACCCCACGCCCGACGGCACGTGCATCCGCGACTACATCCACGTCGATGACCTGGTGGATGCGCATCTGGTGGCCATGGAGGCGCTTGGGCCGGGCCAACAGCGCTTCTACAACTTGGGCATTGGGCGAGGGTACTCGGTGCGGGAGGTGATTCAGGCGGCCTGCGAGGTTACCGAGCGTGATATTCCGGTGGAATACGGCCCGCGGCGACCGGGCGACCCGGCAATCCTCTATGCCGATGCCTCCAAGATCCAGACCGAACTGGGCTGGAAGCCGCGATTTACCGAACTCCGCGCGATCGTGCATACCGCGTGGAACTGGTTCCGCACCCACCCCTACGGTTACAAAACTCACGGGCCAGCGCATAGCCCGGCAGGATGAGCAGGCCCGCGCTTCTCCGGCGCGTCGGCCTCGGCTGGGCGCGGGCGAGGCTGGTACTAGAGTGCCGGCCTGTCAAAACGCATCCACAGCGCCGGAATCAGGCCAGGGCTCCAGGCGCAGCGGATATCGCCCATACATCCGGATGGTGTTCCACATGGCCAGGTAATTGCCCGGCTTGACGGCCGAGTGGATGCTGTTGCTGGACGACAGGATCAGCCCGCCCCCCTGGCCTGCCTTGCGAATGACCGCCAGCGTCTCGGCCACTACCTCCGCCTCGCTGCCAAAGGTCAGGGTCTGGGCGCAATCCACGTTCCCTTTCAGCGCAATGCGGTCCCCATACTTCTGCTTCATCTCGCCGATGTCCATGCTGGCGATCGGGTCGATAGGATCCAGGCAATCAATGCCGGACTCCAGGATCATGTCCAACAGCGGCCGGATGTTGCCGTCGGTATGCTTGATGACCGGCAGGCCAGCCTCGTGGAAGCCGGCCACCACGCGCTTTAAGCCCGGCCAGAAGAACTCACGGAATGCCCGGGGCGACATGAACGGCCCCTCCGCCGAGGCGTAGTCATCGCCGGTAAACACGAAATCGGCCCCGAAGCGGGCCACTTCGCGGGCCATGGCCAAGTTCATCTCCACCGACAACTCCACCAGCCCGCGGACCAGCTCCGGCTCCTCGGCCAAGGCGAACATCAACCCCTCGAATCCCGCCAAATACCGCGGGATCGAAAGCACGTCGTTCAGGTGAACACCAATGGCCAGCGTGCCCTTGTACTTTTTCACCAGGCGCTGGAGACTCTGGTAGCGCCCAGGTGCGTGCGGGTCGGGCGGGGTGTATCTCCGCAGATCATCGAGCGAATGGATGGGCCCCTCCACCGGAAAGCCGTGCTCTTCGGTGGTCGTCTCCAACACCACACCCCACTCGTTGCGATAGCGGTTCGGACCGATCCGCTCCTTCTTGATGTCCGGGGCGGTAAGTATGGCATCCAGGCCCATGCGGACCGTGAACTCCTCCATCGTCGAGCCCGGACAGATAGCGTGACGCACCTTGCGGTCAATAATCCACTCAAAATGGGGGATGCGATCAGGCTCCTCCCGGCGAAGAACCCGCATCACCCTTTGCGCAGGGGTCATTTCCGCCATATACATGCTTCCGGCAGGCGAGTGTTCGAAGCAGGCAATCTTCTCGGCCCGGCTGTCGAGTGTCAAGCAGCAAGGGCATTCCGGGCAATGGACCAGCGGGCCAACGGGCCAAGCCCACGCATGCACCGAGCCCGACATCGCAGGGTTGCCAACGCCTAGCGCCGGCGTCGGCTGGACCTGCGCAAAGCAGAGCTTGTACATATATCGGGTGGTAACGTACCCTACTAATATAGCATTCTCAGCCGTACTGCCGGCTTCGCGCATGCCACCTGGGTGTAGGTGCTTTTAGGTGACAATGGGGGTGCAGTTTTCTCCGGTTTTGCCGCGAAAACCGGCTTTCGCCTGCTTGACAACCGGAAAAATCCTAGTAGCTTAGGCGGTTAACTAGGCGAGCCAAGCTTGCCCCCTTTCGGTTCCTGCCCTGCTACCGGGCCGGAACCCTGCGGGTTTTTGCTGTTGACCGGGAGAATCAAGCCGGGATGTTCTTCTTGCCGCTCGTCCGGCCATGCGGGCGGCGCATCGCCGGCTGCTACATGGGAGGACTCGATGATGCTAGTGCGACACATCGCATGGAGCGGACTCCTTGTGGGTTTGCTCCTGGCGGGCGGAGTTCGTCCTGCCCTGGGCTATGTGGGTGACCAGACGTGCAAAGTCTGTCACTCGGATAAGTACGACACGTACAAGTTGCATGGGCACCCGTGGATGCTTGTACACACGGCCGGGCAGGAGCCGCCGGCCGACCTGTTCCCGTGGGGCGTGCCCCTTCCGACGCTTCCGCAGGGCGTTACGTGGGCGCAAATCGAGTACATCTATGGCCGCTTTCACGGGCGCGGGGGCGGCTTCGTCTTCACCACAGGGTTCCGCGATGCGGCAGGCACCCAGCGCTACACGTGCGGCGGCTGCCATACTACGGGCTACAATCCCACGGGCACTAAATTGAATCACTTGGGCGAGCCCATGACGGGGGCCGACGGGTCTTGGGCCCTGGATGGCATCCAGTGCGAGGCTTGCCACGGCGAGAACGGCCCTGAAAGCCACACGTGGACGGGCGGCACGGGCGCGGGGGCCAAAGTGTGCGACGACTGCCACGTGCGCACCCCGGGCAGCTTCCGCATGCTGTACAACGACGGAAGCGTCAGCGGGAGGCCGGCCGGCACCTTCTACGACCGCCAGGCGGAGGCCCTGCGTCACTCCCCGCACAAAAACTTGGAGTGCGCCGATTGCCACTCGCCGCACAGAACGGTCTGGTTCCAGGGTGAGCATGAGAAAGGTGGCGTGCGCTTCGCCGAGACCTTTGGCAAGGGCGATATGTGCAAACAGTGCCATACCAACAAGAGGATCCGCGGGGCGATGGGGGAGGAGCCCTTCGAGCTGGAGTGCATCGATTGCCACATGCCCTATGTCAGTGTCAACGGCGGCGGCGCCGCACACCTCTTCCGCATCAGCACGGATCCCACGCTGAGCAAGGATAACAATACGGTGGTAGATACCGATGGCAAAGTGGTGTGGAAGGGCACCGAGGTTCCCGGCGCCGATGCCGTGTTGACGCTGGACCTGGTGTGCGCCCGTTGTCACACCAACATGACCATGGAGCAGATGGCCGCAGCCGCCCGCCAGATCCACCGCGGGCCCGGCCTGGTGGACCTGACGGTCAACGTGCGCGACGAACTCCAGATTCTCTCGAAGAATCAGGAAGTGTCGGTGGATGTGTCGGTGGAGGCGGGCGACAAGGCGGGCAAACCCGCCGACTGGTGGATCGTGGCCAATACGAGCTGGGGCTGGTACTATTGGAACCCGAAACTCGGTTGGAAGCCCGGCTTGTATCCGAGCCTGAAGAACTTCCCGGTGACCGACGTGCCCAGCTACAACTTGCTCAAAGGCAAGCTGTATCCGGGCTGGTATTCGTTCTGGTTCGGCATTTTCCCGAACGACAAATCGGTGCACCTGGATAACGTGCCAGTGTACATCACGCCATAAGGGCCGTGGACCGCCGCGGGTGACGGGCCGGAGGGATTCAGTAATGCCCCTCCGGCCCGCATCCGCTTTTTCCGCAGGCGCGCCCGTTTTTTCCAGGCCTACGCCATTGAACCTCTGGAGCAACACGGTGTCTTCTCGAACCTTGGCGGTAGCCGCCGTACTTGCGGGCCTATTGGCCGGCGCGTGGTTGGCCGGGTGCGACTCGGGGCATCGGCCCACGGTGCGGCAGACCACGCTGGCGGCGGGCGAGGCTTCTCCCCCGGCCGATACCAGCGATCTGCCCGAAGGGCATCCTCCGATCGAGCGCCCCCAGCGCAAGCGGCCGCAGCCGCGCTCGCCGGCAGCTCCCGACGAGAAGCCGCGTTCGCAAGGCCGCGCGCCCGAGAGCACGGGGAGTTCACTGGCGGCCGATCAAACGGCCTCGAACAATACGGATACGGCGTTGCCGGAGCCCAAGACAGAGCACCCAGTTGGGTCCGTGGCCGAGGCCAGTGGAAAGCGCCGGCCCGAGGTGGCCCCCGGCAAGGGAGGCGAGGGAAGCCGCTTCCTGGCGGGCGCGGCTCCGAAGGAATTCACCTCGGCGGGCGCGGCTCCGAAGGAATTCACCTCGGCGGGCGCGGCTCCGAAGGAATTCACCTCGGCGGGCGCGGCTCCGAAGGAATCTGGGGGACCGCACGAACCGGCGGCCGCTGCGGCATCGGGCCATGCGAAGGGCACGCCCCGGGCGGCCAGTTCCGAAAGCCGCCAGGTGCACATCGGCCACCTCCGGCTCGAAGCCCCCAAAGCCTGGCTTCGCAAAAAGCCGCCGGTGGATTTCATCCTCGCCGAGTTCGTACTGCCCCGCGCCCCGGGTGATCCGGAAGACGCCCAGTTGACCGTGACGACCGTGGGCCCCAACAACCCCCAGCGTCTGAACCAGCTTCGTGAAGAACTGAAGAAGTCGCCGGGGCAGGCCACGGTCGAGTACCTCACCATTAGCGGCGTGGAAGTGATCCTGGTTGACGCCTCGGCCAACTATGGTGAGATGCCAGGGGTGTTCGCCCCAGAGACCCGCGAAGGACGCTACCGGGTGCTCAACGCCATCGTACCGGTGGGCGAGAAGCTGTACTTCGTCAACTGCAGCGGGCCGGAAAAGACCGTGGGCAACTACGCCCGGCAGTTCCGCGATTTCCTGCTGGGCATGAAAGCGGATATGCCGTGATGCTTCGCCACAGACCCCGGGTACCCACTGACCGTGCGCCCGTCTTCCGGGCGGGCCGCACGGCCAAGCTTGGCGTTCTGGCTCGCCGCGCTTTGGGCGGCCTAGCCTCGCTCCGTCTGGCGGTCGTGCTCTTGGTGTTTTTGGGGGTGGTGCTTTCGGCCGCCACGATCCTCGAAACGATGCGCGGCCGGGAGTACGCCCAGTGGTACGTCTACCGCAGCCGCTGGTTTCTGGCGCTGCTTTGGGCCTTGGGAGCGAATGTGACGGCGGCCATGGCGGTCCGCTGGCCGTGGCGCCTCCGACACGCCGGGTTTCTGGTGGCGCATCTGGGCCTGCTGCTGCTGTTGGGCGGCGCGGTGCAGACCTGCCTTCGCGGCGTGGAGGGGCAGTTGATTCTCGCCGAAGGACAGGCGGCCAACGAGATCGCGATGACCGACCGCAGCCAGGTCCGCTTGCTGACCCGCCAGGGCGACCAGGTGGAGTCCATCGAGTTCGCATTTTCGCCAGGGCCAGTGGATTGGCCTGCCGGCAAACAGCTCGACCTGGGCAACTGGGGCGATGTCCGGCTGAAAGTGCTGGCCTTTTACCGCCACGCTCGCCCCCAGTGGCAATGGGTTCCAGACCACGCCCCAGACGCCAAGCCAGCCATCCAATTGGCCTTTTCAGATGCCAAAGGCCAGCCGGTGCAGCGGTGGTACACCCCGGCGCTGTTTGCAGCTCCCCCGGCCAAAGGCGAACCCGCCGTGTGGTTCATCCAGGCGCCGGCTGCCGGCTTGGGGAAGGACTTCTTATCGCCGCCGGCGGTGAAGCCCGGCGGCCGGGGCGTCCTTTCGGTCCATTTTCGCGAGCGGATGGAGCGACTGGCGGTGGACGAGGTGTTGGGCAAAAAAGTGCCGGTCGGCGATACGGGCTTGGCTGTCGAAATCCTCGCCTATTATGCCAACGCCGTCGTCGAGGGCCGTGAGAAGTTCGCCTCGATTGGCGACGAGCCCAAAAATCCTATGCTTCAGCTCCGGGTCTATCTGCCCGACCGCACCGACCCGCTGCCCGAAGTGGCTTACGCCAACAACCCGCTGGTCAACTACCAGACCATGCGGAAACAGGAGTGCCCGGTGCATTTCTGGTATCACCACCCGGCCACGGGGGTGCGCCCCGGGGTGGAGTTCCTCGAAACTCCCGAGCGAACGCTGCTTTGTCGCGTGGGTACGTCGGCCGGTTATCGCCCGCGGGGCGCAGTGAAAGCGGGCGACCGCATCCCAGTGGATGACGGCACTGAAGTGGTGCTATTGGCCTATCTGCCGCACGCCCGGCAGGAAATCGTTTTCTCGCCGGCGGGGGACGATGACGAGGAATTCGCTTCGGCCGAGGCCGCCGCCTTGCTGGAGCTGACTATGCCCGACCGGACCGAGCAATTCTGGCTCCGCCGAAACGACGCGCATCTGGGCGTGCGGCGGATCGAGTCGGCTGCGGGGCCGGCGCTGGTGTTGTTCGGGTACGAAAGCTATCCCTTGGGCTTTTCTGTGAAACTCTTGGATTTCCGGCGGGAACTGAATCCGGGGGGCATGGGCGAGGCCTCGTTCGCTAGCCAGGTGCAATTGAGTGGTCCGGGGCAACCGTCGCCCGCCGAATACGAGATCTCCATGAACGCACCGCTGGCGTACGGGGGGATGCGCTTCTATCAGTCGGGCTACCGCCAACTGCCCGGCGGCATGGAAGTGTCGGTGTTATCGGTGGCTCGCGACCCGGGGCGCCTGCTGAAGTACACTGGCAGCGGGATGATTTGCCTAGGCATTGCGATCATGCTGGCCATGCGCCGGCACCCGCGGGGTCTGGGCAGCATGGGGCGACCCGCGGTGGCTGGCCCTCCCGGGGCGTACGCACCCGGGCGCCCACCCGACGGAGCAGGCCCCAGGGGCGACCCATCCCCTGGCCCGTCGGCTGGCAGCAGCCCTGGGGAAGGTCAACCCTCGTGCGAGTCGCCCCCGGGTTCGCTCTTGTCGCCTTTGACATAGAACCGCGAGAGGTTGATGCCTCCGCGGAGTTCCTCTTCCAGCAGCTTGATGCGGGTCTCGAGGCGGTCGATTCGCCGCTGCAAGAGGACCAGCCGCTGCTCTTCGGACTCGCGGAACGACGGTCGCGGCACCGAAGGATACCCGAGGTGGCGAGCCAGGGCGGCGAACAAAAACAACGGATCCTTGCGGCGATTGGCCAGGGCGATTTTCCCCTCCTTTTCGCCAAACAGAATCGGCTTGCCGGGGTCGCCGCGGCGCTGGCGGAAGTATTCGCTGCGGACGTAGATCATATCGGCAATGTCGATAAACCCCACCTGGCTCCGGACCGTGGCGATCCATTCCCGCCAGTCGTCGTTGTACACGGGGTCCTTCGCCACCGCCTCCAGCCCCCGGTCGAACCCGAGCCGGTTTCGCGAAAGGGCCTCGAACTGGTAGAGGAAAATGCCCTGCACCGAAAGCCCCTTGGCCCGGCATTCCGCCTCTTTTTCCAGAATTTCCAGGGCGATACGGAAGTCGAAGCGGCCCGTGTCGCGTTCGGCTTCCTGAATCAAAAACGTCTGGAAGGCGGTAAAATAGTGGGGCAGCCTGGCCATGGCCGAACCGAAACCCCCGGTCAACTTCAGCTCGCTGGCCATGAAGTCCAGGGCCATCGGCAACTTGGTCGTCGAAAGGAGTTCCTGCCGAATGGAGGTCAACAGCTCCTGCGTGGACATGCCCTGCTGCATCCGCTCTCGCAGGGTGCGATAGAAGTAAGCCTGCTCGATGTACTCTTCGCGGTCTAGAAGCATGAAAAGACTGCCGCAATAACGGAAATCTCGTCCACGCCGGCCTATCTCATATTCTAGAGCTTGGGCGCGGCGGGCGACAGGCGTCGGCTCGCACTCAATCTGGCTAGGAGGATTGGCACCTTGCGTGCACTCGTTGGCCTGGGATCGAATCTCGGAGACCGCCAAGCCGCTTTGGACCAGGCCGTTGCGCTGCTGGCGGAAGCCAAGGACGTAAAGGTTCTCGCCCGCAGCCGCTGGCGGGAGACCCGGCCAGCCGGAGGTCCTAAAGGCCAGCCCCCTTTCCTCAACGGGGCAGTGGTGGTGGAAACCCGCCGGACTCCGGCCGAATTGTTCGAAACCTTGATGCGCATCGAGCACCGCCTGGGCCGTACCCGGCACCGACGCTGGGGACCACGGACGGTTGACCTGGACCTTCTGTTGTACGAGCAGACGGTGGTAAGCTCTGGCCGAATGATGATCCCCCACCCCCGGATGGCTTGGCGGAGGTTCGTCATCGAGCCGGCTGCCGAGATCGCCCCCAGGATGGTCCATCCCCTTTTAGGCTGGTCGATGGCCCAACTCTTGGAGCATCTGAACGCCTCGCCGGCCTACGTGGCCATCACCGGCCCATCGGGAACGCATACCCAGGGCGTCGCCCGTGCCGTTGCCGAAGCGGTGGGTGCCGAACTGGTCCTCGACGAGCCGGGCAGCCTGTGCGAAGCCCCATGGGGCAGCGAAGGTGGTCGCTCGAACGAGTCTGGCAGGTTCTATCGAGCTGCAGTAGAATCGCTCTGGCGCCACAGACGATTGCTGGCCAAAGACCATGGCCTATGGGACCCGCGGGGAAGGTACCGGATTAGTGATTTCTGGTTCGGCCAAACACTGGCCCTGGCGGAACGTTGTTCGGGCGACCAGTTTGAGGCCTTCAGGCTCCAATGGCACGAGGCCAGTTGCCATGTGGTGTGGCCCCGGCTGACCGTGTTGCTTGCCCCGGACGTGTGCCTGCCGGATGGGCGTCTCGTGCCCCAAGAACGAGGCGGCGAAGCCCACGGCACCAAAGCCGAACTTTCTGGCGGGGAACAGGTGGCCAGGGCATTGGCCAAGGCGCTATCCAACTCCGGCAAGGGCCCCATACTTTGCCCGGAGGCGGGCTCCGGGCCCGATGCGGTGGCCGAAATCGTCGCCGCCATCGAGGCGATGGATGGCTGACCCGCCCCCGAATGCCGTAGCGGCCAGGCCGTCGAAGCCGCATATTTAGGAGAAGCGGTTGTCCGGGGTCAGCCGCCTGCCGGGCCTCCGGTCGCACCCATGGATACCCCCAAATTCAGGCAAAAGCGATGTCGCAACCTGCTTTACAGCCGCTATTGGTTACAACCGTTGGCCAACTGCGGCAGCACGTTAGGGCGGCCCGCCGCGAAGGGAAAACCATCGGCTTGGTTCCCACCATGGGGGCCCTGCACGCCGGGCACCTGAGTTTGGTGGATGCCTCGCGGGGCCAATGCGGCTACACGGTGGTGACCATCTATGTGAACCCGACCCAGTTCGCCCCTCACGAAGATTTCGCACGATACCCGCGGACCCTTCAGGCCGATTTGGCACTATTGGCAGGCCGGGCGGACTTGGTCTTCGCCCCTACCGACGAAGAGGTCTATCCGGCGGGGTATTCCACATGGGTCGAGGTAGGTTCGGTAGCTCAGCCGCTGGAAGGGCAGTGCCGGCCGACGCACTTTCGCGGAGTGGCCACCATCGTCCTCAAATTGTTCAACATGGTACAGCCCGACGTGGCGTACTTCGGCCAGAAGGACTATCAACAGGCCTTGGTGGTCCAGCAGATGGTGCGGGACCTGAATCTGCCGCTTGAGGTCCGGGTATGCCCGATCGTGCGCGAAGCCGACGGCCTGGCCATGAGTTCACGCAATGCGTACCTGGCCCCCGAGGAGCGCCGGCAGGCCACGGTATTATGGCGTGGGCTGTGCCGGGCCCAGGAGCTGGTGGCCCAGGGGCGACGCTCCGCCGCAGAGATCGCCGGCGAGGTGCAGCGAATCATCGCGACTGCCGCAAATGCCAAAATCGACTACGTGGCCGTGGCCGACCCCCAAACGCTTCAGCCCGTCTCCAGCGTGGACAAACCCGCGGTGCTGCTATTGGCCGTCCGCATCGGCAATACCCGCCTGATTGACAACTGCCTGCTGGAACCATAAAGGGCGCTTACCCGCCGGCCGTCCCCATTCCCTGTCCCCCGTCACCCGTCCCCTGTCACCCATCCCCTCCGGAGCCTACGCGGTGCACCAGACGTTGTTTTTCATCCCCGAGGAAGTTGCAGGCGTGCCGGTATTCGGCTGGGGATTGCTTTTGGCGGTATGGGCCGCGGTCAGCCTCGCTCTTTTGGGCTGGTCGGTGTGGCGCCGGGGCCTGCGATCGGGGGAGACTGGGCAGTACGTAGTGCTTTTGGGTTTGCTGGGACTGGTCATCTGGCAGGTGATGCCGCGGATTATAATTCCCGGGCGGGGGCTACCCATCCGGTCTTACGGGGTGATGCTGCTTCTGGCGATCCTGGCGGGCACCGGTCTGAGCGTCTGGCGTGGCCGGCGCCGGGGATGGGATTCCGAAGCCGTCGCCACGCTGTGCTTTTGGGGCGTGGTGTGCGGCATCGTCGGTGCGCGGGCGTTTTACGTCATCGAGTATTGGCCGGATTTCCAAAGGCCCACACTGGCCGAAACCTTTGGTGCCATTTTCAACATCACCCAGGGGGGCATCGTGGTGTACGGGGCCCTTTTGGGCGGGCTGGTGGGGTTTGGCGGCTATGCATGGAAGCGGCGGATGCCGCTGCTGGCCACGTTCGATCTTCTGGCACCGGGAATGCTTTTGGGGTTGGCCATCGGCCGGGTGGGATGTTTTCTGAATGGTTGTTGCTTTGGCGGCGTATGCGACCTCCCCTGGGCCGTGCGATTTCCCGCAGGGTCGCCTCCGTATCTGCATCAGTTGGAACAGGGCGAATTGTTCTTGCAAGGGTTGCAGATCGCGGGCGATGCCGACGCCGCGCCGGTGATCACCGCCGTAGAGCCCGGCTCACCGGCTGCACAAACGGGAGTGGCCGCGGGCCAGCGGATCACGCACATCAACGGCGAAGCCGTAAACACGGCGGCCGAGGCCCGCCGGCGACTGGCCGCCCTGTCGGCTGCGGGATCAGCGACTCTGCGGTTCACGGTAACAGTGCAGGTTCAGGGCCGTGCGGAGCCAGCCCGATGGCCGGCGCAGCCGCTGGCCGATCGCTCGTTGCCCGTCCACCCCACTCAGCTTTACAGCTCGATCGACGCCCTGCTGCTGTGCGGATTTTTGCTGGCGTATGACCGGTTCCGCCGCCGCGATGGCGAGTTGTTGGCGGTGCTGCTGACCATCCATCCCATCAGCCGCTTCCTCATGGAGCAAATCCGCACCGACGAGCCCAAAATATGGATCACGCATCTCAGCATCGGGCAGGTCTTCAGCGTGCTGATCCTGTGCGTGGCGGGCGGGTTGTGGGTGTACCTGTATCGGTTCCAGCGGCGGTCGGGCCACTAGCCTCGCCGGCCCCTCCGCGCGTGGTTTGGCTTGAACACCCGGCCGAAGACCCGTATAGTTCAACTCTCAGCCGTAGCTGTTGCCGAAGCGTCAAGGAGTTCCCACCCATGACGATGGACAAGAGCCTGAAGGTTCATCGTGGACTGGTCCGCAGCCGCAGCGTTCTCACTCGGGCCGAACGCATCGAGCGGCTCAAGGCCTCGGACCGCTGGAAAGAGGGGGATGACCCCTTCGGGCTCCCCAAAGTGCGGGTCTACAAGATCTCCGTAAAGAAGAAAAAGAAGAAGAAGGAAGAGACTACTGGCGAAGAAGCCGCCGCACCGGCCGCCCCTGCTAAGAAGTAGTACCCTGGTGTGCCACGGCTTGCCGCACGGCAAGCCGTGGGAGGTGGGCGCAGCGGCGCACGGCTTGCGAAGCCGTGGTACATGGCTCACATTTACCCTCTGACGGGGCTTGCAGCCGAAGACCGCCCTTGGTGGAATGGGGGTCGCCGGGATCGAGATTTCAGGCGGCTCCTTTACCCCTTGGAGGTCTTACATGGCTCGCCTTCTTTTTGCGGCAGTGCTCGGGCTTTTGGCCCTTCTTCACGCGGCGCGGGCGGACGAACTGCGGTACAAGGAAGAGCTGGTGGCCCGACTTTCGCAGCGGGTGCCCGATATTTTGCGGACTTATGACAGCAAGACCGGGCGGTTCGGCACGGGCATCTGGATTTGTGGCGACCAGGACGCCATGTATCCCCTGGCGGTGGCGTATGCTACGAAGGGCAAGAGCAACCGGTACTACAAGTCGCCGGAGTTGCTGCGGGTGATCATCAAAGCGGGCGACTTGCTGATCGAAAAGGCGGATCCGCAAGGGCGGTGGGTGTTCGAGAAAAAGGACGGCAGCACGTGGGGTATGGTCTGGATGCCGTGGACCTATTCGCGGTGGATCCGCACGTTTGGGCTGATCCGCGACGACATGCCGGCCGATGCCCGCCAGCGCTGGACACGGGCCTTGGTGCTGGGCTACACAGGCATCAGCGGCCACGAGCTGCGGTCGGTGCACAATATTCCGGCCCATCATGCGATGGGGTTGTACGCGGCCGGCAAGATTCTGGATCGGCCCGAATGGTGCCACCAGGCCGAAGCATTCTTGCGCCGCGTGGCCGCCGCGCAGTCGGAAGGCGGCTACTGGGCCGAAGGCGGCGGACCGGTCGTCCGCTACAACTTCGTGTATGTCGATGCGCTGGGGACATACTACGCCATGTCCGGCGACAAGGCGGTACTTCCGGCTTTGGAGAGAGCGGCCCGCTTCCATCGCCAATTCACGTATCCCAGCGGCCAGGCGGTGGAGACCATCGACGGGCGCAATCCCTTGGAAATGCTTTTCCCCAGCGCCGATTCCAACCGCCCCCTGCCCGAAGCCGTGGCCGAAGGCAACGTGGGCTTCACCTTTTCGGCCGTGGGTCGAGCCTATCTGAAGCACCAATGGGCGATTGCGGGCCGAGATCGGCTCGCTCCCGACTTGATGGCCTCGCTGGTACTTTACGGCCAGGAAGGCCCCGTCGAGGAGCCACAACCGGCGGGCGCCCGGCAAACCTTGTTGCTGGTCGAGGGGGGTACGCCGCGGGCGCTGACGGTGCGGCAGGGGCCATGGTTCCTGTGCCTTTCGGCCTATACCTCGCCGGTTGTCCAATCGCGATGGATACAAGACCGCCAGAATCTGTTCAGTGTGTATCACGACGCTGCCGGGGTGATCATCGGCGGCGGTAATACCAAGCTCCAGCCGGCCTGGAGCACCTTCACGGTGGGCGAGATGGCCCTGTTGGCCCACCGGCCCGGCGACGAGAATCCCGTGTTTAGCCCTAAAGGGCCGCTGTACCATGTCCCCTCGCAAGCCGCCCTGGTGATAGAGCCGGAACCGGGGCTGGATTTGACCTACGGCCCGGCCAGTTGCCGGGTTCGCCTGCGGATCGAGGATGCCCACACACTCGCCTGCCGGCTGGAAGCCAGCGGAGGCGGGGCGTTGCCCGTGGCCGCCCATCTGACCTTACCGCCGCGTATGGGCCGGAAGCTGACGACCGCCGCCGGTCAGGCGGCAACCATCGGGCCGAAACCGATCGTGCTGGCCCCGGAACAGGTACGCGGCCAAGTAACCTACGCCGGATTCCGGCTGCACCTGCCCCTTTCGGCGTCGCTTTATTGGCCGGCCCTGCCGCACAATCCATACCGCAAGGATGGCCGGGCCGAACCCGCAGAAGGTCGCATCGAAATCCGCCTCCCTTTCGACGCACAGCATGCCTCGCACCTTGTGAAAGTGGAAATCCTGCCGGAGACGAAATCCCACTAGCGGCGCGGCTTACGGCTCGGCGGGTCCGGCAACCAGTGCCGAGGGGTCTTGATACGGATTGGGCGGCGCGACCGCTCCACACTCTGCCCGCCGCTGGAACCACCACACCAGCGCCGCTGCACCCGCGCTACCCAGTGCCAGGGCCAGCCACGTGAACTCCAGGCGGCCATCTTCGCTGGGGCGGTAAATGTAATCCAATGCCGGCCAGCGGGCGTGCCAACTCGCCAGCCACTCGGACGCGACCATCAGGGCGTTATGAGTGAAGTGGAACGCTGCGCAGGGCAGCAGGCTGCCGGTATTCCACGCCAAAAGCCCGATGACTACGCCTAACGTGGCACTTACCAGCGATTGCTGCAGGACAGGATGGCTCAGACCGAAGAGGACAGCCGTCCACACGATGGCCCGCCATTTGGCCCCCGATTGCCGGAATCCCGAGAGAATGAAGCCGCGAAAGGCCAGTTCTTCGCACACGGCGGGCACCAGGGCCAGCACCAGTATCAATTGCCATAAGGGGACGTGCTGGAGGACCGCCAGGTAGCGGGCCATCTGGTCGCCAACCGACTCGGGCAGGGGATAGAGCCACAGCACGGCTTGCTCCAGTTGGCGGGCTAGCGGCTGGAGGGCCACCGCTAAGAGGACCGCCGCGACAACGCCCCGCCCAGGCGCCCGCCGAAACAAGAGGGTGCCACGGGGGTCCGAAGTGAGCATCACCGCCATGATCGCCGCCGGCGCGACCACTGCCGCAAGTTGGGTGACCAGCGTCGTGGCGGCAAACTCGGCAAAGCTGGCGGGCGTCCGCATGGCGGTGCCCAGGAAAAACTGAACGGCTAGAATCACCATCCCGCACAGCAAAGCGGCAGCCGGCGCCGGGCGCGGACCTCGCTGGCGGATCATCTGCCGCAGCCACAACCGCACCTCCAGCCGTTCCCCTTCCCGAAACAGCACCGATTCCTTGTTGAACTGCTCGACGGCCCAGCGCACCGCCAGAACGCAAGCAACGAGCGTTACCGTAACCACCGGCGGCAGGAACTGGGCGGCCTGCCATGCATTGCCCGCCAACGCCTCGCGAAGCACCAGCACGATGCCGGCCACCGGAATCAAGCTGTTGCCCAGGTTCAGTTCCATGCCGGTGACAGCGGGGACCACGGCCAGGGGCAAGGTCAAAAGCAACAGGGGCGTGAGATAGTATTGCCCTTCTTTGGTGCTTCGGGCCAGGGCCGCCAGGGCCAAACACAACGCGCTGAACAAAGCCGAGATCGGCACCAATGCCACCGGCAACCACACCCAGGCCTGGGCAGGCGGCGTGCCGAATCCCCGGGCGAAGACCATCGTCCCCAACAGCACCATCCCCCCGAGGTTCAGCACCGTACTCACGCTACTGAAAAGCATGACCGTGGCGAGCTTGCCTAGCACGATCTCGTTCCGGCCGGCGGGGCTGGAAAGCAGCGTTTCTAACGTGCCACGCTCTTTTTCGCCCGCACACAGGTCCACCGCCGGGTAGAAAGCCCCGGTCAAAGCCCAGATGACCAACAGCACCGGCAACGTCGAAGCCCAAAGGGCGGCGCCGCGGTGGCCGGTTTCCTCGGCCACATCGATGGCCTCGGTCTCGACCGGGGCTGCCGCCGCTTGGGGTACCCCCGCCGCCTCCAGACTGCGGCGGCCAATGCTTTCCGTCCATTTCGATAGCACCGCCGACAACAACGCGAAAGCCGTCTGCGAGCGGCGTCCCGCCGTGGTGTAAAACACCTCTGGCCGGGGGACGGGCGTCGCCAAAGTAAAGGCCGAAGCGGCGCCCACCGAGCGGGTTAGGCTTTCGGCTACTTGTTGGCGCACCGCTTGTTGGAAGCGGGCCAGGCGGTCGGCAAAGTCCGGCGGGATATACAGCGCTGCCTCGAACTGGCCCTCCAGCACCGCCGCTTTCGCCCGCGCCCGGAGGTCCCGCGGAGGCTGGCCGGGCCTGGCCGGCTCGTCCCCCTCGAACACCAACTCCAGCAGCCGCCGTTTTTCCCCCGCCGAGAACAGCCCCGGCACGAAACGGTTGTTCTCCAGCAGGGGCGGCTCATCCGGCAGGTAGCGCGCCCCCAGCACCAGCACGCGGGCCGGCCGCTCCTCCGCAAGCTGGCTGATCTTGGCCACGCTCATCATCAGCGGGTACAACAGCACCGGCATGACCACGATCAGGAACATGGTCCGTCGGTCGCGGAGCTGGTCGCGGATCTCCCGCCCCAGGATCAGCTTTACGTGGGTCCAGTTCATGGGGTCTCCGCTGCGGCGGGCAGCCGGCCGGCCTCATACTGCGAAACCAGTTGAAAGAAAAGCTCCTCCAGGTCGTGCTGTGCATAACGCTCGCGAAGTTCGGCCAGCGTGCCCTGCACCAGGATCCGCCCGCGATGGATGATCGCCACGCGGTCGCACAGTTTTTCCGCCTCGCGCATGATGTGGGTCGAATAGACCACGCACTTGCCGTGCTCCCGCAGCTCCGCGACGCTTCGCAGCAACGCCCGGGCAGCCAGCACGTCCAACCCCACCGTGGCCTCGTCCAGAATCACCACCGGCGGGTCATGGACGATGGCCCGGGCGATCGACACCTTCTGTTTCATCCCCGTGGACATTTTCGCTCCCAGCAGGTCGCGGAAGTCGTTCATTTGCAAGCGATCGAACAACTGCTCCATCCGCTCGCGCAGGGCCGCCGGCGCTATGCCGTGCAAGCGCCCAAAGTACTCGACCATCTCCCAGGCCGTCATGCGATCGTAAACGGCGGTGTTGGCCGACATGAATCCGATCTGCCGGCGGACTTCGGCGGCCTGCGATACCACGTCATAGCCATTGATGCGGGCTGTGCCGGCGGTCGGCCGAAGCACCGTGCTCAAAATGCGCAGCGTGGTGGTCTTGCCCGCCCCGTTGGGCCCCAGAAGTCCGAAGATTTCGCCCTCGGCGGCGTCGAAGCTGATACCATCCAGCGCCACCAACCTGCCGCGGCGAAGATCGCGGTAGTGTTTCGTCAGTCCGCGAACTTCAATCATCGGGTTCTCCCGCAAGTATGCCCGGCATGTACGGGCCAGGTCAGCGAGGTTTGGCTTTGGCCGCGCATAGCTCTTTGCCCCCACGCGCCTCGCTCCCCTGGCCGCCGTACCGAATGGGGGCAGAGGCAAGCCGGGCGGTGCGCACCCCCATTGTGGCACTTGGGTGGTACGCCGGGTGGCAGGCGGGCCGCTTAGGCCACAGGTCTCCCGAAGCTCACGGGCCGGGCGCCGCCCGGACGGGCGTCTTCGGTAAGTTTACCACCTCGGGCGGGTCGGTGGGGGGTTGATCGATAAGCTGATAGAAAACGTTCCGTTTACGCGGGATATAGCCCGCCTGGCGGATGGCCGCGCGCATCTCCTCCTCCGTGGTGCGGAACGATGTGCCCGCCGCCGCCACCACGTTCTCCTCAATCATGAGGCTGCCCATATCGTTGGCGCCAAACCGAAGCGCCAACTGCCCGATGCGCATGCCCTGGGTCACCCAACTGGCCTGGATATTGGGAAAGTTGTCCAGGTACAGCCGGGCAACGGCCAGGGTTTTGAGGTAGGAAAAAGCGCCTTGTTTATGGACGTCGGCCATGGCCGTATTGCCGGGCTGAAACGTCCAGGCGATAAACGCTGTAAACCCGCCCGTCTCGTCCTGGAGGCGTCGGAGGCGGTCGAAATGCTCGATTCGGTCGGCTAGCGTTTCGATGTGGCCGAACATCATGGTTGCCGACCCTCTCCCCCCCAGCCGGTGCCACTGGCGGCATACTTCGAGCCACTGGTCGGCCGTTACCTTGCCTGGGCTCAAGAGGTCGCGAACGCGGTCCACCAGTATCTCGGCCCCGCCGCCCGGGAGACTCCCAAGCCCAGCATCGCGCAGCCTGCCAAGAACTGTGCTTATCGACAAACCGGAAATCTTAGAAAGATAGTAAATCTCCGGCGGGCTGAACCCGTGAATGTTCACTTGGGGGAAGTTGGCGCGGATGTCGCGCAGCAGGTCCTCATACCACTGAAGGGGCAAAGCAGGGTTCAGCCCACCCTGGAGAAGTATCTGATCCCCGCCCAGCGCAACTGTTTCCTCGATTTTCTGAAACAGCGTTTGCCGATCCAGCACGTAAGCATCGGCGTCGCTGGGCTTTCGGGAAAAAGCGCAGAACCGGCAGCCGGCAACGCAAATGTTGGTGTAGTTGATATTCCGGTCGATGTTGTAGGTCCGCCACGGTTCAGGATGAAGCCTGCGGGTGACGGCGTCGGCGGCCTCCCCCACAACGGGCAATTCCCCGCTTTCCAGCAAGCGGAGGCCCTCCGTAGGGCTCAAGCGGCGACCTTCCACCGCGCGGTCAACAATGGCCGTTATCGAAGACAAATTTCGCCTCCGCCGGTGCTAAGCCGTTTCGGATTGCCAATTCGCAAAACCGGTGCATTCCCAGCCGTTCCCGCGGGCCTAGGCGATACACCAAGTGGTCGCGGAGATAGGCGAGGCACTGCGCGTAAGGGACGCCCACCTCTGGAGCCGCGGCGCGGGCGATTGCGTCCAGGCACCGCAACCCGGCGTCTCGGGCGGCGGCCAGGGGAGCGGCCAGATCCAGCCCCCCACCCCCAGGCCGTACGACCCAGGTTGCGAACACGAAAGGCAGCCCGGTCCACTGGGCCCATTCCTGGCCCAAATCCCAAATGAATTCCCACTGGCCTTCCGGGGGCAACAGACCGCGATCGCCCACGAGCATCACGGCGTCGGCTGGGGTCTGGTCGGGCCCCGTGCCAATCGGCAGCCTTTCCCAGCGGGGCACCACACCAAAGCGCTCTTTGAGCAAAATCCGCACCAGCGCCGCACTGGTCCGTGACCCCTCGTCCAGGGCAAGGGTCTGCACCTTTTGGATCGGGCGACGTCCATACAGTTTGACGCTTTGTACCGGCCCCGCCGCAGCGATGCACGCATCCGACACGATGCGGGCCCCCCTTATGCGCAAGCATTCCACCGAGGGGATCATGGCCACATCCAACTGGCCGGCGGCCAAGGCGTCGGCCAACCGGCTGGGCAGATCGAACACCAACTCGGCTTCCGGCAGATAGTCCCGCAGGCGGTAGGTCAGCGGCCAGGCGTTCAGATAACGGACCGCCCCGATGCGGCACGGAACTGCCGAAACTGGCGCCTGGTGCGTCACTCCCTTCGCGCTCCTCCAAAAAAACACTGAAACACTCCATTATAGGAGCCCCGTGTGCGGCCAGAAAGCGTTTGACCCACCCGGGGCAAAAGGTAGAGTTTCGGTGAACAAGCGGGCCCCCGTTGGCAAGGCGGGGGTGGGCAACTGGGGGCAGGGGGCTCCACGGCCTTCATCGGCCGATGTCCTCCTCATGCAGCACGGTCAGGCAGCGATGAGCACTCCTCCGCGGGACAGTTTGTTGGCACAGTTAGCGCGGCCCTCGCCGGCAGGCGATCAGAATCCCTGGTCCGCGCTGGAAGCCAGCCCGCCGGACCACGAGTCTTTGGCGGACAAAAAAACCGGAGACAAAGACCAGCGGCTTGAAGCGCTGCTCGGCCGCATCCGCCAACTGGCCAGCGGCAGCGGCGAACCCGTCCCAACGGCAAGCGAACCGCCTCGCGAGGCCGAGGATGCCGAAGACCTGAACACGTTTCTTCCCATCGAACCCGAATCGTTCCGGCAAGCGGGGCTTTCCGATAGCGATGTGGAGGCGTTGATCCTGAAATTCCTCCTGGCCCGTGGCGATGCCTCGGGGCGGGAGATCGCCGATCAGATCAAGCTCCCCTTCGTGCTGGTGCACGGCCTGTTGTGGCAGATGAAAAACGACCAGTTGGTGGTGCACCGGGCCGCCGCGCCGATGAACGACTTCCAGTACGAGCTGACCGAGCTGGGGCGGGAACGGGCCCGCCGCCTGGCGCAGCACTGTTCGTACTTTGGCTCGGCGCCGGTGGCGTTGGCCGACTACATCGCCGCGGTCGAGGCCCAATCGCTGACCAAGCAGCACCCCAGCGCCGAATCGCTCCGCCGGGCGTTTGCCGATCTATTGTTGAGCCCGAAGATGCTCGATCGGCTGGGGCCGGCCATCAACTCCGGCCGGGGGCTGTTCCTTTACGGGGCGCCGGGCAACGGCAAGACGAGCATCGCCGAGCGGGTGACCGCGGCCTTCGGCCCGTATGTCTGGATCCCTCGCACCCTGGGCGTCGACGGCGAGATCATCCGCCTGTTCGACCCGGTGAACCACCAGGAAGTGCCCATCGAGGCCACACCCGGGCTCATCGACGCTCGCCGCATCGATAAGCGCTGGGTGCGGATTCGCCGGCCCACCATCATCGCCGCCGGCGAACTGACCATGGCCTCGCTCGAAGTCGCTTTCAACCCCGCAACCGGCATCTGCGAGGCTCCCCTGCAACTGAAAAGCAACTGTGGCACGCTGGTCATCGACGACTTCGGCCGCCAGCGCATGCGCATCGAAGAACTCTTGAACCGCTGGATCGTCCCTCTGGAAAAGCACTACGACTTTCTCAACCTGCCGAACGGCAAGAAGATCCAAGTGCCGTTCGATCAGTTGCTGGTGTTCTCTACAAACCTGGAGCCCCGCGACCTGGTGGATGAGGCCTTCCTGCGGCGTATCCCCTACAAGATCGAAGTCCTCGACCCCACCGAAGAAGAGTTTCGCAACCTGTTCGCATTTCTGGCCCCCCGGCTGGGCTTCGAGTATCGGCCAGAGCCAGTCGAGTACCTCATCCAGCGGCATTACAAGGAGGTCGGGCGGCCGTTCCGCTTCTGCCATCCCCGCGACCTGCTGCTTCAGGTGCGCAATTATTGCAGCTATCACAAACAGCCGCTGGCACTCAGGGAGGAGTACTTCGACATGGCATGCGAGAACTATTTTGCCGTGATGTACGAGCGATAATCCGCACCTGCTCGTCTTGACAAATCGGCCGCGTCAGGTCTGGCGGGAACCAGGGCAACCAATACGCGACAATGCGCAAAACCCCTGGCCGCATTGCGAACCAGTCGCAAGAGACGGCCTGGGCTTGTGGGACCCTTGTCTCCGCCCCATGGTGGATCCGACGCAGGTTGGAAGCCGCTCCTTCAGGGTCCCTCCTTAGGCCACCGTAATGGAGTGAGGTATTGGGGGGTCTAGTTGCGGCAAATGAGGCCGCCACACCGGTGCCTGCCACGTAAGCCACCGCCGAGGTACAATTGGCAAAGTTGGCAAGTCGCACTCTCCGGAGCGAGTCTGCCCCGAGGACTTGGAGCAAGCCTCAGCATGCCAACGAGTTGCGACGCAGCGGCGGGTGCGGGTTTTGGGGCTCTTTGCCGGTCGTAGCGTGTGTCCATGCGAATCCTGGTAGTCGACGACGAGAAGATCAAACGGGTAACGTTGACCGACGACTTGGCCGCCCAGGGGCATGAGGTGGTGGCCGCGGCCGACGGCGCCGAAGCCCTGCGCCGCCTGGACGAGGAACGCTTCGACGTGGTGGTGACGGACCTGAAGATGGCGGGCATCGACGGCATGGAACTGCTCCGCCGGATCAAGCGGGGGCCGGCGGGCCAAGACGTGGCCGTCATCATGATGACCGCGTACGGCAGCATTCCCGTGGCGGTCGAGGCGGTCAAAGCCGGCGCGTACGATTTCATCACCAAGCCCTTCCGTAACGAAGACCTGTTCCCGCTTTTGGCCCGCATCGAGCGCGAGAAACAGGCCGCCGCCCGCAAACACGCCCAGGCCGCGCAACGGCGCGACATCGAAGCGGAAATCGTGGGCCAGTCGGCGGCGATGGTCCGCGTCAAGCGCATGGTCGAAATCTGCGCCCGCACCGACGCCAACGTGCTGCTCTGCGGGGAAACCGGGGTGGGCAAAGACCTAGTGGCGTCGGTCATCCATCGGCATTCGCACCGCCACGCCTTCCCGTTCGTCAAGGTGGGCTGCACATTGTTTCCGCCGCAACTCATCGAGAGCGAGTTGTACGGCCACGAGAAGGGATCGTTCACCGGGGCGGAGCAGAAGCGGCCGGGGCGGTTCGACTTGGCCGAGGGCGGCACCTTGTATCTGGACGATGTGGACGACATCCCCCTGGAGCAGCAGTCCAAGCTGTTGCGGGCGATCGAAGAGAAGGTCTTCGAGCGGGTCGGCGGTACCACCCCCATCAAGGCCGATGTACGGATCATCGCCTCCACCAAGCAGAATCTGCTGGAAAAGGTGGCCGAGGGAACCTTCCGCCAGGACCTGTATTACCGGTTGGACGTGCTGCGAATCACCATCCCTCCCTTGCGAGAGCGGCTGGAGGATCTGCCGGCCCTGGTGGACCACCTCATGCGGCGGATCGCCCGCGAGAGTACGTTTTCGATCGAGCCGGAGGCCATCGCCATACTCCAGCGCCACGACTGGCCTGGCAACGTCCGCGAGCTGTACCACACCCTGGAGCGGGCCTTTTTGGTGGGAGGGGGGCGGATCACGGCCGAATTATTGACGGCCGAGACCGCGGGCATCGCCGGCGCACCACCCGCCCTCAATGGCGGCTTTCAGGCAATCATGGAGCAGGCCGAACGCCGACTGCTGGAAAACGCCCTGCGAGCAGCGGGCGGAAACAAGACCGCGGCGGCCGCCGCTTTGGGCATGAAGCCTTCGACCTTCCGCGATAAACTGGCCAAGCATGGCCTGGGATGAGGTGGCCCCCTGTGGGCGTTGCGGGCGGTTTGGTTCGCGGGGTGTCTAGCCAAATAAGGTGGGTGCTCTGCTCGCACACGCCGCTCGATTGGCATGCCAGCAAAGCACCCCCTTACGTGGGTTCGCCTGGGTGCAAAGTACCCGCCCTACGGGCTTGCCGCTACGGAGCGCCGTGCAGCCGCTCGTAGTTGTCGCAGATGCCGTTCTGGTTTTCGTCGACGAAAGCGCGACCCCAGCCGGCACCTGCCCCCCAGCCGGCGCCCCGGCCGAATCCTGGCCCCCACGCCGCGCCCAAACCGCCGCACGGCCCCAGACCGGGACCTCGACCCAAGCCCATGCCACGCCCGGGACCGATTCCCCAGCGATTGGCCATTCCGCCTCTGAAGCCGGGACCCCCTGCCGTGGGCACGGCCCCGCTTTGGCCGGCCTGGGCCCTGAGTTCCTGAAGTTTGGTCCAAAGCTCGCGGACCTTGACCGGATCGGGTTTCTCGGCCGACCGCGCCTCGATCAGCGCCGCCATGGTGCGGTGCCACTGGAGGCGGAGGGCCGCTGGATCGGGCTTGGCAGCCGGCTGTTGGGCCGGCTCGCTTCCCAGGACCGCTGCGGTGCAGAGCAACGCGAGCACAGCCCATCCTGACACCATTTTGTACCACATACCCAACTCCTTACGTTGTGCTGCCGCGGGTAGCGGGGCTTGCGCCCCATAGCGCCAGCAGCCGATCACCTGGCAGGCTCCGCTGCAAAAGTTGCACACCTTTTCGGGGCAGCCCCGGCACCTTCTTGCAGATGCCGGCCGCCGCTTCGAGTGCATAGCCTTGGCGCCGCGCCGAAGACCCACGGTCTGGCCAGCGCCACCGGGGGTCCGGTAGGCCAATGAGGGGAGCCTGCAAACCTCCACCTTGCCGGACCCGCCTGGTTCCTTCCAGGCCTGCCTGTAGCCATTGCACATGGCGTGCCAAGCGAAATGGACGCTGCGAGGCTATGCCGCGATTGCTTGGCCCGGGGAGAGTCCGCTTGCGGAAAAGGCGGCGCTGCTCCTGTGCCAAGCCCTGGTGCTGCGCCCCTGAACGGTACTTGGTCCGCGAGCACTTCGATCACGGGGGTTGATTCGGCCAAAGCCGTAGCCTATGTGGCGCGGTGGAAGAGGGCGTCTTGACTTCGGAGAAGGCTCGCCACCCGGGCCGGCACTTTGCCCCTTCGACGTAGAATGTTGCGCTCTGCTGGCAACACGCGAGGCAGGCCGACACCCGCGCCCATCATTGCTGGGCGCCAATCCCCCGGGCGAGTTCCGCCTGGTGCTTGGCCCAGCTTTGGTACCAGGGCAGCGGAGTGTAGCGGCGCTCGAAGATATGGCGGACCGGACCCAATCCCCAGACCTTGCGGTAAAGTTCTTCCTGGGTGGCCCAGAACTGATCCACCAGCGCCAGCCGCTGGGGGGTCCAGTTACTTCCCTGCATGATACGGGCGTGCAGCCGGAACAGCTCGCACTTGAGCCGCCATTGCTCGCGGCGCCACGAGACCGGAGCACTGGCACCAGGCAAGCGGGTGAGTTCCGCGTGGGCTTGTTCGGCGTTTACCTGAAAAGGCTGGCCCCACGCCCGCAGCCACCGGGCCCACTGCACAGCGGCCGGCGGCTCTTCGGCCCGTAGATAGCGCATCGCGTAGGCGGAAAGCACGTCGTCGGCCTTGGCGAACCGGCCGCTGGCCAGGCCGGCCAGCAGCGCCTTGTTCACATCGTCGAATACCCCTTCCGAATAGGCCATCAGGCTGCGGCAGCCTCGCGACTTCAGGTCGGCCACGGTCTTTTCCAGCCTGGCCGGCGCAATCACCGGCCCCAGATGGAAGTAGCGTTCCTGCCCGGGCAGATCGCCGTATCCAATGTGCACGAAGGCGGCCACTTGGCACCCCTTGGGCAATGGCACCTGCCCTACCGTCGTCTGGCCGTAGGGAATCCAAAGATACAGGCGGCGGATCCAGTCGGGCGCCTCGCGGTCGGCCCACTCGGCAAACTCTTTGTGTTCGGCGGGCTGCCACCACCAGCCAATCATGTGCATTTCGAGTCGCGGATAATACCGCAGACCCAGCTTGTGGATTTCCCGCGAAAGCTTCGCAAAAGTGAGAATCCACGGTTGGCACCGCGCGCAGGCACAGCCGCCGTAATCGTAGGGTGCAGCGACCACGGCCGACAGGCGCACACCGCTTCTGGCCAGATCGCGGAACAGATTCTCGTAATTGGCCAGAATGGCCTGGCGGGCCTCCGGCTTGCTGGGGCAAATCAACTGGCCAAAAATGCGGTCCGACTGCTCCGCGGCCCACTCCGGCCGACACTGGTCGATGTATACGTGGTTCGGCGTGATGGCCAGATCGCAGGGCAGCCCCCGCGCCATGGCGGCCCGGAAGTGCCGCTTTTTGGATTCCCACACCGCATGGGAAAGCTTCACCACGCGGCTCTTAGGGAATGGGTCCACGCAGTCGTCCATGTTGAACCAGTCCGCATAGCGGTTGAAGCCCCAGTGTTTGGCCTCCTCCAACAGAGCGCCCATCTCGGCCTCGCCCGCCGCTTCGTAGCTGTTTCCGAAATGCCCGGGAGCGTACAGGACCAAATCATCGAAGGCCTTGCTAGCCCCCGCGGGTTTCCCGTTAAGTGAAGCGGGCGCGTTTGGCGTCTCGGCCGTCCAGGCCCTTCCGGCCAGCACGAACACCGCTGCCCACACTGCCACCCTGAGCGCGCGGCGAATCACGGCATCTCCTTTTCGTAGGTGCATTCCCTCGTAAGTGTGAAGTTCCGCAGGAGCGGCGCGTCAAAAGCCTGCGAAGGCGCAGAATGAGCACCGCCCGCCACCGCCCATACCACATATAACGGCGGGCGCTGCCCACCCTGCGAAAACCATGGCGCCCCAAAAGCGGTTCAGACCTGCTCCGGGACCACGAACGGCTTGCGGTAAGGCCGGGTCAAAAGGGCGTTGGCCTGGGCGTTGTCTAGGAACTTCTCCGCCTGAGCGTCGAACTGGAGCTTCACGCCCAACTGGTACGTGTACTTCTTGAGGTCCATGCCCAAGGCGCCCTCCAGGTTCTCCTCGATCGAGCGGATGCTGGCCTTTATCTCGGGGCAGTCGCCCAGGACCTCGTAGCCTTTGCCGAAGGGCATGGGATGGCCCAGGCGGTACGAGATGTTGGCCAGGTGGCACAGGGCGCTGGAGAGGTGGGCTTCGAGAATGTCGGCATTGAGGTCCTCGACCTTTCGGCTTCGCACCGCCCGGATGAAGTTCTGGAAGTGGTTGCCGGGGCGGATGTCGATCTTCAGCTCCGGCAGCGGCTCGCCCTCGCCCTTGCCTTTGGGGAAGAAGCGGCCGCGCTTGATCAAGCCTTCCTCGCAATAGAACTCGTTGTCCACCTGCTGCGGGAACTGCTTGGGGCCGGGACCCTTGCGGCCGTTGAGCCCGCGGACTTCGAAGACCAACAGCGGCCCGCCGAAGTCGAACACCGCCACCTGCTCGTTAGGCGTCTGGCCTTGGTCTTTGAAATCCTTTTCGTCCACGTAGCGGCAGCCCATGGAGATGACGGTCTTGGGCATGGCCCCCTTGGGCATGGCCCAGCGGGCGATGTCCATCTGATGCACCCCCTGATTGCCGATCTCGCCGTTGCCGAAGTCCCAGAACCAGTGCCAGTTGTAATGCACGATGTTCTCGTGGTAGGGCTGCTCGGGGGCCGGCCCCAGCCAGAGGTTGAAGTCGAAACCTTCGGGAGGCTGGCTGGGTTTTTTGAACCCGATGGTCCACCGCACCTTGCTGGCATAGCCCTTGGAGACCAGCAGTTTGCCGTATTTGCCGCTGTGGACCGCGGCCACGGCCCGCGCCCACCCAGCGTCGCTGCGGCTTTGGGTGCCGTGCTGCACGATCCGGCCGTACTTGCGCGCCGCCTCCACGCATTTGCGCCCCTCGAACACGTTGTGACTGGCCGGCTTCTCTACATACACATCCTTGCCCGCCTGGCAGGCCCATACCGTGCCCAGCGAGTGCCAGTGGTTGCAGGTAGCGATGGACACCACATCGAGGTTCTTGTCCTCCAAGGCCTTGCGGATGTCCTGCACGCACTTGGGCTTGTTGCCGCCGCGGTCGGTAACCTGCTTAGACCGCATGGCGAACAAGCGGGTGTCCGGATCCACCAAATAGGTCACCTGCACGCCCTTCATGCGGGCGAACTCGTCGATATGACTGCTCCCCCGCCCGTGAATGCCGACCACGGCCACCGCAATGCGATCGTTGGCCCCCAGCACCCGCCCAGCGCCCAGCATGGGCAAAGCGATGGCCGACGCGCCCGCGGCCGCCTGCTTGAGAACCTCGCGACGTGTCAGTCGTGCCATGGCTGCTGTCTCCTCAAGTGGTAAAAGAAACCGCTTCCACACCCGCCCACCATTACAACACGCGATCTCGGGCGTGTCCAGCGGGGCGGCTTTGAGGGCGGCCGGCCGCGGAGCCGATGCGGCGGTGCCCAGCCCCCTCCACAAATCCGACCCCGTAATTGTGCGGTACGAAAGGACGCTCTTAGAATAACGGCCGCGCGGAGTTACACCGCCAGAGCCAGGCCATGTGCGTGCCGGTGCGGAATTGGAGCCCCTCCCACACCCTTCTGCGGCGGGAAAACCATCCCGCACTATGAAACGATAAATATCGCTCCCCTCGCGGACATGCCGGAGGAGGCGCAGCAGTCCCCGGTGGCATAGCACACAGCGGGTTCTGGGCGGGTTCCAAGGCTGCCGGTTTCTACCTCGTACAGTGGAGGCGAACATGTTGCATTGGGTTGTCGCACTGGGCTTGGGACTGCTGGGCGCTGCCGACGGAGCGTCGCGGTGGGTGCATCCGATGGCCCAGCCTCTTTCGCTGGACCGCCATGGACCGTTTGTCGAGCTTGCCGACGGGGCCTTGGCAACGCTGGACGCACAAGGCATTCGGATCAGCCGCGACGACGGCAAAACGTGGTCCGAGGCGACGCCCGTGTGCAAAGGCATCAACCCGCAGGAACCCGCCTCGTACTACCTGCTTCGCACGGAGCGGGGGACCTTGGTAGTGGTGTACCTGAACTTTACGGATTGGCGATTCGCATGGAACATCCAGAAAAACGAGCCTTTAGAGACCTGCAAGCTGGAGGTGTGGGCGGTGCGCAGCACCGATGGCGGCAAAACTTGGGTGGATAACCAGCGCCTGCTCGGGGGCTACAACGCCAACTTTTTCGGACTGATCCAAACCCGCACCGGCCGGATCGTGGTTCCTTTGGAACACTTGGCCAACGACCCAGGCCGCCTGGTCGCCTGCTCGTTTTTCTCCGACGACGAGGGGAAGAGCTGGAAGCGGAGCAACTGGGTCGACCTGGGCGGCCACGGCGACCACGACGGGGCCATGGAGCCCACCCTGGCCGAACTGGCCGACGGCCGCTTGCTGATGTTCATCCGCACCAGCCTGGGGCGATTCTGGCAGGCGGTTTCGGAAGATGGCGGCCGGTACTGGCGGATCATCCAACCGACGGCCCTGGACGCCAGCAACGCCCCGGGATACTTGCTCCGCCTGCGGAGCGGCCGCCTGGTGCTCGTGTGGAACCGGCTGAACCCGGAAGGAAGGCAATGGCCCAAGACCACCAATCCCCGGGCTACGGAAGTGCCGTGCTCCTGGCACCGCGAGGAACTTTCGATCGCCCTGTCTGAAGACGACGGCCGCACCTGGACGCAACCGCTGGTGCTGGCCCGCCAGCCCGGCGGCCAATTGAGCTACCCCTACGTGTTCGAACGCCGGCCAGGACAGTTGTGGGTGCTGGTGGGCTTCGCCTTTCGCAGAGACTGGAAGGACCCTGTGCCGTTGCGGGTGGCCATCGACGAACAAGCCCTCGTGCGGGAACTCAAAGCGAAATGAACCGCCAGCCCTTCTGCTTGCCGGCTTACTGGCGCGGGACGATAGTTTGGCTGCGGCGTTCGACGAGGGGCTGGGGCTGGCTGCGCGAAGTGAGTTGGGCCTCGACTTGGACCTCGCCCGGCTTTTGCGCCTGCACCTGCACCCGAAACGTGGCGGTCTCGCCCGGCGAAAGCGAAGGCAGGGGGTCGAACGACACCGTCTGCCCCTCGAAGTGCGCGCGAATCCCGGCAGGACCGGTGGTTCCCAGCCGCACGGGTAAAAGCTCCGGAGGGAGCAGAACGCGAAGGGTTACCTGCTGCTCGGGAAACTGCGAGCGATTGGTCACTTGAATCACATAGGAGAACTCTCGGCCTGTGGTGGCCGGCGCCGCCAGGCTGACCACGTTGAGGCTCAGCCCGGTGGGGCGCGCGGCGGCGGGGGCGCGGATTTCGACGCAGGCCTCGGCCTCGGCCGAGTCGCCCTGCAATGTGGTAACATGCACTCGGTTGCACGCCCGCGCGGCAGGCCGGGCGCCGGTGCACTCCATCTCCACCATCCGCCGCTGACCGGGATCCAGACTGGCCAGGGTCCAACGCAGGGTGTTGGTATCCGGATCGAAGCGGTAGTCTGGGGTGGCCCGAGTGGGGACCAAGGCCGGGTCGAGGCGGCAGGTGATGGTAACATTGGCCATGGGCTGAGTGCTTTGGTTGCCGACAATCACCTCGAAACGTACCGGCCGATTCTGCTCCACCACACCGGCGGGCACCTCGGGGGCGGCCACGCGCAGCGAGAGGTTGGCGGTGCCCGGCTTGGGAGGCCCCGGAGCCGGCGATTCGGCCGTCAGGCACGCCTGGCTGCGGGTTGACGGGCCGGCGGCTGGCACCGCTTCGACGGTCATGCACAACCGGCCGGCCCGGGTTACTCGAAGCCGAACGCCAATCCTGGCCGTCTCGCCCGGCGGCAAATCGGCCCCCAGCGGCCGCTGGATGGCACTGACGCCCAGGTTCTGTTCCACCAACCCGGCGTCGAACATGGCTTTGACGACCACGCCGCTTGCCGTGGTGGCCGAACGGTTCGTAATCGCTATCTCGTAGGTGATGGTTTCGCCCACGCTGGCCTGTTGCGGCCCATGCAGTTGCACTTCCAGCGGCGCAGCGCCGGGCAGCGTGATAGGCCCCGTTACAGCCGGCGGGATACCCGCCCCGGGAAAGACCGGCGGGCCCGGCGGCGCAGTGGAGATAGTGGTCGATGCGCAATCTTTGGCCCGCAGGCCGGCCGCTGTGGCCTCCACGCAGTTGCTGACGCTGCCGGCTCGCTGCGCCCGCACGGTCAGCTCGATGGCGGAGCATTGTCCCGGGCCAAGGCGTTGGAGCACCCACGTCAATGTCTGCCCGGCGCTTTGCGCTGGTGGGTTGCTGGAAACCAGCGTGAGACCCTCGGGCAGCGGATCTGTGACGGAGACGCTCTCCAGCGCCAGGTCGCCCGGGTTGGAGACTTCGATCCGATAGGTCAGGAGGGCTCCCACCGAGGCCACGGCAGGTCCGCTGACCCGCAACGATAGCCCGGGGGCCGACCACGTCTTGGCAGTGCTGCCGGTGCCCACCACGATTCGGCCTCCAGGGGCGCTGGCCGGCCGGATGATTTCGATGGCCACCGTGCTGATGCCCGGGGCGGGCCGGGGCTGCGAAATTTCCACCGCCGCCCGGCCGGCGGCATCGGTCTCCACCTCCAGGGATTGTGCCCCGCTGGGTCCGAGTCCTGCGGGCGGCCCGCCGGTAATGGTGTACCGCACGCGCCACCCGGGCAACGGCGACTGGTCGCTTTGGCGCATCACGGTCGTGGTGAACACGTGGGGCGTGCCCGCCGGATTGATAGCCGGCGGCGGAAACTGCCACTGAGCGTCCACCCAATGGATAACGGCGGTCTGGCCGCGGCGTTCCCAATTGGCCACGCCAGGCGCCACGGCCGTTACATACGTAGTTCCCTCGACGGGCGACGTCACGCTTACCCAGGTCTGGCCGGCCGCGATAGCTACGTCGTCATACGGGTTGGCGGTGCCGCGGGTCAGGCGCATCTGGCGGCGCGAGGTGCTGGTGATAACCAGCGTGGGGCTGAGTTTGCGAGGCCAGGTGAGGTCGAACAGCAGATCGAGGCACTGGGGCGGGTTGAAGTCGAGGAACTGCCCCACGCTGCCCGGCGCGATCTGCCAGTCGACCCGCTCGTTGGTGCGGAGGAACTGGTCGGACCCGCGCACGCTGGCCACCAGCACCACTTCGCCTCCGATGGGCGCGACGGTCAAAGGGGGGCTGAGGATCAGTTCGGCCGGCTCCCCGGGGCGAAGTCCGCTTGCCGTCTGTGGCGCGGGGACGGAAACCGCCGGCGCCGCCATGCCAGGCGGCGCTGCGGAGACAGGCGGGGCCTCGGGCGGCAGGAAGAATCGTTCGCCGCTGGGGTCGATTCGCGGCCACGAGGCGCAGCCGGCCACCAGCACGGCCCCAAGGACCGCCAGGCCAGCCCACCGCCGATTGCCGCCTTCACGCCTCATGGCCGAGAGAACCTTCCCAGCCAAGCCTTCTTTGCGGGACCCCGCGGGCCGGCACCGTGCCGTGCTCCATGCGCTGGGTTCCCTCCTGTGAACCGTAGCATGATTTTTGCAACCCCATGCCGCAGTTTGGATGCACAAAGTGTTGCCTGGGCGCATCGCCGCGCCGGGCAGGGCCGCGTATCCGCCCCAAGGGGCTTTTTCCGGGCATTCGGCATTGCCGTCATCGCCGAGATAAGTACCCCAGGCCGTTGCAACCTATTGCCGCCGACATCGGCAGCCGGGGCTCCGCTCGAACGGCGGTTGGCCCGGCGGCGCGTCGGGGGGCGCCCCCCCTGCGAAAATGTCAAGCGGTGCGGTCGGGCGTGAGGGTAGGCGATTCGGCCTCGCCCAACACGGCGGGCAGTTCTAGCACAAAGCGCGCCCCCTGCCCTACTGCGCTCTGCACCCAGATCTTGCCTCCGTGCTCGTTGAGGATCTTCTGGCTCACCGGGAGGCCCAAGCCCGTCCCCCGGCTTTTTTTGGTGGATACGAAGGGGCTGAACAGAGTGTCTAACTGCTCGGGGGGGATGCCCGGCCCGTTGTCTTCGACAATCACCCGCACCTTGCCTTCCTGCGGCGCATACTCGGTGGCTACCCGGACCGCGCCCGATTCGCTGGCCTCGGCCGCCGCATCGATGGCGTTGGTCACCACATTGAGTACAGCCCGATGGATGCCCTCGGGGTCGAACACCAGCGTGGGCATATCCGGCGCCTGCTGGTAGTAGAGCGTCACTTGGCACTCGGCCGCGCGGGCCTGCATCAACTCCATCACATCGCCCACCACCCGGTTCATATCGGCTGGCATCAGGTCGGGCTCGCGCTCCTTGCTGAAGGTGAGCATGTCCATGACCAGGTTGGATATCTTGTTCTGGTTCTTCTCGACGACGGTCCAGCCTTTGCGCACCAGGGATTCGTCATGTTGGGACAAGCCCATCTCAATCAAATAACTGCCGCCGCGAATGCCCTGCAGGATGTTCTTGATGTGATGCGAGAGCGTGGCGATGGTCTGCCCAATGGCCGCCAGGCGCTCGGCCTGCACCATGGCCGAGTAGTACCGCGTATCCTCCACGGCCAGCGCCGCCTGGTGGGCGATGGCAATCATGAGCTTCAGATGGTCTTCCGTGAACTTGCTGGCCCCTCCTTTACGCAGCACTTCCTGGGGCGTGGTCGAAGTATCGATATAGATCACCCCCACCAGATCATACCGCCCCTGCATGGGAACGCAGATTGCCTCGCGAATGCCAAGCTGGAGGATGCTGGCCGCCGGATTCCACCGCGTGTCTTCCCGGGCGTTGGTAGTCAACACCCCCTCGTTCCGCTCCAGCACGTAGTCGAGGATGGTCTTGCTGATTGTGATCTTTTCGTCGGCCCGCACGCCCTTGCGGGTTCGCCGCACCTTGGGGGCCAGCTTTTTGGTTTCCGGATCGATCAGCATGATGCAGCCGCGGTCGGCCTCCACCCACTCGAAGATGAGGTCCATGATCCGCTGCAAAAGCTGATCGATATCCAGAGTATGGCTGACCGCCAGGGCCGTGCGGTACATCACCTGAAGATTGCTGCGGGCCCGGGCGAGCCACGAGCCTTCGGGCACGTCGGCCTGAAGGTCGAACAGCCGGCTGCCCTCCTGCTGGGTCATAGAGTGCACGATGTGCGACTCATCCCCCGGCGGAAGGGGCGAAGCGATATCGACCTTCTCCGAAAGGTTCTCCTCCTCCTGCGAGGGACCCGTGAAAAGCATCAGGGTGCTGCCCACCTGCACTTGGTCGCCGCTGTGCAGGCGATGCTGCCGCACCAGGCGTCCATTGACAAAGGTGCCGTTGGAGCTGTTCAGGTCGCAGAGGACATAGGCATTGTCAACCAGGCGCAGCTCGGCGTGCTGGCGCGAGACCTCGTTGTCGTGGAGCTGGATGGCGTTGGAAGAGTCGCGACCTATGCCCAGCACGGGTCCGTTCAGCTCGAACCGAACTCCCTGGTCATTGCCGCGAATCACGAACAGCGAGGCCAAGGCACTGCCTCCAGGGCACGGTCCGCACCCTGCTGGCTGGGGCCATGGACCGGCTCCCGGCCAGTTCAAGCACTTCGGGCGCAAACCTCGACCGCAGTCAGCAACTCCTCGATTCTACGAATCAAAGGGCCAAAGTGATAGGGTTTGGCCACGAAATAGCTGTACCCCCCAATCTGAGGGCGACGTACGCTGCCCAAAATCAATAACCGCGGCGCGGCCCCCTCCGTAGCCGCCGAAAAGCGGGTCAACGCCTCTTCCGGCGAACCCCCGCCAGCCTCCAAATCCAGTACGACCACGTGGGGGCAGTGTTCTTTGACCAGCTTGATCGCAGGACGGATGTGTCCAGCGGCAAGGGTTTGCACTCCCCGGCGCTCCAGCGCGGTTTTGAGTACCTCGCGCGTTTCCTCCGAGGGGTCCACAATCAATACTCGGGGCGTCGAAACCAAAGCGCGACCCTCCGTGGCAGCGTTTGGCGATTAGGGTGAGCCAAGCCCGGCCCTCCGTGGCCGCCGGTCCACCATGCGAGCCGCGGAGAATAGCCGCTTGCCCCAACTATGTCAATCCACGACCAAAACGATGTATGCGAAAACGGGAACGGTAGAGGGGGGGACTCCGGGCCCGAGCCGAGGGTTGGCACCGAAGGCCGGGCTCGTTAAAATCGCGTTTCCGTGCCGGGAAAGTTTGCAAGGGATCGCCCGGCGGGGAAAACCATCCTTCGCACCCTCCCGATCCTCAAGCCGCCAAGACCTCACCACCGCCATGGGACTCCGCCCGCGGACAAAGTTCGTAAAAGCACTTAAGGCGCGTCGATGCCACAAGTGTGGGGCCAGGCTGCCCACCAACCGTGTGCGCTGCAAACGATGCCATGCGGTGGCGCTTCGCCCAAAAAAGAAGTAACACGGTAAAGTTGGTGCCCAATGCCCCCGGCAATGGGCGAAACGCTTTTTCGGCCCTTTTGAATGTCTACCGGCGCATCTTTCGCGGGGCTGAGTATAGTTCTGAAGCACGCGGTCATCCCACCGGGGCATTCGTACCCATTAGGTGGGTAGCAAGCGTGACGCCAGCCTGTATTGGGGTAGCGGGTTTGGAACCACTCGGCCCTTGCGTTACACCCCTCTTTCTGGCGGGCTCTGTTGTCGCAGCACTTGGATCGCCCTTCGCCGGTGGCTCTGGTGCTCTCTACCTGTCCTGAGCAGAAGCCTGATGGGCCAAGCGGACTCTTGCCGATGGCTTCTGTTGGGGGCGTGCTCGCGGGATTGACCCAGATATCGATCGCCCGAGGGCCGGCAGTGCCGGGCGTGTAGCGAGCGATCAGCAGCCATGGATGGACCAACGCAGGAGGCCCGCATGGACTCGGCACCGGATCACCTACGCAGGCTTCGCGACCTCGAGTCCCGCCACGAGGAAGTGCTGCGAAAGCTTGACGAGTTGGAAAAGCGTATTGTTCGCGTGCTGGCGGAACAATCGGCAAACGATAAGGCCCGCATCGAATTGGCACGAGATGCCGGCGGCCCCCCTCGTCCGATGGGCATGCAGTAGATTTCAGGGGATCTTTTTTCGAAGTCCTCAACCGGTGCCAGCCGGTTTCTTAGTGCGCCGGCACCGCAAGGTGGGCGCTTGCCACTCGCGGGGAGCCATGGGGCCCTTCGCCCGGAGCGCCTTTTAGTGCGGCGTATTAAAGGTAATCTAGCAGGGTGATTTGGGCCATTTCGGCGGCGGCTTTAAGTGAGGCCTGGTAGGCCAACTGGCGGGCCGTGAGGTTGGTTACCACTTCGGTGATGTCCGCGTCATAGTCTTGCGACATGGCGGAGCGCAGTTCTACTTCTTCATCATCCAGTCGCTTTTGGAGCACGTCGAGGGACTGTTGCCGGGCACCGAGTTCGGCTTGGCGGAAGCGGAGTTGGGTGGTGCTTTGGTCCAGCATCTGCATGGCCCGTTCGACCTGCCAAGTATCGTTGCGTTCCAGGCCGTCGATCAGGCGCGACAGGGCGGTAAAAAAGCCCTGGACCTCCAGCAGATGGACATCGGCGCCGGTCAGGACATAGGGGGGGCCGGCCGAGGTACTCGCTGCGGTATCTTGCCCGGCCGGCACCAGGCCGAGATCGACCGCGGCCGAGCTGTGATTCAGCCGGGTAACCGTCAGCGTGCCGGGGCCGGCGCTGGAATCGACCAGTTCGATGCCATTGCCGAATTGGGCCAGCCGCGCCACCAGCGGCGGGCTGGTCCCTAGGTTGACGGGGTCGTTATTGATGCGGTCCAGAATGTCGCCGATGGTTTGCGCCCCGTGCACGTCGATATCGAAGGACACGCCATCGCTTCGTGTGATGCGGAAATCGACGCTGCCCAAAGGACTTGTGCCTTCGTAGTCGTCCACCCCCCGGCCGAAATTGAGGTCGGCCAAGCGGGTATCTTCGATGAAGGTTCGCAGGCCCAGTTGGGTGGCGGTCTGGCCGCCGTTTTCGCCGATTGAAAATCCCGCGCCGCTGATGCGGGATCGAACGTCGATACCGGTACCCTGGGCGTTGATTTCGGCCAATACCCCAGCGCCGGAACCGTTGAGAATGCTGAGTACGTCTTCAATGGTCTCAGCAGTAGCCAGGCTGATAACGTGCGTCGTGCCGGCGTTGGTGATCTGGAGCCCGGCCGATCGGTCGAAGGCTACACCTCGGCCCCCGGAGGTGGTCACTGGCGGGGTGCTCACGTCGACGGTGCCCTCCCCGCCGGATGGGGCATCAATGGGGTCCAAGCGGGCGGTGAAGGGTACCGGGGGTACTGCGTTATTGATGGCGTTGATGACATCGATGGCCCGGCTACGCCCGCTGGCAATGTTGATGCGGAGTTGCGGCGGCACCGGCGTGTAGGTGGCGACCTCGTTTCCCGGCAGCACGGTGTGGTCGTCGTAAAAGGAGATTTCCACGCCATTGTAGGCGCTGCCGGGTTGGCGGGCCTCGATGACGATATCGTTGCCGGCCAAGGGGGGGCGGACCACGGCCCGGGCCCGCGCCCCAAGGATGTTATCCAGCGGCGTGTTCAGGCGGAGCACGGGATCCAGGTCGGCGCCTACCAACGGAGCCGTACCCACCCCCGTTTCGTTGCGAATCCCCAGTTCGAACGCCGTGGTGCCTCCGCCCACCTCGCGAACCGATAGATTGCCCCCGTCGAGTTGAAGGACCAGCCCCTGGGCGGTCACGTCCACAGTGAGGGTCCGGCCGGCGGGCGGGTTGGCATGAATCAGCCGGGCCAAATCGCCGATCGTTTCGGCCTGGCTGACATCGATGATCTTGGTGTCCGTGCCATCGGAGATGGCGATGCTGCCGGGGCTGATGCCGCGCCCGCCGCGGAGGTCGGCCAGGCGCGTGTCCCATGTGAGCACGGGGTCCAGGTCCACGGTGCCCCGTACCGGCTCCGAGATCGCCCCGAATACCTCGCTGCCGTGCAGGTTGGAGTCGGCCAGCAGGTCGAGATTCACGTAGCTGGGGACGTGGGCTTCGTTGCCGTCATAGCGGACCAGGTTCTGGCCCTCCATCGAAAACGGGGGGCTTTCGGTCTTCGAGCCGCCGAAGAGGTAGCGGCCGCGAAAGTTCTGATTGCCCATGTCGATGAGCTGGCGCAGCGATTGTTCGATCTGCCGGGCAACCGCCTGGCGCTGGCTGTCGCTGGAGGTGGTTCCCATCACGCTCAGCGCGGCGGCACGGACCTCGGCCACCAGGTCGGAAACCTGCGAAAGGATGCTGTCGGTAGCGCTGAGGTACGACTGGGTGGTATTCAGGTTGCTGCGGACCTGCTGCTTGCGTTCCAGCAGCCTCTGGAGGCTCATTACCCGCTGGGCAGCCACGGGATCTTCGCTGGGACTGTGAAAGCGCTGCCCCGTGCTCAACTGGGTTTGAAGCCGAAAAATCCCCACCTGGTCCTGCTGGATTTGTTCCAGCAGCCGCATGCGCACAAACAGGTCGCTGACGCGGGTATTGGGGATGCCGACGATGGCCATTACAGGTTCACCAGCAGTTCGAACATCTCCTGAAGAATGGCGATGAAGCGGGCCGAGGCCTGAAACGAGCGCTGGAACTGGATCATGCGGACCGCCTCTTCGTCGAGATTGACGCCGGTGGTGGCCAGCTTCTGGCCGCGGAGCGTCTGCTCGAAGACACGGGCGGCCTCGGCCTGGGCCTTGGTCACCGTGGCCCCCTGGCTGGTCTCGTTGACCAGCCGATCATAGAGCACCGACAGCGAAGCGCCGTTTTGCGAGGCCAGAGGTTCCTCATAGAACGCCGCCAGGCGCACGGCGTTTTGGGTATCGGCGCCGATACCGCCCTGGCTGGCCGCGAACTTGCCCGGATCGCTCCGCAGCACCTGGCTGACCCCCAGGCCAGCCGCCGTCGAACCGCTGAAAAAGGTGTTCAAGCCCACCGCAGCCAACAAGCCGCTGGTGTCGCTGGCAAAAGCGAACTCTTCTTCCGGCGAGTCGGTCCAGATCCGCAGATTTCCCTCGGGCGTTACCTGGGCCGACAGCCCGTCCACCGCATCCAGCGTGGCCGCAACATCGGCCAAGGTGGTTTGCACCCCCTGGCCGGTGAGATTCACAAACACATCGGTCGTCTTCAGGCGCACGCGGCGGCCATCGATGAGCCGATAGGTAATCACCTGAAACGAGCCGGTTTGGGGCGAAAACGGCAAGCCAGCCTCGTCCAGCACGGCATTGGCATCGGCCACGGCGAACTCGCTGGTGGCCTCGCGGAAACCGCTCAGGCCCTGGCCGCCCGAGTACACCTTGTTGAACTCGAAGGCCAGGGTGCGGGCGAAGGTATCTAGTCGCCGGAGGAATCCGCCCAGGATGGTATCGCGGGCAGCGGTCAAACCGTACAATTCGCCCGCCGACGGGTTGAGGGGAGAGTCGGTATCTACCAGCCGGATTTCAGTCGTGGGCAAGCCGTTTTCGCTGAGCGTTACCGCCTGCACCTGCCGCGCCTGCCCTTCGCTGACGAGGTAATCGCCCCCGCGATACACGGTCACCATGCCGCTGGGCTGTTCTTCCACGCGGATATCGATGAGTTGGGCCAGCCGCTCCAGGGCCTCCAGACGCTGGTCACGCAGTCCGACGGCATCGCTGGACGAGACATCGCCCCCTTCGGTCTCCGCAATGCGGATGTTGAGCTGTTGGATTCGCCCGATCAGTTCATTGATCTCGTCGGCGATGGCAACGATGCGGTCGTCGGCGTGCGCCCGTACTTCGGCCACCCGCTGGTACAGGCTGGCAATCTGCTGGGCTAAAGTGGCGCCGCTCAAGACCGCCAGGTTGCGGACCGAGAGGTTCTCGGGCTGGTTGAGGACTTCGGAGATCGCGTTGAAGAAGCTGGTCAGTGCCGTGCTCAGGTCGGTGTCGCTCAGCTCGCCCAGGGTTTGTTCGAGCTGGACGTAGGCGTTTTCCTGGGTTTCGGCGCTCGATTTTTCGCTTACGGCGCCGCGGAGGCGGCCTTCGAGGAAGTGGTCGATTTTCTGAATGACCGCCTCCACCCGCACTCCCAACCCCAGCAGCAGGTTGCCCATGCGCTGGGTGGGTGCGGGTGTAAGGACCGTCTCTTCGCGGATATAACCGGGGGTGTTGGCGTTGGCGATGTTCTGCCCGACAACCTGCATGGCGATTTGATTGGCCTGCAGGGTATTTGCAGCCAGCCGGATGGCGCCGAAGAGGGACATAGCCCATTTCCCCCGGTTTGTCTGCTCCGCCGCTGCTCGCTAGACAGCCCGGTCCACCAAAGCACCGCTTGCCTGAAGAGACTCCTCCTTTCTGTATGTCGGCTTTAGGCGGCCACCGGTCGCGATAATCTCTAACAATTGCGAAAGATGAAGCAGAATCCGCTGCACAAGCACCCAGTTCACCAGGCCTTCGTGGGCCAACAGTTGGGCTTGCGCGCTGGCTCGACGGAAGGGCGGCTCGAGAAGCGCCCTCTGCTGCGGGGGGAGCGCACCGGCGACCGCCTGGAGGTTGCTGGCCGGCAGCCCTTCGCGCGCGGCCTGCTCCAACAGCTCTTGGCGCCGGGCCAGGGCCTGTCGGAGTTCGTCCGCCAGGCCTGCTTCGGCCTGTGCCAATTCGCCCAGCGCTTCCAGGTCGCCGTTGATCAAGAGCTGGCGCTTGCGGCCCAGCATCTCGAGGGTCCGCTGTTGCACTTCGGACAGCCGGGCCAAAAAGCCCGCCAATTCAGTGTCCCAGTCGGTGGCCATCGAATCGGTTTCCCTTAAAGGGCCCTTTTCCGGGGCGCCTGTGTCGCCGGCCAAGCCGCTTGACAGGCGGCAGGCGGGGGATAGGTGACGGGTGACAGGCAACGGGCGTCGGGTGTCGGATATCGTCACCTCTCACCTGTCACCCGTCACCCGATGCCCTTCATTAACGATGAGGCCTAGGAACGCCGGAGGGTAAACAGTTCGAACATCGGGTCGGTCAGCGCCGGAGCGCTTGCACGGCTGAGTTTTTCGGCCAGCACTTGATCGAACTGCTGCTGGAAGATTTCTTCAGCCCGGCCGCCATAGAAATATGCGGGTTTTCCCACGGTGCGGCGCATGGACTTAAGCATCTGCGCGAACAGGGTTTCGCCCATCGCCTGGCCGAACACTTCGCGCAGCCGGTCTTGGTCGGCGTCTTGGCCAAGGGGGCGATTCGCCGGCAGGCTGGCTGTGGCGGGAAATTGAACTTGCCGGGCCGAGTGCCCGATAGCAGCAATCGACACGTGCAGCGCCTTTCGTGCTGGGTTTTCCTATTCGATGATCAACTGTGCGTGCAGTTTGCCGTTGCGCTCCAGTCCTTTGATGATCTCGATGACATCCTCAGTGGGGACGTGCAGGGCATTGAGCGATTCGACCAGGGATTTGAGTTTTGCGCTTTGGGCCTGGTTCGTATCCAGGGGAACGAATCGTCCGCCCGCCGCGGCCGGCGCCCCGGTCTCGACCACGATGTTCTTGTGCGACACCACAGCCGCTCCGATCTCCACTTCCTCGCCGATGACGATGCTGCCGGCCCGCTCGTTGATGACCACGCGGGCCCCCACCTGAGGTTCGGGGATTTCCAACCCCAGCACCTGCGAGACGAAATCCACCGGGTCGTTGTCGGTCAGGTACTGCGGGGGGATTTGGACCTCGATGTTCTTCTGATTGATGGCCCGCGCCAGCGGCTGCTCGCTGGACTGATAACGGAGCTTGCCGCTGTTGATGAGGTCGGCCACATCCTGAGCCACCTGGAAGTCGGCATAGTTCTTGTCCAAAACCAGGGTGATCTTCCCGTCCTTGACGAACGGATTGAAGAAATCTTCTTCCAGGCGGCAGCCATTGCGGACCCGGCCGCTGGTCGGCATGCTGGGGTTATCCAAGGTGATCCAGCCTTCGGCCGTGGCATAGACGCGGGGATTGTGCGGGTCGGGGCCCAGCAAGAGGGTGGTGAACAGCCGGCCCCCTGCCAAGCTTTTGGCCGCCCCAATGGAACTGACCTGACAATCCAGCCGGTCCCCCTGGCGCGCCCCGGCCGCCGGCACGGTGGCGGTTACGATGACCAGGGCCACGTTCTTGGCATCCTTGAGTTCGGTCAGGCCGTTTTTGCCCAGGGGGCTGCCCATGAACTGCATGGCCTGGGCGAGACTGCGGAGCGTGGGCAGCGACGAAGCGCCATCGCCGGTGCCCTTCAGCCCCACGACCATGCCCAGCCCCTGGAGCGTATTCTCTTCCTGGCCTTTGACGCGACAAATGGTCTTCAGAGTGGTCCGCGCTTCCAGCGGCGAGACCAGCATCGCCCAGGCCAGCGGAATAGCCAGCCACACTGCCTTTGGCTTCATCCGGTTTCTCGCATCGATCATCGGTGGCGTCCTCCCAAGCCGCTAAGGGATCCACCGGCGCCATGGGGCCTTTTTCCAGGGTCAGAAGGGCTGGTAGGTGTCCAGCCACTTCAACAGCCACCCCCTGCGCACGCCGTCGCGCCCGTGCCCAGCCTGGCGCTTGTGAACCCGCAATTCGGCGATTTTTTCGCTTTGGACCGTGTTGTTGGGAAGAATGTCTTCGGGCCGCACAATCCCCGAAAGCGAGTACTCCCACTCCTCTTCGTTGACCTGGATCTTGCGATGCCCCTCGATCACCAAGGTGCCGTTGGGACGAATATCGGCCACGGTGCAGGCGATATTGAATTCCAGCATGTCGCGCTCCTGGAGGTTCGCCTGGGAGCGGTACTTGTTGTCCACGATGCCGGCGGCCTTGGGATCGCCGTTCTCCTGGGGAGCCGGCGTGATCGAAAGCCCATCGAGCTTGATCCAGTCGGTCAGGGTGAGCGTTCCCTCGGCCTTTTTGCGGCGGTCGACCTGCCCTTCGGTGGACATCCGCGAACGCTCGCGCACCACCACCGTGATGAGGTCGTGCAGTTTGATGAGCTGTTTGGGCTCCAGAACCTGCTGGTAGGTCCAGGAAGCGTCGGCCAGGGTCAAGGGGCGGCGCTGGTCCGGGGCGCCCCAGATGCTGCCGCTTTGGCCCCACGCGGCGGGCGTCCACATGCTCGCCAGCGCACCAAACAGGCACAGCGTTTTCCACACGCGATGGTTCATGCACGATTCCCTTGCTGATAGGGCGGCTGAGCCGCAACCACGCCAGTACAAGCCGTTGGACCTGCGCGAAGCGCAAGGACCTACCGGATCACTTCCACCTCGGCTTCGCGGGGGCCGGTTATCCGCACGTTGAAGCGCGATCGGTTCAACAGCGACTCGACGGCGATGGTGTCGCCCAGCCCGCCGTCATCTTGGGCCCGGGCCGTGGTGCGGATCCGCACCGCCGGACTGCGGGCAAACACGTTGATCACTTCGCCTCGGCGGACCAGCAGGGGGGTACGCAACAACTCCGGCTGCAAAACCGCCCCGGGCAGGATAGAGCGCACGGCTTCCCTGCCCAGCACGTCGTCCAAGGTGTGAAAGCCGCTAGCCTCGATTTCGGGCGAGGCGGCCGGCTCCAGGCGGACATCCGAGGCAGTGATCAATGCCCCTTTCGCGATGGCGGTGGTGGCGACGACCACTTGCCCGCGCTGTGGCGGCTCCGTGGGCCGAAACCGCACCGAGCTTTTCGGGGCGTCGCCGGGGCTGTTGATGACGATCTCGCTGGCGCCGGAAAAACGATGTTCCACGATCGGCACGCCGGCCAGGGCCAGCAAGTCGCACAGTTCGCGGACCCGCACCACGCGCCTTTGGCCGGGCAGCGGGGTCGGAAACAGCTCCACCGCCGCCAAAGCGTCATGGCGGGCACGCTCCGCAACGCGGATTTCGGCCAGGTCGCCCAGACGGACGATCGATCCGGCCGGCTGACATACGGGCCGAAGGACGATCTCCGCAGCCATCAGGGGACAGACCGGCACCACCACCGCCAGCGCCGCAAGCAACCGCACTCTCATGGAATGTGCTCCAAAGCCTATCCGTAATTGGGTTGTTAGTGCAACAAAGCGTGTGCGTCTGCCAAAAGCGCGCAGTCAAATGGTTGATGGTTGATGGTTGATGGTTGATGGTTGATGGTTGATGGTTGATGGTTGATGGTTGATGGTTGATGGTTGATGGTTGATGGTTGATGGTTGATGGTTGCGCGATTTGGCAAATCCCCGTCAGCCGTCATCCGTCAGCCGTCACCCGTCACCCAGCATCCTGGGGGCCGCGTGCGGCGATGGCCAGGCACCTGGCCATGCGCGGGCAAGGTCCAGCTTTGCTTTCAGTACCGCCGCAGGTTGGCTACAAGCTGCATGACTTGGTCGCCGGCCTGCACCACCTGCGAGTTGAGTTCGAAGGCCCGCTGGGTGGTAATCAGGTCGATCAGCTCGCTGACCGGCTCGACATTCGAGGCTTCGAGCATGTTCTGGCGGATGACGCCAAAGCCCTCCTGGCCGGGCGTGCCGTTGGTGGCCGCGCCGGAAGCAGCGGTCTCAGCGTACAGGTTCTCACCGCGCTTCAGCAGGCCCTCGGGGTTGATGAACGTCACCAGCTCGATCGTCCCCTGCTGGGTCAACTGGGTGTTGTTGGGCTGCTGGACCATCACCTTGCCATCGGGAGTGATCTGGATCTTGATAGTGTCGGGAGGGATCGAGATGGGAGGCTCCAGCAGCCGGCCCGTGCTGGCTGACCCTACCACGAGCTGGCCCTGGGCATTGAGCGAAAAGTTGCCGGCCCGCGTGTAGAGGATCTCGCCCGAAGGGTCCATGACCTTGAAGAATCCATTGCCTTCGATGGCCACGTCAAGCTGGTTGCCGGTCTGCTTCAGTGCGCCCTGGCGGAAATCCGTTTGTACGCTGGACACTTGCGTCCCCAGGCCCACAGCAATGCCCACGGCGGTGAGGTTGCTGGCCGAATCCTCGGCCCCGGGCATCTTTTGCTGGCGGTAGAACAAGTCCTCGAAGTTGGTCCGGCCCCGCTTGAAGGCCGTGGTCTCCATGTTCGCCAGGTTGTTGGCGATCGAATCGAGCTTCGATTCCATGGCGGTCATGCCCGTGGCCGCCGAGTAAAGCGCTTGCACCGTCATGGCTCCCTCCTTCTAGGAAACGACTTCCCTGCCGCGATAGCCGCCAGCAGGCGCCTGCGCAGCCCTTTCCGGCCGGCAGTTCCGGCGACTATACGCGCAACAAGCGGTTCACCAATCCCGAAAGCATCTGGTCGTGGGCTTGCATCAGTTGGAGGTTGGCCTCGATGGCACGGGTGGCTTCGATGAGCTGTACCATCTCGGACGTAGGGCGCACGCCCGACATCTCCAAATACCCCGCAGCCACGCGGCGCTGGCCTGCCGGCAAAGGCTGGGGATCGCCCTGCGGACGAAACAGATTCTCACCTACCTTGACCAATCCGCTATTGGGCGCTGGCCGGACCAACGCCAAGGCCACCGCGGCTCCCCGCTGGCGCACCACACCGTCGGGAGTGATCTGAAACGGCCCCGCCGCCATGTCGATCACCACCGGTGCCCCGGTCTCGCTCAGCACGGGATAACCTTGCTGGGTCACCAATTCGCCGCGGTCGGTCAGCCGAAAGTTGCCTGCCCGCGTCAGATAGTTCTGATCCCCTTTGCGCACCACGAAGAATCCATCGCCGTCGATAGCCACATCGGTAGGCATGCCGGTCCGTTTGACCGGCCCGGGGCTGAAGTCGGTCTGCGTCTGCAAGAGCATGGTTCCCCCGCCCACATCGTTGATCGATCCCGAGCCAGGGACATCCACGCCTTGGGCAATCTCTTCGGCATAGCGGGCCTGAAAGATGGCCAGGTCCCGCTTGAAACCCACCGTGTCCACATTGGCCAGGTTGTTGGCAATGACTTCCAGGCGACGCGCCTGGGCGTGGGCCCCATCGGCCGACAAATACAATCCGTAGGGCACGGCGTTCCTCGTCCGCTCGCAGTCCGTCGGGGCGCTCCGGCTTGCCCGGAGGGCTGGGTTCGGCCCGCCAAAGAATTGCAACCGCCGTGCCAATCAGCGGCTGGCCTTGTCCGTCGCCATGACTAGCGCACCGCAAGGTGCCCGCTCGACACAGCTTAAGACACAGCAGGCGGCAGGGAAACCATTGCCGGACTCCACGTGGCAGCCGGCTGCTGTGCAACTTCTGCCGCACGCGGATCGGCAAGGGTTGCCGACCCGCTGCCCATGCCGTTCTTGCTTGCCCCACGGTGAAAGCCGCGGCCCCTCGGGCTACGAAGAAATATGCAGATTTGCACTGCGGCCGGCGCGCGACAGAGCCCACCGCTAATGGCGGCCAAAGCGGGCAACCCGACAGCACTGGCCGGCCGCACTGCGAAGCGTGCTTTTGCCGGGTTGTTTAGTCCGCCCGCATGAAACCCACGAATGGCTGCCGACGAAACGCCCGGCTTGACAGAAAACGTTCCCCACACGGCGGGGCCTTGCCGGGCGTACCCGGATGCACGAGGTCTAATCCCGGTGGGTCAAATCACGAGTTGAGGCCGAAGGGGTACTCTCTTGCGGCTGCGATCGCTTGCGTTGTTCAGCCAGGTTGGTGGCCTTGGCCACGACCTGCATGGCCGCCTGGATTTCCTGGGGGGTGAAATACGGGCGGCGCAGTCCGGTAGCGAAGCGCAGTTCTTTGGCGGCCAGTTGCTCCCAGGTCATATCGTTGTTGAGGTGCCATGCGGCGACCTGGGCCACCCGTTGGGGGACTTCGCCCCGGCCCAACATCCGCACCAGCTCATGCACCGCAGGTTTTGAAGAATAGGCCTCGATGGGCTTGATCTCGTACTTGATGCCCGGCCGAGGGTCGGGCTTGCCGTGATCGAGGCACACGGTGGCTGCCTGGGCCTGAACGAGGCGTTCTGGCGGGACGTTCATGAAGCCGCCTCCCCAACCGCCCATTCCCATGCCGCCGAAGCCCATGCCCCCCATGCCGCCGAATCCGCCGCCAAAGCCCTGAGCCCCACCCCCATAACCGCCGCCGGCGCCATAGCCGGCGCCGCCCCGGCGTCCTCGGCCGCCGCCTGCCCCCATGTCGGGCCCGAATCCGGCCTGGGCCAGCACCGGCACGCCGGCGAACGCCTCGGGCAGTTTCACGCTCAAGGGCTTATTGGTCTTGTTCCGCACCAACAACCGGCACTGGGTGGAGTCCTTGGGGATCAGTTGAGCTTCGATCAGCCCTTGGTCCACCGCCGCAAAGAACTCCACCGCCTCGCCGACCGGCTGGCGGGCTCCGGAGCGGTTTGGATCCCCCGCCCAGCTCCAAGCGGACCAACCCAGCACGCCTGCCGCAAGGGCCAGCGCGCCGACCCACCAGGCTCTTCGACCCGATGCCATGACCACATGCCTCCGAAAAAGGTGTTCCGCGTGGGGTGTCAAGCGCCGAGCGCTTGCCGATTCGCTTCACGGCAACTCCTTCATCCTAATCCCCAGCGACGGAAAAACCAAGCAAAAAATCCGGCTGTAGCGATTTGTCCGCCCAGCACGAAGCACGCGGCGCCTCTCCGGCCGGACGGGTGGTGGCGATATAGGCCAACGGTGCTATTTCTTTGACAAGCTTACCGCGGTGCGTTACTTTTTAGGGCCAATTCCCGACAGGGGGTCCGTTTCCAGGTTTGGCCACACAGGTTGGTGGCCGGGTGTCCAAGAGGGGATGCAGTCGTGTCCCGTCTTGGCAGTTTGGTCCAATCGGCTTAGGAGAGTCCATGTTCCAGCGTCTGAAGCAGCGGTGGTACCGGGACCAGCGGCTGCGGGCGGCCTATCTGGTCTTGATGTTGGTCCTTTTCGTCGTGGGTTGGCTGACCCTGCCCGTGTGGTCGGCAGATGGAACGGCGGCCTCCAACCCGGCTGCAGAGGCCAAGAGGGCCACGCCGCCCCCGGGGGCCCAACCGCCTACGCCGGTCGTTCCCGATACCTCCTCCTTGCTCGGCCGGAGAGAGCACAAGTTCGAGTGGTTCACCCCGCTGACCACATTCCCGTTGGGCGAGCGGATTGCCCTGCTTCTGGTGCTTGCGGTGGCCATTGCGGGACTGGCCTATGCCCTGATGCTGGTCAAGCAGGTCCGGGAGGCGGATCAGGGAACCGCCCGCATGCAGGAGATCGCGGCGGCCGTCCGCGAGGGGGCAGACGCCTACCTTTGGGCTCAGTTCCGCAAGATCGGGCCGCTCATTGTGCTGATCACCCTCGGCCTGTACATGACCAAACACCACGATTTCCCGTTCGCCATCGGCCGGGCAGGCGCGTTTCTGATGGGCTCGCTCTTTAGCTGGACGGTGGGTTTCGTGGGAATGAAGCTGGCCACTACCGGCAACCTCCGCGTCGCGGCGGCGGCCAGGCGGAGCTATGGCGAAGCCCTGCAGCTTGGCTATCGCACCGGCACGATCACCGGGATGCTCACCGACGGCCTGGGGCTTTTGGGTGGAACCACCATCTTTCTCATCTACGGCGAACAGGCGTATGAGGCCTTGTTGGGTTTCGGCTTCGGCGGCACGCTGTTGGCGTTGTTCATGCGGGTCGGCGGCGGCATCTACACCAAGGCGGCCGACGTGGGCGCCGACCTGGTGGGCAAGGTCGAAGCGGGCATTCCCGAGGATGACCCCCGCAACGCCGCCACCATCGCCGACAACGTGGGCGACAACGTGGGCGACTGCGCGGGCATGGCCGCCGACATCTTCGAAAGTTACGAAGTAACGATCGTCGCCGCGATGATCCTCGGCCTGGCCAGTTTCGGCCACAAGGGCGTGATCTTCCCCTTGCTGGTGCGCGGCATCGGCGTGTTGGGTTCCATCATCAGTACGTACACGGTCAAGGCCGGCCCGGAGGACACTTCCGACACCGCCCTGAAGAGCGTGCATCGCGGGTTCTGGATCGGCTCATTGATTTCGATCGCCGGGTTCTTCCTCATCGGCCTGGGGTATTTGCACTTCGACGCGGCGTATCTCCGCGAATACCCCATGGCCGCCTCGGGGTTCCCCGGCCAGCAGCCGGCCAATCTGCCCGTGTGGGCCAACTTCGGCATCGCCGGGTTGGACATGCGGCCGGCGCTGACCTGCCTGATTGGCGTGTTCCTGGCCATCGCCTTGAACAAGGTAACCAGCTACTACACGCACACCTCGCACTCGCCGGTGCGGACCCTGGCCCGGGCGTGCCAGACCGGCCACGCCACGAACATCATCCAAGGCTTCGCCGTGGGGTACGAAAGCACGGTGTCGGCCCTGTTGGTCATTGCCGGGGCGATCATCCTCTCGGTGCTCTGCTACTGGGGCACGCCGCCGGTGTTCGTGGCCTTTGGCGTGGCCATGACCGGTATCGGCATGTTGACGCTGACGGGTAACACCATTTCGATGGACGTGTTCGGTCCGGTGGCCGACAACGCCAACGGGATCGGCGAAATGGGTTACAACCGCGACGCCACGGGCCGGGAACTGGAGCCGGGCGCACCGGATTACATGCCGCCGGAGGAGTACCGGCGGGCCCGGCAGATCCTGGCCGATCTGGACGCCGTGGGCAACACCACCAAGGCCGAGACCAAGGGTATTGCCATCGGCTCGGCGGTGATCGCCGCTGTATCGCTGTTTGCCAGCTTCATCGCCGTGATCGCGGTGGGAAGCGAGGACAAGATCAACCAGATGACCACCACCCAGTACTTCGAGCAGGCCGGCAAACTCACCGTGGCCGACCCCCTGGTGCTGGTGGGCTTCCTCATCGGCGGCGCCGTGCCTTTCTTGTTCAGCTCGATGCTCATTCGGGCGGTGGGCCGCGCGGCGTATTACATCGTCAACGAGGTCCGCCAGCAGTTCAAAGACCCGGCGATTATGGCAGGCACCAAGAAGCCGGACTACGGGCGCGTGGTCGATATCTGCACCTCGGCGGCCCAGGGCGAGCTGATCGGGCCGGGGTTGCTGGCCATCCTCGCCCCCACGTTTGTCGGCTTCCTGCTCGGGCCTTACGCCCTCGGCGGATTCTTGGCTGGCATGATCCTCGTGGGCCAACTCCTGGCCGTGTTCATGGCCAATGCCGGCGGCGCCTGGGACAACGCCAAAAAGATGATCGAGGACGAGCCGCGGAGCGCCACCACCGGCAAGGGGAGCGAAAAGCACAAGGCCTCGGTCACCGGCGACACCGTGGGCGATCCGCTGAAGGACACCGCCGGGCCGGCCATCAACCCCCTGGTCAAGGTGATGAACATGGTCAGCCTGCTCGGCCTAAGCCTAGTGCTCTCCTACAACGTGATGGGCATCAACCCCTCGGAGCAAGGCGCCGGCACCGTATGGCAGATCGGCCTGATCGTGGCCGCCGTGGCCGTGCTCATCATTCTTTGGGCCCTGCACAACAGCAAGCGCGAGACAGCCGAGATGCGCGAGCTGGTCGGTACCCAGGCGTAGCCAGAACCCCATCGCCCCCCGCCGAGGCGATGCGGCAAAGGGCCACGCTGTGGCGTGGCTGCACCCCGCGTTTACAGGCTCAATAGCCGGCGGACGCGACAGGGCGCGCCCCGCGACCCCAGGGGCGCGCCCTGCCAAGCGCGCCCTGGCCCGCCGCCTAAAACTTTAACTGCGACGCCTTGGGCGTAACTTGCGCGATGTTGGGCTTGGGATCGAACTCGGCAGCGCCCAACACCCACGAAAACCCGCCCCCCACGATCTTCTGGAAAACAGGGTTCGTCCACACGTCCTCGCGGTGACCCATCGAGGTGTAGAACACCCGGCCTTTGCCGTGCATCCGGGCCCACGTGGCCGGAAACGGAGGCCGCTGGTAGCAGGCGTCGGTCATGCCGGCCGTCTCCTGTATCAGAATCACGTGGAGGTCCGGCGCAAAGTTCTTCAGCGCGTACCACTCTTCGAGCAGCTCGAAGTCGCTGATCCCCGCCATGCCCGGAAACTGCGGGGAGGCGACCTTCATCGTCGCCTTCTGCTGCCGGCCGTGGGTGACGAACTCGCCCCCAATCATCTTGATGTAGGGGGTAAGCTGGTCGCCGCGGGAGTGGAACGAGTCGGTGGCAGCGTGGAAGCCCACAAACCCCTTGCCCCCCTCAATGGCCGCCAGCAGCCGCTCCACCCCGCGCGGCGACATGGGGGGCTCATCCCGCCCCTTGACCGGCGCGGTCAGATCGCCCGATGTGTAGAACGCGATGGCGTCGAACTGGTCCAGGTCGCCATCGAAGATGCGACCATCCTTGGAACATACCACCTCCACGCCATGCTTCTGCCCTTCCTCGACCATCAGCTTTTCCGAATAGCTCAGCTCGCCTTCCTTGCGATGCACCACGGAAT